>PDWI01000082.1_pt1 | contig 122507 bp, 128 predicted proteins | sample 1430891 | NCBI WGS metagenome assembly PDWI01 (sample SAMN01162508, study PRJNA174530) | Oral metagenome, whole genome shotgun sequencing project. | biome: Marine environment; feature: Marine mammal; material: Swab sample of the gingival sulcus; isolation source: swab sample of gingival sulcus...
AGGTTCCTGCCAACTTCGTACTGATTACGGAGTGCCGATTACGGAATGCGGACTTTGTGGTTGTTTCTTTTTTTAAAATCAAAATGTTTTATTGTTGTTGAATGTTTGGTGTGTTTATTTGTGTTTATTATGTATTTTAGATATATGCCTGAGTATTATCATGGTGTTATGAGGGTTGTAGGAGTGGGGTATTTTTGGGAATGATACAAATGTATGAAGTGTATAATTTATGGTCTGCTTGGGAGTATGTAGTAATATGTCCAATTATATTTCCTTAGGTTGCTTTATGTGGTATATTTGGAATTTTATCAGTTGTATTGTAAAAAAGTGAAATTAACTACTTGCATGAAATAAGTTTAATACATGAACACCAAAGGCCAAAGAAAAGATCTCTGGCCTTCAAAAATTACTTTAAAAGTTCGTTGAACTTTGCAAGCCACTTTGGATGCGCGGGCCAAGCGGCGGCTGTTACAAGATTTTTATCCACATGGGCATCTTCAAATCCTACATCAATCCAAGTTCCACCTTTTAGATTTAGATCGGGAGAGCAAGCAGGATAGCAAGAGCAGGTTCTATCTCGTACCACGTCTGCTGCAACTAAAACTTGAATGCCATGGCAAATGGAAGCTATGGGTTTGTTTTTATTGTTGAAATTTCTAACTATTTCCAATACCCTTGGATTTAATCTTATGTATTCAGGTGCTCTGCCACCAGGTATAAGAAGTGCATCATAGTTTGATTCATCAATATCATCAAATGTTGCGTTTAATGTAAAATTATGACCAGGTTTTTCAGTGTGGGTTTGATCACCTTCAAAGTCATGGATAGCCGTTTTGATTTGTTCGCCAGCTTTTTTATCTGGACAAACCACATCCACCTTGTGTCCTAGCATCAATAAGGCCTGAAAGGGAACCATCAACTCATAGTCCTCAACAAAATCTCCCGCTAAAATCAAAATTTTTTTTGACATAATAAGCTCCTTAAAGTTTTATGACCTCCATTGTAACACAATTAATCTAAATAAGTCAAAAAATATTTTTTAACCATACTTTATACAAAAACCTTGTAAAATACCCCATTTAATTTGTAGGAACATCATGAAATATTTTTATAGCTCCATAGTTATTTCGCTTATTGGGATTGGGATTTCTTTTTATTTAGGGGGTTGGGCGGCGGTTTATATTTGTTCGCTTTTGGCTATTTTGGAGATAAGTTTATCCTTTGATAATGCGGTGGTTAATGCTAAGGTTTTAAATACCATGGAGCCCATTTGGCAAAAAAGGTTTATCACTTTTGGTATTCCTATCGCTGTTTTTGGGATGAGATTTGTTTTTCCTGTACTTATTGTTGCCCTTGCAACTGGTCTTGGGATGGGGGAGACTTTTTTGCTTGCCCTAAATGAGCCAGAGCATTATAAGGAGGTGCTTGAGGGTAGTAAAGATGTGATTTATGCCTTTGGTGGGTCTTTTTTGTTGATGGTTTTTTTGGATTTTTTGTTTGAAGAAAAGGAGAATTTTTGGATAAGGATTTTTGAAGATAATTCCCTGGTAAAAAGCTTTTCCCTTGTTAGGTTTAATAGCTTAGTTGTGGGAATTTTGGCTTCTTTGATAATCTTTTTGCTAACTGGCAGCACTAAGATTTTATTTTCTTGTGTTCTTGCTATTATATTACATGTTGGTATCTCATCTTTGGATAGTTTTTTTAGTACAGAAACCACTAAAAATGGACTTATGGGTTTTTTATACCTAGAAGTTCTAGATGCTTCTTTTTCCTTTGATGGGGTTATAGGGGCATTTGCCCTTAGTAGCAATATTTTCATAATTATGATAGGACTTGGAATTGGGGCATTTTTTGTAAGGAGTATAACCCTTTATCTAGTTCACAAAAAAACTCTAAAGCAGTTTGTATTTTTAGAACACGGGGCTCATTATGCTATTTTGATGCTCTCAATCATCATGCTTTGTGAGTTGTTTTTTGAGATCAGCGAGGTTGTTACGGGGACTATTGGGGTTTTATTTATTCTTGCAAGTTTATATAGTTCATTTAAATTCAATAGAAAAAATCTTTGATTTTAGAACTTATAAAAGGCTTTTTTGGTAAAATCCCACACTAGATCATAATAGGAGATTTTTTTGGCTACCGATAAAACACTTTTTTATTTGAGTGCTATTTTGATAAGCATAGGCATAATTTTTTCATTGTCCTTATCTGTTTTTACGGTGCTTTACTATGGTTTTGATGAGTACCATTTTTTTATAAGACAACTTTCAATAGGACTGCTTTCCATACTTCTTATGTGGTTAATTTCCCTATTAAATCCAGATAAAGCCATGCCAACTATTGGTTTTTTGATATTTTTTTTATTTCTTATTGCCATGGGAGGCATGCATTATCTTCCCTCATCCATGATAACCGAGTCAGGTGGGGCTAGAAGGTGGATAAGGCTTCCTGGATTTTCCCTAGCACCTGTGGAATTTTTTAAGATAGGTTTTGTTTATTTTTTGGCTTGGAGTTTTAATAGAAAATTAGACGATAGTAAAAAAACTCTAACTGATGAACTCAAGCTTTTACTTCCCTACATTGGTGTTTTTATTTTGGTGGTTTACTTGGTAGCTGTAATGCAAAACGATTTAGGACAAGTTGTTGTGTTAGCCCTAACCTTGGCTGTTATGGCTTTTTGTGCAGGAACTAGTTTTAGGTTTTTTGCCTTGGGTATTTTTGGAACCATTGTTGTCGGAGTTATCGTAATTATAAGATCTGAAAATAGGATTTTGCGTATCAAAACCTGGTGGGCTGGGGTCCAAGATATGGTTTTAGATTTTTTCCCTAAAAGTGTTGGCGATGCTTTAAGGGTAAATGATGTGTCCGAACCAGATCAGATGATAAACTCCCTAAGTGCCATAAAGCATGGGGGATTTTTTGGTGAGGGTTTAGGGCAGGGGAGTTTTAAGCTGGGCTTTTTAAGCGATATTCATACGGATTTTGTTCTCTCAGGTATCAGCGAGGAAGTTGGTGCCATTGGGGTTGCGGTTTTAACTTTTTTGATTTGGCTTGTTATTTATAGGATTTTCAGGATAGCAGGGCGAAGTACAAATAATGTATATTATCTATTTAGCCTAGGCATAGGGCTTTTGATATCCTTTTCTTTCCTTATGAATGCTTATGGGATTACCTCCTTAACTCCCATAAAAGGAATTGCCGTGCCATTTTTAAGTTACGGGGGAAGTTCCCTTTTATCCCTTTGTATTGGCATCGGTATGGTTTTAATGGTAAGTAAGAGGCTAAAGCATTAATGTTGCTTATAACGGGAGGAGGAACGGGAGGTCACCTTAGCATAGTAAAAGCTTTGTGTGAAGAGTGCAATAAAAACGGCTTAAAACCCATTTATATAGGTTCAAATAATGGTCAAGATAGAAAGTGGTTTGAAGATCATGATGGCTTTTTAGATGCGTATTTTTTGGATAGTAGTGGGGTTGTAAATAAAAGTGGATTTAATAAGATCTTATCGCTTATAAATATATTTAAACAATCTTTTCTATGTTGGAAGATTTTTAGAAAACATGGCATAAAAAATGTAATTTCTGTTGGTGGATATTCCGCAGCTCCTGCCTCTTTAGCGGCAATATTTTTAAGAAAAGATTTTTTTATACACGAACAAAATGCAGTTTTGGGAAGGTTAAATAAGCTTTTAAAACCCTTTGCAAAAGAGCTTTTTAGCTCCTTTGAAAATGCCACTTTTCATACATCTTATCCCATATCTCAAGCCTTTTTCGAAACCCAAAGAATAAGGAAAGATATAAAAACCATCATATTTTTAGGGGGAAGTCAGGGGGCTAGCTTTATAAATGTTTTAGCAAAAGAAATGGCACAAGGATTAAAGGAAAGAAATATCAACATTATCCACCAATGCGGTAAAAATGATTTTGAAAGTTTGGATTTGTTTTATAAAAAGCATGGTATAAAGGTGGATTTGTTTGAATTTGATAAGAATTTGCATGTAAAAATGCAAAGGGCGGATTTTGCTATTTCTAGGGCTGGGGCTAGCAGTTTGTGGGAGATAGTAGCAAACGCACTTCCTGCTTTTTTTATACCCTTTCCCTATGCTGCTGCAGATCATCAATACTTCAATGCAAAATTTCTTTTGGATAAAAAACTTGCTTTTTTATGTAGGCAAGATAGGGTAAAAAAAGAAGATATTTTTAAGCTTTTAGATCAGTTAGATAATCTAAAAGAAATTTCATCCAAACTTGCTCTTTGGTCCCAAAAAAACGGCGCAGAGCAAATAATAAAGGAAGTCGGTGCTACAATATAACAATAATCTTTTTTCCATTTTAAAAAGACCATTTATTGGAGAAATCATTGGCTTTTTTTCTATTTTTTTAACCTTGGGTGCTGTGGCTGGGACTATGGATTATTTTGGTTTAAGGGGTGAAGAGAAGAGGGTTTTATTTAAGACATTTTTATACGTAAGCTTATTTTATGTTTTTGTTAGTTTTGCTTATAGGGCATTAATTTTTATAAAGAAATATAATAACAAATCTTGAAATTTAACTTATAATTTAGATCTAAAAGCAATGGCGCGCCCGAAGAGATTCGAACTCCTGACCGCAGGTACCGCAAACCTGTGCTCTATCCAGCTGAGCTACGGGCGCCTAGTAAATTGGGAAACGCAATTGTATCTAAGCTATCCTTAAAATTGTGTAAAAATTCGACAATTTGAGCTTTGAATTTGAAAACTTAAACAAGTTTAAAGAAATTTTTTTGTATTATTGCACTCTTTTGATTGCTAAAAAAAGTTAGGATAATTATAAATTTTTGGAGGATGTATGTTTGGTGTTTTGAGTGATTCTTTTAAGTCGGCTGTAAATAAGATTCGTTTTGCAGATGATGAAAAAGCCCTAAAAAAAGCCATAGACACACTCAAAAAATCCCTCCTTAAAGCGGACGTTCATCATAAGGTGGTTAAAAATCTACTCAAAGCAGTGGAAATAGAAGTAAAAGCTAAGGGTGTTGGGCAGGATGTATTTTTAAGATCCATTAGGGAAAATTTAAGCAAAATCCTAACAGCTCCAGGAAATCAAGGCTTTGTGTATGCCCAAAAACCACCAACCATTATTCTAATGAGCGGTTTACAAGGTTCTGGTAAAACAACCACGACCGTTAAGCTTTCAAACTATCTAAAACTTCGCAAAAAACGTGCTCTAATAGCTGCTTGTGATTTGCAAAGATTGGCCGCAGTTGAGCAGTTAAAACAACTTTGTGAGCAACATGAGCTTGATTTGTATTACGAAGAGGATAAAAGTCCAGCTCAAGTTGCAAAAAATGCCCTTAAAAAGGCAAAAGATGGTCTTTATGATGTACTTTTGGTCGATACTGCTGGGCGACTTGCTATCGATGAAGAACTCATGGGTGAAATAGTTAATATAAGGGATATTTTAAATCCCGATGAGATTTTTTATGTGGCCGATTCCATGACAGGACAAGATGCCGTAAGAAGTGCATCTACTTTTAAGGAAAAACTTGGAATTTCTGGTGTCATTTTGAGTAAATATGATGGCGATAGTAAGGGTGGGGTAGCCCTTGGAATTGCTAGTTTAGTGGGTGTTCCCCTGCGTTTTATAGGCATAGGGGAAAAGATAGCTGATATTGAGAGTTTTATCCCTGAGCGTATAGTTGGCAGGATTATGGGCGATGGGGATTTGATGACTTTGGCTGAAAAAACCAGTGCTGTTATCGATGAAAAAGAAGCCAAAAAAATCACTAGAAAAATCAAAAAGGGAGAATTTAACTTCAATGACTTTTTAGAGCAGCTAGAAAGCATGAAAAAATTAGGAAGCATGCAGTCATTAGTTGGCATGATACCTGGGCTTTCAAGTATGGCAGGGCAGTTAAAGGATGTGGATTTGGAAAATTCAGATCAGATGAAAAATATTAAAGCTATGATAGGCTCTATGACCAAGAAAGAGCGTGAGATGCCAAGTTTGCTAAATAATAGCAGAAAAAGAAGAATTGCCCAAGGTGCGGGACTTAGCCAAATGGAAGTAAATCGCTTTTTAAAGCAGTTTAAATCCACTGCAAAAATGGCAAAAAGGTTTTCATCTAAAAGTGGCATGAAAGACTTGCAGTCCATGCTAGGACAGGCAAATATGGGTTCATTTCCCAGATAACAAGCCTTACATGTAGATATAAAAAGTATTTACATGTAAGCCTTGAGGGGCGAAATTATTTTTAGGAGAAATTTTAATGGCTACAGTTGTAAGACTAACTAGAATGGGTCGTAAGAAGAAGCCTTTTTATCGCATTGTTGTAACAGATAGTAGAAAAAGACGTGATAGTGGCTGGATAGAATCAATCGGATATTATAATCCTTTAAAAGAGCCTGAGGTTGTCAAATTTGATGAGGAAAGACTTGCTTATTGGAAGGGTGTTGGCGCTAAGGTTAGCAAGAGAGTTGATAGAATTACGAGCAAATAAATGGTCCATAATTTTTTAGAAACCTTTGCCAAACTTATAGTGGATAACCCAGATAATGTAAAAGTTGATAGGGTTGATGTGGATGATGCTTTTAGTGAGATTATCATCCATGCCGATAAGGGTGATACGGGTAAGCTTATCGGTAAAAATGGTAAGATGATTAATTCTATAAAAACTATTATTTCAGGTTGCAAGGCAAAAGACGGAAAATCCTATCGAATCACAGTCAAGGCTAATGAATAAGGACTTTTTAGAAATTGCCAAGATTGGCAAAACCGTTGGCTTGCGGGGGGACTTGAAATTACACTTTCTATGCGATTTTCCAGAGCAGTTTAAAAAAGGTGCCATCTTTGGTACCAAAAAAATGGGCGATCTAGAAATTACACATTTTGATAAAAATCGCTCACTCATTCGCTTCAAAGACTACGATAATCCTCAAATAGCACAAAAGTTAGTAAATACCATACTTCTAACAAGCATAGAAAAAACCAGACAAAATTGCCCACTAAAAGATGGTGAATTTTTTTGGTTTGACATCATAGGTTTAGAAGTAAAAGAAGATGGGATGGTGCTAGGTTTGGTGGATGAGATTAGCAGGATAGCAAATCAAGATTATTTACATATAAAAACCCATGAAGAATTGGTTAAAAAAGGTTTTAGTAAGAGCTTTCTTATCCCCTATGTGGATAGATTTATCGTAAAAACTGATATTGGGGCTAGGTGTGTGTTTGTTAAAGATGGACTTAGTATTTTGGAAAGTTCATAGGGCATGAAATTTACCTTTGTAACCTTATTTCCCGAGCTTATAAGGGGTTATTTTAGATCTAGCATCTTAAATAGAGCCTTGGAATCAAAACTCATAGAGATAGATTTTTACAATCCAAGGGATTTTACTACAAATAAGCATTTAAAAGTTGATGATTATATGGTTGGCGGCGGAGCTGGACTTTTGATGAATATTCAGCCCTTAAACGACACTTTAAAAGCCATAAAAGACAAGGATGAGCATGCTTATTTTATCTTTCTAACCCCTTCGGCAAAAAGTTTTATACAAAGCGACGCAAAACGACTTACTTATAAGAAAAATCTAGTTTTTGTTTGTGGAAGATATGAGGGCTTTGATGAGAGGGTTGTAGAAAAGTGGGCCGATGAGGTTTTAAGCATAGGGGATTTTGTTTTAACGGGTGGTGAACTTCCTGCTCTTAGTATGTGCGATGCCATAAGCCGTCATATAAAGGGTGTTTTGGGCAATGAAAATTCTTTAGATGAAGAAAGCTTTGAAGATGGTTTGCTGGAGGCCCCCGCTTTTTCTAAGCCCAATGTTTTTGAAGAAAATAGCGTACCTTTAGAATTTTTAAAGGGAAATCATGGTAAAATTACCGCCTTAAAAAATGAGATGGCAGAACACAAAACCAAATTTTTTAGACCAGATTTGTATAAAAAGAGTGTGAAAAGGAAAAAGTATGAGAAATAAGTATATCGAAGCTTATGAGATGGCTCAAGTTGAAAAGAAAAAAGTACCTGATTTTAGGGGTGGAGATACCCTAAGAGTTGCGGTTATGATTAAAGAAGGCGATAAGCAAAGAATTCAAAATTTTGAGGGTGTTTGTATAGCTAGACGAGGAAGTGGCACGGGTGAAAGTTTCATCGTTAGAAAAATAGGTGCCAATGGAATCGGCGTTGAGAGAATTTTCCCAATTTATAGTGATAGTATCGAAGAGATAAAAGTGCTTCGCCGTGGACGTGTTAGACGCTCAAAACTATTTTACCTAAGAGAGCGTAGAGGTAAATCTGCACGTATTAGAGAACTTAAAAAATAAATCTTCTAGTTTACATGTAAACTCTTACATGTAAACTTTTTTTATCAAAAATTAAATCTTCAAACTAAAATTATCTAGCATTTATCAACATTAGCTTTTGTTTTTAGATCTAGATCTTCAAGTTCAAATAAACTTTTACTTTTCTACACCATCGCAAAGATCTTATGCATTTTTTCTTCTTTTTAACTCGAAATATATTATCATTATAGTATCATATCCTATCAAAATTTTGGAGAAAAAATGAAAGCATCTGATCTATTTGTAAAAGCCCTAGAAAACGAGGGTGTTGAATATATTTTTGGAATACCTGGGGAAGAGAATTTAGATTTTTTAGAATCTTTACGAAAATCAAAGATAAAGCTCATCCTAACTCGCCATGAGCAAGGAGCTGGATTTATGGCAGCAACCTATGGGCGACTTACGGGTAAGGTTGGGGTTTGTTTGGCAACTTTGGGGCCTGGGGCTACAAATCTTGTAACTTCAGCTGCTTACGCTCAACTTGGTGGTATGCCAATGCTCATGATAACAGGACAAAAACCCATCAAAAAATCAAAACAAGGCAGATTTCAGATAATTGATGTGGTAAACATGATGCGACCAGTTACCAAATATGCCAAACAAGTGGCAAATGGTAACAATATCCCATCAATGGTAAGAGAAGCCTTCAAAATAGCCACCATGCAACGTCCTGGAGCGACACATATAGAATTGCCCGAAGACATAGCGGCTGAAGATGTGGATTTTAACCTTTATGCGGTTAGGGATTTTGAATATCCTAGGGCTAGAAAAAGTGCCTTACATGAGGCGGTTAATATCATAGAAAAGTCTAAACGACCTTTGCTACTAATCGGTGCAGGGGCAAATAACTCACAAATAAGTGAAATTTTAACCGAATTTGTAAACGAAACTGGCATTCCATTTTTTACAACCCAGATGGGCAAGGGTGTTGTAAATGAAAACCATAAACTTTGCCTAAGAACAGCGGCCTTATCGGATAAGGATTTTGTCCATTGTGCCATTGATAGGGCGGATTTGATCATAAATGTTGGCTATAACGCCACCGAAAAACCGCCATTTTTTATGGAAAACCATCCAGATGCGAAAAAGGTTATACATATAAATTTCTTCCCCTCAGAAGTGGATGATACATACTTTCCCCATCTAGATGTGGTCGGGGATATAAGGCTTAGTATGCAAACCCTAACAAATGCCATAACTCCCCAAGAGCATTGGGATTTTGCATATTTTAAACGCATGGCAAAGGAGATAAGCACCCATTTAAATAAATACTTTGACGATAAAAGATTTCCCATCCTGCCCCAAAGGGCAGTTAGACTTATACGATCAGCCCTTGATGAGGATGATATTTTAACCCTAGATAACGGCGTTTATAAGATCTGGTTTGCTAGAAATTATAGATGTCACAAGCCAAATACCTTACTTTTAGATAATGCCCTAGCAACTATGGGCGCAGGACTTCCCTCGGCCATAGCAGCAAAGATGGTGCATCCAGATAAAAAGGTTGTAACCGTTTGTGGAGATGGGGGATTTATGATGAATTCCCAAGAGCTTGAAACTGCAAAAAGATTAAATCTTGATCTGGTTGTAATCATCCTAAATGATAATGCCTATGGGATGATAAAATGGAAGCAAGAGGGCATGGGCTTTGAAAATTTCGGGCTTGATTATGAAAATCCTGATTTTGTCAAATACGCTCAAAGTTACGGAGCCAAGGGTTATAGGCCCCAAAGTTGCGAGGAATTTGAGAGTATTTTAAATGAATGCGTTAATAAAAAAGGTATCCATCTAATAGATCTAGCAGTGGATTATTCGCTAAATCACGCTATTTTAAATGAATTATTGGCAAAAAAGACTTGCCTGATATAAAAAGGAGTAAAATAAAATGAAAAAATTACAAGTAAAATCCCCATTTGATCAAAGCATAGTGGGAGAGGTTGAAATCTCATCAAAAGAACAGGTCCAAAGTGCCATTGATGAGGCCTATGGGATATTTGTGGATTTTAAAAAAAGACTTCCAAAGTATGAGATTGCAAAAATACTAAGCAAAACTGCCAAACTTATAAGCGAACAAAAAGAAGAGCTAACCATCCTTTGTGCAAGTGAGGGCGGAAAACCTTATATGGATAGTAAGGTTGAGATTGAAAGGGCGATAAATGGTATCGAGTTTGCCCTTTCTTACTTAGGTGCCCTAGAGGGCAAAGAAATCGCCATGGGGCACACCCTAAGTTCAGCCAATCGAATGGCTTATACTTTTAAAGAGCCCATAGGCGTAGTTGCGGCTATTTCAGCCTTTAACCATCCTTTTAATCTAGCAGTTCATCAAGTTATCCCAGCCATTGCAGTGGGTTGTCCTGTGATCATAAAGCCAGCTAGTTCCACCCCTCTAAGCGCTTTTAAACTGATTGAGATTTTAGAAAGCGCTGGGCTTCCAAAGGGATACGCAAGGGCTATTATGTGTGATAGGGAAAGTGCAGAACTTTTAGCCACAAGCGAAAAAACGGCATTTTTAACTTTCATAGGCTCAAATGATGTTGGCTGGAGCTTAAATAAAAAAGCAAGTGATGGCACGAGAGTTGCACTCGAACACGGCGGAGTTGCTCCTGTTATAGTAGAAAAAGATGCGGATTTTGATGAGCTTTTGCCTGCACTTTTAAAGGGTGGTTTTTATCATGCAGGGCAAGTTTGCGTTTCTGTTCAAAGGGTTTATGTTCAAGAGGATATAGCCAGAGAAGTTGGACAAAAACTAGCTGATATGGCAAAAAAACTCAAGGTTGGAAATCAGCTAGATCGCGAAACAGAAGTTGGCCCACTCATCAGCCACAAAGACGTGGATAGGGTTAATGAATGGGTAAAAGACGCCCAAGAAAAAGGCGGACAAATCCTCTGCGGAGGTAATAAAATCTCAAATTCCCTATACGAGCCAACCGTTATCTTTGATACTAGCGATGAGGCGATAGTTAGCAAAAAAGAAGTTTTTGGACCAGTTGTTTGTGTGTATCCGTATAAAAACATCGACGAAGCAATCGCAAGGTCAAATAGCCTAAGCGTAAGTTTTCAAGGGGCAGTCTTTACAAAAAACATCGATAAAGCCCTAAAAGTAGTTAAGCAAATGAACGCAACTGCCGTCATGGTAAATGACCACACAGCCTTTAGAGTAGATTGGATGCCCTTTGGTGGCGCTAAAACTTCAGGCCTTGGACTCGGTGGCATAAACTACTCCATGGATGAAATGTGCAATGAAAAATTGATGGTGATAAAATCGCCGTCTATTTAGTTCAGGTTAGCCTGCGAGAGAGTTTGTGGGCTAATTAATTGTTTAGGTCATTTATATTCACTCTCACTGGTTTTTCGTTACTCTTCAGGACTTCTTCAACCTCTTTGGATAGATGATAATCGTCTATAATTTCCATCATTTTTTCATACAAGGGGCTTGGAACTAGGTAAGCACTTGGTATATTGTGGTTTAAAATGGCTATGGCTTCATTTCCTGCCTTATTTAAGAGGCTTGTGGGAGATTTTTTAAGTTCAGTTATGGATGCTGAATGATTTGCCAAAATATTTTGCATAAATAGTCCTTTATTTAGTATGATATATTATATCAAATAAAGTCTTTTTTTGTCAATTTGTTTTTATAATATTTTTTTGTTTATAACTAAGGCTTAAAAGGGTACAATTTTACAAAGGAAATAAAATGTCGCAAAGATTGATACGTTTAATTGAGGTTCCATCTGAATTAGCTGGGGCAAAGATAGGTGCTAGTGGGGGTATTGAGGCTTTGAAAGTTACTTGCGATGAGAGTAGTTGCGAGTATTTTAAAAAATATCCGACCATAAGAATCAAGGATGAAAATCACGCCCTAAAAAATCCAAGTCCTTATAAACATGCCAAATATATAGATCATTTGGAGTTGGTTTTAGAAAGACTTGCCTCATCGGTGCAGGTTTTGAGAAAGGAAAACTTTTTTCCTATCGTCATGGCGGGTGATCATTCAACTGCGGCTGGGACTATGGCTGGGTTATTGAATGCCCATGAGGGTGAGCGAATAGGTGTTGTTTGGATAGATGCTCATGCGGATATGCATACTCCCTATACAACCCCATCTGGAAATATGCACGGAATGCCCCTAGCCATAGCTTTAGGGGAAGACAATCTTACATGCAAAATAAATGATCTAAGCAAGAAGGAAAAGTTTTATTGGGAGAGGCTAAAATCTTTGAGCCAAACCCATATAAGACCTCAAGATATAGTTTATTGTGCCATTAGGGATTGCGAGGAGGCGGAGATTGATTTTTTGAAGCAAAATGGTATAAAAAATTATTCTACTGAGCAAATAACCTATGAGGGCGTTATAAATGTGGCAAAATCCATCATGGAAGATTTGAGTGAATGTGATCATATATATATCTCCTTTGATGTGGATAGTATCGACCCTTTGTATATGCCTGGTACTGGAACCCCTGTGGATATGGGGCTTAGTTTTGAGCAGGCTTTGTGTTTAAATTTGGAGCTTATCAAAAATAAAAAGGTATGTTGTTGGGAGATGGCTGAGATAAATCCGAGCCTAGATAAGCAAAATATTTCAGGTAGGTATTCTTTTGAGATTTTAGATAAGGTTACTAGTGCCCTTATAGAGCATTATTAGTTCACAAAAAAATCACTTTTATATTTTAAAATTCTTTTAGTAATTTTGGAGAAAGGAGTTTGACATGAAGCTTAGATTTGTAACTATACTTTTTTTGGTTTTTGGCGTTTTAGGTTGTGCAAGGAACTTTTCGACCCAGATCGAAGATGTTGGAACAAGGTATGTTAGGGTTGATAGACATGTTGAGATCTATGATGATGTTTATGACGATATTCCCTATGATGATTGTTACAATAAAAGAGTAAGTATTGCTGATGAGGTCCACACTTCAGATCCAGGAGCTGTTATAGTAGGAAGCGTCCTTGGTGGCATACTAGGACATCGTTTAGGTAGAAAAAGCCACAGTCGCTTTGACAGAAGGGCATCCGTTGTTGGAGGTGCAGTTGTGGGTGGCATCTTGGGCAATGCCATATCCTCAAAACACACAAGGGTAAATGATGGCTACTATGAAACAAGACGCATTTGTAAGACGAGGTATGCAAAAAGAAAAAGAAGAATTTTAGTTGGTTATGACAATATAGGTTACTATAATGGACACGAAATAGTCAAATTTTCCAAAAGAATGCTAAGGGAAATTCCCGTTAGATTAAGCATACAATACTAATATACATGTAAGGGTTTCCCCCTTACATGTAATTTTATTCGTCTCCCGCACAAATAGCCGTAAATACAACATCGGTTGAGCTATTTAGTGCAGTTTCCAAGGAGTCTTGAACAACTCCTATTATAAAACCAATAGCCACAACCTGCATGGCGATGTCATTATTGATGCCAAAAAGTGAGCAAGCAAGGGGAATCAAAAGCAAACTTCCTCCAGCAACCCCACTAGCTCCGCAAGCAGCTAGGGCTGATACTACGCTAAGCAAAAGTGCCGTTGGGATATCCACAGAAATTCCTAGGGTATGAACAGCAGCTAGAGTTAAAACTGTTATGGTAACAGCAGCTCCTGCCATATTTATAGTTGCCCCTAGGGGTATTGAGATAGAATAGGTATCTTCGTGCAGTTTTAATTTTTCGCAAAGGGCTAGGTTTACAGGAACATTTGCAGCCGAACTTCTTGTAAAAAATGCCGTAATTCCACTTTCCTTAACGCATGTAAATATAAGAGGATATGGGTTTTTCCTAGTTTTTACAAAAACAATGATCGGATTTACTACAAAACCCACAAAAAGCATAGCTCCAATTAGCACTAAAAGCAGTTTTCCATATCCCATCAAGGCAGTAAAGCCAGTTTTGGCAAAGGTATCCGTAACTAATCCAAATATCCCAAAAGGAGCAAGACGGATGATAAAGCGAACTATCTTCGTAACACCTAGGGAAACATCTTTAAATACCGCCTTTGTATCTTCGCTACTATAATGCATGGCAAAGCCGATTGCTATTGCCCACACTAAAATACCTATAAAATTACCCTTTGCTAGGGCATTTACAGGGTTATCAACCATATTAAAAAGTACACCTTTAAGAACTGAAATGACACTAGTTGGAGGTGTTAGGGAGGTTGCGGCTGCTTCTGGCAAAACCAATTCTACGGGAAATAAAAAACTAGCAACAACAGCTATTAGAGCTGCTGAGAATGTGCCTATTAGATAAAGTACTACGATGGGCTTCATTTTTGTGCTATTTCCTATGGTCTTTGTGGCTATTGCCGTGGCAACCAAAACAAAAACCAAGATAGGAGCAACAGCTTTCAAAGCTCCCACAAACAAAGCACCAAGTATAGAGATAGCCGGTGCAATCGACGGAATCAGCGATGCGACTAAGACACCTGCTATAATGCCTATAATGATCTGAAACACCAGATTCCCATTCATGTACTTAACCCACAAGGAAGGTTTATTTTCCATTATCTATCCTTTAAAGTAAATCTTAAAATATTTAAATTGATAATAAACACTATCAATCCTATTTATTTTAACTCGGCGGTTATTTTAGCAAAAATTAACTTAGATATTTTTTTGTTTTTAAATTTTTCAAGTTTAGATCTAGAAGATATTTACTCTATTTTCTGTGCTAAGAGTTTCGTCAATCCGATTGATCTTAGGCGACAAATCTATAAGCTTTTGAGTAAACCCCTTTCTAGTCAAACTTTTTTGTTTAATAGTTCTTGTCAATCTTTCATGGATTTTTACAAATTTTTACCCTTTGAAAAATAATATTAGTATTAAACAATAATAAAATATACTTAAATGATGACTTATGGTTTTTACAGTATAATTAGACAAATAATTTAAAGGAGCTTATAGTGAATTGCTACAATGTGATTATTTTTAAACTGACTAAAAGTAAGGAAATGGGGTATAAAAATCGAGAAGAATGGGTAGAAAAATATTTTAAAAATAATTTGTCCAGTAGAGATAAAAATTTTTTTTGTATTGGCAAGAAATTAAATCAAAATAGATTTAACATGTGTAAAATCGCATATTTTTTATTTGAAGGAGAACTTATAGGTCAAGCTAAGTTTACTGGAGAAATACATTTAAACTATAAAAAAGTAGAAAGAAAATATAAAAATGGCTACGAAATAAAAGATGTGACGATATTTGAACATCCTATATCCATAAATCTAGAGGATATAGGCAAATCAAATAATATGAGATCATCTTTTATTTATGTAGAACGACCTGTTGACAAAAGGTTTGTTAAAAACTTGGTTGATAAAGAAATTAATGATATTATGGATTTTTAGTGATTAAAAGTTTCAAAAAGGATTTAAAAAATGGGTTTAGATTGCTCTGATGGAGGTGGAGAAATAAATTTTAAACAAGAGTTGGGAACTGATTTTGATACACATGTATCTAATGAGGATATGCCCATATTTAAGAAAATGAAATTTATTGATAAGTATTCGCAATATGGATATCTGTCAACAAAAAATATATATTTCACAAAAGCAAGTAGTGCACGGAAAATAAAATATAATGAAGTTTTACATCGAAATATAGTCATTCCAACTACTGGAGAGAATAATCAAGGTTATTATAGGATTTATTATTGGTATGATACAGATGCTTATAAATTTTTAACTTTGAATTTGGGTGATGGGGGCGGAAGGTTAGGAACTTTGGAGGTTGTTGGAGACTTTAAACCAGTAGAAAATAATTTATTAAATGTTCAGTATAGCTCTATAAACGGAAAAGCATTTTTTGCAAATGCAAAAGAAGAGCTTTATGAATTTGAAAGTATTCAGCCAGATATGGCTATTGAAAGAAATTATATAGATATTGAGCATTTTATAGATATAAAAGAGGTAATTCCAACGGGTGATCAAGCTAGAGCCATATATGAAAAAGGAAATTATATAATAGATGGCTCTGCTGGTGTTGGCAAATCCACAACTGCTGTTCAAAAAATCAAAATTTTAACACATCAGCAAAAAATCAGAGAAGAAGATATTGTTATATTGGTAAAAGATATTCAAACATTAGAAATATTTAGAAATTTACTAAAATCTATAAATGTAAACAATGTTAATATATTAAATTATTATGATTTTGAACGAAAAATTGCAGTAGGTAGCAATTTGCCAAACTATAAAATATTAATTCAAAGTCAAAAAAGAGCTAATGAGATTTACAGTTTTTTTATGGAATTTCTACAAAGATATTTTCCAAGTAGTATTCTTGTTGACTCAAAAGAATACATTAGGAAAGAAAAAAGTTTATTTGAATTAATTCAACATGATGAAAAAGTACTTAATGTGTTATATGAAGTTAAAAATTTATGGGCTTACTTAAAAGATGAAAAATATAAATTAGAAAAGGCTAAAAAAGATATAGTATCTCAATATGATAAACTTATGGAAGATAAAAGATATTTTTTGTTAAACAAGCAAAAAAATGAAAAACTAAGAAATTATTTGCTAGATAATTTTGCATTATTTAGAGAAGATAAAATTCTTGACATCATAATAGATAAATTGGATTTTAAAATAATACAAGAATATGTGTTTAAATCATTGGAAGATACAATAAATAAAAGCAAAAAACGGTACATACAAAATGCAATATCAAAAATTGAAAATGATGACACTCTAAATTTTGCAAACAAAAGTATGCTTGAAAATTTTACAATTCAATGTAGTCAAAATCAAAAAAAGGATATTGGTAAGATAGAGCAAAAATACAATATTAAACAAATTAGAGAAAATTTGGAAAATTCATTAAATAATGCTAAGCAAATTTTATTTTCATTGCAATGTTTGGAAAAAATTCCAGATATCAATAAGATGGTTTTGCGATATTTAAATAAGTTAGAAAATAATAATAAATTAACTGAGTATCACACCATCATTATAGATGAGGCACAAGATTTTACTAAAGAAAGCATTGAATTAATTAGGCTTTATGCAAAAAATTTAGTACTTACGGGTGACGAATTGCAATCTTTAAATTCATTTGGATTAAAAAAATGGACTAACCTTATGAGTATAAATAGCTATAAAGAAGATGGTAGACTAAAGGTATTCAGTTTAAAATATAATTTCAGACAAACCTATGAGCTTGCCAGCTTTACTTATAATTATAGACAGCTAGAACTAGGAAGAGCAATTAGTGATATACAAGGGGAATATTACGAAAATCAAAAAAATTTTAACAAACCATATATGAGGCGTATATTAAATGGTGAAGATTTTATTAAGCTAGTAAGTGAAAAAGTTTTATATATTAGTAGCAATTTTATTCAAAAATTTCCTTTGGTTATATTTTATGAAAATAGTAATATTTGTGAGTATTATAAGGCTTTATTTAAAACAGCTACAATTACTTATGGACTGGATGATATGCATCAAAACCAAAGCGTAGATGTTTTGTTGATTTCATGTCATGAAATTTCTGGAAGAGAGTTTCCGGTAGTTATTGCACCTTTGTTGGATAATTTTAATAGCAACTTAGTATATCTTATGATAACTAGGGCAAGATATGATTTGACACTTATTTTACACGATGAGGTCAAAAAACACAAACATATTGAAAGATTGATTAGCGAGAATATTTTAGGTAGCAAATGATAGTATTTTAAAAAGTTACAATATAGAAAAACAATAGGAGCACACCATAAAATACCAACCAAAAACAAAAGAAGAGCTTAGGGTTTTAGTTAGAGACAATAGTATTGGTTTAGGCGAAATAGATACTTCAAATATAATTGATATGTCAGATTTGTTTTATGAAACAGATATAAATTACAAGGATAGAACAAACTTTGATGATATTGAAAAATAGGATTTTTAAATGTTACAAATATGCAAAATATGTCTCGCTCAAATGAAAATTTCAATCATGATGTTAGCCATTGGAACATCTCAAAAGTAGAAGATATGAAGCCATGTTTAGGCGGTGCAAAAAATTTGATCAAGATTTAAGTTTGTGGGCTATTTCAGATGCAAAAAGAGTTGAAAATATGTTTGAGCATTGTAAGATTTCAAAACGCCATCAGTCTAAAAATAATAAATTAAGCAAAAAAGAAGCACTCGAAAAAGCTTTTGAGAAAAAGCGACATGAAATTCGGCGAATTTATACTCCAGCAATCAAAAAAGACTTACGTCAGATGATAAATGATGGTATTAGTTTTGAAAATATTGATACTTCAAACATTAGAGATATGAGTAAATTGTTCCATAGAAGTCAAATAAAAGAAGTCAAATAAATGAATTTGTGAGGTATAGAGACTTGGAATGTGTTAAATGTGGAAAATATGAGCAAAATATTTGAAACCGCTGTTAGCTTTGAAGGTAATGGCTTTAAAATTGAAATATCAAAAATGTAGTAAATATGAACTAAATTTCAAGATTTGGTGGTTTTGAAATCCACGGCTAGATGAAGGAGATAAAAAGTTTTAAGATGGTCAAAAATTAGTCATTCTCTCCTAATTATTGGTTAAATTACATAGACGAACTATAAAAATAAAAGTTGACTTTTTTACGTAATTACAATATAATTACGTAAACTCAAGGGGTTACAATATGACATCTTTAATAAAAATAGGCAATTCGCAGGGCATAAGACTTCCAAAAACTATTATTCAACAAGCCCGTCTTGAAAATAAAGATTTAGAATTTAAAATCGTTGATGAAGGTTTGCTTATAAAACCAGTGATAAGCAGGGCAAGAAAAAATTGGGATAAAAATATAAGCTTAATATTATCCTCCTGCAAAAATAAAGAAGATGATGGCTTGATAAATGAATTTCTTAATGATAGCGATTTGGAGGATTTTGAGTGGTAGAAAAGATTAAAAGGTATGATATTTATCTAGTAAAGCTAAATCCCACTATGGGTTCCGAAATTCAGAAAACTCGGCCTTGTATAGTTGTTTCTCCAGATGAGATGAATGTGCTTAAAACTATTATTATAGCACCCATGACAAGTAGAGGGTTTGAATTTATCTTTCGTCCAAAAATTAACTTTGAAAATAAAGACGGATTGGTTCTTCTTGATCAAATAAGGGCCGTAGATAAAAGTAGATTGGTAAAGAAAATTGGAAAAGCCGATATGCAAACCTCCCTTGATATCTCCCAAATGCTTGTGGAGATGTTTAAATATTAATTTGATTTTGTGTTTAAGTTTTTGCCATTTCTTCTCCGCAAACGAAACCGCTTGCCCATGCCCAGTGTAAGTTGAAGCCTCCGCAATCGCCGTCTATGTCTAGGACTTCTCCGCTAAAATATAAGCCTTTTACTAGTTTTGATTGGAGATTTGCATCTAGATCTTTAAATTTTACTCCTCCTGCTACTACTTCTGCGTTTTCAAAACCCTTGGTGGCTGCGGGAGTGTATTTTAGGTTTTTAAGGGTGTAGCTTAGGGCATTTATGTGTTTTTTGTTTAAATCTTTAGATGCGAGATTGTGTGGGATATTGCAGTGTTTTATGATAAGATTGGCTAGTTTTTTGTTAATGAGCCCATTTAGTAGTAAATTTATGGGTTTATTTGGGGAATTTTTGGCAAAATTTTCTATTGTTTTGGTTAGTTTTTGGCGTGAAAAATCCCTTAGGCAATCCAAGCTTATTTGTGTATTTTTGTTTTCCATTAGGGCTTTGGAAGTCTGGCGGGAGATATCTAAAATTGCTGAGCCTGATAAGTCATAGTTTGTTAAAAGCAGATCTCCAAAAATGCTTTGGGTGAGTTGATTTTCCACACATAAACTAACATCTGCTTGAAATTTTACCCCACTTGCATCTTGGTTTTTTCCCTTGCAAATAAGTTGGACTAGGGATGGGAAGAGGGGACTTATCTCATGTCCGAAACCTTTTGCAAACTCGTATCCACTGCTAGAGCTACCTAGTTTTTCCATTGCGGGGCTGCCTGAAGATATTAGGACTTTATCAAAATTTCTAGTGCTTGAGTTTACATGTAAGATAAATTTATCATTTTTCTTTTCTATTTTTTCCACAAAGTTATTTAGATAAAGATTCCCGCCAAGTGTTTTAAATTCATAGACTAGGGCATCGCTAATGCTTGAGGCTTGCAAGGAAAGGGGGAAATATTTTCCATTTTCTTGCTTAAAGATTTCCAATCCTATACTTTGGAAAAATTTTTTAAATGCAATCTCATCAAAGCGGTCCAAAACTTTTTTAGCAAGACTTAAATCTTCGCCATGATAGCGTGAAATGTGGATATTTTCATTGCTTATGTTGCATCTGCCATTTCCCGAAGCTAAGATCTTCCTTGCAGGGCGAGAGCTTTTTTCAAAAATGCTTACATCCCCACCATTTCTAAGGGCTATGATCCCAGCTACCAAACCAGATGCTCCGCCGCCGATTATGGCTATTTTATTATTTTCTTTTTGCATAGGAGTTATTATACCAAATTAAACAATTTTTTTTCGAAATTTGTAACTTTTTAAGCTAAATTATAGCTTTATTGATATATTATAATGATAATTCTTTTCAATACTAAAAAGGAGTTCTCATGAAGTCTAATCTCATAGATCAAAATGGCTGCACGTGTTAGATTGTTGAGTTTTGTTTGTTGAAAATGTAACTTTTTTGGCAAGCAAAACTTCTTTTTTGTCTTTTTTCTTTACATGAGAGAGTTTTTTTGTATAAAATACCCAAAAGGATTTATATGGAAAAACAAAGACTATCTTATATTTATGCTCTTAGTGCGGTTTTTTTGTGGTCTAGCGTTGCCACTGCTTTCAAGCTTAGCTTAAAATTTCTAAGTCCTCTAGAGCTTCTTTTTGCATCTGCCTTGGTTTCTTGGTTTGTTTTGGGATTTTTGTTGGTAGTAAGTGGGGAAATAAAATTCTTAAATCAAGTTTCCAAAAAACAAATCTTTTATATGCTATCTTTAGGTGTCTTAAATCCTTTTTTATACTATCTTGTTTTGTTTAAAGCCTACGATATTTTACCTGCCCAAGAGGCACAAGCACTAAATTATACTTGGGCTTTAAGTTTTACATATTTGAGTGCATTTTTACTAAAACAAAAATTAAGATGGCAAGACGTAGTTGCGGGTTTAATTTGTTATCTGGGTGTTTTTATCATAGCAACAAAGGGTAATATTTTTTCTTTGCATTTTGAAAATTCATACGGGGTTTTTTTAGCTCTTTTATCGACTATTTTATGGGCATTGTTTTGGATTTTTAATTCTCAGATCAAGCATCCAATTTTGGGTCTTTTTTTAAATTTTACTTCGGGATTAGTTTTTATATCCATTGCTTTTATGGTTTTTGGCGAGTTTAGAAGCATTGAGCTTAAAGGTTTATTGGGGGCAATTTATGTGGGATTTTTTGAGATGGGCTTTACATTTTTTCTTTGGCTCCAAGCTTTGCGTTATACCCAAAGCCATTCAAAAACTGCAAATTTGATCTTTCTTTCGCCCTTTTTATCTCTGGTCTTTATTTCAATATTTCTAAAAGAAGCTATTTTGCCCTCAACCATCATGGGACTTATTCTTATAATATCAGCCCTTTTATTTCAGCAAAAGGCAAAATGACACGCAAAAAGGGGCTAGGCCCCTTATTTTAGCATGAATATGTGGTTTTAAACTCAAAGGCAGTTGGGCGAGATTCATCTGGCCAAACTTGAGTTTGGAATTTATATGCTTGATAAGTGTGAACAAATTCTTTACTCATTGCAGGAGCTAGATATTCATTATCTCTAATCAAGGATTCCAAAGCTCCCCTTAGGGTATGAGGCATTTGTCTTATGCCTTTTTCTCGGATTTCATCTAGGGTTAAGATAAATAAATTTTCATCCATAGGCCCCATTGGCTCTATCTTATTTTTGATACCATCAATTCCAGCTAAAAGCATGGCCGTAAAGGCTAGATAAGGACAAGCTGAAGAGTCTGGAAAACGCATCTCAGCCCTTACAGATTTTTCCCCTGAACCATAAGGAATACGAATGGAAGCTGAACGATTTTGAGATGAAAAAGTTAAAATGCTAGGAGCTTCAAAGCCCGGAATCAAACGCTTATAAGAGTTTGTCGAAGCATTTGTAAAAGCTGCCACACTGCGTGCGTGTTTTAACACTCCGCCTATGTACCATCTTGCCATGTTGCTTAGGTTTGCGTATTCTCCCTCTTTATAGAAAAGGTTTTTGCCATTTTTCCAAATGCTTTGATGTACATGCATTCCATTTCCATTATCCTCATGAAGTGGTTTTGGCATAAAAGTTGCGGTTTTTCCGTTAAGGTGGGCTACCATTTTTACAACGTATTTATATTTTTGAACATTATCAGCAGCTTCAACTAGGGTGTCAAACTTTACACCTATTTCGCCTTGACCAACTGCAACTTCGTGATGAACCACAAAGGTTTCAAGCCCAATTTGTTCAAGTACTTGCACCATTTCAGCCCTTAGATCTACCATGGAATCCACTGGTTGAACTGGAAAATATCCGCCTTTTTTTCTGGGTCTATGACCTGTGTTGTATCCATCTTTGTAGTCTGTATAATCATTCCAGCCACCCTCTTCAGAGTCGATTTCGTAGTAAGAGCAGTTTATCTCATCTTTCATCTTTATATCATCAAAGATAAAAAATTCATTCTCAGGACCAAAATAAACCGTATCCCCAAGACCTGATTTTTCAAGTTCACGAATGGCTTTTTTAGCTATGCTTCTAGGGCATTTTTCATACATTTGACCCTTATAGATGTCATAAACATCGCAAAAAACCACTATGGTTATATCGGCTGTGAAGGGATCTAAAAAGGCACTTTTAGCCTCAGGCATTAGTATCATGTCTGATTTATCTATGCTTTGCCAAGCATCTACACTTGAGCCATCAAATGGCACACCATTTTTAAAAGTATCCTTATCGATTGCATTTAGTTTGTAGGTTAAGTGATGCCAAGTTCCTTTGATATCTGTGAATCTAAAATCCACAAACATAACCTCATTTTCTTCGCAATACGAAAAAAATTCATCCTCATTTTTAACAAATTTACCCATATATTTCCTTTTTTTATATGATTTGTGCAATTGTAGCGAATTAAACATTATAAAAACGTAATTTATCAATTTTGAGTCAAAATGTTTTTGTTTAAACTACTATTATACAAAAATTTATTATAATAAGAATAGTATATTTTTTAGGAGTATTGCAATGACGCAAGAGGAATTTGACGCCCTTATGGGAAATGAAGAAAGGTCAGCTAAGAAGATGGAAGCAGGGGGCCAGAGTGTTAATTTTGATCTAAATGAAGGGCTTGGCAATCTAGATGCTGGCAAAGAAGATCTAGACGATCTAAAAGAGGCTAGTGGAATTATCTTGGATATTAAAAAAACCATTCAAGTATCCGATAAACTAGTGGATAAACAAATTGAACTTTTAGAGGTATTGAAAAAGAAGTTTCCAAATGTGAAACGTTTTGATGGGGCATTGGATGATGTGAAGGGGTTAAAATCTAATTTTTCAGATCTTGCCTTGAAATCCCAGGAGGTTCAAGATAAGATCAAAAGTTCACTAGAAGCGAATGCAAATAAAAATACCAATGGGCAAAAAATCGAGCAAATTTTAAATGTTATAAATGTTTTATCTGGCCACCTTAAAGATTTAGTAAACGATAAAGATGTCAAGGATGTGGTAGATAAAGAAGATATTGAGAGATTTATCAATTCCTTTGAAAAGTAGTATCGAAAAAGCAGAGCTTCTAAGCCCAGCTGGAAACTTTGAAAAATTACGCCTAGCCTTGGCCTATGGGGCAGATGCGGTTTATGGCGGAGTTAGCGCCTTTTCTTTACGTGTAAGATCGGGAAGGGAATTTACTTATGAGAGCTTTGCTAAGGCCATAGATTATACCCATAAAAAGGGCAAGAAGATCTATGTGACTATAAATGGATTTCCCTTTAATGCTCAAATTCCTCTACTTGAAAAACATATAATAAAAATAGCAGAATTAAAGCCAGATGCATTTATCGTAGCAACTCCTGGGGTCATTAAAATGTGCCAAAAATTTGCTCCAAATATGCCACTACATCTTTCAACTCAAGCAAATGTGCTAAACTATATGGATGCCCAAGTTTACCATGAAATGGGAGTTAAGCGAATAGTAGCAGCTAGAGAAGTTGGCTTAAAAGATTTAGCAAAAATCAAAGAAAAATTACCAAATTTGCAAATAGAGGTTTTCGTTCACGGCTCCATGTGTTTTGCTTATAGTGGCAGATGTCTCATAAGTTCCGTTCAAAGTGGACGAGTGCCAAATCGTGGGAGTTGTGCTAATGATTGCAGATTTTCTTATGAACTATATGCTAAAAATGAGGAGAGTGGAACACTTTTTAGACTAGAAGAAGATGAAAATGGAACCCATATTTTAAATGCAAAAGATTTAAATCTCGCATCAAGGCTTGATGAGGTTTTAAAAAGTGGAGTTGTAGATGCACTAAAAATTGAAGGACGAACCAAAAGTCCGTACTATGTAGCGACAACGGCGAAAACTTACAGACAAGCCATAGATGATTTTTACTCGGGCGCATTTGAGCCAAAAAATTATGAAGATGAGTTAAATACCACTAAAAATCGAGGTTTTTCCCAGGGATATTTGGTTAGACATCCAAGCGAAAAACAGCAAAACTTACAAAATTTACAAACTTCTATAAGTGAAGGGAGTTACCAAGTTTACGCTCTTGTTAGCGAAGATGGAAAAAGCTTTAAAGCAAAAGATACCATAATAAAAAATCAAGAGTATGAGATTATGGCGAGTGAGCAAATTCAAGAGTGTAAAAACGAAATTGGCGAGATTAAAAAGAAAGATGAGAAATATTTTTTAACACTTTTTAATATCAAGGCTACAAACAATAAAGAGTTTGAAGAAGTTCATAGCGGAAACATTCATGATATAATCTTACCATGTAAATTAACCGCTTTTAGCTTTTTAAGGCTACCAACAAATATCAAAATTAGAAAGGATTAAAATGAGTTTTGTATCGATTATCATGGGCTCAAAAAGCGATTATGATGTTATGAAAGAATGCTTTGGAGTTTTAGAGAGTTTTGACGTAAAGTATGAAGTCATCATTTCTTCAGCTCACAGAAGCCCCCAAAGAACCAAAGATTATGTCTTAAATGCAGATAAAAAGGGTGCCTGTGTTTTCATAGCAGCAGCTGGAATGGCAGCTCACTTAGCAGGGGCAGTTGCATCTATGACAACCAAACCAGTCATTGGGGTTCCTTTATCAGCTTCTAGTCTAAATGGACTTGACGCCTTGTATTCAACGGTTCAGATGCCATCAGGTATGCCAGTTGCCACTTTAGCCATCGGTAAAGCAGGAGCCATAAATGCAGCTTATCTAGCTATGCAGATTTTAGCTCTAGTTGATACGGATTTAAATGAAAAATTACAATCCGATAGGGCGAAAAAAGCCCAAAAGGTTGAGAGCGATTCAGCCGAAATTGAAAAGATTTTATAATGCAAAAAAGAGTGGTTTTATTTACAGCGTCAAATTGTCACTGGTGCGTTAAGGCAAAGAATTTTTTTAAGAAAAATAATATAAAATTTAGAACTATCGACATAAGTAAAGACAATCATGCTAGACTTGACTGCGAAAAACACGGATGTAGAGGAGTTCCCGTGGTTTTGGTAGGGAGTCGGTGGATTTGTGGATTTGATGAAAATAAAATAAAACAAAGTTTAAAAGGATGAAATTTGACATTTAGTGCTATGCTATTGAAATTGCAAGAATTTTGGCAAAATGAAGGTTGTAATATCGTCCAGCCCTACGACATACCAGCAGGAGCAGGAACTTTTCACAATGCCACTTTTTTAAAAAGCTTAGGAAAAAAGCCAAACAATTGTGCTTACGTTGCCCCCTGCCGTCGTCCAACAGATGGAAGATATGGGGAAAATCCAAATAGATTAGGAAGTTATTATCAGTTCCAAGTTATCATGAAGCCAAGCCCAGAGAATATTCAAGAGCTTTACCTAAAAAGTTTGGAAGCTATCGGGCTTGATTTAAGCAAACACGACATAAGATTTGTTGAGGATAACTGGGAAAGTCCAACTTTAGGAGCTTGGGGCTTAGGTTGGGAAGTTTGGCTCGATGGCATGGAAGTAACCCAGTTTACCTATTTTCAACAAGTTGGAGGCATAGCTTGTGATCCAATCTCGGTGGAAATTACCTATGGAACAGAGCGACTTGCCATGTATCTACAAGATGTGGATAGCGTTTTTGACATAGTTTGGAACAAAACTCCAAAGGGCGAGATTACAACCTACGCTGACATCCATAAACAAAGCGAGTATGAATTTAGCAAGTATAACTTTGAGATAGCAGATACCACTATGCTTTTTGAACAATTTGAAAAGGTAAGCCAAGAGTGTAAGAGATGTTTAGATGCCAAACTGCCACTTCCCGCTTATGACCAATGCTTACTAGCATCTCACACTTTTAATGTTCTAGATGCGAGAAAAGCCATTTCGGTCACCCAAAGACAACAATACATCTTAAAAATCCGCGAACTTGCCAAGGGTTGTGCCTTAGTTTACGCAGAAGTAAGTGAAAATGACGCTTAAACAAATTTACGAACTCCTAGATGCCATAAGTCCTTTTGAACTTCAAGAGGGTTGGGATAATAGCGGGGTACAAATCGGAAAAGATGACGATGAGATAGCTAAAATTTATCTTAGTCTTGATATAGATAGAGCTTTGCTTGAAAATGTCAAACCAAATTCGCTTATCATCACCCATCATCCGTTGATTTTTAAGGGTTTAAAAAGTTTTAACCCAAGCCTTTATCCAGCTTCACTTTTGCAAATTATGGTGCAAAAAAACATAAGTCAAATCGCCATGCATACAAATTTTGACAAAACCCACCTAAATAAATTTGTAGCGAAAAATATTTTAGGATTAGAGGTGTTAAAAAGTGAAGATTTTTGTTTGCATCTAAAAGTTGAGAAGAGTTTTGAGGATTTTTGCCAAGACGTAAAAAAGGCTTTAAAAATGGAGTATTTAAGAGTTGTTGAGGCAAAAGATTACATAAAAACTGCGGTTTTAACAACGGGAAGTGGTGGAGATTTTATCTCAAAAATAAAAAGCGATTGTTTTTTAACAGGAGATCTAAAATATCACCAAGCCCTTGAGGCAAAAGAGAATAATTTAAGCCTAATCGACATTGGGCATTATGAAAGCGAGTGCCATTTTACGGCGGCTTTAAGCGAAGAGTTGCAAAAAATCAAATTAAAGGTTATAATGTCAAATTCTTTTAACCCCTTTAAATACAAATAATTAAGGAATACCATGAACAAATATTTAGAACAATTGGTAAATTTATCCAATATTGATAAAGAAATAGACTCTTTCGAGCCCCGCTTACTAGAGGTCACAAGCTCACTAAAGAAGATAGAAGTAGAGCAGGATTCAAAAAAAGAAGAGTTACATAGTTTGGACAATGAGGCAAAAGAGGCTGAACTTAAAAAATCTCAACATGACTTGCATCTAAAAGAGTTGGGCGATAAATTAAAAGATATTTCCAAAAAAGCAAAGAGTATCAAGACCGAAAAAGAACAAAAAGCCCTAGGTTTAGAAGAAGAAATCGCAAAGGAGCAGATTGATTTTGCCAATGAAGAAATTGGGCGTTTAGAAAAGCTTGTGGATCTAAAAAAAGAGAAAATCCAGGAAATAAAAGCCCAACTAGATGAGCTAACCGAACAACTAGAAGAGGCGAAAGAAAAAATTGCCAGCGAAATCGAAAGTCTCGAAAAACAAAGAACCGCAGTTTGCAAAGATAAGGAAAAATTGGTTGCATCCATGAGCCAAAAAATCCTAACCTTTTATCAAAAGATTAGAAAATGGGCGAAAAATACGGCCGTAGTTCCAGTGAGAAAACAAGCTTGTTATGGCTGTTTTATGAGGATAAACGATAAGACTTATTCGGCTGTTATAAGAAGTGAAGATATAACTACATGTCCGCATTGTGGTAGGATTTTATATAAAGAGCAAGGTGAAGAGCAAAGTGCCCAATAGCACGTTTAGCATTTTTTATTTTTTAATTTTATTTCTAGCTTGGCTTTTTGCCATACCCCTTTTGCTTTTGATGAGTTTGAAGCAAAAGTATAAGAAAAGTATTTTTGGGAGGTTTTTTTTATATAAAAATCCTTCCTTTAAAGATAACTCCATCTGGTTTCATGCTTGCTCTTTTGGGGAGATAAAATCCCTAAAACCACTCATTTTAGAGCTTAAAAATGTAAGTTTAAGTGCGACCACCCAAACTGGCTTTGAAGAGGCTTTGAAATTAAGCGATAATGTTAGATATCTGCCCTTTGAGATATTTTTACCCTTTTGGATCAAAAGCCCAAAATTACTAGTAGTCAGCGAGGCGGAGCTTTGGTATTTATTGTTTTTTATTGCAAAATTAAAGAGTGCTAAGACTATGCTTATCAATGCAAGAATTAGCGATAAAAGTTTTTCTAGCTATAAAAAATTTTCTTGGTTTTATAAAAAAATTTTCGAAAATGTAGATTTTGTATTTGCCCAAAGTCAAAAAGATAAGCAAAGATTAGAAATCTTGGGTGCAAAAAACGTAAGCGTGAATGGCAATATCAAATCCGCATCTATTCCAAAACCAAGCAAATATTTTCCAAAACCAGATAAACGAGTTATAACCCTAGCAAGTACCCACGAGGGCGAGGAAGAGATACTTTTAGATAGGCTTGGTTTAGATCTAAATGATATGCTTATCATAGCTCCTCGTCATCCAGAAAGATTTGAAAGGGTTAGAAGTATTGCCAAAAAATATTCCCAAGACAATGGATTAAATTGTAAATTTTTTAGCCAAAGCGGTTTTTGCGAGTGCGATGTTTTGGTGCTTGATTGCTTAGGTGAGCTTATAAATATTTATGCAATTTCAGACATAAGTTTTCTTTGTGGCTCATTCATAGATGGAATTGGTGGACACAATCCACTTGAGCCTGCTTTTTTCAATAATATTTTAGTAAGTGGAAAGTATATCTTCAACCAAAAAGCTCTTTATCCCTTGGTTGATAATGTTTATTTTTGTGATAAAGATGAGTTGGGAGGTATTTTGCAAAGGGATTTAAAGTTTTCGAGTTTATATGTAAAAAATACCATAGAACCCATTTTAAATCAGATCAGGAGTATAATTTGAGAGAAGAAAAAGCATATAAATTGCTAAGCCTGCAAGAGGGAATTTCAAATCGTAAGGCAAAGGAACTTATCGATAAGGGAGTTGTTTATGCTTTAGGAAAAAGGGTTGGTATAGCAAGGGCTTTAATGGATGTTGGAACCACTTTTAAGTTAGAAAAAATTCAAAAGCCAAGCTTGATTTATGAGAGTGATGATTTTTTGGTTTTGGATAAACCTGCCCTTGTTTTAAGTGAAGATTTGGAAAAGGAATTTGGCTATCCGCTGTTGCACCGCTTAGATAAAGAAACCAGTGGGGTTTTAGTGTTGGCAAAGAATGAGGATCTTCGCCTTAAAGCCATAGAAGAATTTAAAAAAATGAGGGTTGAGAAAATTTATTATGCCATAGTTTATGGAAAAATGGCTGAAGAGTTGGAGATAAATTCGCCAATTCTTACCACAAAAACCAAAAATGGAGCAGTTTCTAAGCTTTCCCAAAGGGGAAAGGAGGCCATTAGCTTAGTTAGTCCAATTATGATAGAGGGTAAATATACCTTTGTAAAGGTTGCTATAAAAACGGGCAGAACCCATCAAATAAGAGTTCATCTCCAATCCATAGGGCATCCAGTTTTAGGAGATCTAAAATATTCAAATCATAAAGCCAATAGAATGATGTTACACTCTTTTTCTATGGTACTTATGGGGCAAAATTTCCAAGCTCCCCTGCCTTCAATCTTTAGAAAATATGGATTTAGTCTGTAAAATCTTCTATCAAAAGTTTATTTTCAAGCAACAATCCATCATCTTTTTGTTTTAGCAATACTTTTAAAAAAATATCGTTGATCTCATAATTTCCTCTGGATATATTTTTGATCAAGCCCATATTTTCCAGAGATACGTGAACATTATATAGGGTTTTTGGGGATATTTTTGGGACGTAATCATTTGCGATGGAATGCAAAACTTCGTAGTGGTATTTTTTTTGCTTTGTTTTGGAGATCAACTCTTCTAGATAAGCTTTATTTTCAAAGATAACCAAGCTTAAAGCTTCTAGGCAAATTTCATGGTCGATTTCTTTTAGATCTACTAGTAAAGCTTTATAATAAATGGCTTGCAAAATTTGTGCTGAATAATCTGGATGCCCTTTCAAAAATTCTAGCAGTTTTAACAGGGAGCTATCACTTTTGATTCCTTTGTTTTCAAAGGTTTTTTTGGCGTATTCGTATAATTCTCCAATGTCAAGCCCGGACAAATCCATAATCCTAGCAAAATGAAAAAATGGGGAAGATTTGGAGGAAAATATCTTTGTCATAATGCTTTCAATGCTTCCTAAAAATACATAAGTTACCGCTTCGTGATGTTGTATGAGGGAGCGCATCTGTTCAAGTATAAATTCATCGCTTAGTCGGATGATGTCTTGAAATTCATCCATGACAAATTTTATATTAAGACCTTTTTTTTGGGATATTTGCTCAACAACTTCTAGGGCGTGCAGGAAATATTCCCTCTCGTTTGCTCCGCCATTTTCCAAGTGTTTTAAGGTGATCTCGCCTATGTCATCGATTTTTATGGCTTGGATATTTTTAAGCAGTCCTATTATTGATTTTTTAAATTGTTCAAAAAAGTTCTCAATTCCAGCAAGAGCATAGGCCTTTTGCAAAATTTGTTCAGCCAAGGTTCGTAAAGAGGTGGTTCTTCTTAAATCCACATAGATATAATTAAAAGATTTATCATGTTCAAATATTTGTTTAACTAAAGAAGTTTTACCAAATCTGCGCGGGGCTTTTATCATGATATGTTGATTATTTTCCAAATAAGCTTTGAAAACGGGCAAATGTTTTTTTCGATCTATAAAATCATCACCCTTTACAGGGCTTCCGGTCTTAAACATTCTAACTCCTATAATCTATTTTTTTTATAGATTATAATATCATATAAAAAATAAGAGTTAGTTTAAAATAGATTTTATAATATATTTTTTTTATAGATTTGCTTATCTAATGCTATTGCAAGCTCTTATATCTCCGTTTTGATAACCTTTTTTAAACCATTCCATTCTTTGGGATGAGCTTCCATGGGTGAAAGAATCAGGAACTACGTATCCTTGAGCTTGTTTTTGCAAGGTATCATCTCCTATGGCGTTTGCTGCGTTTAGGGCTTCTTCTATATCTCCACTTTCAAGTAAGCCATATTCATTTTTCATATAATACGCCCAAACTCCAGCGTAGCAATCAGCCTGAAGTTCCACTCCTACTTGGAGGGTGTTTGCCCTTGATTTGCTAAGTGCTTTTTGTTTTTGGTGGATTTTATCTAAGGTTCCGCTTAGATTTTGGATGTGATGTCCTATCTCATGGGCTATGACATAGGCTTGTGCGAAGTCTCCGGGGGAATTATGTCTGGACTTTAGCTCTTCAAAAAAACTTAAATCAAGGTATATTTTATGATCGCTAGGGCAGTAAAAGGGCCCAGTTTGCCTGCTTGCATATCCGCAACCACTTTGGGTACTTCCCCTAAATAGGACTAAAACCGGTTTTTCATAGGTGGAGCCGTATTGCTTAAAGATCTTACCCCAAATATCTTCGGTTTTTGCTAATACTACCGATACAAATTTTGCTGTTTGGTTGTCTTGTTGGCTATTTACTTTGGCTACATTTTGAGAGCCTGGGTTTAGTAGATCTAAAGGATTGAAGCCAAGAAAATAAGCTACTACTCCTACGATAAGGACAATTCTGCCGATTTTGCTTTTAAGTAAAAATTTCGCTATTGGCAAAGCAGATGCAAGATTTCTTCCCCTAAAGCCACCAAATCTACTTCCCCTTTGCATTCTTCTATCATCTATGTTGGAACTTTGTCTTTGATCTTCCCATCTCATGGTAGTCCTTTTTTGATTTCTTTATATATAAGAAAAAAAATGTATAATTAAGTAGTCAATTATAAGGATTAAAATTGAAAAAAGGCTTAATTTTACTAAATATGGGCGGACCAAATAATCTAAATGAGGTCGAAGTTTTCCTAAAAAATATGTTTAACGACAAAAACATTATCACACTAAAAAGTAAACTTTTAAGAAAATTTATAGCTTTTATGATAGTAAAAAGCAGAAAAAAAGAAGCTTGTGAAAATTACAGACAATTGGGAGGAAGCTCTCCCATAGTAGCAAATACCAAAAAACTTATTGCAAAATTAGCAAAAAAACTTCCAGATTTTCAAGTAAGTTATGCCATGTGTTACACCCCGCCCTTTGTCAAAGAAGCCCTAAAAAAAGTTTCTTTGTGTGAGGAATTGTTTGTTTTACCCCTTTATCCCCACTATTCAACAACTACTATAAAATCTTCTATGGAGGATTTTTACTCACATCTTAGGGGGGATTTTAAGGTAAAACAGATAAAAGAATTTTATAAAAACGATTTATATAATCAGCTTTTGGTTAAACTTATAAGACAAACCCTTAATAATGACAATTCCCAAGATTTTGATTTGATTTTCTCTGCCCATTCTCTGCCCCAAAGGGTTGTGGATAGGGGTGATGTTTATCAAGCCCAAGTCATTGAGCATGTGGATATTTTAACAAAAATACTTTTAAAACAAGGGATCAATTTTAAAAACATCCATCTAGCCTATCAGTCAAAATTGGGTCCAGTAAAATGGCTTGAGCCAGAACTTGGGACAAAATTAAAGCAACTAAAAAATAAAAAAGTGATAATTTCCCCAATCTCTTTTACCATAGACAATTCCGAGACAGATTTTGAACTTTCCATAGAATATAAAGAAAAAGCTCGTGATCTAGGTTTTAAGGATTATAGGGTTTGTAGATGCCCAAATGATGATGATGACTTTGTGAAGACCATAATCTCCCTTTTAGATGTATCCGTTTTTGGCGCTGAGTAAATAAAAATCCACCCAGCACCGAACATCTTACCTCAAAACTTTTAAACTTTTTTACCAAAAATCCTAACAACCCCAAAGGTTGCAAGAAGCCCTAGTGGTAAGGTAATCCAGATCGAAACCCCAAAACCAACAAGAAGATATCCAAATAGTATGGTTATGGCTCCAACGGTTAGGGCATAGAAAATTTGAGTTGAAACGTGATCTATATGGTTACATCCTGAACCCATGGATGAAAGGATGGTTGTATCAGAGATTGGCGAGCAGTGGTCTCCAAAAATTGCTCCTGTTAAAACTGCTCCTATGTTCATTATCATGTATTGGTGCAAATCTCCTCCATCGATTCCATTTGCCATGCCAACTGCGTAGGCTAATGGAACGGCTAGGGGCATGATGATTCCCATGGTTCCATAGGATGTTCCTGTGGAAAATGATATAAATGAGCCAAGGGCAAATATGACTGAAGGCAGTAGCCAGTTTGGTATAGAATCACTCAAAAGCGCCACAAGATAACTAGAGGTTCCAAGCTCTTTTATGACTGAGCTTAAACTCCAAGCAAGAAGTAAGATGACTATGGTGATGATCATAGTTTTCCAACCCTTTAGCCAAACATTTATAGCCTCGCTTATGCTAAAAATTTTCCTATAAATCCCCATAAACATGGCAACTATGGTTGCAAATAAAGCTGCTTGAAAAAGCACCACAGAAGCATCAGCTGCCCCAAAGGCTTCCCTTAGGCTAAAATCTGGCATGGGGGAACTTGCATTTTTTGCATCTTCTAAGAAACCCGCTTCAAGGGAATTTAATCCATTTAGATAAAAACCTATAAATGAAGCTAGCATTAAAACCAAGATAGGAACAATGGCGTTTGACATTTTAAGTTCAATTCCCTCTTTTGCTTCCATTGCCTCTTTTTCATCGGGTGGGACCAATTTATCATTTGTTGATAAGACATCCCCATCTTTTGCCCTAACTTGAGCCTTATACATAGGTCCAAAATCCCTACTCATCAAAGCGGTGATAAGAACAAAAAATAGCATAAAAAGATTATAAAATCTATATGGAATAGTTTCAACAAAGATATTAAAAGCATTTATATTTGTCATCTCTATAATGCCATAACTATCTTTTATAAGGGAGATCTCATATCCAACCCAAGTAGAAATGATAGCAATTCCAGCTATGGGAGCTGCGGTGGCATCTATGATAAAGGCTAGTCTTTCGCGAGAGATTTTAAACCTATCCGTAACAGGACGCATAACAGGTCCAACTATGAGGGCATTTGCATAATCATCAAAAAATACCAACAACCCCATAAACCAGGTGGAAACTTGAGCCGAAACCCCAGTTTTTGCCTTTTTGGCTAGATATTGGGCTATGGCTTTTGTCCCGCCCATTCTAGTTATCAAAGCCACAACGCCGCCAATGGTTAAAACTTGAAGCATGATGCCTGCGTTCCAAGAATCCGCCATGGAGCCTATAATCCTCTCTGTTATACCAACAACGGCACGTATGATGGATGAGAAGATATTATTTTCTATGACGGCTAACATGTAGGTTCCGCTAAAAACACCTATGAATAAGGATAGGATCACATCCTTTGTTATAAATGCCAAAGCTATGGCAACTAATGGTGGGATAAGTGTCCAAATGCCAAAAAGTTGGGCATTTTGCTTTGCTACCTCTACATCAGCTCCATAAGCGAAGAGTGCAAAGGCAAACAATATAAGAAAAATTTTACGCATAAATATACCTTTTTATAAATTTGTAATTTTACTATTTTTTTCTTAAAAAGTTTATGAGATACTGACTAAATTGGGATTTAGCAAATACTGAAAACTGAAAACGGATTGCGGAAAACGGATAACTAGTAAGGTAAGCATTTTTCCAAAATGTCATTTGTTTTTATTTTGTTTTGTAGGTATTTTTATTAGTATTGTAAAAACATTTTTTGTATTTTCTTTGGGTTTTGGGTTTTTGTAAGGGCTAGGCTTAGTAAAATTCTCGCCTTCTGAGGGTTGAGGTTGTCTGCGATTAAAAAGCCATATTTTTTATCATCTATCTCGCATCCTAGGCTAACTCTGCCACTTCCTGTGCGAGAACTTCTTATGATACAAATGCCTTTTTTTGACGCTTTATGCAATGCTTTTAGGGTTTTTGGATAAATATTTCCATTGCCAAATCCAGCACTTATGATTCCCTTTGCCCCAGCTTTGATGGCAGCATCTACAAATATATCAGTATCATTTATATGAGAGTAAATTATATCAACTCGGGGTAAGCTTTTTATTAGATCTATATCGAATTTGCTTTTATAGGTATGTAATTTTAGAGATTTAAAATAAAAATTTACCTTTCCATAATAAACCGAACCAATCTTTCCGGTATTTGGCGAAGCGAAAGTGTTTAGGTTTGAAGTGTTTGTTTTTGTAACTTCTCTTGCTGAATGAATTTCATCGTTTAGGACAAGCAAAACTCCCTTTTTTCTACTTTTTTTATTGGCAGCCACGTTTACTGCGTTAAAAATATTCATATCCCCATCATTACTTAAAGATGAATTTGACCTCATGGAGCCCGTAAAGATTATTGGTTTTTTGCTTTTTACGCATAGGTTTAAAAAGTAGGCACTCTCTTCTAGGGTGTCTGTTCCATGGATTATGACTAGAGCATCTATTTGGGGTTTTTTTAAAAATTCATTTGCCTTTTTTGCTAGAAGAAGTAAGGTTTTATCATTCATAGCTTGGGAGCCAATGTTTGTTAGCTGATAGGTTTTGATCTTTGCTATTTTATTTAGATCTGGAATATTGTTTATAAGGCTTTGTATGCCTAGTTTTCCAGAAGAATAGCCACTTTTTACGGAAGATTTTCCATCTCCTGCTATGGTTCCGCCCGTTGCTATTATCATTATATTTGGTTTTTTATCCATTTCAAATGCCTTTTTTTGGACACATTATATCATAATTGAGGTTTTTTATTTATCTCAAATCTCTGCGGACGCAGGGTTAATTCACTTACATTGCCATTAAATTCTAAGGCTTGGACTACCATATTGGCTATATCAAGTGGAGTTAGAAAGCTATCTTTTTTGTCGCTTGGTTCAAAGTGCAAATCATCAAAAAAAGGTGTTTTTGTAATGTCAGGATTTATATTTGTAACCCTGACCCCGCTTTTTCGCACTTCCTCAAATAAACTCAAACTAAAAGCCCTAAGTCCAGCCTTGCTTGCCGTATAAACTGAGGAAAATTTACTATGCTTCAAAGCCTCGATGGATGAGATGCTTATGATGTGCCCTTTGCTTTGTTTTAGCTTTCGTAAAAGTAGGGAAGTTAGAGTGATAGGGGCGATTAAGTTTACTCTTATTAGTTTTTCGATTTGTGTTATATGTAAATTTTCTAGTGGCCCAAAAAGCCCAAATCCGGCACTATGAATTAGCACGTCCAAAGGCTCTTTTATGGCTTCTGCTTCCCTTTTGAGGCTATTTATATCTTCAAGTCTCGATCTAAAAGGAATGATTTTATAACCTTTAGATCTAAGCTCCTTTACTATTGCCTCCCCTATGCCAGAGCTAGATCCTGTGATAAGTGCATTCATGAATCCTCCTTAATTTTGATTATTATAGCAAAATATTGTATAATATACAGATATAATAATGAATATCAAAAAGAAGGAAATTTTATGGAAAACATTATATCAAAAACCTTGCTTTTGCCGCTTTATTTTAGGGCTTTAGATGCTAGGAGTGAAAATCCTATCTTAAATGATAAAGTGGCATTAGATTTGGTAAAAAATTTTGAATTTGACGAAAAACTTATGAAAAAAGCTAAATTTTCCCAAGCAGGAACCATCGCAAGGGCAAAATTTTTAGATGATATAGCAAGGAATTTTATAAAAAATAATCAAAATCCAGTTATAGTAAATATGGCAACAGGTTTAGATACTAGGACGTTGAGAGTTTATGATAAGGGGGCTAAATTTTACGATTTGGATTTGCCTGAAGTTATAAAAATTCGCAAAAAATATATAAAAGATAAGAGCGTGGTTTTAGATGCAAATGCCTTTGAAGATAAGTTCAATGAAGAGCTTTTGAAAAATCAAGATGCCTCATTTTGCTTTATTTATGAGGGATTTTTCATGTATTTTGATAAGCTTCAAATTACTAACCTATTAAGAAATCTAACGCAAAATTTTTCGGGCGTGATTGCTGGGGATTTTAATTTTGGCTCTTTTTGGGAAAAAAACAAATCCAAGCATGACACCATTAAAAGCAATGAAGCAAGTTTTAAAACTAGCTTTCAAAACCTAGACGAGCTTTTGCAAGTTAGCCCAAAATTAAAATTAAAGCAAGAAAAATTTTATTATGATAAAGATTTTGCCCAAATGCTAGGATGGCGAAGATACCTCATGATGGCAATGCCTAAGAAAATGAAAGATGCCATGAGACTTTTGGAGTTAGAATTTTAGGCTTTTTGGTTAAAATTTTGCCCCGCATCTAGCAGGGCAAATCCTTAAAAATCAACCTTTATTTTGGTAGTTTCGCCACCTTTGATGGAAACTTTTGTTGATTTGATTTTATCATCGTAAGAACTATCGATTATATAATCTCCAACAAAAAGTTTTTGCGAACAACCCTCACTTTCGGATGTTCCGCATCCAAAAATATTTCTTCCTTTTTCTCCATCTTTAAATTCATATATTGAATTATAAACTTCAATTCTTTTTCCATTCTTCATTGCATCGATCTGAACTTTTCCTGTTTCGCCCATTATTATGTCTAGATTTGTTGTTTCCCCGCCTTTGATTGAAAACTTTTTTGATTTGTGTTTGTCGTTGTAAAAGCTTTCTACCACATAATTTCCAACAAAAAGTTTTTTCTCGCAAAGATAGTCTTTGGATGTTCCGCATCCATAGATACTTTTTCCTTTTTCCCCATCTCTAAACTTGTATATATCATTGTGAGATTCTACTGTTTTGCCACCCTTTGTTTCAACTACATTTAATTTAAGTTTACCAGTTGCCCCCATAATGACTTTTAGCTCCGTCGTTTCCCCACCTTTTATGGAAAATTTTGTCTTTTTAAATTTTGAATTATATTCAGTTTTTGCGATATAATCACCCTCAAAAAGTTTTATTTCACAAACTTCACCCTCGCTACAATCCCCAACATTTCTTCCTTCTTCCCCATCTTCATCTTTATATATCCAAGTGTAAGACTTAGCTTTCTTTCCTCCCTCACTTTCAAAAACATCAAGTTTAAGCTTGCCAGTTTGGCTCATGATTATATCTAGTTCTTTTGTTTGGTTTTCTTCTATGGAAAAATGTGTTTTTTTATGCTTTGAATTGTACTCAGTATCTATTATATACTCGCCTTTTTCTAAGTTTACTACGCAAGGTGTTTTTATATTAGTTCCACACTCTGCGATTGAGTTTTTTTCATTTTCTGCTTTATATATCCAGTTGTAAGCCTTGACTATTTTTGTTCTCTTGGCTTTCTCTAACTGAAATTTTTAGTGTAGTTTTTGGTTTTTTAACCTCTTTAACGAGTTTTTTAAGGGCATTATTTAAATCTTTTGGATTTTTGGCTGAAAAATACTTTCCTCCAGTGGCTTTTGCTATGCATGAGAGTTGTTTATCGGTATTTGCGTCCACATTAAATCCAATTACATGGGCGGTGAAATTTATGCCGAGTTTTTCTAGCTCCTTTGCCACCTCGCAAGGGTCGCTATCGCAAGTTTCTTTGCCATCACTTATTAGTATAATAGTAGCTTCATCTTCGGTAAAACGCAGTATTTTAGCGGCTTTTTGTAAGGATTTACTAATGGGTGTTTTGCCTTTAGGAGATATTTGGCTTACCTTTTGTTTTAGGATAGCTTTATCTATCTTTCCTGTGGGCATCAACACTTCTATATCTTCACAATCGCCCTTTTTTCGGTGCCCATAAACCATCAAACCCACATGAATACTCTCATCCCAATCTTTGATGACTTTATATACCGCTTCTTTGGCAATTACTATCTTTTCTTTACCATCTATTTGTCCCCACATACTACCAGATGCATCTAAAATAAGCATGGCTTGTTTAGAGGCAAAAGCCCAACTAAAAGCTAAAACTAACAGTATTAATATTTTTTTCATCTTTCATCCTTTTTTATCTTAATTGTACCAAAATTTTCATTTTTTAGAATTTATTTTTTCAAAATACGCCCTTTTCATATCCTCTTCCATCTCATCGTTATTTGCATATTCTCGCCCAAAGACTTCTTTCCACAGGCTCTTTTCTTCCATGCACATGTAAAAATAAACCTTTCCATGCCAAGGTGCAAATCCCTCATAAGCATTTTTAAACATTTTTCTTTTATCATCTAGGGAGTAGGAGTATTTTCCGTTGGCATCAAGTAGGGGCATTTGTAGGATTTTGCTGTAAAAATCTCGCTTTCTAAGTTTGTTTATGACGGGTTTTATAAAAGTTAGCGTTCCAAAGGAGACTAGGGCGACATCTTTGGGGTTAAAAGTATCGGTAAGGTGTTTGAAAATTTCTCTGTATTCTTGCAAATAATTCTCATATACAACCATAGGATGAAAATGAAATCCCACCAATACGCCTTTTTGGGCAAGTTCATGTGCGGAGTTTATGCGCTCATCCAGTGAGGCGGTTAGGTGTTCTTCGTTTTTGATGATGGTTTTAGTGTTTAGGCTCCAAGTTGCTATAATGTTCTTTGGAACATCGTTTTGCAAGAGGTATTTTATGTTTTTAGATTTTGTTTTAAATTCTAAAATCACATTTTCGTTTTCCCTTGCAAATTCAAAAAGTGCATCTAGTATGCCATTTTTATTGCCCCACATGAGTGAATCCGAGCTTTGTCCTGTGCCGATATGGTAAGTTTTGTTTGGATCTAGATGGATATTTTTTAGGTTTTTGGCAAAATTTTTATCAAAACCTATTTTTTCTTGCTTATAAAAACTTTGAATCGAGCAATACGAACAATCAAATCCGCATGAATTTACCGCATCTAAAGTCCAAAGATTGCAACATCTTGTACTTTCACTTGCCACAGGACAGGACCCAAGTGCTGGTTTGTTTGCTTCAAATTCATAGGTTGAATAGGTTCTTTTGTAGTTTTTTGGAATGGAGAAATTTTTATAGGAATTTGGCTTTTCTTTCAAGATTTGCCAAATCTCCCTTATGCTTGAAAATGCCTCTTTTTTGTTTGTATAATCCCATGTAAAAATTTTTTGCATTGGTTCTTCTTGCCACATTTTAAAGTCGATAGCAAAATCAATCAATTGTTTTAATTCTTGAAAAGAAAAGGCGTATTTTAAATAAACTTTTTCAAAAAATATTTTAGTTTCTTCGTCAAGATTTGCATAATTTGTTCCCTTTATATGGGAGGCGAATTTTTCTTTTAAACCAATTTTATCCATTTATCCAAACTTTCTCTAATGAGTGAACTAACAAAGGCTTTTTTGGGGATAGTAGCATCTAAATGATCACTAACGATCTTAAATATCAAGTACGGCACATGAAATTTTTCGCATTTTGTTTTAAATGCTGAAGTTTCCATGTCTGCAAGCAGGGTTTTTATATCTTTTCTTGGTTTTGAAACGGAAGTTATGGATGCTTTTGGTATGTTTTCAAATTCTTCATTTATGCAAAAAAGTTTACCTATGGGGATATTTTTATCCTTGCATCCAGCTATGCCTATGTTGATGGCTTTTTTTATCTTGTGTGAGGAAAATATAGCATTTAGGGCTTCTTTTGTTTTTTCCTCTCCTATACCAGAGATAGTCAAAATAAATTCGTCATTGTTATAAATATTTTTGTCCATTTTTTGCAGTCGCAATTTTTCTATTATCGGCTGGGCTTCACATAATAGTGCTGTGTGGATTAGTTTCATTTGCTTTGGTTGGTATCTTTGGGAGTTAGATAACCCTCTTTTACCATTTCTTCGACTATTTTTTTAAATACTGGTGCTGCACTTTTTGAACCATAATAGTAATAATTTTCCTTTGTGGGTTCCCTAACCCAAACGCCTACGGTAAATTTATTGTTTTCATCATTGGCAAAGCCTATAAAAGAACTATTGTAAGAATTGCCATACCCGCCTTTTTTTGCTATTTGGGCAGTTCCTGTTTTTCCACCTATCTCCAAACCTTCAACATCAGCCCTTTTTCCAGTTCCTTTTTTAACGGTTTTGATGAGAATTTTTTTAATCCTTTGGGCTATGGAGATGGGTAAAACTTGGGTTTCGGGTGGTTTTTCCATGTAATGTTTTTTACCTTTATCATCTATCAGATAAACACCCATATAAGGGGTGACTAAACGTCCTTTATAATTAAAAGCATTATATGCTCTTAGGATTTGTATGAAGGTTGTTTGCATACTATAGCCATAGGATGCGGTTGCTTTGTAGGATTTGCTTCGAAATTCTTTAGGGGATGGAATCTTGCCAGCATGTTCGTATGGTAGATCAATTCCCGTCTTAGATGCAAAACCAAAGTCTTTTAGTCCTTGATAGTATTCAAGGGGCTTTAGTTTTTGGGCTATTTGCAAAATGCCTATGTTTGAAGAATGCACTATGATATCTTCTACGCTTAAATACTGGTAGGAGTGTGAATCCCTTATGATATCTTTTCCTAGCCTATAGATACCATTGTGGGTATTTACCAAATCATAGGGATTTACCTTATCTTCGCGCAATAAAATTGCCAGAGTGATTGGTTTTATGACTGAACCTGGTTCGTATGAATATTCCGTAGCACTTGGATTTAGTCTTCTATAATCTTTTTTTCTTATGTGATTTGGATTAAATCTATTGCTTGTTGCTAGGCTTACAATCGCTCCTGTATTGCTTTGGATTATTCCTGCTACTATCTCTTTAGATCTAAGTTCCCTTTTGCTTTCATCTAAAATTTTCTCGATAGCCTTTTGTAGTTTTACGGATATGCTAAGCACTATATCAAATCCATCAATCCTTTCATTTTTCTTTGAATCTCCGTTTAGAATAACATTTCTTCCCGTATCTTTTGGACCTATTAAAAAGGCATCTTGTATGGGTTGCAATCTATAATCGTATGAATTTTCAATACCCTTTTCTCCCCTAAGTTTCCTGTCGTTTCCCCTTGAGATATATCCAGCAAATGGAGATAGGATGTCGTTATTTGGATATATTCTTTTTTCCCCATTCTCGCTAATGCTTATACCGCTTATGATGGGCTTTTTTGTTTTTGGATGTTCATAGGCTGTAAAAAATTTCATCATATACAATTTTCTCGAAAGCTCTCTAAGCTGTTTTGCTGTGTTTGTATCTATTTTTCGTGATAGAACTACGCTTCTTTTAGCTTTTTTGATAAGTTTTTTTATTCTTTTTGGATTATCTTTAGCATATATGGAATACAAATCCGCAAAGGCGTCTATCTTTTTATCGTCTATACTTCTAGCATCTACTCTAACCGTGTATAATTTCTTACTAGTGGCTATGGTGTAGCCATCGGCGCTTAATATATTTCCACGAATGGCAGATATCTTTTCACTTGTTTTTAGCCCCGGCAAATCCCTGTCTGCCTTCACCCAGTAAATTAAGGCACCAATAAAAATAACAAAGCCAAAGCTTATAAGCAAAAAAAGAAAAACAGCCTTAGCCTTTCTTTTGTCAAATTGTACATCTTGCATTTTGATAATCCGATAATGTTTATTGTTTGTTGTTGAGTTGTGATTGTAGCATGTTTTGTATTTAAGTGTTATAAATTCTAGACATGGCATTGGCTAAATTGTTATTTAGCCAATGCTGAAAACAGATAACTAGTAAGGTAAGCATTTTTTCAAAATGCCATTTATTTTTATGTTATTTTGTCAGTGTCTTAAATACGTTGATCAAAAGTTTGAAATATACTCGGCAATCTGCTCCATTTGTTCTTTGGAAAGCTTTGATGCTTGTGGATACATGAGGTTTTTCATGGCTCCGCCGTAGGATTTGTTTTTGTATCCTTCTAGGGCTTGGACGATCTTATCCTTTGACCAAGTGGCTATGATCTGACTTTTTCCAAGAGCTTTCTTTTCAGCCTTGCTGCCATGACAGGAAATGCAAGATGCATATAAGGTTTTGCCAACATCTAAATTTGCACTAGGTGTTTCTTTTTTAACTTCCTCTTTTGCTTCTTCGGCAGCCTTCCCTGTGTCTTTTGTGGCTTTGCCCATAACTTCCTTTGTGCCTTCTTTTACCTTTTCGACCGCATTTGAGGCGCTTTCTTTCACGCTATCAACCGCATTTGAAGTGGCTTCTTTGGCACTTTGGACCATGTCTGAAGTTTTCTCTTTCACGCTATCAACTGCGTTACTTGTCGCCTCTTTGGCACTATCGACTGCATTTGAAGTGGCTTCTTTTACACTATCAACTGCACTTTTTGTCGCCTCTTTAGTTCCTTGTGCAAGATCTGAAGCAGTGTCGCTTATGCTTTTAGTTACACTAGATGCACCCTTTTTTATCTTGTCGGTTATACTGCTTTTTTCAGCAACTTCTTGGGTATTTTGGCTAGCTTTATTGTCTTCTTTTGAATTACATCCGCTTAAAACCAAGCCAAGTATGGCCATTGATATGATGAGTTTTTTCATCTTGTCTCCTACAATTTTTTTATATGCAATTTCATGCAAGTGGTATAGTATCAAATATAAGTAAACATAGATCTAAATTTTTGAAAAAATCATTGTTTAGTAAGATTTGATATGGTAAAATTAAATCCCAAAGGAGATAGATGCGTCACTTAACCGATACAAAAGATTTTAGCAAAGAAGAGATTGTAAAGCTTTTTGAAAGGGCTAGGGAATTTTGCGATGGGAAGCCTAGGAATTTGCTTGATAAAAAGTTGATCATAACCATATTTTTTGAAAATTCTACAAGGACTTTAAGTAGTTTTGAGACTGCAGCAAAAAGATTGGGTGGGGAGGTTGTAAGGCTTGATGTCTCAAAAAGCTCTTCTTCAAAGGGCGAAACCCTATACGATACAGCAGCAAACCTAGATGCTATGGGCCCAGATGCCATTGTGGTTAGACACCAACATTCAGGGGTTCCGAAAATACTTTCAAAATATGTCCATTGTCCCATTTTAAATGGTGGAGATGGATGTCATGCTCACCCAACCCAAGCACTTTTAGATCTATTTACCATTCAAAGTTATTTACCAAACGTGAGTGGGAAAAAGATAGCCATAGTCGGAGACATACGAAATTCACGGGTGGCAAATAGTAATATTGAGCTTTTAAGTAGGTTTGGAATGGAGGTTATCTTGGTTGCACCGCCGCATTTTTTGCCCGATATACCCATAAGAAAAACCAATAATATAAAAGAAATCTTAGACGAGGTTGATGTTATCATGAGCCTAAGAACCCAAACAGAACGCCATGCAAATCAGATCTACGCTTCTTTGGAAGATTATGCCCATGATTTTTGCATAAGTGGGGAACTTTTGGGTGACAGGGATATACTAGTTCTTCACCCTGGTCCCGTTCATAGAAATATAGATATAGACGATGAAATGCTGCAAGATGAGCGGTGTAAGGTGCTTGAGCAGGTTAAAAATGGGGTTGCTATCAGGATGGCAGTTTTGGAAAAATTGATATTAAAAAATGGATGAGAAAATGAAAAAGATTAATTGGAATTTAAAAGATTTATTTGAAAATGAAGAAATGCTTGATGAGGAGACTCTATCGCTAGATAAAAAAGCTGAGGAATTTTCAAAAAAATATAAGGATAAATTATCTACTTTAAAAAGTGATGAATTTTTAGATGCAATAGAAAAATATGAGGAAATTTTGCAAGGAATGGGTAGGATTTTAAGCTATTCTTTTTTAAAATTTGCCACCGATTCAAAAGAGGGTGCTTTTTTGGCAAAATATCAAGAAAAATGCAATAAAATAGACGAAAAATTACTCTTTTTTGAGCTAGAATTTAACACCTTGCAAGAGCAAAATCAAGACAAATTGATATTTAAATGCGAAAAATATAGTTTTTATCTAGAGGGCTTAAAAAAGGCAAAGTCTCATCAGTTAAGCCAAAAAGAAGAAAGTTTGCTTTTAAAGCAATCAATGCTTGGTGCAAGTTCTTATTCTAGGCTTTTTGATGAACATTTTAGCACTTTAAAATTTAAATTTGATGGGGAAGAGCTTTCAGAAGAGAAGATTTTAAGCCTACTTCATAGCCCCGATAGAAATACAAGAAAAAAGGCTGCAAAATCTTTGAGTGAGGGTTTAAAACCCCATCAGCATCTGCTTGGTTATATTTTTAATATGATAAAAAAAGATTTGAAAATAAAATGCGAAATAAGAAATTATGAGAGCCTAGAAGCCCCGCGCCATGAAAATAACAAAATCAGCCAAAAAAGTGTGGATACCCTAGTGGAAGAAGCCCAGAAAAATTTTGGATTAGTTCATGAATACTATGATCTAAAAAGAAAACTTTTGGGATTTGATAAATTGTATGATTATGATAGATATGCACCCTTAGGCACTAAAGAAGAAATTTATAGCTTTGATGAGGCAAAAAAGGCTACCCTAAAAGCCTTTGGGGAGTTTTCACCCCAGTTTAGGCAAATAGCCCAAAAAGCTTTTGATGAAAGATGGATAGATGCGTATCCTGCAAAAGATAAAAGAAGCGGTGCATTTTCCCACCCTGGAGTCCCAGATGCCCATCCTTATGTGCTTTTAAACTATACCGATAAAAGGCGAGATGTTTTTACCCTAGCCCATGAATTAGGGCATGCCCTGCATCAGTATTTATCCCGAGATGTGGGTTATATATCTAGTGACACTCCCCTAACCACTGCTGAGACTGCCTCTGTTTTTGCCGAAATGCTTGTGTTTGATAGTTTGAAAAATGATCTTAGCGATGAGGAAAAAATACCACTTATAGCAGGGAAGCTAGAGGATATTTTTGCCACACTTTTTAGGCAGATAAATTTTACTACTTATGAGAGAAGGGTTCATGCCCATGAGGGGGAGTTGAGTTTAGATGATTTTAACTCTTACTGGATGGTTGAGAGTGAAAAAATGTTTGGCAAAAGCGTGGAATTGGGAGAGGATTATAAGATATGGTGGAGTTATATCCCTCATTTTATCCATTCGTCTTTTTATTGTTATGCTTATAGCTATGGACAACTTTTGGTTTTGGCTTTGTATGGGCTTTATAAGAGTAAAAAGATGGATAATTTTGTAGAAGTTTATACCAAGTTTTTAAGTCTAGGTGGAAGCAAGAGTCCAAAAGAATTGGTGGGAATGTTTGATTTTGATATAGATGATGGGGAGTTTTGGCAGATTGGTTTAAATGAGGTTAAAAATATGTTAAATGAATTTAAAGGATTGGTAGATGGGAGATGAATTTTTAGAAGATAGTGAATTTGTAAAGCTGATGGGTTCACACATAGGGGATGTTTTGGGTTTGCTTTTGGAAAGGGATGAGGACTTTTTTATATTGGTGAATTTACAAGGGGTAAGCTTTGATCCAGAATTGCCAAGCGAGATTGCAAAATCTTTTGAACCCATAATATCTTTTTCCATAAGCAATTATGCCAAAGAAAGTGCTGAACTTAATGGCAATATTTTTAGCTTTGAAACGGGCTTTGGAAGTGAAAATATAGGTTCAGTCGTAAGTGTAGATCTTGGTAAAATACTCCAAATTAGCATCAAAGATGCTGTTCTTTTAGTCAATACTTCCATTCCTGGAGAAGATGAAGACAAAGATGAGGATAAAATGGAAGAGGATCAAGAAGAAAGCTTAAACAAATCAATGGAAGCCATGCTCTCTAATCCTGAAAACAAAAAGTTTTTAAAATAGTAGCCAAGAGGCTACTATTTTACATTTTACACTTTGTCATTATATAGTTTACAACCCTATCCACAAAGGCATCTTGCTTGTCATCTTTCAAGCAAGCAACATATAGTTTTGTTTTAAATTTCAATCCCTTTACCCTTGAGATGTTAAGCTCTTTTTGATCTACGGAATCTTTCACAGCATATTTGGATAAAAATGCTATTAGAGGTTTTTTATCCTTGCTAATGGGAGTTCTTAGGAGGGTTTGCTTTATGGTTGTTGATGAACTTACCTCGCTTGCTATATCGAATTTTTCGTATTCTACCCCTTGTTTTGCCAGTTCACTTATGATCATATTGTAAGTTAGGGAATCATCCTCTCTCATTAGCCAATTATAATTTAGCAACTGATCTTTTTTAAGGTATGGGGGAAGTGGGGCTTTTGAACATAAAACTAGCTCATCGCTTATCCATTCTCGAAATAGAATAGAATTGTTAGGAACCACATTTCTAACTAGGGCTAGATCAACCTTTTTGTCAGCAAGCAGGGCTAAAACTTCGCTTGAAGTTCCTAGTTTTATGCTAACATCATTTCCGATCGCCTCTTTTATATCCCCTAAAAAGCAAGGAACCATGTATTTTCCTATGGAATTAGATGCACCTATGACAAAGGTTATCTTTTTATCCATTATTCTTAATACTTCTTTTTCTAGATTGCTTAGGAATTTTTCTAATTTTTGGGCAACCTTGTATAATTCCTTCCCTTCCTTAGTTAGACCAATCCCATTTTTCTTTCTATCGACTATGGGCGCCTTTATATAACCTTCTAGGAGCTTTATTTGTTGGGTTACTGCAGGTTGAGAAATGCCTAACTTTTTAGATGCTCTTGAAAAACTTTTTTCCCTAACCACGGTTAAGAATGTATTTATCTTTGAAAAGTCTTTTAACATAATCTTTCCTTTTATTAATCTAGCAGTATAATAACATAACATGATAAAAATTACAAGTTAAATGGCTCATAATTGGGTATCAGTATTTCCTTATGTTATTTTTGTTACAATATTACACTATTTTCGAACGAAATAATTATTAAAAGAGAAGATATGCAAAATATATTGAGCGATTTAAATGAGTTTCAATTAGAAGCAGTTAAAGAAGTAGATAACCCCATATTAATCCTAGCAGGAGCAGGAAGTGGAAAAACAAAAACCATAACCTCCAGACTTGCTTACCTAGTGGGTGAGGTTGGCATAGATCCCTCTTGCATTTTAACCCTTACTTTTACCAATAAAGCAGCAACTAGCATGAGAGATAAGGCATTGGATCTTTTGAGGGGTATAGATAAGCCTGTTTTGTATCCTCCCCTTTTATGCACCTTCCATAAATTTGGACTTTTATTTTTAAAATTTAATATAAATAAATTAAATAGAGCCAATACCTTTGTAGTTATAGATACTGACGATAAAAAGCGCATTTTAAAGTCTTTTAATTCTGAAATTCCCATTCCCATGTTAGCTAGTGAAATCTCGAAATATAAAAATTCTCTCATAACTCCCACAATGGCAAAGGAAAGGGCTGAGCAAAAATACTATAAAGAAATAGCCCTTATTTACGAAAAATATGAACAATACATCCTTAGTAACAATCTTGTTGATTTTGACGATCTTATAGCCTTGCCCTATAAAATCTTGGATGAAAATGAGGATTTATGTGAGCAGATAAGCAATCGCTATCAATATATCATGGTGGATGAATACCAAGATACCAATGATTTGCAGTATAAATTATTGAAAAAAATGTGCCATACCCATCAAAATATTTGTGTTGTTGGGGATGATGATCAGAGTATTTATGGATGGAGGGGGGCAAATGTGAAAAATATTTTAGAATTTGCCGATAATTTTAAAAATACTAAGGTTATAAAATTAGAAAAAAATTACCGCTCCACAAATCAAATCCTAAAAGCTGCAAATGAGCTTATAGATCACAATAGAAATCGCCTAGGCAAAACCCTAATTAGCGAAAATGGAGACGGGAAAGAGATAGAATTTATAGAAGCTCAAGATGAGATGATGGAATCTAGCATGATAGCAAAGCGAATAAGAAAGCTTATAGATTCCAGAGTAGATCCTAGACAAATCGCCGTTCTTTACCGCATTAATGCCCTAAGTCGTTCCATTGAAGAGGGTTTAAACAAAGAGCGAATTGCCTACAAAATGGTAGGTGGAGTAAAGTTTTACGAAAGAGCCGAGATAAAAGATGTTATAAGTTATCTTAGGATTATAGCAAATCCCCATGATGATTTTTCCTTTAGGCGCATCTTAAATCGACCAAAAAGAGGCATAGGCAAAGTTGCCATGGATAAGATTTTAAAAGGAGCTTATGAACATAAGACATCCATTTATGATTTTATCAAATCCCACCAAGACCAACTAATCAAAGATTTAAATAAAAAAAGCATAAAAGCCTTAAATGATTTTGTTGATGAGCTTGATAATATGATAAGTACTAGCGAAGAATCTATCTATAATGTAGCCGATAGGCTAGAAGATGCCTTTGGATTAAGGGCTTATTATTCAAAGCTTCCTGATGCCATAGATAGGGTTTCAAATATAGACGAATTTTACGGACTTTTCCGCGACCAGATAAAGCAAACCCCCGATATTAGTATAGATGGATTTTTAAATGACCTTGCCTTACAAAGCGACCAAGATCAAATAGATGCAGAAAATATTTCCATTATGAGTGTCCATGCGAGCAAAGGTTTGGAGTTTGATTATCTTTTTGTTATTGGTTTAGAGGAGGGATTTTTTCCTCTCATCGGAGATGGAAGCGACATAGAAGAAGAAAGGCGCTTGGGTTATGTGGCTATAACTAGGGCTAGGAAGGAGTTGGTTTTAAGCTGTTCGCAAAGTAGGTTTTATAAAGGACGCAGAACTGATCTAGCAAAGAGTAGGTTTTTGACTGAAAGTGGGGTTTGTCAGGGAAGCTTGGTTCTTGAAAAAAGCACTTCTTTTAAAAAGGGCGATTTAGTTAAGCATAAGATTTTTGGAATGGGTAGAATTTTGGAAGTGAGCAAGGTAAAGCGAGAATTTAAACTAAAGATTAACTTTGGTGGTACGAAAAAAGACATCCTAGCTTCCTTTGTCGAAAAGATTTGATGGATAATCGCATCTTTGTTGCCCATAAGCCTCCAAATATGGTCTGCAACCGCTTTTTAACCCAGATCAAATGCAAATATAAGGTTAAAAAAGCTGGTTTCTCAGGCACCCTAGATCCCTTCGCAAAAGGGGTTTTAATCATCGCTTTTAATCAATACACCAAACTTTTTAGATTTTTAAAAAAAACTCCAAAAACCTACAGGGCAACCCTTTGGCTAGGGGCTAGAAGCGACACTTTAGATATTGAGGGTATAAGTGAAATTTCTTGTGTAAAAGACTTTGAGCTTGAGAAAATAAAGTTGATTTTTCAAACTCTTACATGTAAACTGGAATTTATTCCGCCAAAATATAGTGCCAAAAAAATAAATGGAACAAGGGCTTATAAGTTAGCAAGAAGTGGTAAGGAATTTGAGATAAAAAAGCAAACTATGGATGTTTATGATATAAAATTTTTATCCTACTGCCATCCTTTTTTAAGCTTTGAAGCTAGTGTGAGTGAGGGTGGATATATAAGAAGTTTAGGAGAGCTAATAGCCCAAAAATTAGGCGTTAATGGTGCTTTGAGTTCTTTGGAGAGATTAAGGGAGGGAGAATTTTTTTATCAAGATGAAAAACCCTTAAATCCCCTTGAATTTTTAGATGTAAAAGAAAATGAATATTTGGGTAATGCTTTAGATATCAAGCTTGGTAAAAAGTTAGATTTGAGAGATTTTAAGATGCAAGATGATGGAGTTTATCTTGTAAAAAGTAAAGATGAATTTGCTATAATTAGCATAAAAAATGATTTGGTAAAATATGAATTAAATAAGGTAAAATTATGAGAAAAAAGGCTTATGCTAAGGTAAATATTTTTTTAAAAATTGTTGGTAAGAGGGGGAATTATCATGAGCTCTTATCAAGATTTATGAGGGTTGATAGTCTTTATGATGAACTTATCTTAAAAGAAAAGACAAGTAAGGATGAATTTGAATTGGTCGGTGATTTTACCTGCGAATACGAAAACAACACCATAGTAAGGGCATATAAGGCCTTAAAACAAAGCGGCTTTGAAGAGCCATTAAAAAGCTTTTTTAAGGATAAAAGTTTACATGTGGAAAAAAATATTCCCTCCTTTGCGGGACTTGGCGGAGGAAGCAGTGATGGGGCTAGTTTTTTACTTTTATGCAATGAATCAATGGGGCTTGGATTGGGCAAAAATGAACTTGTAAATATCGGCTTAAAAGTCGGTGCTGATGTGCCATTTTTTATTCATGAGTATAAAAGTGCAAATGTTAAAGGCATTGGCGACATAGTGGAAGAATTTGAAGAGGATTTGCTAGATTTTGAGATATTAACACCCCCCATACAATGTTCAACCGCTGAAGTTTTTAAAAATTTTTCAGCCAAATTTGACCTTGGAAATATAAATAAGGCTTGGCAAAACTGCTCATCAAAGGCATTGTTAGAAAATTTTGATGGCAAAAGTTTGAATGATTTGTGCAAAAGTGCCTTTGATCTATATCCAGCATTAAATGATTATTATAAAAAAGGCTATTTCATGAGTGGGAGTGGAAGCAGTATGTTTAGGATAAAAAATGGGTAAAACAATAGCAAGAAACAAAAAAGCTTTTCATGACTTTGAGATTTTAGAGACTTATGAGGCTGGCATAGAGCTTAAAGGAAGCGAGGTAAAGTCCATACGAATGGGTAGAGTTAACCTAAAAGATAGCTATGTTCGAATAATAAAAGGCGAAGTTTTTTTGGTCGGTTCGCACATAAGTTACCTGCAGACGGCAAACCCCCTTTATCGCCCCGAAGAAAAGCGAGATAGGAAACTACTTTTACATCGCAAGGAGATTGACAAACTTTTTGGAAAAATCTCCCGTGATGGGCTAACTATGGTGGCTTTGAGTTTGTATTTGAGCGGTAAAAATAAAGTAAAAGTAAAAATCGCCCTAGCTCGTGGTAAAACCTTACATGATAAAAGGGAAACCCTAAAGCGAAAAGAAGCGGACAAAGAGGCTAAGATGGCGATGAAAAATTTTGCCAGGGGCGGTTAATTTTATATTTACGTCTAAAAATTATAATAAGAACAAAGGATAAAAATGAGATTTAGTTTACTTTTGATGATAGCCCTAGTTTTTAGTGCGTGTTCGGATAAGCCAAAAGAAGAGCAGCACTATATCGAAAAACTTTACAAAAGGGGTGATGTTATAGTTTTAAAAGGTGTTGAAGGCGGTGTTAAAAAGTTAAAAAGATTGGATAGGGGTTTTGAGATCGTGGGTGAGGAGGATAAGATTTTGATGCTTGATTTTTTTGGTACCTTTTGTCCCCCTTGCCAAAAAGAAGCGTCTGCCTTAACTGCTTTGCAGATAGATTTTAGCGATAAAATGACTATGATAGGCTTAACAAGCTTTGAGGAAGTGAGTGATAAATATGTGGTGGAGAATTTTTCAAATAAGTATGGAGCCCATTATTTTATAGCAAATTCTAAAAAAAATGCTCGCATCGCAAAGAGTGTTTTGGAAGATATTGCCTATTTAGATCCCATGCAATTGCCCTTTAAAGTGGTACTAAAAAATGGAAAATATCAAATCTTAAAGGATGTTTGGTATGGCAAGGATGATGGGAGATTTTACATAGGTGATGTGGGCATAAAAACCATAAGAGAAGATTTAGAAAAACTAATAGGAAAATAAATGGCAACAAAAGAACAGGTAAAAAATAAAGAAAAATTAAAACTAGATGGGCCCTCCCGCTATAAGGTTGTGCTTTTAAACGATGATTATACGACTATGGATTTTGTGATAGAAATCTTGATGAGCATTTTTGCCCTAAGTTCTGAAGAAGCAGTGGCTATCATGATGAAAATCCACGAAAAGGGTAAGGGAGTTTGTGGGATATATCCCTATGAAATTGCTGAAACAAAGGCGATTCAAGTGGAGCAAACAGCAAGGGCGAATGGCTTTCCTTTAAGGGCTATTTTGGAAGAGGAGTAGGATTTGTTAGATAAGCATTTAGATAAGATTTTAAATCAAGCCCTCGAATTTGCTAGGGAAAATAAACATGAATATATAACCATTGAGCATATTTTTTATTGTTTGCTTTTAGAAGAAAGCATAGAAGAGATTATCACTTCATGTTATGGGGATGTTGGGCATTTGAAGTCAAATTTGAAAAAATATTTTAAAAAAAATTATAAGCTAGTAGATAAGGGAAATTATGAACCCTTTGAAACCATAGCTTTGAGCAGAACCATAGATAGGATGGTAAATCATGTAAGATCTGCCCATAAAAATCAAGCCAAGATAGAAGATTTACTAGTTGCTATCATGGATGAGGAGCATTCTTATTCTTGCCATCTTTTAAGCAATCAAGATATAAGTAAGCTTGATATCCTAGAGGCTATTACCAACCTAAAAACCCCGCATCTAGATCCAGAAAAAAAGGATAAAAAACAAGATTCTTTAAGTATTTATACAAGGGATTTGATAGGCGAAGCTAAGGATAAAAAGATAGACCCACTAATCGGCAGAGAACAAGAGGTTTCTAGAATGATTCAAATTTTGTGCCGCAGAAAAAAGAATAACCCCTTGCTTGTTGGAGAGCCAGGAGTTGGTAAAACTGCCATAGTTGAGGGTTTAGCCTTGATGGTTAGCGAAAAAAAAGTTCCAAAGGTTTTGGAAAATGTTAGTATTTACGCCCTTGATATTGGCTCACTTTTGGCTGGAACAAAATATCGTGGGGATTTTGAAAAAAGACTTAAAAAAATCATAAATGAACTTGAAAAAATCGAAAACTCCATCATCTTCATAGATGAAATCCACACCATAGTAGGAGCAGGAAGTACAAGCGGGGGATCTATGGATTTGTCAAACCTTTTAAAGCCTTCCCTTGCATCTGGAAAAATCCGTTGCATAGGTGCTACAACCTACATGGAATATAGAAATTTTTTGGATAAAGATAAGGCACTTTCTCGCCGTTTTGCCAAGATAGATGTGGATGAACCAAGCTTAGAAGATACTTATAAGATACTTTTAGGACTTAAAGAGCATTATGAAAAACACCATGATATAAAATATCCAAATGAGGTTTTAAAAGCCTCAGTTAATTTGGCTAAAAAATATCTTCAAGATAGGTTTTTGCCCGATTCTGCCATAGATTTGATAGATGAGCTAGGAGCTTCTTTTAGGCTTTTAGACAAGAAAAAATCAAAGGCAACAATGGCTGATTTGGAAAACACCCTAGCTAGGGTTGCAAATATTCCAAGCCGCCAAGTAAGTTCAAACGATACAGCCTTACTTAAAGATTTACAAAGCAAATTAAAAAGCGAAGTTTTTGGGCAAAATGAAGCCATAGAAGAGCTTTGCAAGTCCATAAAACGCTCCCGTGCAGGTTTGGCAAACCCAAACTCTCCCATAGGAGTATTTTTATTTGCAGGTCCAACGGGAGTTGGAAAAACCGAGGTTTCAAAATCTTTAGCAAGAAATTTAGCCGTTAATTTTGAAAGGTTTGATATGAGTGAGTACATGGAAAAACATGCCCTTTCACGATTAATCGGTGCACCTCCAGGATATGTGGGTTTTGAGGATGGAGGACAGCTTACAAAGTCCATAAGAAAGCATCCTTATAGTGTTTTATTGCTCGATGAAATCGAAAAAGCCCATGGGGATTTGATAAATGTTTTACTTCAAGTTTTTGACAATGCAACCTTAACGGATAACAATGGAGAAAAAACTGATTTTAGAAATGTTATCATCATCATGACTTCAAATCTAGGAGCAAAAGAAACAAATCAAGTCGGCTTCCAAAAAGATAGCAGTTTTAGGGCAAATGAAGCTATCAAGGATTTTTTTAGTCCCGAATTTATAAATCGTCTTGATAAAATCGTCCACTTTAAACCTCTTTCAAATTCCATCATGTTAAATGTGGTCCAAAAAATGATAAATGAACTACAAAACCAGTTAAAAGAGAAAAATATTACTATTAAAATTACCCAAAAAGCAAAGCAATACTTAGCCAAAAAAGGTTATAGTGATACTTTAGGAGCTAGGGTTATGGCTAGGGTCATAGGCGATGAGCTTAAAACCCCTTTGAGTGATGAGATACTTTTTGGAAACTTAAAAAAGGGTGGAGTTGTAAAGATTGGTATAAAAAATGATAAATTGATTTTTAAATATGAGTGAATTTTTTGTACCCAAGTTAGATCCAAATTGCTATACCTTTTCCAAAGTTTCAGGTCATGAAGAAGTGGTCGCTTGGGGTGGGGATCTAAATCCAAATAGGCTAATAGCTGCTTATAAAAGTGGTATTTTCCCATGGTTTAATGAAGATGATCCCATCTTGTGGTGGTGTCCTAACCCTAGATGCGTTTTGTTTTTAGAAGATATAAAAATCTCCAAAAGCCTAAAAAAAAGCTTAAAAAAATTTACCATAACCTACGATAAGGATTTTTCCTCAGTGATACGCCAATGCAGGCAGGTTAGATCAAGCAAAAATGAAGATACTTGGATAAGTAAAGACATGATAAAATCCTACGAAAGCCTACATAAAAGAGGTTTTGCCCACAGCGTTGAGACTTGGTATGAGGGCGAATTGGTAGGTGGACTTTATGGGGTTTGCATGGGTAAGATTTTTTGTGGCGAGAGTATGTTTAGTAAAAAAAGTGATGCATCTAAAGTTGCCCTTGTAAATTTAGTGCAAAAATTGCAAAAATTTGGTTTTGAATTGATAGATTGCCAAGTTTCAAACCCCCATCTTTTATCCCTAGGAGCAAAAGAAATCCCAAAAAAAGAGTTTCTAAAAAAGCTCCAAATTGCCATAAATCAACCAAGTGGATTTGATGAATTCTCTCAATTGGGAAATTTTTGATGTTTTATAAAACTATTTAACTAACTTATGTTAAAATACAAAAAATAAATTTTAAGGAAGAAAATGTATCTTTTTACATCAGAAATTGTAAGTGCTGGTCATCCAGATAAATGTGCGGATATTATATCTGATACTATAGTGGATGAATACATAAAAAATGACCCAAATTCAAGGGTTGCTAGTGAAGTTTTTGTGGCTGGAAAACATGTTATTATAGGTGGGGAGGTTAGTTCCAAGCTTGAACTTAGTCAGAAAGATTATGAAGATTTGGTTAAAAAAGCTCTAATTCGTATAGGATATACGGGCGATGGTGGTTTTACGCGAAAGCAGTGTTTGCATCCAGATGATGTGAAAGTTCAAGTTTTGTTAAATCAGCAAAGTCCAGACATTAACCAAGGCGTTGACCAAGAAAGTGGTGAGATAGGTGCGGGAGATCAGGGTATTATGTTTGGTTTTGCAACGGATGAGACGGAAAATTTTATGCCCTCAGCCATAAGCTATGCTAGGATGATTTGCGATAAGGTTTATGCTTATGCCCTAGAAAATAAGGATTTGCTTGGCGTTGATATAAAAACCCAAGTTACCATTGATTATGGTACAAAGGAAAATTTTGAAGAATGCCGTCCACAAAAAATCCACACCATAGTCGTTTCGGCCCCATCTAATGAAAATTTAGATATCAAAGAAGTTAGAAAGATTATAAAAGGCTTGATAGATACTTCCGGGCTTCCAAGTAAGCTTTATGATCCAGATAATACCATCATTCACATTAATCCAACGGGTAGATATGTAAACCATAGTTCCTTGCACGATAGTGGTTTGACAGGTCGAAAACTCATAGTCGATAGCTTTGGTGGATATTCTCCAATCGGAGGCGGGGCACAATCTAGCAAGGATTATACAAAGGTTGATAGAAGTGGACTTTATGCAGCCCGCTGGATAGCAAAACATATAGTCGCAGCAGGGTTAGCAAAAAAATGCATAGTTCAGCTTAGCTACGCCATCGGAGTTGCAAAACCAGTTTCGCTTTCAGTCGATACTATGGGGACTTATACTTGCTTGAATGATGATGAATTGTCAGATTTTGTTATGAAAACTTTTAAGCTAACCCCAAAATGGATAACCGATAAATTTGGTTTAGATAAACCTAGTAAAGATACTTTTTGGTATGCGAATGTTGCTTCTTACGGACAGGTTGGAAAGGATTCTTATCCTTGGGAAAAGCTAGATGAGATAGAGCTTTTTAAAAATCTCAAAAAGGCATAAAATGAAAAAATTACTTTTAGTCCTAATGGCGCTTATTTTTACCCTAGGTTGTTCTGTAAATAATCCTAGCAGAACTGAAACTATAAAATTTATAGGTCAATACGATAAAAATATACGTGTAAGATTAAGTTCAAAGGACCATTTCCAAACAGCCCTTATGAGCGATCATTTAGGCAATAAATATAAGCTCAAAAATGCTGTTAGCGGAAGTGGAGTTAGGCTTGCAAATGAAGATGGAGTTGAAATTCATTTTAAAAGAGGTGAGGGAATTTTACGTTTAGGAAAGGGAAAAAAGGATATTTTTCTAAGATATAAAGAGTAGATTTGTTTGTACTTTTTTAGATGCAGATTATTAAGAGGAGGTGAATTATGAAAAAAGCGTTTTTTTATGCCTTGTTAGGCTTATTTTTTATCTCTTGTGGTGGCGGAAGTGGTGGAAGCAACCATTTTTCAAAACCAAAATGTTGTAATAACATCATAAAAAGCGGCAGCTTGATTGAAAAAGATTATGCTCCTTTAGCCCAAATGTCAAAAACCATAAAGGTTATAAAAACCAAATCTGAGCTTGATAGGTATTTTTCTTTTATAGGGGATGAAAAAAGTCCACAAATAGATTTTACCAAAAGCCAGGTTTTAGCTATTTTTATGGGATCTAAAACCACTGGTGTTTATTCTTTAAATATTAAAGGAATTGATGAACAAAATAATATTTACATAGAAAATAAACTTCAAAGTCATGATTGTAAGGTTACTGCTGATATGGCTTATCCCTATGCTCTTGTAAAATATCCAAAACCACAAAGCGATTCAAAAGAGTTAGCTATAAAAGAAAGTTATATTCACACCGATACAGGAGGGGGTTGCCCTGAAATTTATGTAATTCCATTTAAGGTTCAATTTGAAGATATATCTGGCTTTGAAAGCTCACTAGGGAAAAGTAAAAATTTTGGAGTTATAAGACGCAAAGAAAGATTTGATGAGGTTTTTATTGGCAGTGAGAAACCTAGTGTTGATTTTGAAAAAGAAACTATCATCTATGCCCATTTAGGAACCTTTTCTAGGGCCGGACATGATATAAAGATAGATAAAATTATGCGAGAGGAAGAGTATACAAAGGTTTATATAAAAAGTTATTATTTGGATAAAACTTGCCCTTCAGCTTTGGTAATTACAAGCCCTAAGGTTTTTGTTAAGATTCCTAAAAAAGATAGTTATAATATTATTTTTGAGGAAGAAAAAGACATCGTAAGATGCGCAATATAATAGTTAAAAATCAGTTCTAGCATGCAAAATGTCAAATTCTTTTAAGAAATCAAAGAGTATGGGGTTTTGTTTAGGATAGATTATCTCACTTTTTGAACCATTTACGCTGTGGTAGATGGTTGTGTGGTTTAGGTTTGCATTTAGCAAGAGCAAAAGATGTTGTATAAGTGGCTCAAAAGAAGGGGTAAACCAAGCATTATTTGACATGGCTATCATGAATTTTGGTTTGTTTTTGTAAAGTAGAGAGGTTGTGGCCTCAAAACAGATAGCATTTCTTATATTTATGCCTTTTATCTGATAATCCTGGGGGTTTTTTGCTGTGGAAAAATCTTCGGCTCCTTCGTAAAAAATTTCATTTATCCACTTTTTTAAGAAATTTGGCATGGGTATTTCTTCGCCAAAGGGAACTAGGATTACTTTATGAAAGATGCTTGTTTTTCCGTCTGCAAATACATAAGTTGAATTATAAAACTTTTTATTTTCATAGGTTAGAGCACCTGTGATGATTGTGATTTTTTGGGATTTTTTTTCTAGCATATCCATTAGCTTTGGTATGCGATTTAGAAAAAGCGTGAAGGCGCTTTCTGGGAAGATTATTATTTCTTTTTTCTCTTTTATGGCTTGGTTGATTTTTTGTATATTTTCTCTTACAAATTGGCTTGTCAATTCCTTTTTCCACTTATCCTCTTGGGGAATTTGGCTGTTTATGAGGGAGATGGAAAATGGCAATTGGTTTTTGGCTAGATCTACTTTAGTATTTAAGCTAAAAAGTAAAAAAACCACAGCAAAAAGTTTTTTATATCCTTTTAGGGTGGACAAACAAAGCACAAAAAATATAAAAGCAAATAAACTAATATAATCAAGCCCAAAGGGAGTATTTAAAAGCAAAAGTCTAAAATCAAGCCAATTAAATCCAAAAGGAGGCAAAAAACTCACAAAAGCGACCAGCAAAAAAGCCCTAATCCAAGTATTTTTGACCACAAGCGAGGGTAAAAGAAATATAAATCCGTATCCAAGGGCTATAAATAGGCAAGCCACTGGAAAAAGATAGGCAAAACCATAATAAATAAAACTAAAACCTATCCAATAAAACCAAAAAAGTCCCACAAAAAACCCGCTAAAAAACCAAACGGGAGACTTTTCTTTAAATAGGATGTAAAAGCCGATTATAGGCATTGGAGTATAAAAAAAAGGATTTTGCAATCCAAAATGATGAAAAACTAAAAAAACTGATAGAAAAATTCCTACAAAAAAGCCTTTTATTATATTTAAAGTGGTAAAATAATCCCTTACAAAATTTTTAACAAAGGAAAGACATGCAAAACGGAGATTTGATAAGTTCACTTTTACCCCTTGTCGCACTATTTGCGATATTTTATTTTTTGGTTATAAGACCACAACAAAAACAGGCTAAAGAGCACAAAGCTATGATAGAAGCCCTAAAAAAGGGTGATAAGATCATAACAAATGGCGGAATTATCTGCGAAGTGGTAAAACCTGAGGAAGATTTTATCAAAGTTAAGCTTAATGATGATGTAGTTGTTAAGATTTCTCGCGAATATGTTGCAAAGAAAATCAATAAAATAGAGAGCGAGAAAAATGGGTAAATTTTTAAATTACCGCCTTGTGATTTTTACAATCGCATTGATTTTTGGGTTTGGGTTTTCCATGCCAACCCTTTTGCAAACAAGTTCAGGATCTAAGATAACCTTAGGACTTGACTTGCAGGGTGGTTTGCACATGCTCTTAGGCGTGCAAACCGATGAGGCTATAAAATCAAAGATAAAATCCATAGCATCTAGTGTTAAATTTTATACAGATGATAATGACATCATCATAGAAGATCTAAAAACAACCCCTGGAGGTGTTATTTTTACCCTTTTGGATGATAGCGAAGTTAAAAATATTGAAAAAATGATCAAAGATATAAAGGGCATAACAAAAAAAGAAGAAAAGCTCCACTACACCTTAACTTTAACCGAGCAAGAAAAGCTTGATACTATCGAATACGCCATCAACCAAGCAGTCGAAACCATAAGAAACAGACTTGACCAATTTGGCCTAGCTGAGCCAACCGTTGCAAGGCAGGGCAAAGATAAGATTTTAGTTGAAATTCCTGGTATCAAAACTGGAGCCGAAGAGCAAAGGGCTAGGGAGCTTATAGCAAAGGCTGCTCATTTGCAACTTATGAGCGTTGATGAGAAAAGAAGCGACCAAGTTTACAATATGAGCAATGCAGAGGCCGCGCAATATGGAGATGTTATCTATGTGGATGCTAGGGATGAAAACCAAAAGCACCTTTTACATGCAATTCCAATACTTGATGGAAGCATGCTTACAGATGCAAAAGTAGGATTTGATCAGCAAAATCAGCCTTTGATTAACTTTTCACTAAATTCCCAAGGGGCTAAAATATTTGGGGATTTTACTGGCAAAAATGTTGGCAAGCATCTAGCTATCGTTTTGGATAGCAAGGTTTATTCTGCCCCTGTAATACGTGAGAGAATAGGTGGTGGAAGCGGTCAGATAAGCGGAGGATTTAGCATAGAAGAAGCTAGAGATGTGGCTATTGCTCTAAGAAGTGGAGCCTTGCTTGCACCTGTGAAATTGCTTGAAAAAAGAAGTGTTGGTCCTTCTTTGGGAGCTGATAGCATAAAGGCTAGCTTGATAGCTTTGATCTTAGGCTTTATCGCTGTTGTAATTTTTATGATACTCTACTACGGGCTTGCTGGAATTATAGCAAATATTGCACTAATAGCCAACCTTTTCATCGTTTTAGCCGTTATGGCACTTTTTGGGGCAACCTTAACCTTGCCAGGAATGGCGGGAATTGTTCTAACCGTTGGTATGGCGGTGGATGCGAATGTTATCATCAATGAACGTATTCGTGAACTTTTGCGCCAAGAGGCCAGTGTGGCAAAGTCAGTTGAACACGGCTATGCCAATGCTATGAGTGCCATTTTAGATGCAAATATCACAACCCTAATCGCTGCGGTTATACTTTATGCCTATGGAACAGGACCTATTAAGGGTTTTGCGGTTACCATGAGCATAGGTATCTTAGCTTCTATGCTAACTGCGATCTTAGGAACCCATGGGATTTATGATTGGCTAATGCCACGCATTGAAAGAAGTAAAAAAGTCAAACTTTGGTTTGGGATAAAAAGGGGCTAGGATGCAGATATTTTCAAAAGATAAAACATACGATTTTATGAAGCTTAGCCGTTTTTTTGTGGCTATTTCGCTTATTATTATGTTAGTCTCTTACGGACTTTTAGGTTTTAAAGGGATTAATTATGGTATAGATTTTTCAGGCGGGACCTTGGTTCAAGTAAAGTATAGCAAAAAAGCGCCTATTCCCCAGATAAGAGAGCAGTTATCAAAGGTAAAGCTTTTCCAAAATGCTAGCGTTACCGAGTTTGGTTCAGATGATGAGATAGTTATAAGATTTCCAAGTTCATCAGGTGAACTAGGAAGTGATGTGGGCGATAAGGTAAGAGGGCAATTAAAAGGCACGGGAGAGTATGAAATTCGCCGTGTTGATATAGTTGGTCCAAAGGTTGGCGGAGAGCTAAGAGAAAAGGGTTTAATGGCGATGATGATATCCATAGTTGCTATCTTGCTTTATATCGCCTTTAGGTTTGAGTGGAGATTTGCCATAGCCTCAGTTATAGCCTTGATACACGATATTTCCATAACCATAGGCGCTTTGGTGTTTTTTGGTATAGATGTAAATTTAGATATCCTAGCTGCACTTTTAACCTTGCTCGGGTATTCATTAAATGATACCATTATCGTTTTTGATAGGATTCGTGAGGGTATTAGGGAAAGTAGGATATTTGATTTATTTAAGATCATAAACGAATCAGTTTCAAAGACCTTATCGAGAACTTTTTTAACCTCACTAACCACATTTTTTGTTGTTTTAACCTTATTTTTATTTGGCGGGGAGATAATCCACGGCTTTGGATTTACCCTTCTCATAGGCGTTGTGGTTGGAACTTATAGCTCCATCTTTATAGCGTCTCCTATGTTAAAAATATTAGGTTTTGATGTGAAAAAGTTTAAAGAAAAAGAAGCCGAAAAAGAAAAGATAAGAATTCAAAAAGAAAAAATGCGCGCCCAATACGAAAAAGGCGTGGTATAAGGAGTAAAGTATGGATTGGGGAAAAGTTTTTTTTATATTTTTTACCTTGATGAGTTTAACAACCACGGCTGGGTTTTTGTATGAAGATAATGCCACAGCACTTTTTATAGCTGCTAGTATAAATCTTGTTTCAACCTTGCTGAAAATTGGTGTTAAAAATGTTTTAGCAGCGGAGCTTTTTGCATCTTCTTTGGTAGCAGACTTGCACCTAATCCCAGCTTTTATAATCCTAGTTTTATATAACAATCTAACTATTGCCATAACCCTAGCCATTGGAGCTGTTATAGCAAATGCTTTTTCCATAGGGCTTGTTTTGATAGAGGCGGCAAAAACTAGAGAGGAATTTTAATGGACTATAAGCCAAAAGAGATAGAGAAAAAATGGCAAGATATTTGGCTTAAAACCCGAGCTTTCGAGCCAAGCGATGATAGATCTCTTCCTAAAAAATATATCCTAAGCATGTTCCCATATCCAAGTGGGCGAATCCACATGGGACATGTTAGAAATTATAGCATAGGCGACTCGATTGCTAGATTTTACAAAAAGCAAGGCTACAATGTCTTGCATCCAATAGGCTGGGATAGCTTTGGAATGCCCGCTGAAAATGCTGCCATAAAGCATAAAACTCACCCTAAAAAATGGACCTATGAAAATATCGACTATATGAGGCGTGAGTTAAACACCTTGGGATTTTCCTTCTCAAAAGAAAGGGAATTTGCAACTTCAGATGAGCTTTATACCAAGCATGAGCAAGGTTTTTTTATCGACATGTACGAAAAAGGGCTTGTTTATAGGAGGGAAAATCTTGTAAATTGGTGCGATGATTGTGATACTGTTTTAGCGAATGAGCAAGTTGAAGAGGGTTGTTGTTGGCGTTGTGGCAATGAAGTTATTCAAAAGCAGATGCAAGGGTATTATCTAAAGATTACAAAATATGCCGATGAATTGCTAGACGATCTAAAAGAGTTAGAGGGCAAATGGCCAAAGCAAGTGCTAACTATGCAAGAGAATTGGATAGGAAAAAGTAATGGTTTGGAGTTTGAGTTTGAACTCGATGAGGAAAGCAAGGCTAAGCTTGATGGTATTGAGCGATACAAAGTTTTCACAACTCGCCCTGATACCATTTTTGGGGTTACATATTCAGCCCTAGCACCCGAACATCAGATAGTTAAAACTTTGATAAAAAACGGACATTTAAGGGATGAAATTGTAGCCAAGATAGTCTCTATGTGTAAGTTAAGTTCCCGCGATAAGCAAAGTTCCAAAAAGGAAGGCTACGATCTAGGCATAAATGTAATTCACCCTTTAACAGGGGAAAAGGTACCCGTTTGGGTGGCAAATTTTGTTTTGATAGAATATGGTGGTGGTGCGGTTATGGCGGTTCCTGCCCATGATGAAAGGGATTTTGAATTTGCAAGTGAATTTGGACTGCCCATTAGGCAAAGCATAAAACCATCTAAGGGCGAATACAATCCAAATGAAGCTTACGCAGAGCCTGGAATTTTGGTAAATTCGGGCGAATTTACAGGATTAAAATCAAAAGATGCGATCAAAAAAATAATTTATCATTTTGAACAAAATAATCTTGGTAAAAAAGTTACAAATTATAAATTAAGAGACTGGGGAATTTCTCGCCAAAGATATTGGGGTGCTCCCATTCCTATGGTTCATTGTTCTAAATGTGGCTTGATCCCAGAAAAAAAAGAAAATCTTCCAATTGCCTTGCCTGAAAACGTGGAAATTACTGGTTCAGGAAACCCCCTTGATAATGCCCATGAATGGAAAAGGGTAACTTGTCCAAAATGTGGATGTGAAGCAGTTAGGGAGAGCGATACCATGGATACATTTTTTCAATCTAGTTGGTATTTTTTGCGCTATGCATCTAATCCAAAAAATTGGGAAAATGAGGCTTTTAATAAAGAAGATGTGGCTTATTGGCTAGGGGTTGATCAGTATATTGGTGGTATTGAGCATGCCATCATGCACTTACTTTATGCAAGATTTTTTACTAAGGTTTTAAGGGATTTTGGATATGTGGATATAAAAGAGCCATTTGAGAGACTTTTAACCCAAGGCATGGTTTTAAAAGATGGCTCTAAGATGAGTAAATCCAAAGGAAACACCGTTGATCCAGATGAGATCATAGAAAAATACGGAGCCGATACGGCAAGATTATTTATCCTTTTTGCTGCCCCAGCTGCCAAAGAGCTTGAATGGAATGATGATGCGGTTGAGGGAGCTTATAGGTTTATAAAGAGGTTTTGTGCGAGATCTAGCAATGCTAAAAAGTGCAACTCTTTGCCTCAGATTGAGCATAAAAGCTTAAACAAAAAAGAAAAATATGCCAGAAAAAAAGTGTATGAAGCCTTGCAAAAATCCTACGATATGATAAAAGAGGCAAATTATGCTTTCAATACCCTAGTTGCCGCTTGCATGGAAGCACTCAATGCTTTGAATGATCAAGAAAATGAGGACGTTTGGACGGAGGGATATTTTATACTTTTAAATGTGCTTGAACCCATTATTCCCCATGTTTGTTGGGAATTAAGTGATGATTTATTTGCACAGGCTAATTTTGCAAAAATACCTATCAAAGAAGAATGTTTTGAAGAGGATGAGCTGACCCTAGCTTTAACCATCAACGGTAAAAGAAGGGCTGAGATCATGGTTGATCTTAATGCAAGTAAAGATGAAATCCTATCTGTCGCAAAAGAGCAGGGTGCAAAATGGCTTGAGGGAAAGAATATTATAAAAGAAATTTATGTGCCAAACAAGCTAGTAAACATAGTGGTAAAATGATGAAAAAAATACTTTTGGTTTTTTGTTTGTTGATCTTTGGATGTGGCTATAAACCACTAAGCAAGGTTAGTAAAAATATTTTAGGAGATAAAATTTATTCTTATGTTAGCACAAGCATAAATGATCCTCAAAATTCTGTTATCATTCAAGATGCCCTAAAAGAAGCTATTGTAAGTAGATTTGGGGGCAGTTTGGTTCCTAGGCAAAAGGCTGAGAGTATTTTACATGTAAATATAAAATCTGTTAATTTTATACCGACTATTTATGATCAAAATGGATATGTGGTCTCCTATAAGGCAAAATTGATTTTAGAGACTAAAACCACATTTGCAAATGGGCAAACATCAAGTTATGACGCTAGGGGTGAATATGATTTTGACATACAAGCAAATAGTGTTATCAGTGATTCAAAAAGATTTAAAGCCATTAAACTCTCTTCCCTAAGCGCCTTAGATGAATACATAGCTTTTATTGCTGTTAAAGGGATGAGAGATTAGTACCTTACAGGATTTTTTAGAATCAAAGCCGATTTTTTATGCAAGAATTGACTACGATAGGATGCCAAATCTTTTCCAAAAGTATAAAAAGTGCTTAAATTTAAAACCAATCATACATGTTATAGGCACAAATGGAAAGGGAAGTACAGGCAGATGGCTATCTTTGATGCTAGCTAGATCTGGCGCTAAAGTGGGACATTTTACATCTCCCCATGTGCTAGAATATAATGAAAGATTTTGGAAAAATGGCTCAAATGTAAGCTATGAAGAACTTGATAAATGCCATTTTAGGCTTTTGGAAATTTTAGGTGAAGATAGTGAAAAACTATCTTATTTTGAATATAGCGTTTTTTTGAGCGCTTTGGTTTTTGAGGATTGTGATTTTGTAGTGCTTGAGGCTGGCTTGGGTGGAGAATATGATGCTACAAATGTATTTTCAAAGCGTCTTTCTTTGGTTACCCCAATAGGCTTTGACCATGAGGAATTTTTAGGCTCATCCTTAAAAGAGATCGCAACAACCAAATTAAATTCCATAAACACAAATACTATTATTTCTCCTCAAAATGATGAAATTATCCTAAAAACTGCCCTAAAAATAGCCCAAAAAAAAGGTGTAAAATTAAAATTAGTTACTGATGATTTAGATCTTAAAGATTTAGATGCCTATATGGAAAAATACCAATATCCATCTTTCTTTAAAAACAATCTTTTAAGCGCATTTGCGGGGGCAAAAGAGTTAGGAGTTGGAGTTGATTGGGAGGATTTGCCACCTTTGGATTTGGTGGGAAGATGTCAAAAGATATCTTCAAATATAACCATAGATGTGGGACATAACCCCCTAAGTGCAAAAGAGGTGGTTAAAAATTTTAAAGAAAAAAGTGTAGTTTTGATCTACAATAGTTATCAAGATAAGAATATAGAAAATATTTTATCCATTTTAGAGCCAATTATTTCAAGCGTGAAGATATTTCCTTTGCAAAAAAGCCATAGGGAATTAGGAGAAGATACAATCATCAAAAATCTTGAAAAAATGGGCATTAATTGGGATTATTTTGATAATAAAATGGATAAAAATCACCAATATTTAGTATTTGGTTCATTTTACGTGGTTGGTGAATTTTTAAAGAGTTTAAATGAAAAATAAGTTTATAGTTACCATAACCGATATAGATGGCTCAAGGCATTTTACTCTTCATCAGATAGTAAAGAAATTTCTTTTTTATATTGTACTTTTTGTGCTTGTCATCATAGCAGGTGGGGCTTGGTTTATCGATAATTTAAGCAATGAGGTTAGGGTTTTGCAGGAGAAAAAAAGTATTCTTTCAAAAAATGAATACGAATTAAACCAAAAAAGCAATAAACTTCAGCGTCTTATAAGCGAAAAAACCCAGCAATTTGATATGCTACAAGATAAAATCGCATCCATAGAAGAAATGATCGGTTTGGTTCCCGATGAGAGTATAAATATAAATAAACGTTTAGAAGAGATAAAAATTTCTGGTTTAACCCAAGAGAAACTTTTCAAGCTAGTTCCAAATGGTCCAGTTATAGAGTATAAGGGTATAAGTGCAAAATTTGGCTGGAGAATACACCCAGTTAAGAAAACAAGGGAATTTCATTCTGGTCTTGATCTAAGGGCAGGCATAGGAACTCCCATCAAGGCTCCAGCGGATGGAGTTGTGGAGTATGCCTCGTCTTTCAAGACTGGCTATGGGAAGCTGATCATACTAGATCATAGCTTTGGGTTTCAGACAAGGTATGCCCATTTAAGTAAGTTTAAGGTTGAGAATGGGCAGTTTGTAAAAAAAGGTCAGATCATAGGTTATACGGGCAACACAGGACGTTCAACCGGTCCACATCTTCATTATGAAGTGAGGTTTATTGGTCGTATTTTAAATCCATTGAATTTTTTCAAATGGACAAGAAGTAATTTTAGAAAAATTTTTGAACAGGAGACACACGTACAATGGCAATCTTTAGTAAATCTAATAACCACAGGCAAGGACAATCAAGAAACCCCCAAACGGGTAGGCAAAACTCAGAAACAACAGTGATAGCTTACGGGGCATATATAAAAGGGGATTTGAGTTTTGAATGTCGTTTGCATGTGGATGGAGAATTAGAGGGCGATATCAAATCAACCAATATGGTAGTTATAGGAAAAAGAGGTAAAATAAAAGGCGACCTAAAAGCTGATAAGTTGGTTGTGAATGGAAGTTTTGAAGGCAGTGCTGATTGTGATAGGGTTGAAGTTTTAGAGGGTGGAGTTTTTATAGGTGATGTTGCATCTGAAGAGCTTACCATCGAAGCAAAGGCAAAATTTCAAGGTCAAAGCAAGATAAAGACCAATGAGGTGGAGTATAGTCAAGCCATACCGATCTTGGAGTCTTTAGAAACTTTAGATGTTGAAAATGATACAAAGGAAAAAAAGTCCTAATAAGGAAATATTTGCAAGCTTGTGTCTATGAATTTTTAAAAAATAAAAATGATTGTGAGGTTTTGATCGCCTCAAATGATAAGCAAAGCCAAAGTATTGGCGATCTTGTTTCGTTTTTGGGATTAAAACCTTTTATTTTGCCTGATTTTAGGGCAAGTTTTGGGGATGATTTACGTTCATTTAGTGAAGAGTTTAGCCTGCTTTTAGCAACTTTAAACCTTTATGAGAGTGAGCAAAATCCTAAAAAAATCCTGATCTCACCCATAAAAACCATCATACACGATCTACCAAATGCTAAGCTTTTGAAAACTTTGCATCTAGAATTTGGTCAAAATTTAGATCTTAAAAAATTAAAGCAAAAACTACTTTTTTGGGGATATGAATTTGTAGATGTGGTTGAAGAAAAGGGCGAGGTTTCTTTTCGCGGGGATATTATCGATATTTTTTCTCCAGATTTTATAAACCCAGTTCGCATTAGTTTATTTGACGATGAAATCGAAAGTATTAGGGAATTTTCCTGTGAGGATCAAAAAAGCTCTAAAGATGAACTTGAAAAAATAAAGATTTTGCCTGCACTTTTTTCTTTGAATGAAGATGAATATGAGCAGATGAATCAAAAGCTAAGCCAAATAAAAACCGATTCTTTCATACAAGATATGGTATCTTTAGGTTTTTGGACCCTATCTTCTGCCCAAAGTCAAAATTTTTTAAAAATAAAAAAATGTTATATTCTTCCAGATGCAAAAGCTTTGATTGGGGAGTTAAAAGAATTTGAAGATAATCCAAACAAAGAACTCTTAGATCTAGTTCCGCAAATTCCAGAAGAGAAAGAATATAAAAACATAATCACAAGTAATATTCCTGAATTTTTAAGTTTTCATAAAGATAAAAAGATAAATATTTTAGCCAAAAATGAAGCCTTGGTTAAGGCTTTAGATCTAGATAAAGATTTAAAAATTTACTACAAAAAAAGCCCTTTTGTGGTCAATATAATGGGCAAGAATGAGATAATAATCTCCCTAAATAAACCACAAAAAAAGCAAAGGCGAAGAAAAAAAGCATCTATTGTTTTGGATGAACTTAAAATAAATGATTACATTGTCCATGAAAGCTATGGAATAGGCATTTTTAAAGGGCTTAAAAAAACCATGGTTTTGGGTGTTACGAAAGATTTTGTGGAAATTGCATATCAGGGAGATGATAAACTTTTATTGCCCGTAGAAAACCTTGATGTTATAGATAGATATGTGAGCGAGAGTGGAACTTTAGCGGTTGTGGATAGGCTTGGCAGGGGTAGTTTTTTAAGGCTCAAACAAAAGGTTAAGGCTAAGCTTTTTGAAATAGCAGAGCAAATCGTTAAAATGGCTGCAAAAAGGGAACTTATGGAGGCTAAACCCATAGATTCCCATGAGAGAGAATTAAATGATTTTCGCTTAAATTCTGGTTTTATTTACACAAAAGATCAAGAAAAGGCGGTTGAAGATATTTTGAATGACCTTAAAAGTGGCAATGTTATGGATAGATTGCTAAGTGCTGATGTGGGTTTTGGGAAAACTGAAGTTGCCATGAATGCCATACTAGCTTGCGTTAAAAGTGGTTATCAGGCTTTATTTTTAGCACCCACAACCTTGCTTTCATCTCAGCATTTTAAGTCTTTAAAAATTAGATTTGATGGGTTTGACATTAGGGTAAATAAGATTGATAGATTTGTAAGTAGCAAGGATAAAAAGTCAATATTTTCACTTTTTGAAGATGGAAAGATTGATGTACTTGTGGGAACCCACGCACTTTTAGGCATAAAGGCAAAAAATCTAGCCCTTTTGGTCATAGATGAAGAGCATAAATTTGGAGTAAAACAAAAGGAAAAATTAAAACAATTAAGTGAAAATATGCATCTTTTATCCATGTCTGCAACCCCAATTCCAAGAAGTCTAAACATGGCGCTTAGTTCCATAAAAGGCTATTCGCAGATTTTAACTCCTCCAAGCGAGAGGGAAGATGTGAGAACCTTTGTTAAAGAATATGATGAAAGTTTATTAAAAGAAATTATAATGCGTGAACTGCGTCGGGGTGGTCAGATATTTTATGTTCACAATCGCATTGCAAGTATAGAGCAAAAGGCAAAAGAGTTAAGGCAAATTTACCCAAAGCTTCGCATTTTAGTCCTCCATTCCAAGGTTAGCCCAGCCATCAGCGAAAAAGAAATGATAAACTTTGAAAGTGGAGAGTATGACATGCTTCTCTCAACTTCCATCATAGAATCAGGCATCCATCTACCAAATGTAAATACCATGATAGTGGACAATTCCGACCGCTTCGGGATGGCAGATTTGCACCAATTACGTGGGCGAGTAGGGCGAGGAAGTAGGCAAGGATACTGCTATTTGCTAGTTGATGATAAGCAGGTTTTGAGTGATAGTGCTAAAAAGCGTCTTATAGCTTTAGAGGCAAATTCATTTTTAGGTTCAGGTTCGGTTTTAGCTTATCATGATCTAGAAATAAGAGGCGGGGGAAATTTAGTGGGAGAAGCCCAAAGTGGGCATATCAAAAATATAGGCTATTCTCTATATCTAAAAATGCTCGAAGATGCCATAAATACCTTACTTAACAACAAAAGCGTAAAAAGAAATGATATTGATCTAAAACTTAGTGTCAATGCCTATCTAAGCGATATATTAATAGCCGAAGATAGGGTTAGGTTGGAGCTTTATAGAAGGCTTAGTAAGTGCGAGAATGTGAATGAAGTTTATGAGATAGAAGGGGAGATAGAAGATAGATTTGGTAAGCTAGATAGCCATACCTTGGGCTTTTTGCAAGTTATCATCATAAAAATCTTAGCCCAAAAAACAAATACCATCTCAATAACAAACTATGGACAAAATATAAGTATAAGCAGTGGTGATGGTAAAAAAATAACATTAAAATCTAAAAGTAAAGATGATGATGATATTTTGGCAACTTTGCTTGAATATTTTAGAAAAGAGGTAAAGTGATGTTGGATTGGAAAAAGTATAAGGCGGGGATTTATAGGGGTAAGACTGAGAGTATCAGAGGTGTTAGAGAGGTTGATCCGATAAGTTTAAATGATCTTATAGGTATCGACAGACAAAAACAAACTTTACTTGAAAATACAAGATCATTTTTGTTTGGTAAATCCTATAATCACGCCCTTTTATGGGGAGCTAGGGGTATGGGAAAATCGGCCTTGATAAAATCCATGTTAAATGAGTTTGCTAGCGATGGATTAAGGCTTATTGAGATATCTAGGGATGATTTGAGGGATTTGCCCTATATTGTAGATTCCATTAGAGAATTAGAATATAAATTTATAATATTTTGTGATGACTTATCCTTTGAAAAAGGGGATGATAGCTATAAGGGTTTAAAGCCCATTTTAGAGGGTTCTATCGAGATTGCACCCAAAAATGTGGTGGTTTACGCCTCATCAAATAGAAGGCATCTAGTTAGTGAGATAAATGCTGATAATGAAGGAGTTCATGTGAGCCAAAGGGAGATTCATTATTCAGATGCCATAGAAGAAAAAATTTCCCTTTCCGATAGATTTGGCTTATGGATAAGCTTTTACCAGGGCAGTTTTGAGGATTTTTTAAAGATAGTGGATAGTTATTTTAAAGATTTTAAAGGCAACACAGATGAATTACATAAAAAGGCTAAAGAGTTTGCAAATATGAGATCTAGTAGAAGTGGGCGATGTGCTAAACAATTTTATAATTTTTATAAAGATTTATCATGAGATTTGCTTTTTTGGGAGATGTAGTTGGTCGCCCTGGTCGCGAAATGATAAAAAAGCATCTAAAAGATTTAAGGCAAAAACATAATATAGATGCAGTCATAGCAAACACTGAAAACGCAAGTCATGGCTTTGGTTTAACCACTAAAAATGCGGTCGAGCTTTTTTCATATGGCATTGATTTAATGAGTGGGGGAAATCATACTTGGGATAAAAAAGATTTATATCCAAACCTTGAGAGTATGCCAATTTTAAGACCATTAAACTATCCTGATGGAACCATGGGTAAGGGAATAGGGTATCTAGAAATTGGAGATTTTAAACTCTGCGTTATAAATTTAATGGGAATTTTTGCCATGCCATGGTGCGAAAATCCTTTCATCAAAATCCAAAAAGAGTTGGAAAATTTAGATCAAAATGATGGCATTTTCATAGACTTTCATGCCGAAGCAACAAGCGAAAAAAGAGCCCTAATGCAACTTTTAAAAGGTAAGGTAGCAGGAATAGTAGGAACTCACACCCATATAGGAACTGATGATTTGTGCATAGAAGATGGAACCATGTATTTAAGTGATATTGGTTTAACAGGATGTAGGGATGGGGTTATAGGTATGGATAGCAAAGCCCCATTAAAGCGCTTTTTAACAGGACTTCCAGCGTCTTTTGATATTCCAAAAAAATGCAAACCCATCTTGCAAATGCTTATTTTTGATGTGGAAGAGGGCAAATGCGTGAATGCTTATAAACTTAAAATTCTAGATGATAAAGAATATATAAGCGAAGCTTTTTTGGAAAAATAGACTTTACTTATAAGATTTTAGTGTTTAATTTTAAATACTAACTATTGACATTTTTATCTAAATAAGATATACTACTTTTAGTATCTAATTTTAAACACTAAAAGGATGTGTTATGGCTTCTCCATTTCCCTATGAAAGTTTTGCTTCCCATGAAACCTTTTATGGAAGAAAAAAAGAGATCAAAACTATCTTGGATTTTGCAAATTCTTCAAACAATTTAGTTATTTATTCTAAAAGAAGATTAGGTAAGAGTTCGCTTATAAAAGAGGCGTTTAGGGGTAGGGATGAATATTTATTTATATATTGTGATGTATTTGATATCTCATCAAAGGAAGATTTTGCGAAAAAACTGATAAACTCTTTGCCAAAATCCATAAATGGCGATCTAAAAAAGGCAATTTCTAGTTTAAGCAAGATTTTTAAAAGGGTAAATTTATCCTATACCATAGATCCAAACAGCGGAAAAGTTAGCATCAGACCAGAGCTTAGAGCTTTGAGTTATGATGATATGATGGAAGAATTTTTCAATGCCATATTTGAATTATCAAAAAAGCAAAAGGTAGTTCTAGCCATAGATGAATTTCAACAAATCGCCCAGATAAAAGACGCTAAAATCAGTGCTAGGCTTAGAGAATATATGCAAATGGGTAAAAATATTTCCTATGTGTTTTTAGGCTCAAAACGCCACATGCTAAATTCTTTATTTGAGTATAAAGCCCCCTTATTTGAACAAGCAACTCCCATGCATCTAGGATCTTTAAAGATTGATGATATTTATAATTTTAGTTCAAAACATTTAAAAATAAGCAAAGATTTGGTGGAATATATCTTTGATCTATGCCATGGGGAAACAAAGCTTATGCAACATATTTTCCACCTGCTTTATCAAAATTTTAAACGAAGGAAAATAAGCCAAGAGCTTATAATACTATGCCTAGATGAGATCATAAATGCAAAATCTTCAGCCTATAAAATCATTTACGATAGCTTCAGCCTAAACCAAAAAAAAGCTTTCAAAATCCTTTCAAAATACAAAAAAAATATCTACACCAAAGAATTACTTGATGAGTTTGGCATCTCAAAAGATAGCATGCAAAGCTCCCTAAAAGCTTTATTTAAGCGTGAAATAGTGGATAAAGAAGATGAGGTTTGGTTCATTCCCGATAGAGCTTTTGAGATCTGGGGTGAGAGGTTTTAGATGGATAGTTTTGATCTTTTAGATGTTTTAAAATCCCAGTTTACCCCAGATGAGCCATATTGGTGGCCAAATGCTGGAAGTTTTGAGGTTGTTGTGGGAGCAGTTTTAACCCAGCAAACTAAGTGGGAAAATGTGGAAGCAAGCTTAGAAAATCTAAAAGAAAAAGATTTGCTACATGTGGAAAATTTGGCTATGTGTGATGAATTAATATTGCAAGAGTTTATTCACCCTAGTGGATTTTATCGCAAAAAAGCCAAGGTTTTGAAAACTTTATGTCAAAATATCTTAAATGATTTTAGTTCCTATGAAGAATTTGTTTTAAATGTGGATCGTGTTTGGCTTTTAGATCAAAGGGGTATAGGATTTGAAAGTGCCGATAGTATTTTAAATTATGCTCTTTTAAGGGATGTTTTTGTGGTCGATAGCTATACAAACCGCCTTTTATCAAATCTTGGTTTTTATTTTGAAAGTTACGATGAACTTCAAGATTGGATGATGGATGGTTTAGATCAAAGGGTTTACAGGCTGTATCCAAAGGATGTGCCAATGTCACAAGTTTATGCAAGATTTCATGGAAAAATAGTTATGTTCTGTAAGGAACATTTAAGGGGCAGGAAATTGAGCCAAAGGGGTAGGGAGATTTTAGGCATCTAATCTCCCCAGTATTTTTTACAAATTATGCTCTTTCTTATACTCAACTATCATAGCATAAGCCTCATCTTTGAGCCTTAGTTTTTCTTTTTTTAGGGTTTCTAGGGATAGGTCATCCATGTGTTCTCTCCCTTCTTCTACGTTGGCAATTTGCTGATCTAATTCGTTGTGTTTTTCAAAAATCTTAGCAAAATGTGCGTTTTTTTGTTTTATTTTTGTGATGATATCACGATATTCATGTAGCATGTTTTCTCCTAGTAAAGTTTGTGTAAGTGTATCAAATATGTACTAAAAAAAAGGTAAAAGCTGATTTATGTACCAACTAAATTTACATTTAGTCGGTGCTGAGAACGGAAAGCTGAAAACTGATAACTAGTAAGGCAAGCATTTTTCCAAAATGCTATTTATTTTTATATTATTTGATTAGTGTCTTTGTTTGAAAAACTATTTTTAAGTTCTGTAGTGGGCATTGAGTTTAACATATCCGTATCCAAGATCGCATCCATAAGCCGTAAATTCGCCATCTCCTATGCCTAAATCACATGTTATTTTGTAGCTTGGTTTTTTCATAACTTTGTGTGCTAGCTCTTCTTTTTGGGGTGCTAGAATGGAGTGTTCATACTCATATACTAAAACATCATCGTAGTGGATTTTTAAACTTTTTTCATCGCATTTGATATTTGATGAACCTATGGTAGATGCTATTCTTCCCCAATTTGGATCTTCCCCGAAAATTGCTGTTTTTACAAGTAAGGAATTTGAAAGGGCTTTTGCTGCTCTTTGGGCTTCGCTTTTGCTTTTTGCTCCCTTTACGCAAAAACTAACTATCTTGCTTGAACCTTCACCATCTTTAACTATCTCTAGGGCGAGGTGGAGAGTTATTTGATCTAGGGCAGCTTTAAAGGCTTTTTTGTCGTAGCTTTGGCTTTTGCCATTTGCTAGTAACATGAGGGTATCGTTTGTGGAAGTATCTCCATCTACGCTTATGGCATTAAAGCTTTTTTCGTTTGCTCTTAGAAGCAGTTTTTTCATGTCTTCTTTTGGGATTTTTGTATCTGTTATTATGAAACATAACATGGTTGCCATGGAGGGTTCTATCATTCCAGCACCCTTGCAAATGGCAGCTACATGAAAGGGTTTTTGACCCTTTGGTTCAACTCTCAGACAAATCTCTTTTTTAAATCTATCGGTTGTTAGGATGGCTCGGGCTGCATTGTCAGAATTTTTGGTTGAGAAATCAAATTTTTTTATGGTATTTATGATTTTTTCTTTATCTAAAGGATAGCCTATAACTCCAGTTGAGCTCATGATAGGATTGTTCACATTTTTGATGTGAGATAGGATTTCTTTTATGTCTTCAATTCCTTTTTCTCCTGTTAGAGCATTTGCATTTTTTGAGTTTATGAGTAAAAAATCGGTTTTAAAATCCTTTCCATAGCTTTTAAAATGTTTAATGGGGGCGGCTTGAAAATGATTTGAAGTAAAAAGTGCTTCAACCTCACACAAACAATCACTTCTTATAAAAGCTAGATCGCCATCAATTTTCTCTCCTATGGATGAGGTTTTGATACCAGAATTTAAGCCATCGCTAAAAAAGCCATCCACATTATCAAGACCACCCTTTAGGGGAAAAATATCAAACATATTTTAATTCTTCAGGTTTATTTCTTTGTCTTATAATTCTTTTGCTGTCTTGTATGCCCTCATTGGTTCCTATGATGAGTAGGCTATATCCTGTGCCTATCAAAGTATCACCTTTTGGCATGGGGAAAAACTTTCCTTTACTATCTTTGATACCCACTATACTAACGCTTGCGATGTCTCTTAAATGGGCTTCTTTTAGCTTTTTAAATCTCATCCAAGAATAATCTGGAATTTCCACTTGCTCTAGGCTTATGGGGGTATCACGGCGATATAAAATCTTTTCAAAAACATTTTGCATATCCGGGCGCAGGGATACCATACTCATCCTTTGGGCGACCAATTCCGATGGAGAAACAACTATGTCAGCTCCAAGTTTTTTTAGTTTTTCCACATCGCTTTGCTTATCGGCATTTGCCATTATAAAGTAAGCACTTCTCCCTAGCTCTTTTTCGAAAAGTCTAGCAGATGCTATTTGAGCTATGTTATCAGCTATATTTTTACTTAAAGTTATCATACCCCTTGCACTTGAGAAGTGGGATTTTAAAAGGGCGATTTCCGTATGGGGGTCTTCTTGCAAGACATAAGGGTAACGGTGTATTTGGGCGAGTTCGAGTATATTGTCACTAGGGTCAACCACCACAAAGGGTACATGGCTTTCTCTAAAGTGTTCTGCTAATTGGATGGTAAATTCATTGTGATAACAGATAACATAATGCCTTTTGAGTCTGGCTATTTTGTATAGCATTTTTCTCTCCTTTATGAGTCGAACAAGGTCGCCGGTTTTGAGTGATTCTATCAAGATACCTATGGAAAATGAAAAGACGATAAAGCCCACAACGATAAGGGTTATGGTAAAAATACGCCCAGCATCTGAGATCTTATCCACTTCTGTAAATCCAACAGTGGTAAATGTGATGCTAGCTTGGTATATGCCGTCCATCAATGAAAAACCATCGATGGCAACATAGCCTAATCCCCCTATCATTGTCATCAACACAATGGCAATAAGGGGAAATCTAAAGGGCTTTAGTTGCTCGTATAATTGGTCGTTTACGGAAGCTTCTGGAACAGATCGACCTGCCCAGTTGAGGAATTTTGCAATTTTGTGCTTAAAGCTCAAGCTGTTTTCCTCTGTTTAATGAAGATTTTTAAGAATTTTTCTTCATCGTGCGAAGAGTAGAGGCGGCTACCTTTATCCTTCTTGTTGTCCCATCTTCTAAGGTTACTTTCACGCTTCTTAGATTTGGTAGGAAACGTCTTTTTGTTTTGTTGTTAGCATGACTTACGTTATTTCCTACTTGGGGTCCTTTTCCTGTTATTGCACATTTTCTAGCCATTTTTATATCCTTAATTTTTAGTTTTTAAAAGTGTTTTCAAAAGCACTGCGACAAGACGTGATTATACCAAAAAATATTTAAGATTTGTTTACGTGTGGGAGAATTTGTGATTTTTTTATTTTTTTTGTATATTATATCTGTTTTTTATAATATTGAGGGTATAATCATCTGGTTTAAAATAGTGTCATTTAAGGTAAGATATGTATGTAGCACCGAGTATATTGTCGGCAGATTTTGGGAGATTGGATGGTGAGATAAGGTCTATTTGTGATGCTGGGTGTGATCTAGTTCATGTGGATGTTATGGATGGGCATTTTGTGCCAAATCTAACCATTGGTCCAGTGGTGGTTGAAGCAGTTGCAAAGGCGGCAACTAAGCCCCTTGATATCCATTTGATGGTCCAAAACAATACCTTTTTTGTGGATTTATTTGCCCCCATAAAACCAAAATTTTTAAGCTTTCATATAGAAGAAGAAAAACATCCCCATAGACTTATCCAAAAGATACGAGATTATGGTATAAGTCCAGGAATTGTTTTAAATCCCCATACTAGTCCAGAAGATATAGAATTTATACTAGAAGATTTGGATATGGTGCTTTTAATGAGTGTAAATCCTGGCTTTGGTGGTCAAAAATTTATCCCAAGTGTTATAGAAAAAACAAGGCGACTAAGAGAAATGATAGAGAGAAAAAATGCAAAAGTTATGATAGAAGTAGATGGGGGAGTAAATGGTTTAAATGTCAGGGATTTGGACGAGGCTGGAGTGGATATAGTGGTTGCTGGAAGTTATGTTTTTGGCTCAAATGATTATGAAATGTCCATAAAATCTTTGCGTGTATAGGTTGGTTTTGTGAGAAGATTTGATAGATTGGTAAATAGACTTGCAAAAACTGAGCTGTCTTTAAGTAGTATTGAGTTTTCACTCTCCCAAATAGAAGAGCTTGAAAATGTGGATGTAAAGGATTTTGAGCAGTTAAAGCTTTTAGGCTTGCCGCTGGTTAAAACCAATGACAAATATGCCACCCTAAATACAAGATTAACAAGCCTAGAAGAGCAAATCTTTTGCGTGGTGGACATAGAAACAAGCTCTAGCGATGTGGAGAGTGGGCAGATCATAGAAATTGGAGCTTTGCTTATAAAAAATGGCAAGGAAATAGATAGGCTTGAAAGCCTAGTTTATGCTAGGGAAGTCCCGCCTGCCATAGAGGAATTGACTGGAATAGATGCCAAGCAATTAGAAAACTCTCCATCCCTAAGCTCGGTTTTGGAAAAATTTAGACTTTTTTTGAAAGATCATGTTTTTGTGGCCCATAATGTTGGCTTTGATTATAGATTTATATCAGATTCTTTTATGCAATGTGGATATGGACCCATGCTAAATAGAAAGCTTTGTACCATAGATTTGGCTAAAAAGACCATAAAAAGTGAGCGTTATGGACTAGAGCATCTAAGGGAATTTTTAGATCTTGAAAAGGGCGAACAGCATAGGGCTTTTTGGGATGCTTATAATGCCAATGAGATATTTTTAAAGTGCTTAAAAAACCTTCCTAAGGATATTTTTACTAGCGAAGAGCTTATAAGGTTTTCAAATCCAAATCCAAGAAAACGCAAAAAGAAAAAGCCCAAAAAAGAAGCTAAAACTAAGTAGTTTTACATATAAAAGTTTTTAAACTCTACGTAATTTTTTGCTGATTTATATAAAGATGCAACCTCTGCGTCGCTAAGTGAGCGCACTAGTCTAGCAGGATTTCCTAAGATCAATGAGCGGGGTGGAAATTTTTTATGTTTAGTTACGAGGGAATTTGCCCCAACTATGCTCTCATACCCTATCACAGCTCCATCTAAAATAGTCGCACTCATGCCTATCAAACAGGCATTTTCTATGGTACAACCATGGAGCATAACCTTGTGGGCTATGGTTACATCATCGCCTATAATGGTTGGATGTCCATCGCTTTTATCTGGTTTTTTATAATGGGTTACATGCAGCATGGATAAATCTTGAATGCTAGTTCTTTTCCCAATCTTTATAAAATGTACATCCCCCCTTAAAACGCAATTAAACCAAACCGAGCTATCTTCTCCTATCTCAACACCCCCGATGATATCCGCACTAGGAGCTATAAAAACATTTTTTCCAATTTTTGGACTTGTGTTTTTGAATTTATGTAGCATTTTTCAAATCCTTTTTGATTATAAAGTTTTGTAAATTTGATAACATAATTTGGCTATAGGTTACGCCAAAGGGTTGTAATCTCTGGCGTAAAATTACACCTCTGAAAACGAGACGAGACAATTGCGTCTAATAATTTTAGTGCCAATTGTACTACTTTTTGTTATAGTTAGCAAGCTTTACTAAACTAACCCCTTAAATAGGGTCTCTAAGGTCTGTCTCCCTTTGGATAAAGTTGGTATTTCTTACAATTTCCTCATCTTCATGATTTCATCCCTTAAACTAGCAGCCTTTTCAAACTCTAATTCCTTTGCGGCTTTGTGCATTTGCTTTGTTAATTCGTTTACGATTTTTTGTCTTTCCCTTGCGGGCATTTTTTCAGCTCTCTTGCGCCTTGCTACCAATTCTCCATGATCTTCTATGTGTAAATTTTCATCTAGCTTTCTTGTGGTAGATTTTGGAGTTATATTGTGTAAGTGGTTAAATTCTTCTTGTTTTTTTCTTCTTTTGCTTGTTATATCCATTGCCCTTTGCATGGAGCCTGTTATCTTTTTTGCAAACATTATCACATGTCCATTTACATTTCTTGCAGCTCTTCCCATGGTTTGGATTAGGCTAGTTTCGCTCCTCAAAAAGCCCTCTTTATCCGCATCTAGGATGGCTATAAGTGAGACTTCTGGCAAGTCTAAGCCCTCTCGTAAGAGGTTTATGCCTATTAAAATGTAAAATTCCCCCAGTCTTAAAGAACGGATTATTTGATTTCGCTCGATTGCATCTATGTCTGAATGCATGTATTTGACCTTTAAGCCAAGTTCAAGATAGTATCTGCTCAGCTCTTCTGCCATTTTTTTTGTTAAAACCGTTACTAAAACCCTTTCATTTTTTTCTATAACGGCCTTTGCCCTATCGTGTAAGATTTCCACTTGGTTTTCACTATCGCATATCTCATAGGTTGGATCTAAAAGTCCTGTTGGGCGTATGATTTGCTCGCTTACTAAGGAGCTTAATTTCAATTCTAAAGGTGCTGGTGTGGCCGATACGAAAAGATAAAAGGGGGCTTTATTGATAAATTCATCAAACATCAAAGGGCGGTTATCTAGGGCGCTTGGAAGCCTAAAGCCGTATTCTACCAAAACCTCTTTCCTGCTCCTATCTCCCGCAAACATTCCTCGAAATTGAGGTAAGCTCACATGGCTTTCATCCACTATGACAAGGTACTCTTTATTCATCATTTCAAAATAATCAAACAAAGTATAGGGCGTTTGACCTTCTTTTTTCCCTGTTAGATGCCGTGAATAATTTTCTATTCCCTTGCAACTTCCCGTAGTTTCTATCATTTCTAGATCAAATTCCACCCTTTGCTTTAACCTTTGATATTCAACGAACTTATTTTCTTTTTCGTAAAAGGCTAGTCTCTCTTTAAGTTCTTTTTCTATATCTCTAACAGCTCTTTTTAGTCTCTCTTGCCCTACACTAAATTGACTAGATGGATAAAGCTTATATGAGCTTACATTTTTTAATTTTTTATTTGTCAGTGGATCAAAAAGATACATGCTTTCTATCTCATCCCCAAAAAATTCTATCCTTAAAGCCTCATCTGTTGAATAGGCTGGATAAATATCTATAACCTCCCCATTTACCCTAAAGTATCCCCTATCAAAAAAGGAATCATTCCTTTTATATCCCATTTCCACAAGTTCAAGCAAAAAGCCTTTATATGGGATGCTTTCTCCTAACTCCAAAAATCTCATCATTCCCTTAAATTCAACGGGATTTCCAAGCCCATAATTAGCTGAAACTGAAGCTATACATATAACATCATCAAAGCTTAAAAGTGAGGCCGTGGCGCTAAGTCTAAGGCATTCTAATTCTTCATTTATGGAGCTATCTTTTTCTATGAAAAGGTCTTGTCGTGGGATGTAGGCTTCTGGCTGGTAGTAATCATAATAACTTATGAAATATTCAACATGATTGTTTGGAAAAAAGCTTTTAAATTCGCTATAAAGTTGTGCGGCTAGGGTTTTGTTGTGAGTCATGATAAGGGTTGGGCGTTTTACTTCTTTTATAATGTTTGCCATGGTGTAGGTTTTTCCACTTCCTGTTACTCCAACTAGGGTTTGATAGCGGTTGTTTTTTTGGATGGATGCTGTTATATTTTTTATGGCTTTGGGTTGATCTCCAGATGGAGAAAAATCGCTTTTTAGTTCATACATTTTGTAAAATTCCTTTTAGATCGGGTCTAGATTATACAATAAATTTTGAAAAATTTCACATAAATTTACGCAAAGTTTATATTTTTTTTGCTACAATTGTGCTCTTAAATTTCCAAAAAGGTTTAGATATGTTTGAACAAGTACAATCGGTAAATTCTTTAATGGGTAAAGTGGAAGATTTATTAGCAAAATATGAAAATTTACGTGATCAAAATGAAAAAATGCGTCAAGAGTTGGTAAGTGTAAAAGCTCAAAATGAAGCCAAAGATTCCCAGATCTTAAAACTTCAAAAAGAAATCCAATCTAGAGATCTTGAAAATGAAGATATATTTGGCAAGATAGAAGCAGTACTTGGTAAATGAAAAAGATAAAAGTTTCCATAGGATCTAAAGATTTTGATGTCTTTTTGGATGATGATTCTGAAGATTTTGATGAGTTTTTAAAGGATGATATTGGTAAGATTTTAAATAAAAATAATGTCATAGATATAAAAGATTTACTAGATGCCTATGTCCACAAATGTTTTTATATATATCAACAAAAAAAATCCATAGATACAATCGCATTAAAAATATCTGAAAAAATATAGCTTTCATATTAATTTATCTTTTTGTAAACATTTTAGTAGTACAATCAAAACAGCATCTTGATAGGGTTTATCAGAGATTGCAAATTTATTTAAGGAGTCTTTGATGAGAAAAGCTTTTACTATGATTGAATTGATTTTTGTTATCGTTATTTTGGGTATTTTGGCGTCTGTTGCTATTCCAAAATTAGCAGCCACAAGGGATGATGCTAAGATTTCGAGGTGTTTATCGGAAATTAGCACTGCTATTACTGATCTAGGAGCCTATTATACATCACAGGGTAAGTTTGATTCTAATATTAGCAAAATGACTTTTGTTCCCCTAAAAGGAGATGCGAATTCAACTTTAAAATATTTGGTAGAAGGTAGTGTTCCTTGTGTAAAATTTACATTAACAGATGATGGGAATGTTACGGTTACAGATGGCGATGATGATGGGAGTGTTTGTAAGGGTATAAAAGATTCCTCATCTTATCAAAATAAACTTAAAGGCACTAAATCCTTTGGTGGAAGTAGTGTTGCTTTTGATTGATTTTTGTTTTAAATTTTAGTTTTATTTGCAAGGATTACTATGCAAAATAAAGGGGCTTTTACTGTTATAGAGCTTATATTTGTGATAGTGGTTTTGGGCATATTAGCAGGCATTGCTTTTCCAAGGTTTGCAGTTACTAGAGATGATGCTTTTATAGTAAGGGGCAAAAGTGAGCTTTCCACCATAAGGAGTGCTATATCTTCCCATCGTTTGGAAAAAATGATATCTGGAGGAGGAACTGCTTATATTGGGGATGAAAATTTAAGTAGTGGCGATAAGCTTTTTTCTGGAGTTTTGCCAAATCCCATTTATGAAAAAGAGGGAGGTGGACGTTGGAGAAGGGTGGATGGATCTAGCAATAAATACATTTTTAGAGCGGGTTCGGGTGCGAGTAGTGATGTTGAATTTACATATAATGATTCTGATGGAACCTTTGAGTGTGACCACTCTAAGCCACTTTGTAAAAAACTTGCAGAATAGTTTTGTTTTACTATAAAATAGCCATTATAGGCAATTCTTTATCTCCTTTGACTTACCAAAGTCGTGATAGATTAGATCCAGCGGATGAAGTTTTAGTGCCACTAAAATCGGCCCAAAAAAATGCCATTGTTTTAGGAGAAGTACAAAAACCAAGTTTTGTATGCAAATGCATTTTGGAAAAAAGAGGTTTCTTTTCTGATATTCAGTTTAAGCTAATGAAGTTTATCTCAAATTATTATGTTTGCTCCATGGGTGAGGCTTGTGGTATTTTTACTTCTTTTACTAGCAATGATAGCTTTTCTACAACCCCCTTTAGATGCAAGGAAAGATTAACCCTCTCGAGTGAACAAAAAAATATAAAAGAAAAAATAAAATCCCAAGCCCTATCCTTACTTTTTGGCGACACAGGAAGTGGAAAGACGGAAATTTACATATCCTTAATGCTTGAAGAGCTAGAAAAGGGAAATAGTGTTATCTTCCTAATGCCCGAAATTTCCCTAACTCCCCAGATGAAAAAACGCCTTAGCAAATATTTTGGAGATTTAGTTGCCATTTGGCATTCAAAGATAAGCAAAAAGAAAAAGCAAAGCATTTTACACGATCTACAAAAAGGAAAAATACGTGTAATTGCAGGGGCTAGGTCAGCTTTATTTTTACCCATAAAAAATCTATCCCTTATAATAGTCGATGAAGAGCATGATGAAAGTTACAAATCCTCATCAAATCCCCGCTATAATGCAAGGGATTTGAGCTTAATGTATGGTAAAATTTCCTCTGCGAGGGTGGTTTTAGGAAGTGGAACTCCAAGCTTAACAAGTTTTTCAAAATTGCCATTTTTTAGGCTAGAGGGGACTTATTTTAAAAGCCATAAAAGTTTTATTTATGAAAATGCCCACAATCAAATCACCCCCTTTATGCTAAGTCGCATCGAAAATGCTCTAAGTCAAAATTACCAAGTTATTATCTTTGTTCCCACAAGGGCAAATTTTAAATATCTCACATGCAAAGAATGTGGCGAAAATATAAAATGTCCCTTTTGTGAGGTTGGAATGAGTTTGCATTCAAAGCTAAATGCCCTAAAATGTCATTATTGCAATTTTACTCTAAAAATTCCAAATCAATGCCCTAATTGCAAAGACCAGATATTAGAAGCCAATCGCATAGGAACAGCCCAAATAGCCAAAGAATTGCAAGAAATATTTACCGATAAAAATATACAAATTTTTGATAGAGACGAGGTTAAAACCCAAAAAGCCCTAAAATCCACCCTAAAAGATTTCAATGACAAAAAAATCCACATCCTAGTTGGAACCCAGATGCTAAGCAAGGGTCATGATTATCATGGCGTGGCATTAAGTGTTATTTTAGGAATTGATAGCATTTTAGCTACAGGTGATTATAGATCTAGAGAAAAAGCCTTATCTTTAAGCATTCAGGTAGCTGGACGTGCGGGGCGAAAAGGCAAGGGAGAAGTTTTCATACAAACCCAAAATGAAGAATTTTTTAAAACCTATATGGAAGATTATGAAAAATTTTTAAAAGATGAATTGACTTTTAGAAAAAACCTATATCCCCCTTACAAAAAACTTTTATGCTTAAAAATCTCCCATACTAAAGAGCAAGTGTGTCAAGAGATAACAAATGAGCTAGTAAATTTCATAAAAACCCTTCCCTTTGAAATGGAATTAGTCGGATATGGTGTATCAAACATCAGCAAAATAGCATCTAAATATCGATATGAAATCCTACTTAGATCATCATCGGCAAAACCCCTAATCCAAGCTGCTTTTACATGTAAACGCCCCTTTGTTCAAGCCGATATGGATCCGCTTAGTTTTAGTTAGTTTGAAGCTTTTATGACGTATAATAGATACAAATTTATACGTCAAAGGAGAATTTATGAACGCGAGATTGACGCTTTATAGCGAAAGATCTCTCATAGATGAGATAAAAAAAATCGCAAAAGAAAACAACACCTCTGTTTCAAGGATGGTCAATGAGTTTTTTAAAAAAACCCTAAAAGATAAAAGGAAAGAGAAAAAAGATGGTCGAACTTTGATGGATTTGGCTGGTTGCTTGAAAGATGCGAATATTCCTGAGGATATGAGCTATAAAGATATTATGCACCAGCACTGGGAAGAGAAGTATTTATGAGAGTTTTACTTGATACGAATGTGGTTTTGGATTTATTTTTGCAAAGAGAAGAATTTTTTGCTGAGGTGGAAGCGATCATGAATATGATTGAAGCAGGGAAAATCAAGGGTTATATATGCGCTAATAGCATGACGACTATTGATTATTTTTTAACAAAAAGTCTTGGCAAGGACGCTAGTTTGTCAAATGTTATGCTACTTTTGGACAAATTCCAAATAGCAAGTGTAGATAAAAAAGTTCTCACACAAGCTGTACAAGAATGTGGACGAGATTATGAAGATAGTGTTATATATTCAAGCGCAAAAGAAGCTAGGGTGGACTTTATCATAACTTGCGATAAAAAGGGCTTCCAAAATTCCCCAATAAAAGTTTTAAGTCCCAAAGAGTTTTTATCTATCATGTAAGCAAAATTTTGCTAAAATCTCCCTATGATAAAAAGATATAAAACTAAACAAATAAAAGTCGGCGGAGTGCCCATTGGTGGTTTTGCGCCTATTCCTGTGCAGTCTATGACTTTTTCTAAAACTAGGGATGTTGAAGCAACCTTAGATCAGATAAAGAGGTTGCATTTTGCTGGGTGCGATATAGTTCGTGTGGCTGTACCTGAATACGAAGATGCAAGGGCTTTGAGGGCGATAAAGGAGCAAAGTTCACTTCCTATTGTGGCAGATATTCATTTTAATTACCGCCTTGCACTTATGGCGGCTGAGGTTGTGGATTGTGTGCGGGTAAATCCTGGAAATATTGGCAACAAAAAGCGTATGGGCGAGGTTGTAAAAGCTTGTCAGCAAAGAAATATCCCTATTCGTATCGGAGTAAATTCTGGCAGTTTGGAAAAAGAATTTGACATCAAATACGGACAAACCCCAAAGGGCATGGTCGAATCAGCCCTTTATAATATAAAATACCTAGAAGATATGGGATTTACAAATATGAAAATATCCCTAAAAGCCAGCGATGTTGGCAGAACCGTTGAGGCGTATAGAACACTTCGTCCCTTGGTTGAATATCCTTTTCATTTGGGTGTTACGGAAGCTGGGACCATATTTCATTCAACCATAAAATCCTCCATTGCACTTGGGACGCTCTTGCTTGAGGGAATTGGTGATACCATGAGGGTTTCCATAACCGGTGAGCTTGAAGAGGAAGTAAAAGTAGCACGAGGCATCTTAAAAGATAGTGGAGTAGCAAAGGATGGGATCAATATCATCTCTTGCCCCACATGCGGTAGATTGCAAGCCGATCTAGTAAAAGCAGTAGCTGAAGTCGAGAAAAAAACCGCCCACATAAAAACACCCCTTAATGTTTCAGTAATGGGATGTGTGGTTAATGCCCTAGGCGAAGCAAAGGAGGCTGATGTTGCCATTGCTTTTGGAAAGGGTAATGGGCTTGTTATAAAAAAGGGCGAGATAGTTGCAAAATTGGATGAGAAAAATTTGGTAGATAGATTTTTGCAAGAGGTTGAAATCGCCGCTAAAGAAATGGAGGAGGGTTAAAAATGGAAACACTTCACAATATCAATATGGAACGTTCAGTCCTAAGTTCTATTTTATTTAATCCCGCGCTTTTTGAAGATGTGGCATCTACACTTAAAGTTAATGCCTTTTATCTCCCAGCCCATAGGGACATTTACGAAGCTATGGGGTTTTTAGAAAAAAATGACAAACCCATCGATGAGGAATTTTTAAGTAAAAAGCTAAACCAAGATAAAAAGTTCAACGAAGAAGCCATGCTTGAGCTCATCTCCACAAGCCCACTTCCAAACATAAAAGCCTATGTGGATGAGTTAAATGAAAAATATGTAAAAAGGGAGTTTATCAAGTTAAGCTCAGACATAAATGATGTTGCGGTGGAGAAGGATTTGCCCGTAAAAGAAGTTGTAGATCTAGTTCAACAAAAACTTTTTGCTATAACCCAAGAGAGTAGTGAAAGGGAATTTAGGGATTCGCCCGAGATGACTGAGGCTACCTTAGATCATATAAAACTTATGAAAGAAAGGGGAAATGAGGGGGTTGTGGGCTTAAACACTGGTTATAGGGATCTAAATAAGCTTACCACAGGTTTTGGGGATGGGGATTTGGTCATAATCGCAGCTAGACCTGCCATGGGAAAGACCTCTTTTTGCTTAAATATAGCCCAAAAAGCCCTTGATGAGGATAAGGGTGTGGCGATATTTTCTTTGGAAATGCCAGCGGAGCAGTTGATGCTTAGGATGCTTAGTTCTAAAACTTCCATACCTTTGCAAAAACTAAAGGTTGGAAATTTGAATGATGATGGGTGGAGCAGACTTAGCGACGCGTGTGAGCAAATGAGCAATAAAAAGCTTTTTGTTGATGATAATGGAAATGTGGATATCCACCATGTGAGGGCAAAGTTAAGAAAACTTAAAATGCAACATCCAGAAGTTGCGGTTTGCATTATTGATTATCTTCAACTTATGACTTCGGCTGGAAATAAGGATAGACACCTTGAAGTAAGCGATATAAGCAGGGGTTTAAAACTTTTAGCCAGAGAGCTTGAAATGCCCATAATCGCCCTTTCCCAGCTAAATCGTTCTTTGGAAAGCAGGGGAGATAAACGTCCAATGCTTAGCGATCTAAGAGAATCTGGATCTATCGAACAAGATGCGGATATGATCATCTTTGTTTACAGGGATGATGTTTATCGCATAAGAGAAGAAAAGGAAAAAGAACAGCAGGCAAGATTAAAGGGTGAAAAATATGAGAGTAATTTTTTTGAAAAACCTGAAGAAGATGCGGAGATAATCGTGGGCAAAAACCGGAATGGTCCTGTGGGGGTTGCCCAGCTTGTTTTCCATAAAGCCTATACTAGATTTGTGGATAAAAGTTCTGAACCTACCGAGGTTTATTTTCAAGATAAGGGTGGCGAGGAGAAAAAAATAAAGGTTTGATTTTTGACTTTTGAGAGATTAGAGCTTTTTGACACTAAGGGGCGGGGTTTTCTTGTATTTGGTTTTTTGGCTTTGATCTTTTTCTTGCATGTGGCTTATAGGTATTATGATTATAAGCAATTTTTAGCTTTAAAAAATCCTCTTTTTGAGGGCAATGTCTTATTGGCTTACGATAAGGTTAGTAAACGAGGCAAGACCTACAAGGTTTTAAAGGTTGCAACTGCCCATGAGAGTATCTACACCATTTCTTGGCAAAGGGATTTTAAGGTAAATTCTGGCGATAGGGTTAGTTTTAAGATCATCCAAAAAAATGTTAGCTTTTTGGATTTTTTATCGAAGCGTTTTTATGCTCCTAGTTTTGATTTGCGCGTTTATGAAAATAAATCTTTTCATTTAGATCTGAGAAATTTCATAGAAAATCAGCATGAAAATAAACAAATGGCAAGTTTATATAGTGCCTTATTTTTAGCCACACCCATAGATAAAAATCTTCGCCAAAAGATACAAAACTGGGGAATTTCCCACCTAGTTGCCATTAGTGGATTTCATCTTGGGGTTATTTATGGTGCTTTGTTTTTTATCTTTAAATATCTTTATGGATTTTTTCAAAGTAGATTTTTTCCGTATAGGGATTTGAGATTTGATTTGGGAATTTTTATATTTGCTATTTTGGCAATTTATGCTTATATTATCGATTTTACCCCATCTTTTTTAAGGGCTTATGTTATGGGATTGCTTGGATTTTTTCTTTTTATAAGATATTTTCGCGTGCTTTCTTTTTTAAATTTAGCCCTAAGTGTGGCATTTTTGATCGCCTTTTTTCCCCATTTAGCTCTTAGCATAGGTTTTTGGTTTTCAGTTTCGGGAGTATTTTATATATTTTTGTATTTACATCATTTTGGTTTTCGTTGGTGGGATGGTTTATTTATAAATATTTGGGTATTTTTATGCATGATAATACCGGTTCATTTTTATTTTCCTTATATTTCCTATCAACAATTTGGAGCTATAATTTTGAGCCTAATTTTTGTGGTTTTTTACCCATTTGCTTTTTTCTTGCATCTAGTAGGTTTTGGGGATTTATTAGATGTGGGGATTATTAAGCTATTAAATATTTCCTTTGAGGGTTCAAACATTCAAACTCCCCTTTGGTTTCTTTGTGTGTATATAATTTTGAGTTTACTTGGTATTTTAAATCGCTATCTTGCCCTAGCGGTCGCTAGTTTAGGAATTTTGTATTTTTTCCTCATTTAAAAAAGCACAAAGTTTTACCCCGTATAAAAATATAATCCACGATACATAGATCCAAATAAGAAAGAAAATTGCTATGCTAAAAGAGCCGTAAATGCTCATGTAAGTTTTGTTGTAAACCACATAATAAACAAATAAACTCTTACAAGTGTACCAAACTAACGAGGTCACAAAAGAAGCGATACCAACTTTTTTTGGAGACAAGGAAACACTAGCGGATATCATGTAGGTTGCAAAAAATAAACCCCAGATAATGAGATACGGAACTATGGCTAAAAAGTTTATCCAGCTTGTGTATTCAAAGCTATTTAACAGGTTTTGCAGATAATTTGAAACAAAAAAGGAAATTCCAAGTCCCATGGGAGCTAGGGTTATAAGGGTCCAATAGGATGAAAGTCCTTGCCAAAAAGTTCTTGAGGGTGCTTTTAGGATTTTATTTATGGTGTATTCGTATTCCATGAAAAACATGGTTGAGGTAAAAAGAACAACTACAAAGCCGAAAATTCCCATGCCAACGGTGTTTTCTAAAAATTTTTCTATGTATGAACTAAATGCCTCTTGATTGCTTGGAAGCAGTGAGGAAAAAATAAATTCTTTAATTTTCGTATAATACATATCAAAACTGGGCAATTTTGTAAAAATTGAAAGGGAAATCAAAAGTATAGGAATGATGGATAAAATTGTATGAAAGCTAAGGCTAGATGCACTTTGCATGAGTTGTTTATCGTTGATTTCTTTTAGTAAAGATAGGATTTTTTTTGCATTCATTTTAGTCCCATTTTAAAAGGATTTAAGATATTTTTTGGATCAAAGGCTCTTTTGATGGAGTTAAAAAGCTCCATTTCAGCTTGCGAGAAAGCTAGATGCATAAAGGGTGCCTTGCTTAGCCCTATGCCGTGTTCACCGCTTAAAGTTCCGCCAAGTTCAACCGTTGCTTTAAATATTTCTTCAATGGCTTCATGACCCTTTTTAAGCTCATTCTCATTGCTTCCATCAACCATGACGTTTGTATGCACGTTTCCATCGCCAGTATGCCCAAAGCATGGGACTTTTACGCCGTATTTTTTTGAAACTTTATCGATTGCTTTTAGCAAATCTGGCAAGGCAGAACGAGGAACTGTGATGTCTTCGTTTAGTTTTTTGCTTCCATAAATGGTTATAGATTGACTGGCATTTCTTCTTGCAAACCATAGATCAGATCTTTGGTTTTCATCTTTTGCTAGGCGAAAATCATTACATCCATTTTGCTTAAAGGTTTCTTCTATGATGGTCAGCTGTCCTTCTAGATCGGCTTGCAAATTTCCATCCACATCCACTATCAAAATTGCCCCAGCTTCAACGGGTAAGTTTTTGTGAAATTTTTCTTCAACAGCCCTAATGGTTAGGTTATCCAAAAACTCCATTGCCACTGGAGTTACGCCCGTTGCAAAGGTTTTATAAACTGCATTCATGGCTTCTTGCACACTTGGAAAAACACCCATGGCAGTGCGAGTTAGTTTTGGTTTTGGGATGAGTTTTAGGGTGATTTCAGTAATGCAAGCCAAAGTTCCCTCACTTGCTATTAAAATCCCAGCGATATTGTAACCAGCCACATCTTTAATAGTTTTTTTACCAGCTCGTATAATGTCTCCATTTGGTAAGACCGCCCTTAAAGCCATGACATAATCTTTTGTAATGCCATATTTCGCAGCCCTCATGCCCCCAGCATTTTCGCTAACATTTCCACCTAGGGTTGAATAATCCTGACTAGCGGGATCAGGGGGATAAAAAAGTCCCACCTCTTCGACTGCTTTTTGTAAGCTCATATTTACAACTCCAGGCTGAACACGAGCGACCATGTTTTGCATGTCGATTTCTAGGATTTTATTCATGTGTTTTTCTAAGGCTAAAATAATGCCACCATTTTTTGGTAAAGCCCCACCTGTAAAGCCACTTCCAGCTCCACGAGGGATGATGATGATTTCATGCTCATTGCAGTATTTTAAAATCTCGCTAACATCTTTTTCATCCCTTGGAAATATAACCCCATCGGGCTCAAAGCGATTTCTTGTGGCATCGTAAGCATAGGCTATCATGTGGGCTTTATCATCGTAAAAATTTTCCTCGCCCACGAGGCTAGTAAAAAACTTTTTGTGTTTTTTATCTATCATTTTAAGCCTAAGAGCTTTGAATAAAATTTATTATAATCTTTTATCTTTGAGCCAGTAAATTTCCAAAAAATTGTATCCACCTCTCCTATGCGGTTATAAAAGGGGAGTTGGTATTCTTTTATTTCTTCTAGATCGTAAGATTGCAATATCTTTAAGCTTTGGCAATCAACAAAAAATCCTTTTTCATTGAGGGCAAAAAATACTAACCCAGCGCTATTTTGGCTACACATAACATCAAAATTATACTTACTTGGATTTGGCTTATAATCACTTGCTAGATAAGCTGCCATTAGATCTGGATGAACCCATTGCATATGGGGAAAATGGCTTGTAACCTTTTTATAGATCCTTTCATTTGGCGCTACTATGAGTGAGCGATTGTATAGATAATTTAATATAACTTCATCGCCCTTTTGCGCGGATATTCCTATCTCTGGAAAGGCGGGTTGTTTTAGCATCTTAAACTTTTCAATCTTCACAAAGGCAAAATCGCCTTCTTTTTTTGTTACAATCACACTTGCCACTATGGCTGATTTTTCCCCATCAAAACTATGCATGATAATCCCACTTGAGCCTACTTTTATCAGCGGGCTATCTTCTATGGTTCCTTGGTTTTCTTTAATATCTAGTAGTCTGCCTTGATATATTTCAAAGGGTAGGGTATTTTGTGCGAAAATAAAAACTTGAAGTGTTATGAAAAGTGTAATAAACCTTAACATGTGTTATCCTTTAGTTAATTTTTAAAGGCTATATTATACTAAGTTTCACCACAAAATTTTCTGAGTTTTATGGATTGTGGGGTAAATTTAGGTTAATTTTTGCAATTTATAAGTAAAAATTTACTATAATGCGCCCCTAATTGTAGTGTTTTTATCTGCTTTTGCAAGAATAAGGAATTTTATGTTTAAAAAAGTTGTATTATTTGTATGTTTATTAACTTATATAAGTGCTGCTTATTTGGAAGAGAGAAGATGGGAAAAGGGTCAAAGTTTTTTAGCTTTTTTAGAAGCTAATAGTATTCCAACGTCTATTTATTATCAATTAGATAGACAAGATAGGGAATTGACAACAGAAATACGCTCAGATATTTTATATCAGATTTTAAAAAATGAAAATGGACGTATAGATCAGATCCTAATACCAGTTAGTGAAGAATTACAAATCCATCTCATAAGGGATTCTAAAACGGAGCAATTTTCTTTTCAAACCACGCCTATTTTATATCAAAACTATTCTTTAAGCGTTGTGGTTGAGATACAAAACAATCCATATCAAGACATCATCAAAGCAACAAACAACAAGTCATTGGCAAACGAATTTGTAGCTGCTTATAAAAAGAGTGTAAATTTTAGACATGCAAAAAAGGGTGATAAGCTAGCGATTTTTTATTCCCAAAAAAAGCGTTTAGGAAAGCGGTTTGGAGATCCCATCATAAAAGCTGCTATGATAGAGATCAATAAGAAAAAACATTATGTATTTTTACACAATGATGGCAGTTATTTTGATGATAAGGGTAGGCAATTGGAGGGATATTTGCTTACAAATCCCTTGAGGCACTATAAAAGAATATCTTCAAGATTTACAAGAAAGCGTTGGCATCCGATTTTGAGAAGATATAGGGCTCATCTTGGTATTGATTATGCTGCAAAAAGCGGCACTCACGTAAAATCAGCTGGAAATGGCGTAGTTAGTTTTGTTGGTAGAAAAGGTGGCTATGGTAAGACCATAGAGATTCGCCATAAAAGTGGATACAAAACCCTATATGCTCACCTAAGGGGATATAAAAAAGGAATAAAAAGGGGTAAGAGGGTTAAAAAGGGGCAACACATAGGCTATGTGGGAAGCACTGGAAGAAGTACAGGACCCCATTTGCATTTTGGCTTATACAAAAATAATCGTGCTATAAATCCAAGCAGGGTTATAAGGGTTGCCAAAAATGTGGTTACAAAAAAGCAAAGAAAAGCATTTAATAAAATGGTGAAAAATTATAAAAAGAAATTTAAAATTGCACTTGATGAATCAAAAATTCCAGTTAGGGAAAAAGGATTTAACTATATAGTTTTACTTGAGCAGGATAGGTCAAGAACAAGCGCTAATTAAGGCAAAAGCATGTCCGAAGAAGAAAAAGTTCAAAAAGCGAGGCGAATACTCGAAGAATATATAGGCGATACTTCAACGGAAGAATTTTCTACCGCCTATATAGCAAAACAATTAGGGCGTATCAAAAAAAATGATGATGAGGAATTTTATTCTTACTTAAAGCGTCTTTGTGATGAGGATCTAGGGGATATAGTTATAGAATTTCCCGATTATATCCTAAAAGACGTGCTCGAACACATCCCCACCTTAAAACTTGTTAGTGCTATCGAAGAGTTAGAAAGTGATGATGCAACTGACCTTATACAAGATATAGATGATATAGATCACGAAAAAGCCCAGGAAGTTTTAGAAAATCTTGACGAAAAAGATAAAGAAGAGATTATAAAACTTATAAGCTATGATGAAGATGAGGCTGGAGCTTATATGCAAGCGGAATCTTTTGTTGGCAAGATGAATGAAAAGATTTCCCAAGCAGTTAAAAGGCTTAGAAAATTAAAAATTGAGGGAGAGCTTGAAAATATCCACCAACTTTTCATAGTTGATCCAAAGGGAAAATTGCTCTATGGAATATCCCTAGAAGATCTTATAACCTTTGATTTTGATATGACTTTTAAGCAAATCATACAAAGCCAAAGCAAAGGCTTTTATACTCCCATTTTAGCAAATGATCATGACGATATACAAAAAATTGTTACCCTTTTTGACGAACACAATCTAAGTGTTTTGCCCATAGTTGATGAGGAAAATACCCTAGTTGGTCGGATTACCAGCGATGATATACATGACATTATCCAAGAAAATGCGACCGAGCAAATATATAACCTAGCTGGTGTTGATGATGAGGCAGAAGAAGAATACACCCTTTTTGAGATAGGCCGCACAAGGGCACTTTGGCTTTTCTTAAATCTTTTAACAGCCATCGTAGCTTCAGTTGTTATATCGATTTTTGATGCAACCATACAAGCTTATGTGGCTTTAGCAGTGTTAATGCCCATAGTTGCATCTATGGGAGGAAACGCAGGAACCCAAACCCTAACCGTTGTGGTGCGTAAACTTGCCCTTGGAGAGATAAATTTTGAAAATGCAAAGGAAGCTTTGAGTAAAGAGGTTATAGTCTCTACCTTAAATGGATTTTTCTTTGCTCTTATCATGGGTTTTGTAGCGTTTTTTTGGTTTAAGCAGCCCCTGCTTGGTTTGGTCATAGCCTTATCTATGATTGTAAATTTATTTTTTGCAGGTTTTTTTGGTGCTTTGATACCTTTGGGACTTAAAAAAATGAATATCGACCCAGCGGTTGGAAGCACGGTTTTGCTTACCACCATCACTGATGTGGTTGGTTTTTTCAGTTTTTTAGGACTTGCTAGTTGGATATTGATATGAAAAAGATAGAGTTACTAAATATAGAAGATTGCAAAAAGTCTTTATACATAAAGCCAAAGAGTATGTTTTATATGATAAATGGCAAAAAAAAGCGTTGGGATATAGTTGATACCCACAATTCCGTAGCCATCTTACTCTACCACAAGCAAAAAGATAGCTTCGTTTTTGTCAAACAATTTCGCCCATCTATTTATCTTAAAAATCAAGATGGATTTACCTATGAGCTTTGTGCGGGTATCATGGACAAGGGAATAAGCCCAGAACAAACGGCTTTGGAAGAAATAGAAGAAGAAACGGGTTTTAAGATAAGTTTAGATCAGCTAGAGAAAGTAAGCTCCTTTTACACCGCCGTTGGCTTTGCTGGGGGCAGGCAAAATCTCTACTACGCAACCTTGGATGATAGCTTTAAGATAAGCGAGGGTGGTGGAGATGATAGCGAGGATATAGAGGTTATTTATCTGCCTAGAAAAGAAGCTTTAGGTTTTGTTTTTGATGAACAAATAGCCACAACTTCGGGGCTCATGTTTGCTCTTATGTGGTTTTTTCATTCTAAGGAAAAGCAGCTAAATTTAGATTAATTTAAAATAGGAAAAAGATGACATTTCAAGAATTACCAAACGCCAAAAAGAAAAAAAGCCATATTTGGATACTCCCACTTTCCTTTGAGAAAACCGTTTGCGGAAAAAAAGGAACCGCTAAGGCTCCAAAGGCGATAATCGATGCGTCCCTTGATACGGAATATTATGAGGAAGAATATGATTGGAGTCCATTTAAATATATTAGATTATATACGGGTAAAAATTTTAGCAGGATAAAAAACTTTAAAAAGCTTGATTTACGAATTAAAAAGTTTCTAAAAAATCATAATGGACAATTTTTGCTAACCCTAGGGGGCGAACATTCCATTACTCCTTTTGTAACAAAACATCTCTTGCCAGCAAATTCTACTATAATCTTCTTTGACGCCCATGGGGATTTTCGCAAAACCTATCTTGGAAGCAAAAATAATCACGCTTGCGCTTTATATAATCTTGCCAAGCAAGGTCATAAGGCCATCGCCATAGGACTTAGAAGTTTCTTTGATGATGAGAGACAAAGGATGGATGAGCTTGGAATCAAGTGTTTTACGGACTTTGATCTACAAAAAAAATCAAAACAAAAGGAACTTTTTAAAGGGATAAAAAACCTAAAATCAAATGTTTACATCAGTATTGACATGGATTGTTTTTCTCCTGGTTTTGTTAGCGGAGTTGGAACTCCATTGCCTGGTGGCATAGAATGGTTTTTCTTTTTAAAGATTTTAAAATCTATATTTGAAAATAAAAATATAAATATTCTAGGAGCCGATATAGTTGAACTTTTGCCCGAAAAGTCCAAAGTTTCCCAAGTGATAGCAGCCAAGATAATGCAAAAGATTTTTTCCTATTGGGGAAAAAGTAAGGGTTATGATAAGCTTGAACAAAAGGGTTCCCAGATGGACATTGATTATGAATAATTAGATGCCTCCCCTCGTTCAAAAACAACAACTTCCATCCTATAATTTCATCCAAAACTACCCCAAATAGGACAAAATTTATCCTTTAAAAAAGCTTAAAACATTGATTTAAGTCATAGAAATTACATAATAATTTTGATAATATGCATTTATACAATTTATCAAAAAGGAGGTTTATTGTGTCAATTTCAAGAAGAGATTTTTTAAAGACAGCTGCAGCTACAACGGCTGCTAGTGCTGTTGGGATCAGCGTTCCTAGCTCCCTTAAAGCAGCGTCTAAGGATGCTCAAAAATCGTGGAGATGGGATAAGGCTGTATGTAGATTTTGCGGTACGGGATGTGGAATCATGGTCGCAACAAAAAAGGGCAAGATAGTTGCTGTCAAGGGTGATCCAGCCGCACCAGTAAACAGAGGTTTAAACTGCATTAAAGGCTATTTTAATGCAAAGATTATGTATGGAGCTGATAGACTAAAACAACCCCTTTTAAGAACAAATGCAAAGGGTGAATTTGACAAAAAAGGAAAGTTTCGCCCAGTGTCTTGGAAAAGAGCCTTTGATGAGATGGAAAAACATATCAAAAGAGCTCTTAAAGAAAGTGGACCAGAGGGTGTTGGTGTTTTTGCCTCTGGCCAATACACCGTCATGGAAGGATATGCTGCCCAAAAGATGATGAAGGGCGGGTTTAGATCCAATGCCATAGATCCAAACGCAAGGCACTGCATGGCAAGTGCTGTTGTTGGCTTTTACCAAACCTTTGGGATTGATGAGCCTAGCGGATGTTATGATGATATTGAGCTAACCGATACCATCGTAGCTTGGGGAGCAAACATGGCAGAGATGCACCCAATTCTTTGGTCAAGGGTAAGCGATAGAAAGTTAACAAATCCCGAAAAGGTTAAGGTTGTAAATATCTCAACCTATACAAATCGCTGTTCTGATTTATCAGATATTGAGATTATTTTTTCTCCTAGTACCGATTTGGCTCTTTGGAATTATTTAGCCCGTGAAATTGTTTACAATTACCCAGAAGCTATCGATAAAGAATTTATAAAAAAACACATCGTTTTTGCAAGTCAGCCCGTAAATATAGGTTATGGAATGCGTCGAGATGGAGAAAAAGCCCTCAAAGATGGATATTATAATGCTAAAGAAATGCAAACCGTTTCAAAAGAAATGGAAAAAATAGTTTCCAAAAAAGAAGCCCCAGCCCTAAAACCCTTTGGTTACAAAGAGGGTGAGCTTATGAAAAACAAACCAGCAGGGCTTAAACACTGGGAAATAAGCTTTGAAGAATACAAAAAGTTTTTGGAGCCTTATACCCTTGATTATGTGGCTAAAATCTCAAAAGGAGATCCAAACGAAAGCCTTGAGAGCTTTAAGAAAAAATTAAAAGTCCTAGCAAAACTTTATGTGGAAAAAGATAGAAAAGTGGTTTCTTTTTGGACTATGGGAATGAATCAGCATACCCGTGGAACATGGGTAAATACCCTTTCTTACAATGTCCACTTCCTACTTGGTAAACAAGCAAAACCAGGAAATGGAGCCTTTTCCCTAACAGGACAGCCAAGCGCCTGTGGAACGGCAAGGGAAGTTGGAACTTTCTGCCATAGACTTCCAGCGGATATGATGGTTAAAAATCCAAAGCATAGAAAGATAGTCGAAGATGATTGGAAAATACCAGCTGGTACCCTAAATCCTGTTGGAAATCAACATATCATGAAAATCCACAGAGATCTAGAAGATGGCTTCATGAAATTTGCATGGATAAATGTATGTAATCCTTACCAAGATACTGCAAATGCAAACCACTGGATAAAAGCAGCAAGGGAAATGGATAATTTTATCGTTTGTTCCGATGGTTATCCTGGAATTAGTGCTAAGGTGGCTGATCTTATCTTGCCAACTGCTATGATTTATGAAAAATGGGGAGCTTACGGAAATGCTGAAAGGCGAACCCAGCACTGGAAACAGCAGGTATTGCCCGTTGGGGAATCTATGAGTGATACTTGGCAGTGGGTTGAACTTTCAAAACGCTTTACCATAAAGGATGTTTGGGGAGAAAGTAAGCTTAGAAATGGTAAAAAACTTCCAGATGTTATCGCTCAAGCTAAAAAAATGGGTTATAATGAAAACACAACCATGTATGAGATTTTATTTGCCAATGATAGGGCAAAAAGCTATAAGGCTGATGATCCAATAGCAAAGGGTTTTGACAATAGTGAAGTTTTTGGAGATAGCAGAAATGTTAAAGGAAGTGATGGAAAAGTTTGGGATGGATACGGCTTTTTTATTCAAAAATATCTCTTTGAAGAATATGCTGACTTTGGACGTGGACATGCCCATGATTTGGCTGATTTTGATACTTACCAAAGGGTTAGAGGTCTTAAATGGCCAGTTGTAGATGGAAAAGAAACCCAGTGGAGATTTAATGCCAAATACGATCCATACGCAAGAAAGGCAAATTCTGGGGATTTTGCATTTTATGGACCACTTGCTAAAGCCTTATCCCAAGGGGATCTAAAAGGTATCAAAGATAAAACCAAAAAGTCCTTGAAAAATAAAGCCAAGATTTTTGCCCGTCCTTACATGGATCCACCAGAAATGCCTGATAAAGATTATCCTCTTTGGCTTTGTACGGGAAGGGTTTTAGAGCATTGGCATAGTGGAACCATGACCATGAGAGTTCCTGAACTTTACCGTGCAGTTCCTGAAGCCTTGTGTTACATGCATAAAGATGATGCTAAGAATTTAGGTCTAAAACAAGGTGAATTTGCTTGGGTTGAAAGTAGAAGAGGAAAGATAAAAGCAAGGGTTGAAACAAGGGGAAGAAATAGAACTCCTCAGGGCCTAGTTTATGTGCCTTGGTTTGATGAGAGGGTTTTTATAAATAAAGTTTGCCTAGATGCAACCTGCCCTATGTCAAAACAAACCGATTATAAAAAATGTGCAGTTAAGGTTTATAAGGCTTAAAAATGAGCGGAGTAAATACAAGGCGAAATTTCATCTCTTTTTTAGCTAGTAGCCTTGGGCTTTGTACCTTTGGTGGTATAGTTTGGAGTGTGAGCTTAAATGAGGCCGTCTCGGCCCCTTTGATTTTGAGACCACCAGCTGCAAAGGGTGAAGAAGAGTTTTTAAAAGCTTGTATAAAATGTGGGCTTTGTGTGGAGGCCTGTCCCTACGATACCCTAAGTTTAGCCAAATTTGGGAGTAAAAAGCCCCTAGGAACTCCGTATTTTACACCCCGTGATATACCTTGTTATATGTGTCCTGATATTCCTTGTGTACCTGCTTGTCCAACGGATGCTTTGGATAAACAAAATGTAATGAGCATTAAAGATGGTAAAGAAGTTTTGGATATAAATAAAGCATCCATGGGAGTAGCTGTTGTTGATGAGGTCTCATGTGTTGCCTTTTGGGGCATACAATGCGATGCTTGTTATAGGGCCTGCCCCCTTTTGGGTAAGGCTATCAAGCTAGAATTTAAGCGAAACGAAAGAACAGGAAAACATGCCTTATTGATGCCCGTTGTTGATACGGATGTTTGTACGGGTTGCGGACTTTGCGAACATGCTTGCATCACCAAAAAGGCTGCTATTTATGTACTTCCTAAAGAGATAGCTTTGGGGGATGTGGGAGAGCATTATATAAAAGGTTGGGATACAAAGGATGAGAGTAGGCTTGAAAAATTAAAGGTTCAAAAACAAGATGGTAAAAAGGCTGTTGATTATCTAAATTCGGAGATAAGCTATGATTAGGAAATATAAATTTTTAATTTTAAGAAGAATTGTCCAAATTGGAATGTTTGTTCTTTTTGCGGGAGCGAATATCTATGGTTGGAATCTTTTGAAAGGAAATTTAAGCTCATCTCTTATTTTGGACACTATTCCTTTAGCTGATCCTTATGCTATTTTGCAAATGTTTTGTGCTGGGGGAATCTTGGGTTTAGATGCCATGTTGGGAGCTTTTATAGTCTTACTTTTTTACGGCTTAGTTGGGGGAAGAGCATTTTGTTCTTGGGTTTGCCCTTTAAATATGGTAACAGATCTTGCAAATTATCTAAGAAGGACTTTAAGGCTTAATGTTCATAAATATTTGCATCTAAAAAGAAGCTTTAGGTATTGGATACTATTTCTTAGTTTAGTGGTTTCTTTTGTTCTTGGTTATGGAGCCTTTGAAATGATAAGTCCCATCGGGATACTCTCAAGAGGACTTGTCTTTGGTTTTGGTTTTGGAATATTTGTGATAATCGCAATATTTTTATTTGATTTATTTATCCATAATCATGGTTGGTGCGGATATGTTTGCCCTTTAGGAGCCTTTTATTCTCTTGTGGGACAAAAAAGTCTTATTAGGGTATCTTATGAGCATGAAAAATGTACTAGATGCATGAAGTGTAAGGAAATTTGTCCCGAACATAATGTTTTAAGCATTGTAACAAAAAAAAGTGGGTTTATTGCGGGAAAAGAGTGTACAAATTGCGGTCGCTGTGTGGAAGTGTGCGATGATGATGCACTAAATTTTAGTTTTAGAAAAATAGGAGAATCAAATGTTAAAAATTAATTTATTGCCAGTCTTGGCAGTTGGAATCATCTGTAGTTTAGGTTTTTCCGATGCCAAGGTTTTTACGGAAGAAGAGCTTGGAGTTAGGAAAAGTAATTTGTATAATGAAGAGCTTACCATGAAAGGAAATGTGGATTATTCAACTAAGGCTCCAGGGGAGTCAAAGAGGATAGAGCGTTCTTTTGAAAATGCCCCTCCTCTAATTCCCCATAGTGTAGAGGGACTTTTGCCCATAACAAGGGAAAATAACATGTGTATTAGCTGTCATGCGCCAGAAGTTGCTAGCGCAGTTGGGGCAACCCCTGTTCCAAATAGCCATGTTATCTCCTATAGACCTGTTGTAAAGATGAAAAATGGCGAGGTTCAAAAAGAAGGCAAGGCTTATGCAAATACTGCTGATGTTAGGGCAGCATCCCACAAAAGGGATGGAATTAGCATGGATAGATTTAATTGCAGTTTATGCCATGTTCCCCAAACAAATAACGAACCCCTAGTTAAAAATGAGTTTAAAGCTGATTTTAGAAATAAAGGGGATAAGCAAAGATCAAATCTAGCTGACATCTTAAATGAGGGCGTAAGTTATCAATAATCATGCAATAAAAGGCAGAAGAGGGTTTTTTCAAGCCCTCTCCCCTAAGAGGGATTTTATCCTAAGGCCCCCTTACGCAAAAGACGAGCAGTCTTTTTTAGATGCATGTGTTTTTTGTGAAAAGAAGCCATGTGCTACTTTTTGCGAAGAGGGTATTATAAAAATTAAAGATAATTTGCCTATAATTAGCTTTGAAAGTGGCGGATGTAGCTATTGTAAAGAGTGTGCAAATGTTTGCCAAAATGGGGTTTTAGATCTTAAAAATCAAAACCAAATAAAGGCACTTTTTACCATAGATACAACAAAATGCCTCTCATGGAAAGGTGTGGTTTGTTTTGCATGTAAGGATGTTTGCGACATGGGAGCTATTGAATTTTTTGGCATGTTTAGACCTCAGGTTTTAAATACTTGCATCTGTTGCGGTTTTTGTGTGAGACCTTGCCCGAGTGATGCGATAATGATAAAGGAAAAATTATGAAATACATGTTTATATTTTTTTTATGCCTTAGTACTCTTTTTGCTTTGCCGCCCATTGGCTCGATAAAAGCTGATGGTAATGTGATGGATATAGTTTATCATGATGGAAATATCCTAGTTGCAACGGATAATGGCTTTGTGGAAAGCTATGAATTAAATAGTTCAAAACTAACAAAAAAGATAGAATTTGAAAAAATAACAGATTTTACTGGCGATTTGATAGGAGCAAAGATATATTCGGTGGATATTTTGCAAAATGGCTCCATCCTAGCCGTGGTTCAAGGCAAATCCTTTTATAGAAAACTCGCCCTAGTAAGGGATGATAAGATTAAAATTTTGCTAGATTCATCCAAAAAGCTCATGATAAAAAAGGCAAAATTTATCGATGAAAATAGGGTTTTAATAGCACTTTTGAGCAATGAGCTGATCTTATATGACATTAAAAAAGAAAAAAATATTTATAGGATTAGCCTTTCCCAGTCTCAATTTTCCGACTTTGCATTAAATGAGGATAAAAGCGAGGTTGCATGTAGCAGTGAAAGCGGTGGGGTCGTCTTAGTGGATGTGCAAAAGGGTAAAAAACTTCGCACCTTAAATAGTGGAAATGTGGATAATGTCTATAAGGTTGATTTCAAAAAAAATACTATTATTAGTGCAGGACAAGATAGAAGAGGCATTGTTTATCATTTGCCAAAGGGAAATTTTGACAGATACGATGCTTCTTTTTTGATTTATGCATGTGCTTTGAGTAAGGATGCTAGATATGGGGCCTTAGCCATAGATGAAGATAATGATATAGCCGTCTTTGATCTAAAAACAAAAAAGCAAATAGCCCTACTTAAAGGGCAGGAGAGTACTTTAAATTCTATAGTTTTTATAGACAATAAAACCTTAGTTAGTGGAAGTGATGATAAAAATATTAAGATATGGAGAATTAAATGAATATTTCAAGTATAGTTGTACAAGCAAAAAGTGAAGATATTGATGAATTGGTGGAGATTTTTAGCAATTGTGATTTTTGTGAATACCATTTCAGCGACAAGGAAAAAGGAAAAATCATAGTAACCATTGAAGGTGAGGGAGTGGATGAAGAGATTAAAAATATAAAAATCATCCAGCAAACCCCAAAGGTTATAAGTGCTGATATGATGATGACTTATAGCGAGGATGAGCTAGAAAAAGAAAGGGAAAAAATACAAATGAGCAGTATCGTTCCTAGCATGTTAAATGATGAGGACATAAGGGCGGAGGATATAATTTATTATGGGGATGTGAAGAAAAAAGATATTTAAAAGCATTTTTTCTTTTTCCATTTTTTGCCCATGCCAAAAATTGTTATGCCTATCCAAAAAATTTCAATCAAAAAAGAGCCTAGGTTGAAGTGGAAGATTAGGGAGATTATTAACAAAATCGCTCCTAATAGGTTAAGCCATAGGTAAACCCAGCTATCAAATGTAGTTTTTTGGGCTTGGATAAGAAAATATGCCCAAACCGTAAATGCCATTCCAATAAAGCCCACCCATTGGTATAAATCAAATTCCATTATTGCCTCTTAGTTTAAAAATACCCCATTGCTAAAATAATAAATAATAGGATACGAGATAAGAAGAGCAAATAATATACAATTTGCTATTAAACCTAATTTAAATAGAGCATTTTTTGCAGGTTTTTTTAGGAAAAATAGTATCAAAGCAAACCAGCCAGATAAAATTGTCATGAAAATTAGCAAGTAAATGGGATATCCTATGTAAAAATATTCCTTTTGAAGCATACAAAATGGGCATAGATGGGTTGGAAGTTGGTAAATATATGGGGAAAAAAAGCGTATGATGGCATAAATGACAATGAGCGAATTTGCTATGCTTAAAATTCCAAATGGGATAGGTTTTTTTAGTAGGGCGAAGATGGAATATAAGATAAAAGATAGTGCAAACATGCTAAGTATGAAGGTTTTTGTTTGATAAAAAGGTAAGGAATTTATCTCATTTTGAGAAAAGATGACACTACAACATGCCACAGGTGTTTGGGTGGATATTTGGCTAAAATGGGCAAGAGAAAGGATAAATTCCAAAACCAAAAGAAAAAAAAGTGGTTGAAAGAGGATAAATTTTAATTTCATGTATTTTGAAATTGGACTTTTTAAATCGTAATGATTTATCAAAAGCCATCCGCTTAATAAAAAAAGATTTATGATTTTTAGGCCTAACATAAAAACCCCAAAATCACTTCCACTTAATATTCCAGCCGCACACATTGCTCCTGGAACTATGGATGAGAGGGCATCTAGGCTAAAAATAAAATATAAAAATATCCCAAGCTTAACACTTAGGGTAAATGTGATGATGATGGCCACCAAGTACCCACTATTTGCGAGGTTATATTGGTAAGTCGATGTATTGTTTAGATCAAAATCAAGGCTGATTTTTATCGCCCAATAAAGGGATATGGAAAAGAGGGTTAAGATGATAATTTCAACTATAAAGATGCTAAGCAAAAATGGCGATAAAAGTATCATTTTATGACTTTTTGTAACTCAAATTTTTTTGTGATTTTATCCCATTTGTAAATCAAAGGGTCATGGCTTGCTATGATAAGAGTATGCCCTAGGCTTTGGATTAGATCTAGATGCTCTAATAATTTTAAGCTTAAACTCTCATCCAAATTTGCAGTGGGCTCATCGCAAAGAATTAAACTTGGAGAATTTATCAAAGCCCTTGCAATAGCCACCCTTTGGGCTTCTCCGCCCGATAAATTTTTTGCAAATACGTCTTTTTTATCTAGTATTTGAAAAGTTTTTAGTAAATCCAAAGCTTTTTTGCTTAAATTTTTCCCATCTACTAAGGTTGGCAAAAGGATGTTATTTAGAACGCTTAACGTTGGTATTAGATTGAAATTTTGAAAGATTATGCCTATATTTTTTCGCCTAAACCTGCTAGCAAAATTTTCTGGTAATTTTGAGATGCTGGTTTTGTTTATGATGATCTCGCCACTAGTTGGTTTATTTAAGCCAGCTATTAGTGATAAAAGTGTACTTTTTCCGCTTCCGCTAACCCCACAAAGAAGTGCAATTTCACCTTTTTTTATGCGTAAATTTACATTTTTTAGGGCACAAAATTCCCTTGGGCTTTTTTCGTTGAAAATTTTTGTTACATTTTTTATTTCTATCATCTGATGATATCCCCCACATCCCTTGTTGCCGTTTTCCATGAGGGAATGATGCAAACTGCCATGTAAAGGGGAACTGTGCTAAAAAATAAAAGGAAAAATTCTTTTAAATTAAAAACAAAGGGCAAATCAAAATCTTGTTTTAATTCCGAATAGCCCGTAAAAACATATTTTAAAGCGGGTGCTTGGAGAAAATAAACAAAAAATATCGCCAAACTTAGCCCAAGTAAAAAAGCCCCCATGCAGAGTATGAGGCTTTCTAGCATCTTATAATAAATTATATGATTTATCTCCCAACCAAGGGCTTTTAAGATACCAATTTCTTTTTTTTCTTCACTTCTTAATCCGCTTGATTTGTCATAAAGTATAATGGCAAATGTGATAAAACTGATGATAAAAATAAGTAAAAACCAACCACTTTTATATTGGAAAAGTAGTTCATAATCTTTCAAGATTTCGCTTTTAGTAGTAAGCTTAAAATGAGGATATTTATACGTCAATTTTGCTGCTATAAAATCCACCTCATTTGGATTTTCTACCTTGATGATAATATCTGTAAATTTATTTTCATCTACACCTAAAATCTTCCTCACACTTTCTTCATTCATCAAAACAACATCATTGCTAAAAAGTTCACTCCCATCCTTGAAAATTCCAGCTATTTTAACTCTCTCATGACCACCACCTAGCTTTTCAAAGGACACTATATTCTCAGATGAAGTATAAATTTTTAGCAAATCTTTCATGTTTTTTGAAATATACATGTAGGATATATCGTCCATTTGGGGTAAGATCTCGGCAATTTTTGTGATCTTATCATTATAATGTTCTTCAAATGAACTCACACCCATGAGGCTAATATAAGTTTTTTTAAATTCTAGATAATGCTGCCCCCAAACTCGCCCTTTAACATACGAAACCCCCGCCATGTCCCATAAAGGCTCGATATCTTGTTTGTCTATTGGATAGGATTTTCCTCCAATTTGTTTGTTTATGAGGATTTGTGAAGTTTGTTCTGCGACGCTTTGGAGGGTGTATTTTAGTGAATTTGTTATAAAAATAACCGATGATAAAAGCCACACTAAAAGGGCGAAGATAAACGCAATTGAAAGATTTTTCCAGCCAAAGCGATTTATGGATAAAAGGGCAAAATCAAATACGGAATTCATTTTTTCCTAACAGGATTTGAAAGTATAAAAGTGCCAAGCTTGTTTTCTCTAAGGGAGGGATGAAGCCCAAAAAGAGTGTCGGCATTTTTTAAATCCCTGTGTCGCAAATAGGGGGTATTTGAATAAAAAGCAAATCCGTTAAGGCTACTTAGATCTAAGAAATCATTTAGCAATTTCGTATTTTTTGGATGGGAGGAAAGGTAGCCTATTTGAGCTACTAAGCTTAAAAATATAAGACCAAAAAATATAAAAAATCCTCTCTTACTCACACTCTTTTCCATCTAATTTACATAGCATAGATGGATTTATATCTTTTAAATTTATGATTTTACTTCCCTTATGATCTTGCAAAAAAGTTTTCGCATCGTTTTTTTTCTCAAAAGGAATAAGCTCATGTCCCATGGGTCCTAAAACATCGCTACCAATCACATAAAAAGCTTTTTTGCCATCTATTGCTAGTTGGGTATAATAATCGGTAACTATAACTTTATTTGCTTTAAAGTCAGCTTTAGTGCCATATTTTGCGGGGTTTTGGAGGTACTTTGCCAAGTCTTTCACCCCATCAAATGATAAATGTCCCTTTGAGTGTATAATTTGTGCTGCCCATCTGGGATATTTACCAACAAACATGCCGCAAACTGGACACTTTTCATCATCCTTAATGTGTAATTTATGATTTTTTTGATGATTTTTACCCTTTACCACATCCCATAAATATAAAGCCACAGCTTGAATTTGTTTTGGATTTAAGTTTTTACAATTTTGTTTAATTTCAGGTTTTAATTCGTTGATATGATGGTATTTTAGAGGGTTTATTTTACCTTTTTCGCATTTTGCTTTTAGAATCTTTTTGCCCATAGGATACATCATTTTTTCTCTTTTTTTGCTTGTCATTGTCCTATCTTTTTTCAAAGATTTATGGGCAATTTCATAGGCTTGTTTAAACGTTTTTATCTCTCCACCCATTTTTTTTATAAAATGTTGAGCTTCTTTTTTGCTTGCAAAAGCTAGTTTGCTAACCTTACTCATAGTCCCTAAAACCTTACTTCCAACCACATAAAAAGCATCTTGGGCTGGTATAAATTTCTCACTTATCACATCCACAACCATAGCTTTATTTAGATCTGTATCATATTTTATGTGATCATCAATCAAGCATCTTAGAGAGCAGTATTGAATGGCCTTGCCATCTTTTGCATGTGCGATGTGGGAAGTTTTATAAAACATTTTTAAGCTCATCCCACAAACCCTGCACCACTTTTTTGCTTTCCCTTCTTGAACCAAGGTCGGTTTTCCTGATGCCATTTTACTAAAATCATAAGCATTTAATTCGCCAAAAAATCCAAAAAATATAACTAAAATAATACCAAGTTTTTTCATATAATTTTCCTTAAAATTGAACGATAAAATTATAACTTTTGATTTCTTTTTAAGCGCTTAAATTTATTTTAGGCGCCGATGAAATAAATGTTTACCTTACTATTCATCAGTCCTTTTTCAGTACCCAGAAATCATTTTATCTTATTTTACATGTAATTTGGTTAAAATGCTACTCCTTAATATAAAAAAAGGAATAAGTTTGCATCCAATCATAGAAGAGTATTTGTCGAAAATCAATAATCTATCTGCCCTAGAGCCTAAAAATTTACCCCTTGATGTTTTAGATGCTATGGGGGAAATGGATGAGGGGGAGCTTTTTAAGCTTTGTTCTCAGTTTTTTGTGTTGAAAAATAATGTTCCAAATCAAAACAATATCGTAAATTTAAGCGAAGATGACATAGTAAATGGAGCGGTCAAATATGCAAAAGCAGTACTTAAACGAATAAAGATGCAAGGATGAAAAATACTTATTTGCTAGGAATTTCTTGTGCCCTCTTGGCATCTTTGATCTGGTCTAGCTCTTTTATAGCCCTAAAAATAGCCATTGCTAGCATGAATCCCATGAGTATAGTTTTTTTCAGAATGCTTTTAGCGAGTTTAATGTTTGCATTCTTTTACAAGCGATTTAAGGGCTTGCATGTAAATAAGGAAGATCTAAAATGGATAATCTTCATGGTCGTTTGCGAACCAGGTTTGTATTTTGTTTTTGAGATAAGTGCTTTGGAATTTACTTCCGCATCCCAAGCTGGGGTCATAGTCTCAACCATGCCACTCCTAACCGCCATTGGGGCGGGGATATTTTTAAAAGAAGAGGTTACAAAACAGCTTATTTTTGGCTCCCTTTTGGCGATGGCTGGGGCGATTTGGCTTAGTCTTAGTGCTAGTGCAAACGATTACGCTCCAAATCCACTTTTAGGAAATACTCTTGAAGCCCTAGCTATGGTTTGTGCGGCGGGTTATACCTTGAGTTTAAAGCATCTTTCTAAGAAATTTTCAGCCCTTTTTCTAACGGCAGTTCAGGCTTTTGGTGGAGCTTTATTTTTCTTGCCCTTGAGCCTTTGGGAGTTTGGAGTTAGGGGTTTTAGCGTTGGATACGATAGCTTTTTGGCGGTTTTATATCTTGGTATAGTTGTAACCATGGGAGGATATGGACTTTTTAATTATGCCCTAACTCTTGCCCCTGCGTCGAAAATTTCAAATGTGATAAATCTTATTCCTGCTTTTACGATTATTTTGGCGTATTTTATACTAGATGATGTTCTCAATCAAACCCAAATATTTGCCGCTGGGGTTATATTTTTAGGGGTTTTTATATCCCAAAGCATAAAACTAAAAAGGCACTGACTAAATAACATAAAAGTAAAAGGCATTTTGTAAAAATGCTTACTTTACTAGTTATCTGTTTTCTGTAATCTGCAATCCGTTTTCGGCACTGACTAAATCCCTATTTAGTCAGTGCTAGCTGGCACCATTTGCAAAGAAAACCTAAAAATATGGTATAATTCGAAAAAATTAATATTTCAAAAGGATGTAAAATGGGTTTAGATGTTTCTGTTTTATTGATAGCCATAGCTATAGTGGTGGGCATAATCATAATCTTGGGTGTAAAAGTTGTTTCCCAGTCGGATGTTTGGGTGATAGAGAGGCTTGGAAAGTTCCATAGAACCTTACATGGTGGATTTCACATTATTATTCCCATCATCGATCAAGTTAGATCTAAACTCACCGTTCGTGAAGGACTTATCGATATACCTCGCCAGTCAGTTATAACAAAAGATAATGTAAATATAGCCATAGATGGTATAGTTTATGTAAAAGTTGAAGATGGACGAGATGCCACATATAATGTTATAGACTTTGAAAGGGCCATCACAAATCTTGCCATGACAACTCTGCGTGGGGAGATAGGCGGTATGGTTTTAGATGATACCCTATCTTCAAGAGATAAGCTAAATGCAAGGCTTCAGGCTGATTTGGGTGCTGCGGCAGATAACTGGGGCATTAAGATTATGAGAGTTGAAGTTAGTGAGATTTCTGTTCCTGCGACCATAGAAGAGGCCATGAACATGCAAATGAAGGCTGAGCGTGAAAAAAGAGCCATTGAGCTTAAAGCCATGGCTGACAAAGAAGCACTCATACGAAAAGCAGAAGCCCTAAAGCAAGAAAAAGTTTTGGAAGCTGAGGCTATTGAGAGAATGGCAGATGCAAAAAAATACGAACAAGAAGTGGTAGCAACGGGCGAGAAAAATGCTATGGAGATGATAAATATTGCCATAAATGAAAATCCAAAATCAGCGGAATTTTTACTGGCAAAAGATAGGATAAAAGCCTTTAATGAATTGGCCAAAAACCAAAATAGCCAAAAGGTTGTTATTCCCTATGAAGTTAGTGAGCTAATCGGTTCTTTAAGTGTGCTAAAAGATTTTATGAGCTCAAAAAAGGCTTAAAATGCTAGAAATTCAAGCTTTATCAGCCCCCTCGCTTTTAGCCCTGGGGCTCTTGCTAGTCGGACTTGAAATCTTTGTGGGAAGTTTTTACATACTATGGTTTGGCATAGGCTTTTTGATAGTTGGCATAATAGAATATTTCATTCCATTTTCAAGCTTTTTATACCAACTTGCCACGGCTTTTAGCATAGCCTTACTTTTGCTTTTTGCCCTACAAAAAAAGGTAAAAATCCTATTTAAAACTGGCGAAAAAGAAATAAAAGACGATTTCCTAAACGAAGAGGGAGAGGGCGTCATCAAAGAAGAAATGGTATTTTTCAAAGGCACTTTATGGGAGTATGAACCAAAGGATCTGAAAGTAAAAGAGGGCGATAGAGTAAGAGTTTTAGAAGCAAGAGGGAGCAGAGCTAGGATAGAGTTGTTGTCGTGATACTTACTTATTGTTTGATTTGGTATAATTTGCTATAATGGGCGAAAAATTTTTAGGAAATTTATGAGTAGGTTAAGTGATAAAGAGGCTTTACATCTTTTAAAAAATGAGAGTTTGCATAATTTAGGGCGAATGGCTTGCAAGAAGAAATTGGAGCTTCATCCGAAGAAAATTACGACTTTTATTGTGGATAGAAATATAAATTATACCAATGTTTGCTGGGTGGATTGTAAATTTTGTGCTTTTTATCGTCATGCAAAGGCAAAGGATGCTTATATTTTAAGCTTTGAAGAGATTGGCAAAAAGATTGAAGAGCTTATGGAAATTGGCGGAACCCAGATACTTTTTCAGGGTGGCGTTCATCCGCATCTAAAGATAGAATGGTATGAAGATTTAGTTGAATGGATAAGTAAAAAATATCCAACTATTACAATTCACGGCTTCTCGGCCATTGAGATTGATTATATCGCTAGACTTAGCAAGATAAGCATAAAGGAAGTCTTGGAACGATTACATGCAAAGGGCTTATCTTCTATTCCGGGCGCTGGGGCAGAGATATTAAGCGATAAGGTTAGGGATGTTATTGCACCAAAAAAGCTCGATGTTAGCAAGTGGATAGAGGTTCATAGACAAGCCCATCTAATAGGTATGAAATCCACAGCGACCATGATGTTTGGAACGGTTGAAAGTGATGAAGATATAATTGAACATTTGCGTCATGTGAGAGATTTACAAGATGAAACAGGTGGATTTAGGGCTTTTATAGCTTGGAGTTTCCAAGGAGCAAATACCAAGCTTTTAAAAGAGTTGCCAAGCTTACAAAAAACTTCTTCAAATAGATATTTGCGAATCTTAGCAGTTGCTAGACTTTACCTTGATAATGTTGTAAATATCCAAAGTTCATGGGTAACTCAAGGAAGCTACATAGGTCAGTTGGCGTTAAAATTTGGAGCAAATGATCTAGGTTCGACCATGATGGAAGAAAATGTGGTCGCAGCAGCGGGGGCAAAAAATCAAATGAATCAAAATCAAATGATACAACTCATACGCGACATAGGTGAAAATCCTGCAAAAAGGGATACAGCCTATAAAATACTGGAAAAATTTTAGGAGAAATGATGGAAGAAAAAGCAACAAAATTAGAATATATAAAAATAAATGGCGTACAAGTGCCTTTAATTTATGAATTTAGCGATATTTTGCCCATTATTTCTTTAAAGATTGTCATAAAAGCAAGTGGTTTTTTAGAAGATGGCAAAAAGTTTGGCTTGAGCCATCTTAGCTCCAAAATGCTAGATGAGGGAACAAAAAGCCTAGGAGCTTTGAAATTTGCCCAAAAGCTCGAAGATAAAGCAATAAGACTAGGCTCTGTAAGTGGCAGGGAAACTTGGGTTTTTAGCCTAGATTGTCTTGGGGAAAATTTTCCCTATGGATTGAAAATGCTTACAAATCTTTTAGATGATCCAAACTTTACCGCTGAGGCTTTAGAAAAGGCAAAAAACCTAACTTTGGGGCAAATATCCGCCAAAAAGAGTGATTTTGATTATATTGCTTACAAAGGATTGCAAAAGATTTTATATAAAAATACTCCCCTAGAACATCAAGGTATAGGCACCGAAGAGAGCATAAAAGATATAAGTCTTGACAATGTAAAAAGCTTTTTTAAAAATCATCTAGATCTACAAAATGCTATGGTCGTTATCGGCGGAAATGTAAGTTTGGATGAGGCAAAAAAATATGCAAAAAAGGTTCTTTGCAAACTAAAAAAAGGAAAAAAACGCCAAATCTCATTTATAAAAACCTCTGAAAAAATGGAACTTAAAACCCTAAAAAAAGATACCGAACAAGCTTACGTTTATTTTGGTTCACCCTTTTACATGAAGCTTGGAGATAGTGATCTTTTTAAGGCAAAGGTTTTATCTTTTATACTTGGTGCATCTGGTTTTGGTAGCCGTTTGATGGAGGAGATTAGGGTTAAGAGGGGACTTGCTTATAGTGTTTATGCTAGGCTTAGGTTTGAGCTTTCAAGTAGTGATTTGTTTGGGTATTTGCAAACAAAAAATGAAAATAAAGATGAGGCTATAAACATAGTTAAAGAGGTTGTGGCCAAATTTTTAGAAAAGGGTGTAAGCAAGAGCGAATTAGAAGGAGCAAAAAAGTTTTTACTAGGCAGTGAACCTTTAAGAAATGAAACCCTCATACAAAGGCTAACCAAATCTCATAGCGAGATTTATAAGGGTTATAAACTAGGTCAAAGTGATAGGGAATTGGAGCAAATAGAAGCCTTGGAGCTAGAGGATTTAAATGCTTTTATCAAAAGCCATAAAGAGATATTGAAACTTAGTTTTTTTGTGGTTTGTAATGAAGATAAATGATAAGGATAGGGAAAATTTTAAAAAGCTGCATGTAAAAAACTTTTTAGATCTAGCTCTTATACTTCCTTCTTCTTTTGAAGATACAACCCTGCTTAAAAGACCTATAAATGATGGCTTTGGGGTGGTTGAAGTGGAGATAAAATCTCACTTTTTGAAAAGTGGTTTTTTAAGCATAGATGCCTTTTGTTTAACTTGGAATTTGCCCATTTGTTTTGTTATTTTCCATCCAAAACCCTTTCATTATTCTCTTTTTAAAAGGGGTAAAAAAATCTTTGTTTTAGGTAAGGTTACCTTTTCTTTTGGAAAATGGCAGATGGTTCAGCCAAAGGTTATAACCAAGATTGGGCAGATAAATCCTAAATACAAAACTCCCCTTAGAAATGCAAGCCTAAAAAATCTTATCCAAAAATACATAAACCGAGAAAATTTGGAAAAATTTGGATTAGAAAAGCTACATGTAGATACCCTGCTAGATTTACACAGGGGCGATAAACAAAGCATTAAAATGCTTAGTGAGCCGTATTTTTCCTCATATGTGAAACCTATTTTAAAATATATTGAGATCCTAAATCACCTCCAAAAATTATCAAGAAAAAAGTTTGATTTTCCTGCATCAGCTTTGCTAAATGGGGATGAGGGTAAGTTTGTAAAATCTTTGCCATTTGAACTTACAAATGATCAAAAAAATGCCATAAAAGACATCAAAAATGACCTTCAAAGCCCAACAGCTTCAAGGCGAGTTATCATGGGTGATGTGGGTTGCGGTAAGACTATGGTTATATTTGCCTCAGTCATGATGGCTTATCCTAAAAAGTGTATTTTAATGACACCAACGACCATTTTGGCAACGCAGATTTTTGAAGATGCAAAAGAGTTTTTGCCCTCTCATGTGAAATCATGCTTAGTTACTAGCAAGGATAAGGATGAGGATCTAGGGGAGTTTGATTTTATCATAGGAACCCATGCACTTTTATATAAAAATCTTCCAAAATGCGATCTTGTAATGATAGATGAGCAACATCGTTTTGGTACAAATCAGCGCCAACTCATCCATTCGCTTGTAAGCAAGGGCAAAAAACATCCACACTTTTTGCAATTTACTGCAACGCCCATTCCTAGGACGCTGAGCATGATAAATTCCATGGTTGTAAAATATTCTTTTATTAAAGAAATGCCCTTTGAAAAGGATATTGATACTTTCATAATCGCTAAAGAAGATTTTGGAAAACTTTTAAATCATATTGACAAAGAAATATCCCGAAAACGCCAGATTATCGTTATTTATCCCTTGGTTGAAGAAAGCGAAGCGAGCCAATATCAAAGCCTAGATGAGGGTAGAGGATTTTGGGAGAAAAAATATAAAAATGTTTATGTAACCCATGGAAAGGATAAGCAAAAAGAGGAAATTTTAAATACATTTAAAGAAAAAGGCGACATTTTGCTTGCCACAACCCTCGTTGAAGTTGGAATATCCTTGCCAAATCTCTCAACCATAGTCATAGTTGGAGCCGAAAAACTAGGACTTGCATCCTTACATCAGTTGCGAGGCAGAGTTAGTAGAAATGGACTAAAGGGATATTGTTATCTATTTTCCTATTCAAAAAATTTACAAAGACTAAAGGATTTTGCCAAAACTAAAAGCGGTTTTGATATAGCCTGGCTAGATCTACAATACCGCCAAGGGGGAGATGTCTTAGATGGACTAATCCAACATGGGGAGCAGTTTAAATATTTTTACATGAAAAGTGATGAGGAAATTTTAAAAAAAGCTAAGAAATCTTTAATGGAAACTAGGGGATAAAAATCCCCAAGCAACTAATACAAGCCAAAAGTTCCATCTGTTCTTTTGTAAAGAACCCTCATTTTAGCATCTATGTCGTTGAAAACAAAAAATTGCATATCACTTGATTTTAGTTTTTCTAGGGCTTCTTCTATCTCCATTGGTTTATAGAGTTCAAGCTCCATTGGGACTATCTCTTCGTGCTCTTTGTTTTCTTCTTTAAAAGTTTCTCCTAAGTTTTCTTCGCTTTTATTTCTAGAGCTTATGGTTTTATCGTGGTGTCTTCTAAGAACCTTTTTTGCCCTATCAATAGCTAGATCGATGGCTGCGTAAAGGTCTTTGTCTTTTTGCTTTATAACTATGGTGTTCAGGTGGGCTAGGTTTATGGTAAAATCAATCGTAAAACCCTTTTTGCCCTTTTTCTCATCGGCTGAAACTAGGGCTCTAGCTGAAATTATATCGAGGTTGTATTTATTTAGTGAATCTATTCCATTGCTTATATAATCTTTAATGGCATCTGTAAGTTCAAATTGTTTTCCTACTATGCTCATGTTCATATTTTATCCTTTTATATTTTGGTTTAATCTCACAAAATTGTAACACATAGATACTTAAAAAATCTATATAAAATTTAAGAAAAATCTAAAATTCCATTGCGATAGTTTGCATTTGGTTTATATTAGTTTGCTAAAATCTCATCTTTTATGAAAACATAACTAAAAAAATATTACAATTAGCAAATTAAGATTTAAAAGGATTAATGGATGAGACTTTTTTTAACATTTATTGTGGCTGTGGGTTTAAGTTTCCTTTTGCAAGGATGTGCTCAAAAAAAAGATGAGATTTACGACAAACCAGCTCTATTTTGGTATAAGTTGATTGTAAAAGATATAAAAAATCTAGATCTAGACAAAGCAGATTCGCATCTAACTTCCATGTCTAGTGAACATGTTGCCTCCCCCTTGCTTGAACCAGCTATCCTTATACTAGCTCAAGCCCACATGGACAATGAAGAATACCTTTTGGCAAATTTTTATCTTGATACTTATATAAAAAGATTTGGCACCAATGTTAAGAATGAATATGCACAATACATGAAGATAAAGGCAAACTTTCTATCATTTAAGTATGCAAACAGAAACCAACAACTTCTTTTAAAAACCATACAAGAGACAAGAAATTACGTGAGGGCTTATCCTTATTCCATCTATAACCCACTTATATATACCATGCTTACAAAGATGGAGTTGGGTAAGTATTATTTGGATAAGGATATAAAAGATCTTTATGGAAGAACAGGCTCTGATACTTCTGAAAAAATTTATGAACAAATGATAGAAAATTCTCCTTTAAAAGATGCCAAGATGATAGAGCCAAGCAAGCCTTGGTATCGTTCTATTTTTGAATAAAAGGAATAAATTGAAATTAAATGATTATGATAAATTTCCAACCAGTTTACCAGTGGTGGTCGAAGATGATGCTTTTTTGTATCCTTTTATGATCTCGCCCATCTTTTTAAGCGATGAAGAAAATATAAATGCGGTAAATAAAGCCCTAGATGACAACTCTCTCATCATGGTCGCATCTTCAAAACCACGCAGGGAGGGAGAAAGGGAATTTTCAGCCATATATGATGCGGGTGTTATAGGTTCAGTCATGAGAAGGGTTTCTCTTCCAGATGGAAGGATTAAGATACTTTTCCAAGGGATGGCAAAGGGTCGCATTATAGATCAGATAAACACTTCTCCCCTAGAAGCCCTAGTGGATATCATTCGCACAAACACCCTCTCAAGAACTAGAATAGATGCGACCTTATCGGTTTTGAAAGAAAAGATAAGGGCCTTGGCCTTAGTTAGCAATTATTTTCCACCAGATTTACTCAAAACCATAGAAGATAATCGCGATCCAAATAGAATCTGCGACCTTGTATCAAGCTCCATGCAACTCCAATCCGATGATGCATATAAGCTTTTCATACAAGAAGACATCGAACAAAGGGTTTTGCTTCTAGTAGATTTTCTAGCAAAGGAAATAGAAACAAGCAAACTCCAAAAAGAGATAAAATCCAAAGTCCATTCACGCATAGAAAAGGTAAATAAAGAATATTTCCTAAAAGAACAATTAAAGCAAATCCAGCAAGAGTTAGGAACCGATACCCAAAGAGATGAGGAGATAGAAGAGTATAGAAAAAAACTTGAACTTAAAAAACCTTACCTAAACGAGGATGCATATAAAGAGATCAAAAAACAAATAGATAAACTCTCCCGCATGCATCCAGATTCATCCGATGCAAGTATGATACAAAGTTATCTTGATTGGGTTATCGAAATCCCCTTTGAGAATGTATCTAAAAAGAAACTTGATATCGCAGAAGTTTCGAACCAGCTAGATGAAGATCACTATGCCCTTGAAAAACCAAAAGATAGGATAGAGGAATATTTTGCAGTTAAAGAGCTTTTAGATAGAAGGGGACTTAGCAAAAATCAAAATAAGGGTGCTATTTTATGTTTCATAGGACCCCCAGGCGTTGGTAAAACCTCTTTGGCAAATTCCATCTCAAAGGCGCTAAAGCGAGAGCTTATACGTATAGCCTTAGGCGGGCTTGAGGACGTGAATGAGTTAAGAGGACACAGAAGAACCTACATAGGAGCCATGCCAGGACGTATAGTTCAAGGCTTAATAGAGGCAAAGCAGATGAATCCTGTGGTTGTTTTAGATGAGATAGATAAGGTTTCCCGCTCATTTAGAGGTGATCCAACTGCTGTTTTACTTGAGATTTTAGATCCAGAACAAAATAACGAATTTAGGGATTATTATCTTAATTTTAATATTGATTTAAGCAATGTTATTTTTGTAGCAACAGCAAACGACATAGGCTCTATCCCTGCACCCCTTCGTGATAGAATGGAATTTATAACCCTAAGCTCATACACCCCGCAAGAAAAGTATTTTATAGCAAAAAAATACCTCATTCCCCAAGAGCTTGAAAAGCATGGCTTAAAACCAAGCGAGGTAAATATCACAAAATTAGCCTTAAAAACCATCATAGAAAACCACACAAGGGAAAGTGGAGTTAGAAATTTGAGGCGAAAAATAGCCGAGATCATGCGAAAGGTGGCAAAAGAGATTTTGATAAATCCTCCAACTAAAAAGATTTCAATTACAAATAAAAAACTTAAAAATTACCTAGAAAAAACCATTTTTGAGATAGAAGAAGCAAATGGAGAAGATCAAATAGGTCAAGTAAATGGGCTAGCATGGACTAGTGTGGGTGGAGATGTTCTAAAGATAGAAGCTATCAGAATACAAGGCAAGGGTTCCATGCAAGTTACCGGCTCACTCGGAGAGGTCATGAAAGAAAGTGCGACCATAGCACTAAGCGTTATTAGGGTTTTGATAGATGGGGGAAATTTAAATATTCCTTTAGATATCATCCCATGCTATCCTAAGGATAAAGAAAGCAAAACAAGCCCCTCTAAAAGCGATGTTTATAGAAGATTTGATCTACATCTACACGTTCCAGAGGGTGCAACACCAAAGGATGGACCAAGTGCTGGTATAACCATGGCAACAGCCATTGCTTCAATCTTTTCTGATAAAAAAGTGCGTAGTAATATAGCCATGACAGGAGAGCTAACCCTAACCGGAAAAGTCCTACCTATAGGCGGCCTAAAAGAAAAACTAATAGCAGCCTTCAAAGCAAAGATAAAAACAGCCCTAATCCCCGAGAAAAACTATAAAAGGGATCTAAAAGATATACCAGACGAGGTAAAAGAAAGTATGGAAATAATCCCTGTAAAGCATATAAAAGAGGTTTTGGAATTAGCTTTGGTTTGATCTCTAATCGTAATTTTGCTTTTATAGATCCCATCTCAAAAAGGGTGGGATTTGTTTTGAAAATGTTCAAAAATGAAAAGCCAAAAGGTTGGTTTGAAGTCTTCTATTTTTTCTTATAAGAGGAAGGGGTGTCTTTAGCAACAATTACTGTTTTGCATTCTTGTTAGTCTAAAGTAAAAATTATAACTTGAGGGGCAGTTCCTTGCTTAAATACAAGGAACTTTATCATATGTTAGATTTATAGTATCTCAAATGGAGAAGCTACTACTTTTTTTCTATCTACTATGTATGGGATAAATGCTGTGTGTCTTGCACGTTTGATAGCATTTTCGACCATCTCTTGGTGTTTTTTGCAGTTTCCTGTTAGGCGTCTTGGCATTATCTTGAATCTTTCTGATAGAGAATGTTTTAATACCTTTGTGTCTTTGTAGTCTATAAACTCAACTTTTCCTTCGCAATATTTGCAATATTTTCTTGAATATTTTCTTTTTTCTGCCATGTTATTTTCCTTTTTGTATTTTAAAATGGGATTTCATCATCGTTTATGTCGATGTCTGGAATATCCGCTTGATTTTGCTTTGGCTCACTTTGGTATTGGTTTGTTTGTTGGGCGGAATGGTTATTTTGGCTATAATTTTGATTATAGTTTGAATGGCTTTGCTCATTTTGATTGTAACCTTGCTCGCCACCTTGTGAACCTTTAGTATCTAGCATTTGCATATTATCGACCGTTACGGAGTGTTTACTCCTTTTGCCACCATTTTGGTCAGTCCATTGATCTAGTTTTAGTCTTCCTTCGATTAAGACCTTAGATCCACGTCTGAGGTATTGGTTAGCGATCTCTGCTGTGCGACCAAAAAAAGTAATATCAACAAAACATACCTCTTCGCCTGATGAGCCATCTTGCTTTTTAAATCTTCTATTTGTTGCAATCGCTGTGTTACAAACTGCACCTCCGCTTGGAAGATAACGCAATTCTAAGTCACGGGAGAGATTTCCTACTAATATCACTTTATTGTACATGCTAAGTCCTTTTTACTGCTCTTGCTTTTCTTCCTCTTTTTCTTGAGGCTTTACTTCTTCCTTTGCAGGTTTAACCAATTTTTCCCAATGGGATATTTCTTTTTTGTTCTCAAATTTAACCGTCATAAACTTGATAATATCTTCATTTATACGAATGATACGCTCAATTTCATTGATCGATGTTGCAGGTGCTTTGAAATAAAATACAAAGTAAATACCGCGTTCAAATTTTTTAACCTCGTAGGCTAATTTTCGAGTACCCATTTCTACTATGGATGCTATCTCGCCATCATTTTTTTCCAACACTTCTTTGATAAGTGCAACTTTGTTCTGAGCTTCTTCATCCGTAAGCGTAGGCTTTAGGACAAACAAAAGTTCATAATGTTTCATACTTTCTCCTTATGGATTTTTAGCCTTACTTGATCTAAGTTAGGCAAGGATTTGTCTTTGCATCTTAAAGCAAAGAACCCGTGATTCTACCTAAAAACTACTTAAAGATAGTTTACTTTTTTCGGAAAACGGATTGCGGATTACGGAAAACAGATAACTAGTAAGGTAAGCATTTTTACAAAATGCCATTTGTTTTAATGTTATTTAGTTAGTGTTGTTGCTACTTGGGTGGGAAAATTTAATGATGTTTTTGATATAATCTGACACGATGGTGTAGCAAATGGTAGTTTTTAAAAAGGGAAAAAATAATGAAATATACATCAGATTATAAGCCTTTAGATGTCGTTGATGAGAAGGGGAGGGGTTTGGTGTCTGATAGGCATTATTATAGGTCTGATCCAAGTGGTATAAAATCAACAAACAACGATCATATCCCAGGCGGCATGAGTAAAATAGTAGATTTTTTTATAGAAAATGTTAAATTAAATTATGTGTTGTTTTTATTTGTGATTTTGGGTGGAATCTATTCTTATAAGAGCCTTCCTAAGGAGATATTTCCACCCATTACGACGGATAAAATATCCATAGAGGGTGGATATGTGGGTGCTAGTGCTAATATCTTAGATAAGATGGCGGTTCAAAATATAGAAGATGGGATAAATAATATCTCTGGTATTTCTAAGATGAATTCTTATATTAGCCCAAATTCTTTTAAGATCGTGGTGGAGATTTCTAGCAAAGATCAAAAAGATACCATACTTCAAAAGGTTAAAGACTCCATAGCTAGGGTCAAGGGGGATTTTCCTGAAAATATGGATGAACCTACAGCTTCTCATTTGGTGGGTATGTTTCCGCTTATTTTGGTAAATATTTCTTCTAAGGAAATGGGGCATGATTATATACTAAACGCTGCAAAGGAATTAAAATCCAGACTCTCTTCTGTTAAAAATCTAACCAATATTCATATATATGGAGAGGGCGAAAAGCAGGTTAAAATAGAGGTAAATTCTAAGCTTCTAAAGGCTTATGGGATAGATAATAATGCTTTTTTAGGAGCTATTTCTCAGATGTCTTCTATTTTTCCCATTGGTAAAATTGCCCAGCAAGGGGGTAAGAACTATTTTATATCCACTTATAATGGGGAAAAAAATGTGGAAGATTTTTTAGATGCTATTATTAAGGTCAATGGAAAAGTTATACGATTGTCCGATGTGGCAAAGATAAGTAAATCTTTTAAAGATAATCAAACAAAATCCTCTTTTAATGGTAAAAAAACCATTAGTTTAAATATTTCAAAAACAGAAGATGGAAATTCTATGGAGTTGGTTAAGAGGGTAAAATCCATCTTAAAAGACTTTGAAAAACAATACCCAAAACTAAGCCTAGGAACCTTTTCTGATACCTCAGTTTATATACGAAATAGACTAAATACCGTGGTCTCAAACATACTCCTAGGTCTCATACTTGTGGGCTTTACCATGTACTTGCTCATCAATA
>PDWI01000083.1_pt1 | contig 121813 bp, 109 predicted proteins | sample 1430891 | NCBI WGS metagenome assembly PDWI01 (sample SAMN01162508, study PRJNA174530) | Oral metagenome, whole genome shotgun sequencing project. | biome: Marine environment; feature: Marine mammal; material: Swab sample of the gingival sulcus; isolation source: swab sample of gingival sulcus...
CATCTGGAAGGGGATGAAACAGGTGGCATCATGCGCCGCCGGCATGAAATTCATGCGTCGCCTCGAAGACAGCACGTGATTTGTGTATAAGGACATGACATGAACCAGCGCCCAGTAACTGACACCGAGATAAGTGCTCTGTGCGAGAATGCTCGCAAGAAAGATGCGGCACAACGGTCCGCGCCGGAGTGTAAAAAGATAATGCAAAACTGCAGGAGCCTGGAAAATCATGAGCCCCACGGTCGCGAGTGCCAAACGCACCGATGCAAGCCAAAGGGGCGCCCAATCTTCAAGTGCTGATTTCGTTGCGACGAATGATAGACTCCAAATTGCTGCGAAAACAACCCCAGGTAACAATGCGCTACTTGCTGCAGTGGTGTTATGGTCCGATGACATTTTCAGGACTTCCTGGGCGTTATTGGCGCGGCCTTCTTGGCAGCTCTTTGGGCAAATCGAGATGTATTGATCACATGCCGTTCGTGATTGTCTTTTGCGATCAATTCGACCTCATCATGCGCTTCTACGTCCCGGAATATATTGTTGTCGTTACGAATTTCCGTACAAGTTGCTTTGGCAGTCACGCGCATATTGGGGGCGAAATGAGAAGTTTAAATATGGCTTTTCAAGCTGCCTTCGCCTTCGTTAAGGTGTGGGCGAAGAGCATCAATACAACACCAGTCCAGAAGGCCTAATATAAAGCCAGTGGCAAAAACTTCTGGCATTGCCCGATGCTCGGCAGGTTCCGGATGCAGTTTCGGAACGGTCTTGTTCGGTGCGACTACATATTCTAAACAGAACGTGCCGCCTAATTTTAATCTTGAGCGCATTAAGCGACTCCTCTTTGATTGCTCGTGAGTAGTAAGTTCTCACGCCTAAGGTGATCCCGGCCCTTGTTCTTCGTAGTCGTCGATCCATGCGCCGACCAGGTTCTCGAACTCATCCATTTCTTCCCGTGTGAGCCCATGGCCGTCCTTGTCCTCGGGACTGCCGTTCATCAGCAGCCACTCCACGACTTCCTCGCTCAGCTCCTCCGGCGAATACTGCGTGCGGCGCGCGTGCAGACGCTCGATCAGTTGATCGATGCTCAGCGCCCTGCCATCGAACCAGACGATGCGGCGAGCTTTGCATCAATGGTCAGTTCGGACAGGATGTCACCGATGTAAACGCCGATTTCGTCAGCGCGCGCCTCCTCTTCATCGAGGTGCCAGGAAGAACTGCCGAGAGACAAGGGCTCGCTGGCAACCACGGGCTTGTCTCGACGTCTGAACAGGAATCCGAACATCATCTTTCTCCTGGAAGAACAGCTCGTCTTCGACCATTCCTTTCACAGGGATTGTAGTCTCGGAGGAGTATTCCATGGCGATCTGGATGCAGTGGATGATGGCGATGTCAACGCTTCGTGATGGTTTCTCGAGTGAGCGCACCTTTTGTGGTTCGCTGTCTGCGTGGCCGGCATGAGCGTACGTCGAGACAGCCTCGGCGACAGCAGCGTCGTGCGAGCGCTGCTGTCACTCACACCGCCATGCCACGACTCGCTGCTCAATGCGTTGCATTCCACGGGCATCGATCTCTCGGTGCTGCGTGCCCGATGGTCCGCATTGACCCTGCGCCTGTTCGCCGCGCAACTGTGGCGGGTCAACGGACCTCCGGTCCTGCTCGCCGATGGCAGGAAGATTACCGGGAGCGGCAGGAAGATGCCCGCCGTGAAACACCTCCATCAGGAGTCGGGCAACAACAAGCCCGCCTTCATCATGGGGCATTCCACCCGGACGATCAGCCTGCTGGTGAACGCCGAGGTGAACGGAACGTCAAGCTCGCGCTCTGGTTCCTGGATGCGCACCATTCGTCGAGGCATGCCCGCTTCCGAACGCGTCGTGTCGACGGCGCTGCAGAATACGCTGGATGAATTTCTCGCTGCCGGCCACCAATGCTGCAACATGGCGAAATTCATCTTCGAGAATCAAACCACCATGGGCCGTGAAGACGTATCTGTTGCTGTCTGAGAGAACTCGTTACTCACGAGTTGATCAAGAACGCTTGCTGTTTTTGGTTGATCGAAACCAATCGTCAGGCCGATACGGGCAGGAGATATGCAGGTGCGGTTACGACAAGTCCCTCCCGGGGTCGCTGTTACGGCTTCACGGTGCCCGACATCCGCTCAGGCAGGCCGCACCTCCACGAAGGTCTCGTTGTAGCAGGCGCCGCCTTCGATGTCAGCGCGAATGTCCGAGGGAATCAGCGCGTTGCTCGTCAGTGTGGTGCTGCTCGTGCTTCGCCAGGCCCCCTTGGGGCTGTAGATGACACCGGGCAGAACGTCTTCGCTGATCACGAGTCTGAAACTGACTTCGCCGCGCTTGTTCGCGGCCACTACGCGCTGGCCATCGGCAAGGCCGCGAGAGGCCGCATCATCAGGATGCATTTCCAGTGGTTGCTCGTGCGATGAACTGGCGTGGCTACCGAAGGTCGAGTTGCTGCGCTTGTCGGAAGAGGGCGTGATGAGGTTGAGCGGGTCGTTGTGCGTGACGGCCTCGAAGCGGGGTACGCCGTAGCCGAAACGCGTTTCGAGATCCTCCGAATGGAGTTCGATCAGGCCGCTCGGCGTTTGCGGGGCAAGGTTGTCGCACATCACGAGAGGTTCGCCGGTGTGTGCCGTCATGGGCAGCGCCCTGTCGAGCGGCAGCTCGCTCGGGCGCAGGCCTTCGAGCCCGGGGTGCGAGTGGTCGAGAGCTTCGTCGATGAGTTCGGCGTCGCTCGTCCGGAAGCGCGCGTCGTCGAAACCGAAGCGTGCGGCGAGGCGCCGGAAGATTTCCGTGTTCGGCAGCGCTTCGCCCACGGGTGGTATCACCGCGTCGGCACGTTGCACGCGGTTGTGCCCGTAGGCGCCGTAGATGTCGGCCATCTCGAACTGACTGGTGGCCGGCAGGATCACGTCACAATGGCGCATGCTGTCGGTCATGACCACATCGCTGCCGGCAATGAAGAGATCCCGTCGCGACAGGGCCTCGAGCATGCGCGACTGGTTCGGGTGCGTCACCACGGGATTGTGGTTGTAGATCATGATGGCATCGACGGGCGGTGCAAGCGCCGGATCGAGGAGCTTGTCGGGTACATCGAGGATGTCGAAGCAACGTGTGCCCTCGGGGATCAGATCGGTGCCCTGAAGCCGTTCGTGCGTGAAGGGAATGGCGAGTCCGGACTGGCAGAGCACGCCGGCGCCACGGCGTCCATGCTGACCGGTCAGCGCCTGCAGGGCCATCGCCGCGCGCAGCCCGGAACCACCGTTGCGGCCGCGTTCGATACCGTTGCCGAGCAGGGTGGCCATGGTGGTTGCGGCCACGATCCAGTCGAGCACCTGTGCGAAGGCGTCTTTCTCGATGCCGCAGATGGCCTGTACCTCTGCCGTGCCGTGGCGACGCGCTGCGCGCATGTACGCCTCGAAACCCAGTGTCCAGCGATCGATGAAGTCATGATCGAGCGCGCCGCGTTGTTCGAGCGCATTGGCGATGGCCAGGGCGAGCACCACGTCGGTGCCCGGGCGAACGGCCAGGTGAAGGTCGGCCTGCCGTGCAATCCTCGTGCGTCTGGGGTCGATCACGACCACGCGGCCGCCTTGTTTCCGGACGGCCTGCAGCAGGCGCGTGAAGTGCAGGTTCGAGACGGTGACGTTGTTCCCCCACACCAGGATGAGATCGGCATGCAGCGCTTCCTCCGGAGGCATGCCGGGTGCCTTGCCGTAGAGGCTCCTGTAGGCCGTGCTGCGTACGGCGCCGCAGAGCGAACCGCGGTGGAGCAAGGTGGCACCGAGCCGGTGAAAGAAGCGCCGGTCCATCGAGCCACCGGCGAGTTCACCGTGCGGGCCGGCGTAGTTCAAGGGCATCACCGACTCCGGCCCGTGGCGCTCGATGGCACGCGTGAAGCCCGCATGAATGGCGTCGATGGCAGTGTCCCAGCTCACGCGCTCGAAGCCGTCACCACCGCGAACACCCGTTCTCACGAGCGGATGGCGAAGACGGTTCGCACCGTGCACGTAGTCGGGGAAACAGTTCGCGACCTTGGCGCAGACCGCACCGCCCGTGAAGGGGTTGGCCCTGCTGCCACGAACGCGCTGCACCGTGTTGTCACGGATTTCCACCGTGAGACTGCAGGTGTCGGGGCAGTCGAGCGTGCAGACGCTCGGGCGGGTGATGACGGTGTCACTCATCGGTTGCACTCCTCGTCGGGGAATCCGGGGAGTTCAGCCTATCGATCCCTTGGTAGGAGGCAAACAGCCAGTTGGTGCGTTTTCATGCAGACCAGTTGCCATCGATGATGTCGTCCCGCCTCAGGCCTTCGCAGCAGCCGCAGGCGTCCACCAGCGACAGCAGCGTCGTGGTTCACCCGCCCGTTCGATGATGGCAGCCAGGGTTTCGCGGCGTGTATCGAGCGAATGCGCCGTGGCGTGGTAGATCGTGTCACTGTCGATGACGAAGGCAACGTGGCCCGGCCAGAAGAGAAGGTCGTTGCGCCGGCGCTCGGTCACCGGAATCCTGTTTTCGAGGGCGGTTTCCTGATCGCCGCTGTCGCGCGGCAGGGCCAGGCCGAAGCGGGCGGTGATGGCCTGCACGAGCCCGGAACAATCCACACCCCAGGGCGTGCGGCCACCCCAGCGGTAGGGGCTGCCGTCGAACAATGCCGCGGCCAGCGACACGGGGTCGTGTTCGTCCGCGGGCCGGTCGTGCCGTATCCGTGGGGGTGAGTCGCAAGGCCGTGACATCGCCACATGCGCCCGCCACGCAAAGGCACCGTCGTCGACGCTCAGGAACCGTTCGTCCCGATCCGCGGCGGTTTCCTCGTGCCGATGAGTCTTGGACGAGGCGCCGCCGAGGGGCGGTGCAATCTGCAATCTGGCGCCATGAGGAAGGCGGGCAACTACCTGGCTCTTGATGTCGGGCTTCGAGAACAGCAGAGTGGTACGCGCGGATACGAATGCCGAGCCTCCGTCTTCCGATGCGCCGATCAGTTGCCAGCGCCGGTCATCACGTTGCACCCAGCCCTCGTAGCCATCGTGCTCGAGCTTCAACAGTGCGAAGCGATCGTCGTCGAGTGCCAGCACTTCCCCGACCTCACCGTGCAGTGCTTCGCTGACGCACTCGGCGTCGAGACTCGCCTCACCGTGCATCGTGTCGAAGGGTGCGGTGCAGCGCAGCCGGTGGCCGGTAATCCAGGGGTTCCGATGATTCATGAACGAGAAGGGTAGGTGACTGCGCGTATCATGTGGCGTCGTCGAAGCTTCTCGGCCATGTTCCTTCAGCTGGATCCTTTCGGTCGAGTGCCCTCGGTCAAGTCCGTGCGGTCAAGTCCGTGCGGTCAAGTCCGTGCGGTCAAGTCCGTGCGGTCAAGTCCGTGCGGCCCGGATCGTTCACTGCCTTTCAATTCGTAGCAATCACTGCCTGTCAATGGAAAGTGTCGACACCTCGTTTCTGCTGATGGCTGCCGCAGGCCTGCTTGCAACGGGGGCGGTGGCGGGTGTGCTTGCCGGGTTGCTCGGGGTAGGCGGTGGTATCGTCATCGTGCCCGTGCTGTTCTACCTCTTCGGTTTTCTGGGGGTGCCCGAAACCACGAGCATGCATCTCGCCGTGGCCACCTCGCTCGCGACCATCGTGCCCACCTCGATCTCGTCCACGCGCGCGCATCACGCGCGTGGCGTCGTGGATTTCGCGGTGCTCAGGCGCTGGGCACCCTTCATTCTGCTGGGTTCGGCGACAGGCGGTCTGCTCGCCGGCTTCATGCAGGCGGAAACCCTGACGCTCGTGTTCGCCACGGTGGCAACGCTGGTCGCCATCAACATGATGATTCCCGGTGCCTTCGTCATCGCCGACCGGCTCCCCGAGCGATTGTGGCCGCAGGGCATGCTCGGTGCGAGCATCGGGTTCATCTCGGCACTCATGGGCATCGGCGGGGGTACCCTGTCGGTGCCGGCCCTGACCCTGTTCGGCTATCCCGCGCACCGCGCCGTGGGCACGGCGGCAGCCTTCGGTTTCGTGATCGCGGTACCTGCCGCAATCGGGTTCATGATCGGGGGTGCGGGCGCGCCCGCGCGTCCGCCGGGGTCGATCGGCTTCGTCAACCTGCCGGCGGCGGTAATGATCTTCTCGATGAGCGTGCTCACGGCGCCCCTCGGCAGCCGGCTGGCGCACTGGTTGCCGCCGCGCCGGTTGAAGATTGCCTTCGCGGTGTTCCTGATCATCACGGCCGCGCGCATGCTGCGTGGCGTTCTGCTCGACTGACGGTCAGCAGGCGGTCGGCGGTCGGCAGAAGTCACGCGGGCCGTTACCTCGATTGCCGTGCCGGTGTGTAAGATCGGTGCGTTTCCGATTCTCATGACAGCAGGGGGTGCCGGCGTGGCGGGCAGTATCACTTTCAACCAGCGCATTGCCCGGGTGGTGCCGATGCGAAGCCCGCGTGCGCTCATGTCTGCCTTGCCCCTTGGCGAAGGATCGGCACGGGCCATCGCAGCGGCGCGAACGCGCATTGCCGACATCCTGCACGGACGTGACGATCGCCTGCTGATCGTCGTCGGCCCCTGTTCCATTCACGACCCGGATGCCGCACTCGAGTACGCCGCGCGCCTGATGCCCTTGCGAGAGGCGCTGGCCGACTCGCTCGAAATCGTCATGCGGGTGTATTTCGAGAAGCCACGTACCACGGTGGGCTGGAAGGGGCTCGTCAACGATCCGCATCTCGACGGCAGCTACGCGATCGACGAAGGCCTGCATCGGGCGAGGCGTCTGCTGCTGACCCTGGCCGAGCAGGGCATGCCGGCGGCCTGCGAGTTTCTCGATGCCGTGACGGGTCAGTACTATGCCGATCTCGTCAGTTGGGGCGCAATCGGTGCGCGCACCACCGAAAGCCAGGTGCATCGCGAGATTGCCTCGGGGCTGTCCTGCCCGGTCGGGTTCAAGAACGGCACCACGGGGGACGTGAAGATTGCCGTTGACGCGATGGTCTCGGCCGCGAGCCCCCATGCCTTCCTGAGTCCGACGCTCGATGGCGTCGTCGCGCTTCATCACACCACCGGGAACGACGACACGCACCTCATTCTTCGCGGTGGCAGGACGCCGAACCTCGACCGTGCCAGTGTCGCGGCCGCGGCGGCGATGCAGTCGGCAAGCGGTATCGACAGGCGCATCATGATCGATTGCAGCCACGCCAACAGCGGCAGGGATGCCGCACGTCAACCCGGCATCGCACGCGACGTGGCGAGGCGGTGGCGCGACGGCGAATCGATCATCGGCGGGCTCATGATCGAGAGCCATCTCGTTGCCGGGCAACAGAAGATCGACGCTGCCGCCACGATGACCTACGGACAGAGCGTGACGGATGCGTGCATCGGCTGGGAGGAAACGGCGGCGCTGCTCGAAGCGCTGGCGGAACCGGCCTGAGGCTTGCCCGAGGCTTATTCCACTTCGGTAATGCGGCCGTCCACGTACGGCTCGTAGGGTGCATTCGCCGCGAGATAATCGGCCACCACATCCTCGAGGTTCGGTCCGAAGTCGTAGGCCTTCTCGGCCTTCTCCGCGAACACCGCGTAGCCGTCACCACCGTTGCGCACGTAGTTGTTGGTAACCACGCCGTAGGTGGCCGCGGGGTCGATGTCCACCCAGTCGTCGCCATCTCTGACCTGCACGGCAGCAATGCGGCCTTCACCCGCGGCAACCGAGGGATCCCAGCGGTATTGCAGGCCAGCGACCTGAGGGAAGCGTCCCTTGACGTCCTCGACCTGACTGACGCCGTTCTCGAGCGCAGCGACGAGATCGCTGCCCTTGATCTCGAAGGTGGCGAGGGTGTTCTGGAAGGGCAGCACGGTCAGCACTTCACCCATGGTGACGGGGCCTTCGTCGATCGAAGCCCGCAGGCCGCCCGCATTGGCGAGGGCAATGTCGATGCCCTGATCGGCGACGCGCGCGAGCATGGCGTCTGCCACGAGGTTGCCCATCGCGCATTCCCTGACACGGCAGACCTCGCGGTTGCCTTCGATGACGGCGCTCGACTCGGCGACCACGCGATCACGGATCTCATCGAGAGGCTCGGCGAGTTCGGCCACACGTTCGATGGTGGCACCGTCTTCCTCGACGCTGGCGTCGATCAGTTGCGGCTCGCCCCTTGCGCTGACGAGATTGCCGTCGTCGTCGAAGGTGACGTCGAGGGTGCCGAGAAACTTGCCGTAGGCGTAGGCCTGCACGATGGCGGTGTCACCCACCATCGTGGGGTAGGGGCCGGCCGCGTCTTCCGCGGTGTTGGAGAGATAGGTGTTGCTGTGACCACCGACGATCACGTCGACTCCGGTGGTGTTTTCGGCCACGCGCTTGTCCACCTCGTAGCCCGAGTGCGAGAGCACGATGATGCGCTTGACGCCTTCCTCGGTGAGGCGATCCACTTCCGCCTGCACTGCCGTTGCCGGATCGCTGAACGTCACGTTCCTGCCGGGGCTGGCAAGGTCGCCGGTGTCTTCGGGCGTGAGGCCGATGAGGCCGTACTGCCTGCCGTTCACGCTCACCGTGGTGGATTTCATGATGCGGTTGGCGAGCGCGGGCTCGGCACTCACGTCGGCGTTCGACATGAGCACGGGAAAGTCGACGCTGTCGATGAAGGCGCGCAGCACTTCGGGTCCGTCGTCGAATTCGTGGTTGCCGACGGTCATCGCGTCGTAGCCGAGTGCGTTCATCATCTCGGCCGCGACCTTGCCCTTGTAGTAGGTGTAGAAGAGCGAGCCCTGGAACTGATCACCGCCGTCGAGCAGCAGCGACACGGGGTGCGCTTCGCGGGCGTCGCTGACGGCATTGACGAAACGCGCATAGCCGCCGAAGCACTCGCCGGCGGCGTTGTCCTCGTCCGGACAGGTGCTGTCGTACTTGTTGATCGGCTCGATGCGCGAGTGGAAGTCGTTGGTGTGGAGAATGGTGATGGTGTCGTCGGCGAGGGCGGTGCCGGTGGCCGACGCCAGGGCGATGGCGAGCGCCGGGAGGGTGGTGCGAGTGGTCATGTCGTGGGGGTTCCGAAGTGCTGCAAACTTTCTACTGCGTGCGTGCGTGCGTGCGTGCGTGCGTGCGTGCGTGCGTGCGTGCGTGCGTGCGTGCGTGCGTGCAGGCGTGCAGGCGTGCAGCGGGGTGGTGAAACAGGCACTCAATGCGCGAACAGTATCGGTACCGTCATGTGTCTGAGGATGTCGCGCGTGGCACCGCCGAGCATCATCTCGCGAACACGGCTGTGGCCGTAGGCACCCATGACGAGAAGGTCGCTGCCATTGTCGCAGACATGGTTCAGCAGCATCGTGCCGACCGGAACCTTGTCTTCGACCAGACGCGTGTTGCTGGCCGTGATGCCGTGTTTTTCGAGATAGTCGATCACACCGGCAACGGGGTCGGTATCGCTGCCGGCGGGGCGCACCGAAACGACATCGACCTTGTCGGCCGCGGTGAGTAAAGGCAGGGCATCGTGCAGGGCGCGGCTGGACTCGCGCGTTTCGTTCCAGGCGATCGATACCGACTTGCCGAGTGCGTCGTGGGTACCGATGTAGGGCACCATGAGCACGGGGCAGCCAGCGCCGACGATGATGGCGTTCTCGATGCCATGTGAGCCGGTGCGTTCGTTGTTCTCCCGCGTCTGTCCCATGATGGTGAGATCGGCAAGGTAGCTTGCGCGCGCGATTTCGCTATCCGGCATGCCGTCGAGTTCCCGCCATTCATGGCGGCCTTCGTGGCCCTGCATGTGACTCTCGAACGCCGCCCTGGCGGCGGCGGCCTGCTGCTCGGCCGACTCGTTCATGGCGTCCATGGTGGTGACCGGCATGTAACCGTCGACGAACATCGCCGGGTTCATGTAAGGCGCCACGTAGGCGGCCGTGAGGTGCGCATCATGCCGACTTGCCAGCTCGCGGGCCACGGCCATGGTGGACGCCATGTCGCGCCGTTCGTCGAAGTAGACGAGAATGCTCTTCAGTGCCATCGTGTGTCTCCCGTGATCAATCCGGCAGGCCGCCACCGGCCGAAGCGGCTGAGGCGAAGCGGCCATCGTCATGATCTTGATATCACATTCGGCATCCGCGTGTGGCGTGTCGGGTTTCCTGATGTGCCTCGATGAGCAGGCTCATGCGGCGTGTGTTCGGGTTGTGGCCCGACGCACGCGAGCGAAAGCTGCACCTTGACACGGACTTCGGGCAGTCGTATACAGGAGGCGGGCGGTCGCCACCGGTACAAGGCGCGCTCCCCGCGGGCCGGGTTTCTGCACTGCATCTGGAGGGCACGTAAAGCCAGATGACCCAGCAGGAGAACCGTCATGGGTCCCTTTCCCCATCACGCCCCCAAGGCCACGATCGACGCTCACAACATCGCCGGCACCGACGGCTTCGAGTTCGTCGAGTTCGCCCACCCCGAAGCCGGTTTTCTCGAAGACCTGTTCACGCGCATGGGTTACGTGGAAGTCGCACGGCACAGGCGCAAGGCTGTTTCCGTCTTTCGGCAGGGGCGCATCAACTATCTCGTCAACCGCGAACCGAACAGCCACGCGTCGGGTTTCGTGGATGAGCACGGCCCCTGTGCGCCGGCGATGGCCTGGCGGGTGGTGGATGCGCAGCACGCCCTCAAGTGCGCCGTTGACTACGGCGCCGAGGAATACACGGGCGATGGCAAGTCCATCGATGCGCCGGCGGTAATCGGCATCGGTGGCTCCCTGCTGTACTTCATCGAAGACTACGACGCCGGCCGCTCTCCCTACGACAGGGACTTCACCTGGCTCGGCGAGCGTGATCCGCAGCCGCAGGGCGCCGGCTTCCACTACATCGATCACCTCACGCACAACGTGATGCAGGGCAACATGGATACATGGTATCGCTTCTATGCCACGGCCTTCAACTTCACCGAGATCAAGTTCTTCGATATCCAGGGCAGGATGACCGGTCTCACGAGTCGTGCCCTGACGTCTCCCTGCGGCAGGATCCGCATCCCGATCAACGAAAGCTCGGACGATCAGAGCCAGATCGTCGAGTATCTCAGGCGCTACAAGGGCGAAGGCATCCAGCACATCGCCGTTGGTACGGATGACATATACAGCTCCGTTGACACCATTGCCGCGAACGGCATCGGGTTCATGCCGGCGCCGCCCGACACCTACTACGACATGAGTCACGAGCGCGTGTCCGGCCATGCCGAGCCTGTCGAGCAGATGAAGAAGCACGGCATCCTCATCGACGGTGAAGGCGTCGTCGGTGGCGGCAAGACGCGTATCCTGCTGCAGATCTTCTCGAAGACCGTCATCGGTCCGATCTTCTTCGAGTTCATTCAGCGCAAGGGCGACGACGGCTTCGGCGAAGGCAACTTCAAGGCCTTGTTCGAATCGATCGAGGAAGACCAGATTCGTCGTGGTGTGCTCAGGTCTTCTGCCTGACGAGCCGCGCCGTCAGGTTCCGGCAGGCCGGTCACGAACGGAAACACTATTCTGGATTCCTGGCCGGCAGCAGCCGAATCTCCACGCGCCGGTTGGTGTGCCGGTCGGTCGAATCGGCGGTGCCCGCGCGCGGCTGGCCTTCACCGTAGCCTCTTGCCAGTACCTGATTGGGGTCGAGGCCTCTGAGCATCAGATAGTGCCGAATGGACTCGGCGCGCTGCCGTGAGAGTTCGCGGTTGTAGTCGGCGGGGCCGCGGGCGTCGGTATGTGCGCCGATCTCGAGCACGGTACCTTCAGGGAAGGTCTTGCTGGCCTTCGCGAGCCGATCGAGCTGGCGGCGCGCGGCAATGTCGAGATAGCTGCGGTCTTCGGGGAAGCGGATTTCGTCGAGTGCGACGGGTTGCCAGCCGGCGCACCCCAGCAGCGCCGCGAATTCGAGCGCGTCGGTATCGACATCGCCTGCCGTGGTGCCCGGTGTCGTGGCGTCGGTTGCCGTGCTGTCTGCTGCCGCCTTGTCACGGGTATCGAACAGGCACACATCGACCTCATCGGCAACGCCGTCCCGATCGAGATCGTTCCGGCAGTCGCGCGGTGTGGCCTGGCTGCTGCAGTGTTCGTCGCCGGCTGCGCTCGATGGCAGGGGTGTCGTCGTTTCCTCCGTGGCCTGCGTGGTGGTCTGGTCGGATTGCGGTGGTGGCTGGAGCCTGACATCGATGGCAATCGTGGCCGGCTCGTCGCTGCGGTGCACATAGCTCAGGCTGTTGCCGTTCCGGTGCCAGGTGCCATTGCCGCCACTGGCGCGGAAACTCTCGATGTGTACCGACTCGGGAAACACCCAGGTGCTGCTGGCGTTGATGCGTGCCTCGTCGTCGACGGAAAACCCGTCGGCGGGCGATCTGAGCGTGAGCGTGTAACGATCGTCGCCGCGTGGTTCGAGCGAGGCGCCGAAACGGTGCCGATAGCGAACCAGGGCGCTGCCCGACCAGATGGACAGGCGTTCCTTGCGGTGGTTGTGAAACTGGCGAAAGGTGCCGGCTTCGGGGCCGATGAACTCGCTGTGCAGGTATGTCGCTCCGGCGGGGAGGTCATAGGTCAGCGACGGGCCATCGCTGGCGATGGTCTGCTGGGCAACGTAGTGCTCGAGATCCTTGTCGATGACGGTGAGCCGGTCGCTCACGAGTGCCGCGAAAACCGCTGCGGGACACACCAGGGCGAACGTCACCAGCGCGCTCAGGACCTGTGGCAGGCGCACGCAGCACCCGGAGGCGGGCAGGCTTGTTCGACCGTGTCGTTGGCGAAGGGGCATTGGCGCAGCAGGTGTTTCCGATTGATCTGCCGGGCGGCAAGGGCTTGATACAATCGCGTGATGTGTCGGGACCTTGCCCGTCAACAGAAGCATAGTTCACAAGCGCATGACAAGACAAACCTGGCTGACCGGCATCACCACCACCGGTACGCCCCATCTCGGCAACTACGTGGGTGCGATCCGCCCCACCGTCGAAGCCAGCCGACGCGATGACCGCGACGGCTTCTATTTCCTTGCCGACTATCACTCGATGATCAAGAGCCACGATCCGGCGAAGCTGCATGCGTCGCGTCAGGAAATCGCGGCGGCCTGGCTCGCGGTCGGACTCGATACCGAGCGTGCCGTGTTCTATCGCCAGTCCGACATTCCCGAAATTCCCGAACTCACCTGGATGCTCACCTGCATGACCGCCAAGGGGCTCATGAATCGTGCGCATGCCTACAAGGCACTGGTGCAGGAGAACGAGGCCGACGGCAGCAGTGATCCCGATCGCGGCATCACCATGGGCCTGTTCAGCTACCCCATTCTCATGAGTGCCGACATCCTCATGTTCAGGGCCACGCACGTGCCGGTCGGGCGCGACCAGATACAGCACCTGGAAATGACGCGCGACATCGCCCAGCGCTTCAACCACCATTACGGCGAGCACCTCGTGTTGCCCGAGGTCGTGGTCGAAGAACACACGGCGGTGCTGAAAGGCCTTGACGGGCGCAAGATGAGCAAGAGCTACAACAACACGATTCCGCTGTTCGTCGACGAGAAGAAGCTTCGCAAGCTCATCATGAAGATCAAGACCAATTCGCAGGAACCGGGCGAACCGAAGGAGACGGAAGGCAACACCCTGTTCGAGATCCATCAGGCCTTCGCCACGTCCGAGGCCACCGCAGACTACGCGACGGCCTTCGCCGACGGCATCGGCTGGGGTGACGCCAAGCAACTCCTGTTCGAGTGCGTCAACGCGGAACTTGCCGGGCCGCGGGAGCGCTACAATGGACTCATGCTCAATCCGGACGAGATCGAAAGGGAACTTCGGCGTGGTGCCGAGCGTGCTCGTGATCTCAGCGTGCCCTACATGAAGGAACTCAGAAAGGCGGTAGGAATCGGCGCATGAACCCTGTCCTCGTCAATGGCTGGCGCGGCAACGCCATCGAAAACCGTTTTCGCGGTGCGGTCGCGGTCGTGGATTCCAGCGGCCGCAGGCTCGCCTCACTGGGCGATGTACATCTTCCGGTGTTCCCGCGCTCGTCGATCAAGTTCATTCAGGCGATACCCTTCGCCGAGTCCGGTGCCATCAAGGCCTTCAACCTGGATGCGCGCCATCTCGCACTCGCCTGCGCCTCGCACAACGGCGAGCCGATCCACATCGGGCTGGCCCGGCACTGGCTCGAGCAGATCGGGCTCGATCAGGAGCAACTCGAATGCGGCGCCACGCTGCCTTCTCACGAAGGTGCGCGCTGCGAGCTGCTGGCCGAAGGGCGTGGCCCGCAACGCATCCAGCATCCCTGCTCGGGCAAGCACCTCGGCATGCTCTCGATATTGCGTCACCGCGGCGAGTCGGTGAAGGACTATCGCCTCTACACGCATCCCGCGCAGCAGCGCTGGATCGAACTGCTGGGCAGAATGGCCGGTTCGCGCCCGATGGAACTGCCCTGGGGCTACGATGGTTGCGCGATTCCCAGCATTGCCTTCCCGCTGCATCGCATCGCGCTGGCGATGGCTCGCTTCGGTGACGGCACGGGGCTCTCCGAAAAGGAAGCCGCGGCAGCAGCGCAGGTGCGCGCGGCCATTGCCGAGCATCCCTATCTGATTGCCGGCAGGGAGCGGCTCTGTACCGATCTCGCTCAGCGCAAGGCGCCGCGGGTGCTGGCCAAGGTCGGTGCCGATGGCGTCTACACGGCGTGCCTTCCCGAAGAGGGTATCGGCGTGGCGCTGAAGATCGACTCGGGCAACACGCGCGCGGCCAATGTCGCGCTGGGAGCCGTGCTGCTGGCGCTGGGCGTGCTTGACGACAGCGACCTGCACGCGCTCGGTGAATACGTCTCGCCATCGCTCGCCAATTCACGCGGCGACATCATCGGGCGGCTCGAATCGTCGTCGGAGTGGCAGGGTTTCGCGCGCGCCTGAACAACGATCCTGTGCTGACGCGCCGGCAGCTCGCGTTGCCGTTGCTTGATGCGGGTAACGGCGTGCCCGTGTCGCGCGCGTCGAGCGCCTGTACCCTCGCTCCCGAATCAGTTCGCCAGGAGATCGGTATCGTCGTGTGCCGTATCGTCGTGCGCCGATGCCACGCCGGCACTGCCGCCATCGAGTGGCAGTGATTCGCAAGCCACGAGCGAGCGGTAGTCGGCCCTTTCGGCATCGCTGCCGAATCGCATGAGTTGCGCTTCGAGCCGCGCCAGACGTCGAAGGTGGATGATCTTCCGGTACTGCACCTCTTCGCGTTCGATGTCGAGCAGGCGAAAGTCGAGTGTCTCGATATCGATCTGCACGTCGGCGAGCTCTGCGAGTTCGCCCTGCGTGTTGAGCCAGCGGTTGACCTCGGCGAGGCCGCCGCGTTCGGCCAGTGCCGCGAATGCACCGGTGTAGGGCCCTGCCAGCGATGGCCAGCGATGGAACAGGCGCTGCTGGAGCTGCTCCTGCAGTGCGGCTTCCCTGTCGATGAGTTGCTGTTGCTGTTCGGCCAGCTCGTCGTAGGTGGCCGCGGCGGCGGCAAGTCGATCGCGCACGAGTTTCGCTTCGCCGGGTCCCTCGGGCAGGTCGAGCCGCGTGGCGAGGTGGCGGGCCAGTCGTGCGTAGTCGCTGTCGAGCGCCGTGGTCGTTGCCGGTAGCCAGCGAAGGTACCAGGGCTGCCAGTCATCGAGATACTGCTCGCTGCTGGCAAGCGGTATGTCGCTGCTGAGCGCTTCGCCGAGGGCGTAGAAGTGTGCTTCGCGCAGCCCGACAAGCCCGTCTTCGTTGGTGTCGGGGTTCACCAGCAGCACCGTGTCGTCGCGTGCGCGATCGCCGATGGCGGCGAAGAAGAAGGTGGTGTAGTCACGGTAGTCGTCACTCTCGACGCTGGCACTGCAGCCTTCTGCGAGCTGGTAGGCCGATTCCGCCGTGAAGCCGCAGCGCATGCCGTCGACACCGCTCTGCGGGTCGGCCGGATCCTTGTACATCAGCCGATGAAAGCCGCCTGAATAGCACTGGGTGAACAGGTAGCGAAAGGGAGCACCGCGATTGCCGATGAGTCGATCGAGGTCGGCGACGCCGAGGCTCGTGTCGTTCCAGAGGTTGATCGTCACGCCGTCAGGCGTGTCGGGTGACTGATCGCCGTGGCCGTTGTAGATCAGGGTTGTGGGTACATCGTCCTTGCTGTCGAAGTGTGCTTCGAGCGCACGCACGAGCAGTGGTGCCTCGGTGGTTCCCGACACCCCGTCGATGGCGTGACCACGAAAACGCAGACGGTCGAGATGCTGTTCGCCGAAGACGCGCGCGAGCGGCGTGATGCTGACGTCACTCGCGGCCAGGAGGTAATGGACGTCATCGCCGGGGGCATGGCCGTCGGTGAACCAGACCCGGGTATCCAGACCCTGCCTTTCGAGAATGTTCCTGACCCAGATGACGTTCTTCTCGATCTGCCCCTGCGAGGCATGCAGTTCGTAGCCGCCGCCGATCAGCAGGGCGTCGGCGGCGCTGCCGAGACTGGCGGCAAGCGATGCACCGAAGCCGAGTGACAGGGCAAGCACTGTCGGGCAGCGACGTCGGCGTCGAGCTTTCAGCCCATGGGCAGAAGGGGTGGGAGCAGGCGTCATGTTCACGGAGTCAGGCATCGTGACGGATTCGAATCAGGGGAAGAGGCGGTACCAGATGGCATCGACGAGGCGGTACGCCACGGCCAGCAGCATGCTCGTGCCGAGCAGCACCACGAGTGCCGAATCCACCGCGTTCAGCTTCCAGAAATACAGTGCGAGGGCAGTGAGTGGCAGCAGGATGCCACCGATGACCCAGGTGACGCGCGAGCGGGCGAGCAGCCAGTGATCGATGACGGTCAGCAGGCCCACGCCGAGGGCGATCGGTGCGCTGGCGCGATAGCCCTCGATGAAATACCCGAGCACTTCGCGCTTCGGTGTCTCGGTCCAGGCGTCGAGCTGCCAGGCTTCGCCGAGCACGACGCCCGCGAGGGTGGCGACCGCCACGAAGGCAGGCCAGACCGACACGCTGACCAGCAGGAACAGCATGAGCCTCAGCATCAGGTCGGATCGGGTACGTCGGTTCATGGGAAGAATGGCTACGGTATCAGTCGGATGAATGTCGCGGATCGGCGGCCACCGCCCTGTTGTCCGGATGGCCTGCCTGTTTGCCGAGCACGCAGGCGCCGATCACGAGATTGTCGAGCCCCGTCGAGTAGAAGCAGCGCACGGCGTCGCGGGGCGACTCCACCACGGGTTCGCCCTGGATGTTGAAACTCGTGTTCAGAACCACCGGTACGCCGGTTCTGCTGCCGAGTGTGTCGATCAGTTCGTGGTACAGCGGATGCCTGTCGCGGCGCACCGTCTGCAGGCGGGCGCTGCCGTCGACGTGCGTCACTGCGGGAATGACGGACCGCTTGTCCTCCCGCACCTGACAGACCTTGAGCATGAAGGGTGCTTCGACGTCGATGTCGAAGAAGTCCGCTGCGGCTTCGACGGTGGCCGAGGGGGCGAAGGGGCGATAGGCTTCACGAAACTTCACTTCGCTGTTGATCTTCGCCTTCATGTCGGGAATGGCGGGGTTCGCCAGAATGCTGCGACCGCCGAGCGCGCGCGGGCCGATTTCCATGCGCCCCTGGAACCAGCCGATGATGCGGCCGGCTTCGAGCAGGTCGGCAGCGGCCGTGGCCGGGTTGTCCACCTTCCGGTAGGGGAGCTTGCAGGCCTTGAGGAAACGCTCGATCTCGTCGTCGCTGTAGACGTTGCCGAGGTAGGGATCGTCATGGACGTAGTGGCGTTCGGCGCCGAGCGTCTGATGCAGGAGCGTGAAGGCCGCGCCGATGGCGGTGCCGCCGTCGCCCGCCGCCGGCATGATGTATACGTCGTCGAACTCGGTTTCCCGCAGGAGCCGCCCGTTCATGACGCTGTTCAGTGCCACGCCACCGGCAATGACGAGGTGGTTGGCGCGCGTCTTCTCGCGCAGCTGGCGTGCCATCTTCAGTGCGCATTCCTCGAGCACCTGCTGGAAGGCGGCGGCCACGTCGCGGTGGTGTGATGCGAATTCGCCGTCGCTCGCGCGAGGCTGTCCGAAGGTGGCATGGAACTTCGTCGAGCAGCGTTGATAGCCCCAGTACTGATAGCTGAACCAGCTTGGGTCGACCCGGATGCGGCCTTCCTCGTCCACGTGAACGCATTCGCGGGCCGCGTCGATGAAGCGTGCCGGATCGCCGAGTGGCGCCAGCCCCATGGTCTTGCCTTCGTCGTAGTTCGGCCGGAAGCCGCAGAATTCGGTGACGGCTTCGTAGACCGACCCGAGCGAATGCGGGAAGAGGCTTTCGGTGTAGCGCGTGACCGTGTTGCCGCGGCCTTCACCGAGCCAGCCCGAAGCCCATTCACCCGAACCGTCGAGCGTGATGATGGCGGCGTGTTCGTAGGGCGACACGAAATAGCTGCCCGCGGCATGAGAGGCGTGGTGTTCGATGAAGTGCAGCTTCGGCTGCCGCTTTCCCGGGAAGGTGTCGGCGAACCAGCGTCGGAGGCGTCGCTGCTTGAAGAAGGCCGCCACCAGTTCGTGTCTGAGAAAGGGCGCGGCGCGATGCGGTGCCTTTGCAAGATGCACCGCCTTCCGGTGCCAGCTCTGCCAGGGGCGGATCGACACGGCCACGTGATCGATCTCCTCGGGCGTGATGTCCGCAAAGGCCAGACAGTGCCGGATGGCCTCGAGCGGGAACTCGCGCGTGTGCTTGTGGCGCGTGAAGCGTTCTTCCTCGAGCGCCACCACGAGCTTGCCGTCCCTGACGATGCAGGCGCTGGTGTCGTGGAACCAGGTGTTGAGTCCGAGGATGATCATCGCGTGGTTGCCACTGTGTTCAGTCGGTGTGTCATCTGACGAGGTATAGCAAGAACCATGACCGGAAATGGCGGCGGAACGTGAACTCGCATGGTAGCGACGTACGGCCGGAAGTGTGGTGAAGAAGTGTGTTCAGTCCGTCCTGCCTGTCGGTCAACCGGTGAGGCGTCGCTTGATCTGCTGCCTGAGTGCATCGATGCGGTGCAGCAGCGAACCCTGCAGGCCTGGCTGGAAGCAGTGGAGATGCCACACGGTTGCGGTTTCAGGATGCCAGCGCTCGGCCCAGGCCGGGGAGGTCACGAGCGAGAGCTCGGCGTGACCCGCGGCGGCGGCGTGGGCGAGCGTGTCTTCGAGCAGCAGCGAGCCCGGTGAGCAGTCGCTGTGGTTCTCGTCGTAGGCCACCTTGAGCAGATTCAGTCCGCGATCGTCGACGAGCCCGATCTCGCTGGCGATGAGCTGCTCGTCGAGCCACAGTTCACCGACCCTGAGCGGCAGTTCGGCGAGCGATTCGTAGAAGCACTGCAGGGCCGGGTGCATCGCGATGGCGCTGCCTTCGGCCCCCTTCCAGCCGGTGGCTTCGAGCGTGAAGAAACGTGCCAGCGCCGCGTGTGTCGCGTTCGCGGCGAGAAAGCGGCTGTCGAGCTGCCTGTCCGTGTCGTCGCCGACAAGACGCTTTCTGAGGCGGCGGAGGTTGCGCCGGAGCTTGCCGGGGGGTGAATTCTGGCCGCCGGCCAGGTCGAAGAAGGCCGACTTCCGCGCCGGGCGCCAGACGCGGTTGGGGTTGTTCCCGGCGCTCGACTCGTGAAGCGACAGCAGACGGCTGTCCGGCGCGAGATTGTGGAAGTGCAGTCCGCCACCTCCCACGAGTTTCGCCGGCAGGCTTGCCAGTGCCGTATCGAGTGCATCACGTGCGAGTTCCGGGTGCACCAGTACATCGCCGATGCTCAGGTGATCGTGCAGCGGGCCTGGCGTCAGGCCGAGCACACCGGCCTGGCCGACCGGGACCGCCAGTTGCACGCGGTCGTCGGTGTCGCTGGCGAGGAGCAGGTCGAGGCCGTCATCGAAGAGGGCGCGATTCGCCGCGGTCAGCCACAGCGGGTGCTGATGGAAGCGCAGCCCTTGCGCGCGCTCGAGCGCAGCCGCCAGAGAGGCCAGTGGTTCGGCGGCTTCGACGAGAGGCAGGCGTTGCCACTTCATGGGGTGTTGTCCAGTGACTGCACGGCGCTGAGGGCGATCATGTCGACGATTTCCTCGACGCCGGCACCGCGACTGAGATCGTTGGCCGGTCTGGACAGGCCCTGCAGTATCGGGCCTACCGGGCGCGCGCCGGCAAAGCGCTGCATGAGCTTGTAGGCGATGTTGCCGGCGTCGAGACTCGGAAAGATCATCACGTTGGCCGGGCCCGAGAGCGGTTGCAGCAAGGGTGCTTTCCTCTGCAGCACGCGCGGATCCACCGCGGCATCGAGCTGCACTTCGCCGACGATCTCCCAGTCGGGCTGCTGGCGCGCGAGCCGTTCGGCGGCGTCGTGCATGCGCCTTGCCGACGCGTGACGGGCGCTGCCGCCGGTGGAAAAGGACAGAAACGCGATGCGTGGAGACTGTTCGAGCAGGTTCATGGCACTGTGGGCCGCGGCAACGGCAATGTTGACGAGGGCGTCCTCGTCCGGCTCGACGACGAGGCCGCAGTCGGCCATGATCAATGCCCCGACATCGTCGACGGCCGTGGCAAGCTGCATGAGAAAGCAGCTCGAGAGTTGCCCGATGTCATTCCTGAGCGGAATGTAACGACTTGCGTGTCCGATCACCTCGGCAGTGGTATGGGTTGCGCCCGCAACGGCCGCGTCCACCCACCCTGCGCCGCAGAGCGCCATCGTCAGGGGCAGGGGACTGGCAAGGGCCGAGCGCGCCCGCGCCGTGCTGACCTCGCGTCCGCCCGGACGCTTGCGGGCGTGCGCGATGAGCGCCTCGTCGTCGGGCAGTCGTGCCGGATCGACGATGTCGATGCCCCGGATGTCGAGCCCTTCGCTGGCAGCCAGCGTTGCCGTGGCGGCGGGATCGCCGACCAGCACGGGTACCGCCAGCGCCGCGTCGCGCGCCGCCACGGCAGCCGCGAGAACGCGCGGGTCGTCGGCCTCGGCCAGCGCCACGCGACGTGGTGTCCGCCGGGCGCGCTTGTAAAGGGATTCGATGCTCATGAGTTCAGGGTCGATAGCATTGGGTCGTTGCACATGACGGGCCAGTTCGGCGGTTGCGGTTCGAGAGGTGATGCCCGCGTGGATGGTAGCAATTCGTGGCGCAGGCTCTGCTAACGTAGGGCGCCGGAATTCACGATCCCCTGCGTTGCCCATGAGTCGTTTCTGGAGCGATCGAACCCGCGAACTCACCCCCTACGTACCGGGTGAACAGCGTTCGGGAGGCTCGATCATCAAGCTCAATACCAACGAGAATCCCTACCCGCCTTCACCGTCGGTCATGGCGGCCATTGCGGCGGTTACGGGTGATGCGCTCAGGCGCTATCCCGATCCGCTCGGTCGTGAACTCTGCGAGGCACTGGCAGCGCGGCACGGGCGCGATCCCGACGAGGTCTTCGTCGGCAACGGCTCGGACGAAGTGCTGGCTCTCGCCTTTCAGGCCTTCTTCATGGGCCGGGGCGTGCAGTATCCCGACATCACCTACAGCTTCTATCCCGTGTACTGCCGCCTGTATGCGATCGTGGCGAAGGAGGTGCCACTGGACGACGACTTCTGCCTCGCGTCCGATGCCTTTGCCGTCGACGGCAGTGGTATCGTCTTTCCGAACCCGAACGCGCCGACAGGGCTCGCGCTGACGCGTGACGAACTCCGTGAGCTGCTCGAACGCCATCCCGATCAACCGGTGCTGATCGACGAGGCCTATGCGGGTTTCGGGGCGGAGTCGGCGGTGCCGCTGGTGTCGGATCATCCCAACCTGCTCGTGGTGCAGACCTTCTCGAAGAACCGCTCGCTGGCAGGGCTCCGGCTCGGCTGCGCCTTTGGACAGCCCGAGATCATCGAAGGGCTCCGGCGAGTCAAGGACTCCTTCAATTCCTATCCCGTGGACGCGCTGGCCACCGCCGCCGGGATTGCTTCCGTGGCTGACGAGGACAGTCATCGCGAGAGCCTTGAAAGGGTCGTGGCCACGCGCGCACGACTCACTGATGCACTGGCGGCGCGCGGTTACACGGTGCTTCCCTCGGCGGCGAATTTTCTCTTCGTGCGCCCGCCGGGAGGTGATGCAGCGCGCATTCACGGGGCGCTCGCCGAGCGTGATGTGCTGATACGATACTGGGACAGGCCGCGTCTGTCAGAGTGGCTTCGAATCAGTATCGGCACCGATGCCGAAACCGATGCTCTGCTGCATGTGCTTGATGATCTGACCGAATGAGCGACTGTCCGGACTCCCGCGCTGGAGCGATTCTTCTTGACCGTTTGCGCCTGGCCGGCCCTGTCATGGTTCGGCTTGTTGCCGGTTCTGCATTGTGCGTGGTGCTGCTGACGTCACCGGCTCTCCACGCCGCGGATACCGGTGACGCCGACCCGGAAATCAAGGCTGCCGACCCGGAAACCGACGCTGCCGCTTCCGATAAGGATGCTGCCGACTCGGCCGAAGGCAGCGACAGCGACGATGCGGCAACGGAGAAGCGGCAGAAGGGTTTTTTCGGCCGCGCCGTCGATTTTGCCGACAATACCCAGGAAGCTGCTTCTCGTGGGCTGACCGACTTCATGGGTCAGGTCGACGGCTATTTCGGTGATGATGAGACACTCGGCAACGACAGCTGGGCGCGTATCCGGGTTGAATCGGACAAGCCTGCCGGTGAAGACATCGATCTGGGCTTCAAATTGAAGCTCAGGCTCGCCTTGCCAAACACCGAAGACAAGCTGCGGCTTCTCATCAGCACCGGTGACGATGGGTCAGGCCAGCAGAAGGATGGCCTTGACCGGCTCGGCACTGAAACGGACAGCACGAACGAAAGTGCCTCGCTGGCGGTGGAATTCGTGCGCACGGCGCGCGAGAATGCCGATGTCAACTTCGATCTCGGTGCGCGTCAGCGCCATGGCGAGATCCAGTTGTTCACCCGGCTCAAGACATCGCTCAGTGGCAGCCCGCGGGAGGCCTGGTTTGCCAGACTGAGCAACAACTACACGTATTACAGCAAGTCGGGTTTCGAAGACCAGTTGGGTTTGGTGCTGCGCCGTGACTATCCCCTGTTCGAGGATCTCTACTTCCAGAGTTCAAGCGAGCTGTCCTGGATCAAGGGCAGGAAGGGTGCGGTCTTCGGCCAGATATTCGGGCTCTACGCGCAGTTCAGCGACCGCGAGTTCCTTGCCCTCGAGAACCTCACTTCCTACCACACGGCGCTCAGTGGCGACATCGAGGACAATTACCGCGGCACCGAACTGCGTCTTCGCTGGCGGCATTCGACCGGGCGCAAGTGGTTCTTCTACGAGGTCTGGCCTTCCGTGGCCTGGCCGGCAAACTCGGACTACGATCGCTCCTACGGCATACTGTTGCGGATGGAGGTGTTCTTCGGTTCCGACGCCTTCATGCGCTGAAGCGGCAGCGGCGTGAGCCAGCCGTGTTTCAGTTGCTGCTGCTGGTGGTGGTCTCGACGGCGTCCGTTGTCCTGGTGCTGCCTTCGCCGGTAGCCGCGTCGACGGCCTTGCTCACCGCATCCGCCGCCTTGCCGGCCGCATCAACAGCGGTAGCCGCACCGGCCGCAGGCTGAGCGTCGAGGCCCATGCTTTCCGCCTCGATGGCGGACATGCGATCGATCACGGTGATCATGTCGCGGTTGCTTCCCGCGAGCGCTGCCCCCGTGCGGTACTTGCCGTTGATGACAACGGCCGGTACCCCGCTGATGCCGGCCGACTGGGCCTGTTGCACGGCGCGTTGCATGGCGGTGTTGACGGCGAAGGACTGCATGGTCTTCAGGAACTTGTCCTTGTCCATGCCGACTTCGGCGGCAAGCGCGGCAATTTCCTTCGGGTGGCGCATGCGCTTGCGTTCATCATGGATGGCCTTGAACATGGCGTGGACGAAGGCATCTTCGTGACCGAGGAAACGCGCCGCATAGAAAGCACGCGAGTGTTGTTCCCAGGCACTGTTGAGCGGCGGTGCTTCACGCATGAATTTTACGTAGTCGGCCTTCGTATCCTTTTCCCATGCTTCGACGGTGGGTTCGAAGGTGTAGCAGTGCGGGCAACCGAACCAGAAGTATTCGACCACTTCCACCTGATCGTCAGTGGAGGTATTCAGCGGCGGCGTGATGGTTTCGTAGCCAACGGTCTGGGCCGTGGCAATGCCGCTGCCGAGAAGCAGGACGCAGGTGGCGAGATACCGGAGGAGTGATTTCATGGGCAGTGGCTCCGCAAGAGTGAGGTGTTGCTGCTGCTCTGACCCCACAGGAAATGGAAGTTCAGTACCGCGGCATGCAGATTGCGGGCCGCGTCACGCACGCCTGCAACAGGCCACGCGCAGGACAGCACCATCGGGCATCCTGCCGGTGACCGTCATCGTCACTCATTGGCCGCCGTTGCGTTGTATCTGTACTCGCGACCTGGCGGCTGGGTGGTTTCCCTGTCCGTTCAGGGTCTTTCACGCGGGAACAGGCCACCCATGTAGTTGGCGACTGCGTCGATTTCGACATCGCTGAGCCGATGCGCGAGTGTCTGCATCATCGCGTTGGGGTCGTTGTTGCGCTCGCCGCTGCGGAAGGCGCGCAGCTGCAGTGCGGTGTAGGTGGCGTTCTGGCCACTGACCACGGGATAGGCCGCCTGCGGATTGCCGATGCCTGCCGGCCCGTGGCAGCCGGAGCAGGCGGGAATGCCGGCAGCCGTGACGCCACCGCGGAAGATCATTTCGCCGAGGGCAAGGCGGCCTTCTTCGTCGGCCACCGACTGCATCTTCGGCATGGCGGCGTAGTAGGCGGCAATGTTGAGGATGTCCTCGTCGCCGAGATTGGCTGCCTGCGGTGACATGATGGCGTTCTCGCGCAGGCCGTCACGGAATTCGGTCAGCTGCTTGGCAATGTAGCTGGCGTGCTGGCCGGCGAGGTTCGGGTATTCGGGCATGATGGCCATGCCTTCGGCACCGTGACAGCCGGCGCAGGCTGCGGACGCTGCCTTGCCGGCATCGGCGTCACCGACGACAGGCATGGCAACTTCGCCTTCGGCATCATCGTGCGCGGCATCGCTCGATGCCTGCAGGGGAGCAAGGGCGAACGGGGAGCAGAGGCAGGCAAGCAGCAGGGAAGCCTTTGCAATCCACTGATTCATGGAACGAATACTCCGGGTAGTCGGGACGTGAACTGGGGCGAACGTTAAACTGACGAAGGTTGCCGCCCGATAATGCTCTGATTCTAGCAGAAGCCACCATCATCTCCCTCAGCACCGGCATGAACAAGCTCTACTTTTCGGCACGTTTCGCGCACAGCGCCGGCAGTCTCGCCGAATGTCCCGCGGATGCGCGCCGGGAAGTGGCCTTTGCCGGACGCAGCAATGCCGGAAAATCAAGTGCAATCAATACGATAACGCGAAACGGCAAGCTTGCGCGAACGGGGCGTACTCCAGGGCGCACACAGCGCATCAACCATTTCGCGCTCGGCAATGCCGAACAGGGCCTGTTTCTCGTCGATCTGCCGGGCTACGGCTTCGCCAACGTTTCCAGACGCCAGCAGGCGGCCTGGCGCCAGTCGATGACCGACTACCTCCTGCACCGCGAAGCGCTCGTCGCGCTGGTGCTGGTCATGGACAGCCGTCACCCGCTGACGCCGATCGACTGGCAGCTCATCGAACTGCAGCAGCACGCCGGCATCGGCCTGCATCTGCTCATGACCAAGGCCGACAAGCTGTCGAAGAATCGCGTCAAGGCCACGCTGTCGGCCACGCAGCGTGAACTCGAAGCGGCGGGTGTCGAAGCCACCTTGCAGGATTTTTCTTCGTTGAAGCGACAGGGTGTCGACGATGCCCATACGGTACTGGACAGCTGGCTGCTCGAAGCAGCGGGCGGTGACGGGGGTGACGAGGCTGCGGTGGGGGACGAATGATCAAGCTGCTCCATACCGCCGACGTTCACCTCGATTCGCCACTGAAGTCGCTGACCCTCAAGGATCCCGAGGTCGGCGACGTCGTCCGCACCGCCACGCGCACGGCCTTCATGCGCATCATCGACGCCGCGCTCGAGGAGGATGTTGCCGCCCTGCTGATTGCGGGTGATCTCTTCGATGGTTCGCAGCACAGCCCGCGCACCGCCGCATTTCTCAACGAGCAGTTCGGCAGGCTTCACGAAGCCGGTATCCGCGTCTTCTACATACGCGGCAACCATGACGCCGAGAACCGCATTGCGCGCTCGGTTTCGCTGCCGGACAACGTGCACGTGTTCGGTGCGCGCAAGGGCCAGAAGGTCGAACTGGCCGAAGGTATCTGGATTCACGGGGTCGGGTTTGCACAGAAGACCGCCCCGGAAAGCCTGCTGCCGAAATTTGCCCCGCCCGTGCCCGGTGCGGTGAACATCGGCATGCTGCACACGTCGCTCGGGGGAGCCGAAGGGCATGATGTCTACGCCCCCGTCGCGCTGTCCGAACTCGTCAACCACGGCTTCGACTACTGGGCCCTCGGGCACATTCACAAACGCGCGGCGTTCGCCGAGAACCCCTGGGTGGTCATGCCCGGCACGCCGCAGGGGCGCGACATCGGCGAGCCGGGTCCGGGCAGTGCCACCCTGATCACCGTCGACGACGGCATCACCGTGCGCGAGATTCCGACCTCCGCCGTGGAATTCCGACGCCTGTCCGTGGCCATCGACGGGCTGAGGGATTTCGAAGCGGTCAGCGATGCCGTTCGTGCGGCGTTTCGGGAACTCGCCGACGGCATCGATTCGGACGTGGCCGTGGCAAGACTCACGCTGACCGGCAACACGCCGCTGCGCTGGCCGCTTCTGCGTGATCGCGAGATCCTGCGCGAACGGGTGCGGGAGCTCGCTGTTGAAAGCGGGCAACTGCTCGAGAAACTCGAACTCGAACTGTCCGACGAGGCGCCGGCAGACAACGGTGCCCTGGGCGAGCTTGCCGACCTCATGAACGAGATCCGCCATGAAGCCTGGTTCCGCGAGGAATCGGCTGGTCTTGTCAGGGCCATCGCCGACGCGCTGACACCGCATCAGCGGGCCGTGTTTCTGCCCGAGGAACACTCGCTCGAGGAGCTTGCCGAGCGTGCGGCGGAGCAGGGGCGTGACCTGTTGCTGGCCCGTTTTCGCGGGGCGGATAACTGATGCGCCTGCGTGAACTGAGGCTCGAACGCTTCGGCCACTTCAGCGACTGTTGCCACGATTTCGGCGAGGGTGGCGCGAACGCCGACTTCCACATCATCCTCGGGCCCAACGAGTCCGGCAAGACCACCACGATGATGGGCTACCTTGCGCTGCTCTACGGTTTCGAGCGCAGGAACGAACCCTATGCCTTTCGTCACGAGCGCAGGAACCTGAGCGTCAGCGCTCTGCTGGAGTTCGATGGCGAAGTCCGGCAGTTCACGCGCGTCGGCGGATCCAAGCCCGACCTTCGCGATGCCGCCGGCAAGCCCGTGCCCGACTACGTGCTCGAGGACATCATCGGCAATCTCAGCCGCGATGGCTACGAAAAGCTGTTCTGCCTCGACGACAGCACCATCGAGCAGGGTGGCAAGGAAATCGTCAACGCGGACGGTGAAATGGGCAAGCTGCTCTTCGGTGCCATGGCCGGTGTGTCCGAACTCAGCAAGGTGCTCGACACAGCCCGCGACGAGGCCGTGGCGATGTATCGAAAGAGCGGCAAGTCGCGCATGCGCGAACTGAAGAAGGAGTTCAATCAGTTGAAGCGCGAAATCGGCGAACTCGATGTCAGTCCTGCGGCACTCGGCAACATGCGGAGTGCGCTTGCCGGTGCGAAGACTCGCCTTGCCGACGCGGAGTCGAAACGACAGTCCCTGCAGCAGGAGCGCGCGAGTCTGTCCGTGAAGCACAAGGTCCTGCCGCTCTTCGCCGAACTCGATCAGCTGAGGGCACGGCTCGCCACGGCAGAACACCTGCCTCACCCCTTGCCGATCGAACGCGACACGCTGTTCGAATGGCAGCAGGAACGAAAACAGGTCGTGAAGCAGCTTGAAGGCCTGACGCAGGAGATCGACGAACTGAAGGCACGGCATGCCGACATCTCCATCGATGCCGAGGCACTGAAGCTGGAGAAGGCGTTGCGTGAACTCGAACCGCTGCGCAGTCGCTGTGTGATTGATGCAGACAAGCTGCCGACGCTCGCCAGTGAACGCGATGCCGCGGAGAGCGATCTTCTGCGTGCGCTGGCCGAGCTGGGCGTCGACGCTGATGCCGATGTGGCGGGGTTCATCTGTTCCCCGGCCGACATTGCCGATCTCGAAGCACTTGCCGCGGCGTATCGTGAGGCCGAGTCGCTGCATGCTGCCGAAGTGAAGCACCTTGCCGAATGCGAGACGGAGCTCGACACGGCACGCCTTGCTCTGGCGGAATTCGAGCGGCATGAGCACGCCGACATGGCCATTGCCGAACTGCTGGAGCACTTCGATGCCGAGCGTCTCGCCTCCGAGGTTGCCGTGGCGCAGAGCAGCATCGCGGACGCCGCGGAGCACTGGCGTGCCGCGCTCGATGGGCTTGCCATCAAGGGGGTGAACTTCAGCGAAGTACCGGACGCGCCGCTCGATCTTGCGGCAGCCGAAGCACTGGCCGCGCGCCACGATGAACTTGGCAAGCGGATCGATCAGGCTCGTGACAGTCTTGACGATCTTGACAGTAAGACGGCACTCGTCGAAGCTCACATCGCCAGCATGCGCGAGGACACCGGGCTTGCCAGCGACGACGATGTCAGCGCCGCACGCAAGGCACGCGACGCCTTGTGGCAGAGGCACATCGACTCTCTCGATGCCGATACGGCGGCGCGATTCCACGCGGCCATGCTGGACGTGGACAGGCAGATGCTCGATCGGCTGCGGCAGGCCGAAGCGCTCGGGCGGCTACGGGAACTCGAACGGTCGCTCGAACCGCATCGTGTCGGGATTGCCCGGGAAAAGCAGCGTCTTGCAGAGCTGCAGCGCGAGCGTCAGTCGATCGAGACCAGGGCCGACGACGCGGCAGATGCCGTCGGCATTTCCGGGCTTTCACCAACGGGCTTGCTGCGCTGGTTGCAGCAGCATGCCGAAGCGCTCGACGCCGGGCAGCGTCACCGACGTGTGCTGGACAGCCACGCTGCCACGATGGAACGTGCCGACGCGCTGCTCGCGGCACTCCGAGAAGCCCTGGGTCTGCAACACCTCGACTTCAAAGGCGCACTCGATCGAGCCCGACGCGAGGCTTCGGCCGCCAGGGAACAGCACAGCACGATACGCGAGCGAACGGCAATGATCGCCAACCTCGAAAGGCAGCGTGACAGGAAGCATGGCGAGTTGTCCGAGTGCACCGCCGCGCGCGATGCCGCAGGCGCGGCCTGGGAGGCACGGGTGGACACTCTCTTTGGCGGTGCCGTGGCGCCTGCGAGCTTGCTGCCTTCGCTCGGTACCCTGCACCGTCTTCGTCAGTACGAGGAAAGGCGCATCGTCAGCGTGCGGGAACTCGACAGGCTGGTGAGTGAACGGCAACGTTTCTCCACGGCGATACACGCGCTGGGCGACAGGTTCGAGCTTCGCCATGACGACGACATGCAGCTCTTCGAGGAACTCGAGCAGCTCGCGCACGAGGCCGCGGCTTCGCGGCAGTCCCGGGAGACGCTCGAGACCGAGATCGCGAAACGTGCCGAAGAGCATGCGGCAGCAACGGAAGAAAGGGAGCGAGTCGAACAGAACATTGCCGATGTTGCCGCGCAGTTTCCGCCGTCGGTGCCGACGGATTCACCGGAGGCGCTTCTGTCAGCGTTCGACAAGGCCCTCGATGCCATCGCTCAGCGCAAGCGGGTTGATGAACTCGAGATGCGCATTGCCGGTGAGTTGTCGCTTGCCGACATGAACGCGGTGCGCAACATGCTCGCTGGTCTCGAGACGGCGGCACTCGAGGCGAGCATCGCGAACCTCGACACCGACATCGAACGTCTGAACGACGAGATCAAGGAGGCTGCCTCCGAATGTGGCAGCGCCAGAAGCCAGCTCGATGCCATCACGGCCGATGACGAAGTGGCGAGACGGGTGGAGCGCATGGCCGCCATCGAGGAAGAGATGGCCAGTGTCGCCGAAGACTATCTGGAACTCGAACTTGGCCATCGTCTGGCCTCGGAGGCGATACGCCGCTACCGTGACGCGCATCGCAGCACGATGATGGCGGCGACCGAAGACGCCTTTGCCGAACTGACCGACGGCGCCTACCTGCACCTGCGCAGCCAGCCTGAAAAGGATCGCGAAATCCTGCTGGCGATGGATGGCGACGGCAATGCAAAGCGGGTGAACGATCTTTCCAAGGGCACCCGCTTCCAGCTCTACCTCGCGCTACGCGCGGCGGCTCACGAACACTACGTGGCCAACAAGGGCATCAGTCTGCCGTTCTTCTGCGACGACATCTTCGAAACCTTCGACGATCAGCGCACACGTGCGGCCTGCCGCCTGATGGAACGCATCGGACGGCGAGGCCAGGCCATCTATCTCACCCATCACCGGCACGTTGTCGATATCGCGCGCGAGGTCTGCGAGTCTCCCCCGAGGGTGACATGTCTGTAGACGTGCAGACGTGCGGACGTGCAGACGTGCAGACGATCAGGCGATCCGGCCCATGCCGAACTGCGGCAGTTCGTCCTCGTCATCCCCGTTGTCACTCTGTTCGGGCTCGGGTTCGGGCTCGGCATCCAGTTCGAGTGACAGTTCGAACACGTTGTCACCGCTGTTTGCCGTTGTCGGCTTGTCTGCTGCGGTTGCATGGGTCCTGTCTGCCGTTACGCTGCCCGCATTCTTCCTGGCGGCAAGCTGCGCCTGCATGGCGGCGTGGATGTCGTCGAGGCTCGAGGACGTGGTTTCGCCGTCACCGGCCGTGATGTCTTCGTCATCCGCGGTGTCTGCGTCGTCCATGGTGACTTCCAGCTCGATCTCTGCTTCTTCGGCAGGCTTCACACGTTGTCCGCGGAGCATGAGTTCGGTCGGGTCTTCTTCGTCCTGCACCGGTGCACTGAGCTTGAAGCGAAGTCGGAGGTTGTTGGCCGAATCGGCATTCTTCAGCGCTTCTTCCCGCGTGATGCGCCCCTCCATGGCGAGGTCGTAGAGTGCGCTGTCGAAGGTCTTCATGCCCTGGTTTTCCGACTTCTGCATCGCTTCCTTGATGTCGCTGAGCTGGTCCTTCATGATCATCTGCTTGATCGTGTGCGAGCCCAGCAGGATCTCGATGGCGGCGCAGCGCTTGCCGTCGACGGTCGGAATCAGACGCTGCGAGACGATGGCGCGCACGTTGTTGCCAAGGTCCTGCAGAAGCTGGTGCTTGCGCTCTTCGGGGAAGAAGTTGATGATGCGATCGAGCGCCTGGTTGGCGTTGTTGGCGTGCAGCGTGGAAATGGCCAGGTGGCCGGTTTCGGCGAAGGCCACGGCGTGTTCCATGGTTTCGCGATCACGAATCTCCCCGATCAGGATCACGTCCGGTGCCTGGCGGAGCGTGTTCTTGAGCGCCTTGTGAAAGCTCTGTGTGTCCACGCCGACTTCGCGCTGGTTGACGATGCACTTCTTGTGCTGGTGAACGTACTCCACCGGATCCTCGATGGTGATGATGTGTCCGCCACGCAGACGGTTGCGATAGTCGATGAGTGCCGCGAGCGAAGTGGACTTGCCCGAACCCGTACCGCCGACGAACAGCACCAGACCGTTCTTGGCCGCGATGACTTCCTTGAGGATGTCGGGCAGGCCGAGCTTGTCGATGTTCGGAATCTCGGTCTGGATGTTGCGTGCAACGATCGACACCTCGTTGCGCTGGATGAAGAAGTTCAGGCGAAAGCGCCCGATGCCTGCCGGTGAAATGGCCGTGTTGAGTTCGAGTTCGCGATGGAATTCCTCGCGCTGTTCGTCGTCCATGAGCGAATCGGCGATGGCGGCAACTTCGCCGGGCTTGAAGGGGCGGTCGCTCAGGGCCGTGAGTTCACCCGAGAACTTCGCACTCGGCGGCGCGCCCGTGGCGAGATAGAGGTCGGAGCCGTCGAAGTCGACGAGGCGTTTCAGGAGCGCGTGGATGTCGGTCATGGCGAGCGTGTTTTCGGATGTAACAGTCGAGGTATCTATCGGCCTGAAGCCCCGGTGTTTGAATCAGGGTCATCGCCGTTTTCACAACGAGAAACACCCGGACGAATCCGGACTCCCGTCGGCATGATGGTGGGCTGCTCTGCCCGGGCGCGAACCGTGCCCGGGGAAAGCGGCCCGGAACGGGGCCTTGCCCCTGTGCGTGTTCAGCGTGCGTGCCAGTAGACGCGAGCGAGACGCTGGTTCAGGAAGCTGACGCTGTCCTTGTCGACCATGATCTGCACCGTGGACGAGCCCTTGGGCATGTTGATGATCGGTTCGCTCGAAATGCCCGGTCCGGCGTTGATGGTGCGGAAGCGATCGCCGGCACTGACGAAGGAATCGTCGACGACGCCCCTGATGTCGTAGCGCACCGGGGTCGCATCCACCACATCCATGATGTAGAGCCGGTTGACGTTGTTGGCTTCGCAGATGCCGGCAGTCGAATCGGCATTCGGTTCGAAGGTGGTTGCCATGATCTTGCCTTCGAAGGTCACGACCTTCGAGAGCGACTTTTCGCCGGGTGCCAGATCGATGTACCAGCCGTCGGCGTCACCGAGTGCCGTCCTGGCCCTGGTGGCCGTGGCAACGTCGGTCGACATCATCTCGTTGGCCGAGGCATCGTAGAGATCCTTCCGCGTCAGGGTCCTGAAACTGTCCGGAAGCGGCTTGTCGATGTACGTGTCACGCACCATGTAGATGTGGTTCGTGAGGGTCTTGTCCATCGGTTTGCTGCGGTTGCCCGAGCCGATGCCGATGGCCAGGAACCGTTCGCCCCCACCGGTTTCGAGCGACACGCTCGGCGGGTAGTAGAAACTTTCGCCCGGGAAGTCGGCGAGCACCGTGAGCCTGGCACCGGTGCCGCGATCGCTGATGTCGTCGAAGTCGACGCGCAGCAGCTGACCACTCGTGTCACCGACATAGAAGCGGTCGGTCATGCCGTCGTCATTGCTGTCGATGGGTGTGAGATCGGAGGGTATCGAATGTGCCATGACGGCTTCGGTGGCCCGGCTCTTCTGCCATTCCACGTTACCGTCCCTGTCGATCATGTAGATGGCACCACCCTTGCCATCGACGTTGCCGTCGGTGTTGTCGACCTTCGCTGCATCGTAGCCACCGGCAAAGGCCAGCACGCGGGTGGGATGACCGTTCTTCCTGACCGTGATCAGTGACATGCGTGACCAGCTCTGAGCGAGATGATGGAACTCATCGGCCGGGTTGCTGCTGCCTTCGATCATCCACTCGAGCCGTGGATCCTTCGGGTCGGTCACGTCCAGCGCGTAGTAGGCGTTGCCGCCGCGACGCATGCCGAACACGAGCAGCAGCGTGTCGTCGCCGTCGACGATGCCGTTGCCGTTGGTATCCTCGTGCCAGGGGGTGATCTGACCGTCGAGGCCGTAGATGTGCCTGCCACCGGACTTCGCGCGGTACAGCGCGGGCAGATTGGCGAGTAGCCGTCGCGGCATGAAGGCGAAGAGTTCCTCGCCACCGGCGGTGTTGCCGTCGGCCTTGCTCGGATCGGTGGCGTCGATGGCGTGAATCAGTCCCTGGTTGGTCATGGTGAAGACCACCGACTTGCCGCCAGCGTACTTCACCGGCACGACACGGCTGTGGAGCGCATCGCCCAGCGGCGCCGTCTGCAGCCAGTCGAGCACCAGTGCGCGTTCGGCGGTGCTCACGTTAGCGCCGAGATGCGTGTTGGTGATGGCGCTGTTGGCAGACGAGAGGCGATAGCGCGGATTCGAATTCAGATCCACACCGTTCGCAGGGATCGTCGCATTGCCATGCTCGTCGGTGACGTAGGTGTAGAGCTTGCGGCCACCGGCGCGCGTGGTTTCGGAAGCACCGCCTGCCTCGACCTTGTTGCCGTCGGGTGTGGCCGACCAGAAACTCTGCGTACTCTCCTTGAAGCTCACGCGGCCGTCGCGCAGTTCGGTGGCCTTGTTGCCGTGAATGTCGAGAAGCCCTTCCTTGTCGATGAAGTAGCCCTTGAGGTTGCCTTGCCAGGCACCGCGGTGGCTGGGTTTGAAGAGGCTGTAGAAGGCGCGGTTGTCGTGCGCGAAGGCATCGCGATCGACGTTCACGCTCATGGCGGCGAAGCTCTCGCTGCCACCGACGATGTCGTCGACGATGTCGTTGATGGCGGCGGTGAGTTCCGCAGGGTTCGTGGCGCTGAAGGAGCGGCCCCTGCCCTGTTCGGCAAGCAGGTCGAGATAGTTTTGACCATCGCCCGCGATGCCGAAGCCAACCGTGTACGTACGTACGGTGCTGTCGGGAATGTGGTCGATCTGGTTCTTGTTGGCCAGCTCCGCCACGATCTCGGGGCCACAGTTGCCTTCGTCCGTCGTTTCGGCAGTGTGGGTGAACATGCTCGTGAGATCCTTGCAGCCACTCGCGCCTCGGGGGCCGACGACCGATGCCAGCGATGGGCCATCGGTCAGCGACGTGGGTTCGCCGTCGGAGATCAGCACGATGGCGTTGGCCTGGCAGGAATTGGTGATCGGCGAGATGTAGTTGGGCTGCGTCCAGGCGGAATCGAGCCTGTACCGGCAGCGCTGGTGTTTCGGTATCACGACGCCGGCGTCACCCGTGGCCTGTTCTGCGTACACCTTGCAGTCGGAGGTGACACGTCCGGCGCAGTCGTCGACTCCCGTGCCGCCATCGTAGGCACGGTTGTAGCAGTACGCGAAGCTGCCGGATCCGCCCGTGGCACTCCAGGCATCCTTCGGGTAGTAGGTGGCTGCGATGGCAGCGTTTTCGTTCCCGCCGGTGTACTCGCCGAGGTCTGCATCCCAGGTGGCGGGCTGGTGGCGATAGCTTGCCCTGACATCGGCATCGTCGTGAGTCACCCGACCACCGCGAAAGTACTGGGCCGCTTCGACGAGTGCATCAACGGTGGCAGTCGCGCCGTCGGCGTCCTTGAGGAGCTGGGAAACGATGACGTCACGCCCGGTGACCGTCCCCACGGGAATCGCCGGGTCGGTGATGTTGGCGTCGGCGTTGAGTTCCGAGACCGGCCACTTGATTCCGGTGGTTTCCCATTCGAACAGCGAACCGAGTCCGGCGTTGATCTTGTCGAAGTTGTTGTTCATGACATCCGCCATGGCGTTGCGGAGTACTTCGATGCGCGCAAGACCGCCCGAATCCGGCACGGGGTCGTTCATGCTGCCCGAGTAATCGAGCACGAAGAGGATGTTCGGCTTCTGCTGTCCCGCGATCATGGATGAATACACGTCCAGATCGTCGGCCATCGCCGGTGTGACCATGAGTGCCGACAGGGCAGCGACGAGGCTGTGCCTGAGCAGTGTTTTCAGACCATTGCGCACGGGCTGTTGCATGATGTGTTCTCCGATGGCCGATGGAAACCGCGCAGGCGGTGGCAGCGCGGCGGCGGGCGCTGGACGGAATACGGGTTTCCTGAACGTAACTGCGGCAGGGCAGGGAGGTGTTTTCAGTCCCTGGCGAATGCTCCGGAGCCGGAGTGCTCGAAACGTGAACATGCGCACGGGCGGGGTGTGAACGCACTCGGGTGTGGTGCGAATGCATTCGGGTGTGGTGTGAACGCATTCGGGCGGGGTGTGAACGCATTCGGGTTTGGTGCGAACGCGCCTGGTTTGCCGGGACCGCTGCCAGTGGAAGCAACTACACTTGAGGTTCGTGTCAGCGTCGGCCGGCCGGATCCCCTCGTGATAGCTTCAGAATGCAACGCAAGAACATCAATCGCATTGTCCTGATCGGCGTGGTGCTGGTCATCTCGATCCTGTTCGCGATGGTCCTCAAGCCGTTTCTGCTGTCGATCTTCCTGGCGGCGCTCTTCGCCGCCCTGTGCACACCCCTGTATCACTGGTTCATGGATCATCTCGGTCAGCGGCGTGCACTGGCGTCGGCGCTGACGCTCCTGACCGTGCTTCTCTTCGTGGTGGTGCCGCTCGGGATGATCCTCGGCATCGTTGCCAACCAGGCCGTCGAGATCACCAATCAGGCCGTGCCCTGGGTCCAACGGCAGATGGAAACGCCGGGCTTCTTCACCCAGACGCTGCAGTCCCTGCCGTTCTACGCGTACATCGAACCCTATCAGGACCTCATCGGCAGCCAGCTCGGCGATATCGTCGCGACGCTGAGTTCCTGGCTCGGCAAGGCCATCCAGTCGGCCACACTCGGCACCTTCAACGCACTGCTGAGTGTGGTGATCATTCTCTACACGACGTTCTTCCTGCTCATCGACGGCGATCGCTTCCTCTACTACGTGCTCTACTATCTGCCGCTTGACGACGAGGACGAGAATCGCCTGCTGCACCGTTTCACGAGTGTTACCCGCGCAACACTCAAGGGCACCGCGGTCATCGGCGTTCTGCAGGGTGGCCTTGCCGGACTGGCATTGCATGTCGCGGGCATTCCGAGCGCGATGTTCTGGTCGGTGGCGATGATGCTGCTGTCGGTGGTGCCGGGCGTCGGCACGGCGCTGGTCTGGGTGCCGGCGGTCATCTGGCTGGCGATCAGCGGGCAGTATGTGGAAGCCGTGGGTGTGGGTGCCTTCTGTGCCGTGGTGGTTGGATCGATCGACAATCTCCTCCGGCCGAAGCTCGTCGGCAACGACACCCAGCTTCACGAACTGCTGATCTTCTTCAGTACCCTGGGCGGGCTCGCGATGTTCGGTTTCACGGGCTTCATCATCGGCCCCATCATCGCTTCGCTCTTCGTGACCGTGTGGGAGCTCTATGGTGACGAGTTCAGCGAATGGCTGCCGACCACGGCCTTCCAGCCGCGGAGCGGTACGGTGAAGCTGCCTCACCAGCGGGTAGACTGGCAGTCACTGGCCGGCCACGGCGTCGGCAGTGCGGCCGCGGCAGGCGAGTTGTCCGGAGACGCCGGCGCGAATGATGCCGACGAGCATCGCCCGGCAGATGGCGAGACGAAACCAGATTCAAGGCACTCCGATACCTGAGCGCGCGGGGACGTTCCCGGCAGCGTATTCGCGGTTCAGTTGCCCGCTGAGCAGCGTGGTGTGATGTCCGTTTCGGTGATGGCCAGCGTTGTCGCATCGACCCGCTGCTGTTCCCGCTTGTCGTTGTCGCCGTCGATGTCGAAGGTGTCGAAGAACGCGATCTGCAGCGTGTTTCCGACGCGCAGGAGTGTGCCCTTGTCGAAGTCGACGAGGTCATCGAGAAACACCGTTGCGCGGAACGGGTCGTAGTAGGCCACGCCCGTTTCCGGATTCAGGTAGCAGTTGTCGACCTCGTCGAAATCGTGGAGCGACACGGTACTCTCGCCGTTGGCATCGGGTGCAGCGACGATCAGCACTGCGCGATCGGCTGGCTCGCCTTTCCAGTTGGCGTTGATGTCCCAGACGCCCACCGTGTCGAGCAGGGCTTCGTTCGGCACCACGTCGCCGGCGCCACCCCCGGTTTCCTCGGTGTCACTGTCGCTGCCGCAGGCGGTAACGAGCGTGCCGAGCAGGCAGGCGGTCAGGAGTGCTCGCCCGGGACGCCGCAGGGGCTGTCTGCCGTTGACGGAGTTGATGTCCGTTGTCGAGCGATCATGAACAGAGTGCATGGGTGGGGTAGTCTCCGGGTATCTGGTTCGAGGATGAGCGTTGCGGGGCACCATCTGCCGCTGCCGCGAAGCACGGAATGTGCGTGCAGAACCTGAGCCGCCCGGCACCCTGTCAGGGCTTGCGAAGCCGATGCCCGGTCCATTCCGGTCGAACAGATGGCGATGGCCGACTTCGGCCGAGAGTGTATCGTCCGGGGAGAGTTCCGCTGCGTCGAGCCTCGCCGCGAGTGTCTGCCCGCCGGCCAGTGTAAGGTGTTCCTTGCCTGATTTTCGAGGATGTCCGTCACATGCTCGGGTGGTTTTTCGGTCGATGGCCTCCTGCACAGGATTCGACATGCCGGTGTGGTTCATTCGCGTCCGTCGAGGTTGGGAAGCGGTTTGGTTGACAATACGGTATCCTGGTAGTATGAATATTTCATACTTATGTTGGGAGAAAGCTCATGGCCTCGACTGAAAAACGCACCATCAGTCTGCCGACTGAACACACGGCCTATATCGACAGTCTTGTCGCATCAGGCAGCTATGCTTCGGCAAGTGAGGTTGTTCGGGCTGGATTGCGGGCGTTGCAGGAACGTGATGCCGCCGTGGAACGATGGCTTCAGGAAGAGGTTGCGCCGGTCTATGACGCGATGGAAGCGAACCCCGAGCGCGCCCGCACCGCAGAGAACGTGTTTGCAGGCATTCGAGCGCGCCACGCCTCACGCCTCAAAGATGCTTCATGAAAGCCCGCCATGTCGCGTTTGCGCCGGAGGCCGAAACTGATCTGATCGAGCTCTACGACTGGATTGCCGGGCAATCCTCTCCGGCGGTCGCAATCGGCTACATTGAACGAGTTGAGGCCTTTTGCCAGCGTCTCGGTATCGCGTCGGAGCGCGGTCATTTGCGCAATGACATTCGGCCGAATCTGCGCATTATCGGCTTTGAACGTCGTCTGACTATCGCATTTGTGGTCGGATCAGAGACCGTCACAGTTTTACGGGTGTTCGCGAGTGGGCGCGATTGGGAACAATTGTTTTGATCACCCGAAGCAGTGAATCCCACGGTGCGCAATGCTTCTTCCTGCCGCGGGTACCGGATGAGAGCGGTGGCGGCAGCAGTTCCCGGATCCCGTCCTGAAGAAGCCTGTCATTGGGCATTGAACAGTACATACTGTGACCATACGCACACACCAGTTGTTTTCTTGCAGAAGCATGAGCCATGGCGATTCCCGGGAACGCAACTACTCCGGCAGATCGTTCAGTTCGTAGCTGGTACTGCGCCCACCTGCTTCCGATTTGCGCAGCACACCCCGCGTCAGCAGATCGTTGATGTCGCGCAGTGCCGTGTCCGGTGAACATTTCGCGATGGCTGCCCACTTGCTGCTGGTGAGCTTGCCCTCGAAACCGTCGAGCAACCTGTTCAGCAACTTCACCTGTCGCTCGTTCAACGGCGCGGTCGCCCAGCGCTGCCAGAATCGCGCCCTGCTCAGCACGGCATCGAGTGTGTGTTGTGCTTGGTCGACGGCGCGATGGAGGGTATCAAGGAACCACGCAAGCCACTCGGTGACGTCCATTGACCCCTTCTGCGTCCGCTTCAGGGTGTCGTAGTACGCCTTGCGTTCGCGCTGGATCTGCGCCGAGAGACTGTAGAAACGCTGCGGGCTACCGTCGGCACGCGCCAGCAGCAGATCGCCAATGGCTCGGGCGATACGGCCATTGCCGTCATCGAACGGGTGCAGGGTGACGAACCACAGGTGGCCGAGGCCGGCTAATCGCAGGCCTGCCAGATGTACCCGTAATCGCCGCAATTCATGCGGAGATTATCGGCCACAATCTCCGCACGCGCAAGTCAGTCACTGCACTCCGGCGCCTTGTCAGGGCTTGCCGAAGCCGATGGCCTGTCCATCCCGGTCGAACAGATGGCAGTGCCCGGCCTCGACGGCGACGGCAAGCGTATCGCCCGGGGAAAGTTCCGCTGCATCGAGCCTCGCCACGAGGTTCTGCCCGTCAGCCAGCGTCAGGTGTACCCAGGATTCGCCGCCGAGTTGTTCGAACACGTCCACCGTGCCCTGCAGGATGCCATCCGAGCTTGCGCGCAGGTGCTCGGGGCGCAGTCCGAGCGTCACCGGGCCGTCCGGCGCATCACTGCGGCAGATGCGCTGCGACCCGAGCAGGAGTTCGCCATGCTCGCTCCTGGCGTCGAGAAAGTTCATTGCCGGTGAGCCCAGAAAGCCGGCGACGAAGCGGTTGGCGGGTTTGCGATAGAGTGTCATCGGCGAGCCGATCTGCTCGATGCGTCCCTGATTGAGAATCACGATGCGGTCGGCGATCGTCATCGCCTCGACCTGATCGTGCGTGACGTAGATCATCGTGCTCGACAGACGCCGGTGCAGCTTGAGGATTTCCACCCGCATGTGCACGCGCAGCGCCGCGTCGAGGTTCGAGAGTGGTTCATCGAACAGGAATACCTCGGGTTCGCGCACGATGGCACGACCGATGGCCACGCGCTGACGTTGCCCGCCGGAGAGTTCGCGTGGTTTCCTGTCCATGAGGTCGTGCAGCCCGAGAATCCCGGCCGCTGCGTCCACGCGCCGCCGAATCTCCTCCCGGGCGACGCCGGCATGCCTGAGCGCAAAGCCGAGGTTGCCGCGCACGTCCTTGTGCGGGTACAGCGCATAGGACTGGAACACCATGGCAATGCCACGCGCCGCGGGCGGCTTGTGGTCGATGCGCTGCCCGCCGATGTGAATCTCGCCTTCATCGGGGTGTTCGAGCCCCGCGATCATGCGCAGCAGCGTCGACTTGCCACAGCCGCTCGGGCCGACGAACACCACGAGTTCGCCGTCGTCGACCTCGAGCGAGATGTCGTCGATGACACGGGTGTTGCCGAAGCGCTTGCCGACGTTGACGAGTGCCAGTTTCGCCATGAGTGGATTCAGCCCTTGATCGCGCCCGCGGTGATGCCGCGAATGAGCTGGCGCGAGAAGATGATGTAGAGAATCAACACCGGCACGATGGCCAGCGTCAGTGCCGCCAGCACCGCGCCCCAGTCGACCGTGTACTGACCGATGAACTGCTGTACGCCGAGTGTCACGGTTCGGGTGCTTTCGCCGGGCGAGAGGATCAGCGGGAACCACAGGTCGTTCCAGATCGGAATCATCGAGAACACGGCAACCGTCGCGATCACCGGGCGTACCAGTGGCAGCACGACCTCGAAGAAGATGCGGTACTCGCTCAGTCCGTCGATGCGCGCCGAGTCCTTGATCTCGCTCGAGACGGAGCGCAGGAACTCGCCGAAGATGAAGATCGCGACCGGCAGACCCTGGGCGGTATAGACGAGGATCAGCGCGGTCAGTGTGTTGGCGAGGCCAAGGTCGACGATCAGGTTCAGCAGTGCCACGGTACCGAGCCGGATCGGCACCATGATGCCGAGCACGAGATAGAGACCGATGAACCCGTTGCCGCGGAAGCGGTATTCGCTGACCGCGTGCGCGGCCATGGTGCCGAACAGCAGGATGAGCAGCAGCGAGACGCCGGTGACGATCAGACTGTTGCCGAAGTAGAGGGGGAAGTCGCTGTTGCCGAGCACGTTCTCGTAGCCCTTTGTCGAGAAGGTGTCCGCACTCGGCAGCGCCAGGGGCTCGCGGAAGATGCCCTTGCGCGACTTGACGCTGTTGATGATGATCAGCGCCAGCGGGAAGAGTGCCAGCAGCGACCAGCCGAGGAGCACGAGGTGGATGAGCAGCGACGACGCTGGTGGACGCGAGCGTGCCATCACATTTCGTAGCGGTTGAGCCGGCGTTGCACGCCGAAGAGATGGATGCCGACCCCGGTGAGGATGATCAGGAACAGCATCGAAGCCACCGTGGCGCCCATGTACTGATCACCCATCTGCGCCTGGAAGCCGAAGAAGGAGCGGAACAGGAAGGTGCCCATGACGTCGGTGGCGAAGTTCGGGCCGGCCAGGCCACCCTGAACCGAGTAGATGAGGTCGAAACTCGCGGTGAAGTTGCCGATGTAGGTGAGAATGCCGACGAGGCCGAGGGTGGGCAGGATCAGCGGCAGTTTCACCTTCCAGAAGATGGCCCAGTCGGACAGTCCGTCGACACGTGCCGCCTCGATGGTTTCCTCGGGAATGTTCAGCAGTGCCGCGTAGAAGAGCATCAGCGGAATGCCCACGTACTGCCAGATCGATATCAGCGTGATGGTGACGAGGGCGGTGCTTTCGAGACCGAGCCAGGGCTGGAACCACTCGCGCAGACCGAGTGCCTGCATGGCCCTGGGCGTGATGCCCCAGGTGGGCGAGAGAATCAGCTGCCAGATGAAACCGATCACGACCACCGAGAGCAGCGTCGGGAGGAAGAACACCGTGCGGTAGATGCTTGCGCCACGGAGTCGTGGCAGGCTCAGAAGCGCGGCAAGGGCGAGTGCGATGGGGTTCTGGATGAGCATGTGCAGCGCAAACAGTTCGATGTTGTTCACGAGCGCGTTCCAGAACTGATCCGCCCAGAAGGGCTCGGTGAAAAGTCTCGTGTAGTTGCCGAGTCCCGTGAACACGGGCTCGCCGCCGCGGACACCCCGGTACAGCGACAGTCGCAATGACTCGATGATCGGGTAGATCGCGAAGACGCTGTAGATCAGCGTTGCCGGTGCCAGAAACACGAGGATGTGCCAGCGTCGCGGGCGCCGCGGCGCTGGCCGGTGCTTCCGGCGAACGTCCGGTGGCGAACTCGGCATCAGACTCGCTCAGCCGTCATGGTCCGGCTCGTCGTTCTCCGGCTCGCACACGCTTTGGTTGCGGGGCGAGCCGGAGCGGGCAGCGAGCCGACTGGAGCGAGGAGAACCGCTCGCGCATTCAGGGCTTGTACCAGGCGTCGAGATTCTTCTGCGCATCGGCCGCTGCTTCCTCCGGCGTCATGCTGCCGTTGATGACATTGGTCGCGAGCGTCCACAGGTGGTTGCCGAGGGCCGGCTCACCGCGAGAGAGAATCTGTTGCGCGATGCGGATCGTGGATTCGCAGTCAGTGCGCATGGCCAGGAACTCGGCCGCCAGCGGATTCTCGAGTTCGATGTCGTGATTCGAGAGCGAGAAGAAGCCGGGTGCGGCGTTGCTCAGCAGTGAGGCGAACTCGGGCGTGGTGGTCCATTCGAGGAAGGTGCGTGCGGCCTCGGGGTGTTTCGTTGCCGCATTCATGCCGATGCCGATGTCGGTATGGTCGCTGATGTAGCACTTGCTGTCGGCATCCTTCTTCGGCGGTGGGAACGCGCCCATGTCGAAGTCGGCATTTTCCTGGAAGCCGGTGATCTCCCAGGAGCCGGTGGGGTAGATTGCCGCTCTGCCGAGGGTAAAGAGGTTCTGGCTGTCGGTGTAGCTCTGGGCCTGGAAACCGTCACCGAGGTAGGAGGCCCATCGTGCCATCTGGCGGAAGGGCTCGACGTAAGGGTCGTCGGTGAGTTTCGCGCTGCCGTCGATCAACGCATTGCGGCCTTCTTCACCCATCCAGTAGCTCGGTCCCACGTTGGTGTAACCCATGGTGGCCGCTTCCCACTGATCCTTGGTGCCCATGGCCATCGGGATGTAGCTGCCGTCTTCCTTGATCGTGTCGAGCACGGCGTAGAATTCGGCTTCGGTGGCAGGAACGTCGATGTCCAGCTCGGCGAAGGCATCCTTGTTGTACATGAAGCCGTGGATGACCGAGGCCATCGGCACGCAGAAGGTGGCGGAGCCATCGTCGGTCGACCAGGCGGCGCGCGCCACTTCGGAGAAGTTGTCGAGACCGGCAAGCTCCGTGATGTCCTCGAGGTGGCCTTCCTCGAAAAGCGCGAGTGCCTTGTCGAAGGGGCGGCAGACGATGATGTCGCCGGCAGTACCGCCCTGCAGTCGCGCGTTCAGCGCCGCGTCGTATTCGGTGGGAGTGGTGGGTGTGAACTGCACATCGATATCCGGGTGTGCGGCCTCGAACACGGGGATGATCTTCTCGTCCCAGATGGCCTGATCCTCCGAGCGCCAGCTCTCGATGGTGAGGGTAGTTCTGTCCCCGGCCATGGCGAGGCCGGATGCAGTCAGAGCCACGGCGGCGATGATGCCTTTCTGGACATTCACTTGCATGTCGTGCATTCCTTTCTCCGGTGGGCGGACTTCGATAGTATCGCCATCAGTTCCGGCAAATCAATTCTGCCCCGACCCGCCCACTGCCGATTCATCGATCCCAGCTCGTGTACCCAGACAGACCACAGGCCATCGTGACCGTGGACGGTGGCGGCAGTCGCTGTCGACTCGTCGCCTTCGTGCCGAGGCCGGAACGGGCGCAGAATCCGGCTGCCGAGCCTGCCGAGCCTGCCGAGCCTGCCGAGCCTGCCGAGCCTGCCGCCACGGAGTCGTCATCGGGAGACTGGCAACGATGCGCGGAGGTCGAGATCGATGGCCACGCGAGCCTCACCCTTGGTGTGGGCGAAGCCTGGCGGAACATCGAACGAGGCCTCGACGCGCTTGCCGAGCGGGTTCCGAAACCCGATTTTCTCGCCATGGGTCTGGCCGGCACGCTGCAGGTGGAGAGGCGTGCGGCTTTCGAGCGTTGCCTGCCCGAAGGCCTTCGCTGCCTTGTCGTCACCGATGGTCACGCCCAGCTCGTCGGCAGTCTTGCCGGTCGGCCCGGAGCCTGTGTGGCGGTCGGCACGGGCAGTGTCATCCACTGGCAGGATCGGGAAGGCACCGTCGGCATGGCCGGTGGCTGGGGCTTTCCGGTCGGTGACGAGGGCTCGGGCGCGTGGCTCGGTTGCGAACTCGTCAGGGCGTGGCTGCGCCATCGCGACGGTGACGACAAGAGCTCGGTGATGTACGCGGAACTGGATCGGCGCGTCGGCGACGATGTCTCGACAATTCAAGCCTGGCTTGCATCGGCGCGGTCGCGGGACTACGCGGCCCTGGCCGAAGGCATTCTCGATCATGCCGACGCGGGCGATGCCCTTGCCTGCCGATTGCGCGAGCGCGCCGTCGAGCGGATTGCCGCGCTGATCGGACTGGCACCCGCCGATCTGCCGCTGTGCTTCCGCGGTAGTGTTGCCGAACGACTCGCCGGCACTCTCGCAACCGGCTTCCCCGGCCGCCGGGTCGCTCCCGTCGGGGACAGTGCCGACGGCCTGCTGCGCCTTGCACTCGAAACCGTGTCGGCAGCACATCGACCATCCCACGTCGATGGCTGATTCGCGCCGGGAAAGTGCTGTCATTGCGTGCGTCAGCGGCGATAATGGGCGGATGCATACGGATCATGAGACACGGGACATGGGTTGCAGGAGAGCATCGGGATGAGGTCGCCGGTATCGGTCGCGGAACTTGCCCGCCAGGATGGTCTCTGGTGGCAGCCGGGGGGCTGGCAGGCGGCGCGCTGCCGTTTCGACAGCCATGTGCATTCGTTCACTCCGCTTGCGCCGAAGAAATACGCCGGCAATGACCATCTGCCGATGTTCGTGCCGGCACCGGTCGATCTGCACGTGCATGGTGGCGGTGGTGCCGACGTCATGCACGGCGAGATCGCGCTCCGGCGTGTGCTGCGCACGCATGGTGCACACGGTACCGGGGCGCTGCTGGCGACCTCGGTCACGGCGACCGACGAGGCGATCGAGCAGTTTCTCGATGACGTTCGCGCTGTCATGGAGGCACCCGAAGCGGGCGAGGCCGAGCTTCTTGGTGCGCATCTCGAGGGTCCTTTCATCAACCCGGACAAGCTCGGTGCACAGCCACCCTTTGCGCGCCGTGTCGATCCCGCGCGACTCGCTCGCTGGCTGGAAACCGGCGTGGTGCGTGTGGTCACCTACGCACCGGAAATGGATCCCGAGGAAGCGCTGCCGGCGCTGTGCCAGAAGCACAATGCCCGCGTGCAGCTCGGCCACAGCCTCTGCGACTGGGCCAAGGCCTGCCGTGAAATCGCTGCCGGCGCCGGCGTCACGCATCTCTACAATGCGATGAGTGGGTTCAGTCATCGTGAAGGCGGGCTTGCGCTGGCGGCTCTGGCGGTGGCCGAACAGGCCGAGATCATCGTCGATGGCGTGCATGTCGATGCCGCTGCCTTTCGCGCCGCCGAACGGGCCATACCCGGGCTCTACGGCGTGACCGATGCCACCGCGGCGGCGGGTATGCCCGATGGCCGGTATCGGCTGGGTTCGATCGAAGTCGAAAAGTGCGGCAATCATGTAAGGCTCGATGATGGCACCCTCGCCGGTAGTTGCCTGACCGCCGCCGACGCGGTGGGCGTGCTGCGCAGCTGGCATGTGGACTGGCATCGCATCGGTGCTTTGCTTGCCGGGCGTCCGTCGCACTGGGTCAACGCCGTCGGCCACGGTCTGATTCGCAAGGGGGCGGCAGCGAGCTGGCTCGAAATCAGCGATGATCAGGTCGTTGCGAGCTGGTTGCGGGGCGAGAGAAGGCCATGGCAGGCCCATCGTCCGGTGTTGTGAAGGTATTGCAGGTGTTGCATGCAGACTGAATTCATCGATCCCGAACATGCCGATCTGGATCTGCGTTCCGTTACCGAGATACTCGACACCTTGCTCGACAGCCAGCAGCAGGCGCTGCTCGCGGTCAGAAAGGCGCGCCGGCAACTCGACCATGCCATTGAACAGGCAGCGAGTCGCCTTGCCGGAGACAGCGGGCGCCTGATTCTTCTCGGTGCAGGTGCTTCGGGGCGCCTTGCCGTGCAGGATGGCGCCGAACTCTGGCCTACCTTCGGCTGGCCGCACGAGCGTCTGCTCCTGTGCATGGCAGGCGGCGAGCAGGCATTCGTCAGCAGTATCGAAGGCATCGAGGATGATGAATCGGTGGCACGGGAAGAATCATCAGCCGCCAGGCCGGGGCCGAACGATGTCGTGATCGCGGTTGCGGCAAGCGGTCGCTCGGCCTGGACCTGCACCTGGCTCGAACTCGCCCAGTCGGCCGGTGCACTCGGTATCGGCATCGCCAACAATGCCGGCTCCCGGCTGCTCGAGTCGGCCGATTGTCCGGTGCTGCTCGACTCCGGCCCCGAGGTGCTCGCAGGTTCCACGCGCATGGCGGCGGGCACGGCGCAGAAGATCGCGCTGAACCTCCTGAGCACCACCCTGATGATTCGCCTGCATCGTGCCTACGGCAATCTCATGGTGGACATGGCGGCGGTGAACAGCAAACTCGATCAGCGCCGCATTCATCTGCTGAAGGGTGTGCTGCCCCAGCTCTCGGATGAGGCGGCCCACGAAGCGCTGGCCGAAGCGGGTGGCTGGGTCAAGCTCGCGGCGCTGATTGCCAGTGGCGATCCGGTGGAAGCAGCCGTGCAGCGGCTCGATGCTCACAAGGGCAGTCTGCGTGCTGCATTGCGGGAACTCGCCGAAGAGGGCTGACACCACGGAAACGCGATCATGGACGGCTTGCAATGATCCGGACGGGTGTCCAGTGGGGCCAAGCCTGCGTCTTTCCTGCCATCCCGTCACCACCTGCAGGGTGGCATTGCGCGCTGAGCGGATCAAGCGAGCATGTATCATGACGTTAGTGTCGCTCGTCCTGCGCGCAGGTGACGGCGGTTGATTCCCCCTTTCGTTTCATCAATGGAGAATGCCCATGTCTTTCAATATCGTCGATCTGGTGAAGGACCAGATATCGGATCAGCTTCTCGGGCAGATGGGTAGCGTACTCGGCATCGACAGCAAGGCTGCCACCGGCGCCCTGAGTGGTGCGCTGCCGGGGCTACTCGACGGGCTTGTCGGTTCCGCCCGCAACCCCGCAGGTGCCGGAGTGCTGTTCGATGCGATCAGCAAGCAGGATGATGGCCTGCTCGGCAATCTCGGCAACCTTCTCGGGGGTGACCAGTCGGCCCAGGTCATCGACCAGGGCAATTCCGTACTCGGTTCGCTGCTCGGTGGTGGTGCGCTCGGCAAACTTGCCGATGTGATCGGCTCCTTTTCGGGTATCGGTCGTGGCGTCAGTGGTTCCATGCTTGGCATGTTGGCACCGCTTGTGCTCGGCGTGATCAAGAAGCAGTTCATTTCCGAAAACCATGCCGATGCTGGTGGTCTTGCCAGCATGCTCATGGGTCAGCAGGACAACATCAATGCCGCCATGCCCGAGGGCTTTGCCAACCAGCTGCAGTCATCGGGTTTCTTCGACAGCATCTCTCCCGGCACGCCATCGATGGATGCGCCGAGCGATTCGGCGGCGCCGCAAGTGCCTGCCCAGGCGGAGAGTGCCGTCGACTCGGCCCGAACTGCGGTTGTCGATGCGGGTGATTCATCGGGCGGCATGATGAAATGGCTGCTGCCGCTGGTCGCCATCGCCGTGCTCGGCTACCTCGGGATGAAGTTCATGGGCGGCAATCGTGATGCGGATGTTACGGGCGCGGTCAACGATGCCACGAGCGCTGCCGGTGATGCCGTGAACGAAGCGGGCGAGACCGCAGGCGATGCCGTCGATGCTGCAGCGAACTTCGATCTCGCAACGGCGCAGGAAACCCTCAGCGGTGCCTTCAACGATGCGTCGGATGCACTCACCAGCGTGACCGATGCCGAATCTGCCCAGGCTGCACTGCCGCAGCTCGAGAGCGTCGAGCAGAATGTCAGCGGTCTGGCTGCCATGCTCGAGAATGTGCCGGATACGGCCAGGGCGCCGCTGCAGAGCATTGCGCAGAATGGCCTCGCCAGGCTCCAGCCGCTGGCCGACAAGGTGCTTGGTCTGCCCGGTGTCGGCGATGTACTGGGCCCGGTGGTCGGTTCGATTCTCCAGGGGCTTGGCAGCATCGGCGGCTGATCGATTCTGCCAGGTGGCTCGAGGGCGGCCGGGCAGGTTCATGGCCTCGTTTCGTCAGCTCTGGCTGACGGAACGGGGTGGTCGACGAAGCAAGCTGACCGGAGTGCCTGTTCCGGCGGCAGAAACGAAAAAACCCGAAGCCACATGAGTGCTTCGGGTTTTTTCGTGGATGGTTCGTTGGTCGGGATGAGAGGATTTGAACCTCTGGCCCCTGCCTCCCGAAGACAGTGCTCTACCAGACTGAGCTACACCCCGAACGAACGCTCGATTATAGGCTATGTTTGTCGGTGGTGACAAGTGACTGCGGCGGCTTTCTCGTGCGAAACGTCTGCTGATCCGGAACTCGTTGCGCATCCGGGAGCGAGCCGGGAGCATGGCTGCCGAGATTCATGAAGTAGAATGGCTGCAAGGCATGTGGCATCCTTTCATCAAGCAGGGCATGCGGCGCCTGCGCGAGCCTGTTTCGGCCCGCGACCGCCGGCAGTTCCCGGTACGTCCCTCATCAGCTCTCCGGAGAGTGTTTACATGAAATTCATGGTAGTGAGACCCGCGAGTGCGCTCGCACGCGTCATGCTTCTTGCTGGCGCGACCACCCTTGCAGCAGGTTGCGGTGGCAGCAGCAGCAATGACACCGAGTCCGAAGCCGGTGGTGGCGCGGGCGACGAAGACATCATCAACAGCGAGACGGCGGATGCCGATCTCGACGGCATTGCCAATGCCTTCGACACCGACGACGACGGTGACGGCCTCCTTGACGGAGACGATCCCTTTACCGATCGTGATTTCGACGGGTTCGATGATGTCAGCGGGCTGACCGAGGTAGACGCGTTGGCCAACCAGGAAAACGCGAGCAACGTCGGCACCGACGATGAGCTCAGCTGTGGTGATCTGGCGGGCACCGACGCGATCTCCGGCACCTTCGACTGGAACGACAACTGCAACCTGCAGCGCGGTGCCACCCACGGCACCAGCTACTACACGCGCGGCGTGCAGCGCATCCTGTGGTGCCTCGGTTTCGACGAGGGCGAGGGGACGCTGTCCCGCTTTGCCGATGCACAGTTCGGGCCCACCACCGAGCGCGCAGTCATGGCCTATCAGACCGAACGTGGTCTGACACCCGTTGACGGCATCGTCGGTCCGGACACCTGGGGCGCGCTGCAGCGCGAAATCAGCCAGCAGCTCGGCGTCAGCAACCCGGCAGGCGTTCGCGCCTACGTGATCAACGGCGCGCGCTCCGAAGATGACTGTGATAAAGTACAGTTCTATGAGGTCTTCGATGCGTCCAGCCAGGAATTCACCCGCTGGGAGCTTGCCAACAACCCGGGCGAGACCGCACGGGCCGAGTTCACGGTTCGCAACCCCTTCAAGTGATGCGACGAGTGCGGGAGTCGCTGCCTTCCGGCGTCTCCCGCAACTGGTGAGCCTGCGATGAATCGGTTACTGGTTGCTGCAACCGCCGTGGTCCTGCTGGTTGCGGCGGTTTTTCTGCAATGGTATGCAGCAACGCCGGCCGGGAACGCCGTTGCAGGCGGTGCCGCGCGAAGCGACGACAATCTGCCACGCATCACGTCCCGTGACAATGAGGCGAACCTCGCCATCGAGGAGGCAGTGCCGACCGTGACCGAGCCTGTCGAGGATGGTGTGCTCGGCGAGGCCGAGCCACCCGCTCCCCGTGCTGCCTTGCCGAGCGATTTCGGTGAGCAGCTCGCCGCGATCGATGCCGATGCACGCGAGGCGGCTGCCGCCGTGGGTGTGTCCGGCTGGAATGACGATGCCTTTCATGTCGCGCTGGAACGACTGCAGAACGATGCCGGTTTTCGCCTCGCCCTGCAGAACGAGTTTCTCGACGAAACCGATCCATCACGCTTGCTCGCCCTCAGTCAGCTCCTCGGCGATGCCGCCATGCCCGAACTCACGGCGGTGGCAGAGTCCATGCTCCATACCGGCAACCCCGCGGCACGGGCAGGTGCGATCGATCTGCTGCGGCGTCAGCAGGCCATCGACCCGCGAGTGCGTGACATCGCACTCGATCTCATGTCCGCCACGAGCGACAGCGACGAGCTTGTCGCCGCCATGAACATTCTCGCTGCCCCCGCCGCGGCCTCGGTCGAACAACAGCAGGCCATCATCAATCAGGTGTCGGTGCTCACGAGCAACCCTTCTCCGAAGGTACGCCGCCAGAGCTACGCGATTCTCGGTCGCTGGGTCGAGGATGACGGAGCGGCGGAACTCTTCGCCGCCGGTCTTCGCGACGAGGACCCGGAAGTCAGCAGGAGCGTGGCCTACGCGCTCGTCGATTATCCGTACGACAATCCCGCGCTCAAGGCCGAACTCTGGTCGATCGTCGAAAACCCCGACAGCGAGCGCGAAGCGGTTTCAAGTGCACTCCTGGCCTACGAAAGCATGCCGCTCGATGCTGTCGAGCGGGAGCAGGCCGAAGCGGCGCGACGGGCGCTGAACCAGCGATGAGCAAGCGATGAGCAAGCGATGAGCGAGCGCAGACGGCCTTCACGCGTGGCATCGCTGGCCGCGCGCCGCATCCAGCAGCGGCAGTTCGCGTCGCTGGCCTGGCGCATCGATGTGCGCGGAGAAACCGTCGATGCCGGCGATATCGGCTGGCGCGATCACGCCGAGAGCGTGGCAATGACGGGGGGCGAGATCTACCGCATCTACTCGATGACCAAGCCCGTGGTCTCGTTCCGCATCCTGCAACTCATCGAGGCGGGCAGACTCGCTCTCGACTCGCCCGTGGGTGACTGGATGCCGGGCTTCGATCGGATGAGCGTGTTGCGACGCGACGGGCGCACCGAGCGCCTTCAGCGGCGCATCACGGTCGAGGATCTGCTGACACATCGCGCGGGGCTGTCCTACGATTTCCTGCCCGACTGCCCGCTTGCCACCCTGTACCGCGAAGCGCATCTCGTGACCGATGCCTCGCGTTCGCTGAGCGAACTCGTGCAGGCGCTTGCGGAGTATCCACTGGCCTTCCAGCCCGGTGAGCGCTGGTACTACAGCTACGCCACCGACGTGCTCGGCCATCTGATCGAGTACGTCTGTGATCGCCCGCTCGACGAAGACCTCGAACAGGCGCTGTTCGCACCGCTTGGCATGGTCGATACCGCGTTTCATGTGCCCGACGACAAACGCGCGCGCCTCGTTGCCATGTACGGCGGCCGTGGGCTCGGTGAGCCACCGACAAGCTTCGATACCCGCAACGAACTGACGCCCGTGGACGTGGAGGACAGCCACCCGAGTGACAGGCGAGCGGGATTCCTGCGCGGTGGATTCGGACTGTTCTCCACGATCGACGATTACTGCCTTTTCATTCGGATCATGAAGAAAGGCGTGGATGCGGCCGGGCGCGAGTACCTCGGCAGCGAACTGGTGGACTGTCTCTGGCAGAATCGTCTGCCCGCAGCGCAGCGCCCGCTGCACATCTATGGCGATCCCTATTCCGGCTACGGCTGGGGCCTCGCCGGGCGGATCATGGTGGATATCGACGAGGCCGACGTGGTTACCGTGCCCGGTGAAGGTGGATGGTCGGGTGCCGCCTCGACATGGTTCTGGATCGATCGTGCCAACGACACGAGCGGTGTGATCATGACGCAGTTTCTGGGTTCCAGCGTGGCCATCGGCGCGCAGATGCAATCGGCCTTCTACATGGAGGATTCCGGCGCGCAGGGCTGAAGGTGCATGTCGCATTCCGTCACCAGAGACCAGCCCGAAAGATGCCGCTCGACGAGGGTGCCGAGGCATGCAATATGGTCGGGGCGGTCGTTGAGACAGGGGATGTACTGGTAGCGTTCGCCGCCCGCGGCAATGAAGTATTCACGGTTCTCGCCGGCGATTTCCTCGAGCGTTTCGAGACAGTCGGCGGAAAAGGCCGGCGTGATCACGTCGATGGAGCGGATGCCTTCACCCGGCAGCGTCTTCATGGTTTCGTCGCAGTAGGGGCGCAGCCATTCCTCGCGCCCGACGCGTGACTGGAACACCACGCGCAGTTGCTCGGGACGCAGCCCGAGCTCTTCGCCGAGAAGGCGTGTGGTCATCATGCAGAAGTAGTAGTAGGGGTCGCCATTTCGCAGGTAGCGCATGGGAATGCCATGATAGGACGTGACAAGCAGCTCGCCGCGCCCATGGTCGTCCCAGCTCTCGCGCACGCTTTCGGCGAGGGCACGAATGTACAAGGGTTCTTCGTGGTACTGGTTGATGAAGCGTAGCTCGGGGATCCAGCGTGTCTGCTGCAATTCGCGGGTCACGGCGTCGAACACCGAAGCCGTGGTGGTGCATGAATACTGCGGGTACATCGGCAGCACCAGAAGGCGCCGCACGCTCTGCTGGTCGAGTTCGCGCAAGGCCGAGGCAATCGAGGGGTTGCCGTAGCGCATGCCGAGTGCCACGGGCACGCTTTCGCCGAAGCGGGTGGCAAGTTCCTGCGTGAGTGCGCGTTGTTGCCGTTCGGATACGTGCAGTAACGGCGAGCCGGTGTCCTCGGACCAGATTTCGCGGTAGGCCTCGGCGCTCTTGCGAGGCCGGATGCGGAGAATCACGCCATGCAGGATCAGTCGCCAGAGCCAGCGGGGCGCTTCGACGATGCGGGGGTCGGCCAGGAATTCGGCCAGATAGCGGCGCACGGCAGGGATATCGGGCGCGTCCGGCGTACCGAGATTGACCATGAGCACGCCGACACGGGCATCGCTGCCATGGAGATAGTCGGGGTTGCCGTTGTATCGCATCGTTCGTACGTTCTTCGCCGACTCGAACCGGCTCGGCTCCATGGATACACTGTTTGTCTGGCGCGGGTACGGCGCCTGTCGTAGCATGAGTGGACGGCCAGGCGCACGTATGTATCTCGTGCATGCACAATCGGCTGCATGCCTGCCAGCAGGTATTGCAGCCGCCGAACGGAACACAGTATAAGTGTAATTCAAGTCAGGATATGAAAATCTTGTTGTCAGAATCGGTGATCGCGTGAGCCTTCGTATCGCGCTGCCCGCGGAAAGTCGCGTTGGCGAGTGGCGCGTTGCCCTCGTGCCCGAATGCACACGGTGGCTGATCGCCGATGGCTGCCATGTTGTCCTCGAGTCCGGAGCCGGCTGCAATGCGGGCTTTGCCGACGAGGATTACGACGGCGTGGAACTGCGGCAGGGTTTTGCCGCCACGGTGGCCGATGCCGACATCGTGGTGAAGGTAGCGATTCCGACGCACGAGGAAAGCGAGCAACTGCCTGCCGGTGCCGTGCTGATCTGCCTTCTCATGGCCTTTCGCCATCCGGCGGAAGTGGCCCGCCTCAGGGCACGAGGCCTTGCCGTGATCGCGCTCGATCATCTGCCGCGCACCACGCGCGCGCAGCCGATGGATGCGCTTTCCTCACAGGCCACCGTGGCCGGCTACAAGGCTGCCCTGCTAGCCGCCGAACTCTCGCCGCGCCTCTTTCCCATGCTGAGCACCGCTGCGGGCACCATTCGCCCATCGCGGGTGCTGGTGATCGGCGCCGGGGTGGCGGGACTGCAGGCGATTGCCACGGCGCGACGTCTCGGCGCACGGGTGGAAGGGCATGACGTGCGTCGCGCCGCACGCGAGCAGATCGAATCGATGGGCGCCCGTGCGATCGATACCGGCGTGGAGTTCGAGGGCAGGGGCGGACACGCGCGGCCGCTGAAGAAGAAGGAGCGGCGACGGCAGCACGAGGTTCTGGCCAGGCACGTGGCAGAGGCGCACGTGGTCATCTGTGCCGCAGCCATTCCCGGTCGTGCTGCACCGCTGATTCTCACCCGGGACATGGTCGAGGGCATGCAGCGCGAGAGTGTCGTCGTCGACATGGCCGCGTCGAGCGGTGGCAACTGCGAGCTGACGCGCCCCGGGGAGCAGTTTCGCCACAGGGACACCTTGATCGTCGGGCCGCTCAATCTGTCGAGCCACGGGGCAATGCACGCCAGCGAAATGTACTCGCGCAACGTGCTCAACATGCTGAACCTCGTGATCGAGGCCGGCGAGGCGAGACTGGATCGCGACGACGACATCATCGCGCACAGCCTGTTGATGCAGAACGGTGAAATCCTGCATGACGGCATTGCCGCGATCCTCGGTGAAGATGCCGCGGCGAAGGAAAAGAAGGAAAAGAAGGAAAAGCAGGCGGCGGCCTCTCGGGAAGCACTCGCGCCGGCGACGGCCGAATCCGTGCGCGGGCCTGCAAGCGGGCGTCGACACGAGGGTGGACGTCGGCACGAGGGCGAACCTGCCGGTCGTGAGGGCACGGTGCGGGAAGTGCCCCGGCAGGCTGCTGCCGCCGAATCGGCAGTGGCCGACGTGAAGACGGAAGATGGCGCGCCCGACGATCTCACGCTGATCGATGGCATCGGTCCGGCAGTGCGCGAGCAATTGCGCGATCATGGTATCGAGCGGTTCGTGCAACTCGCCGAGCTGGACCAGGATGCGATGCAGACGCTGATCGATCAGCTCGGACTCGATATCGAACTGCTCGAAAAGAACTGGCCGGCTCAGGCCGAAGGTCTGCTGAAGGAACAAGGTCACTGATGTCGTTCACGGGAATCAACGCGCTCTATCTCTTTCTGCTGGCAGGTGTGGTCGGCTATTCGCTGATCCGGCGGGTTCCCATCATCCTGCACATGCCGCTGCTTGCCGCGGCGAACTTCATGCATGGCGTGGTGCTCGTCGGTGCCATCATCGCGCTGGCAACGGCCCGCAACTCCTTTCAGGAAGCCCTTGGGTTCATCGCCGTCATGGCGGCCACCGTCAACGTGGTCGGCGGCTTCGTGGTCAGTGATCGCATGTTGAAGGTACTGACGCGGCGACTCGAACCCGAGGCGACGGCAGAAGGCGATGCAACCGATGACACGGCACCGACCGCAGGGCCGCGTTCGTGAACGTGGAAGCGGGGCTGGCGCTGTCCGCCGTCATCACCGAGGCGCTCCGCTTTGTTGCCACGCTGATGTTCGTCGGAGCCCTGCGCATGCTCGGCAACCCCGTGTCGGCGCGGCGCGGGCTGAGGCTGGCAGGATTAGCGCTGCTGGTGTTGCTGGCCAGTGTGGTCACGCAACCGGATTTGCCGGCGCGTCATCTCGCTCTGATCGGTGTCGCAATGCTGCTGGGTGCCGCCTTCGGTTTCCGGCGCTCGATGACCCTCGATCTCAGCGCCGCACCACGCATGGTTGCCATGCTCAATACCTGCGGCGCGATGGCGGCGACCGCCGTGGCCGTGTTCGTGCTGATGCAGGCGCGATACTCCACCTTCGATGCCAGAGTCTTTGCCCTGCTCGGTTGTTTCGTCGGCTGTACCGCGTTTGCCGGCTCCCTGTATGCCTGGTTGCGGCTCGGCGGGCGCATCTCTCGCAAGACACGTTTCGTCCGGTTCCAGCGGCTCTATCTCGCCAGTGCCGTCGCGGTGCTGATCCTCGGCCTGCTGATCGCCTTTTCGCCCAAGGCAGCGTCCGTGTTGCTGCCGCTGTTCGTGCTGCTGGCACTCGCCTTCGGTGTGCTCATGACGATGCCGACGGCGGCTACCGATCTGCCGGTGCTGATCTCGATCTACAACGCTTTCGCCGGACTTGCCGTGGCATTCGACGGGTACGTGCTGCAGAACCCGGTCATGATGGTGGTCGGCATGCTCGTGTTCACTGCCGGTGCCGTGCTCACGCGGCTCATGGCGCGCTCGCAGAATCGCCGACTCAGCGAGATCATGTATTCGGGTTTCAGCGAAACGCGGCATCGGGACTATCTCGAGCGTGAACGCGAGCAGCGTCACTTCCATCGCATCGACCCCCATGATGCAGCCTACGATCTGGCCTACGCCTCGCGGGTGCTGGTGGTGCCGGGTTACGGCATGGCACTCGCCCAGGCACATCACAAGATTCGGGAACTCACCCAGCTGCTCGACGAGCGCGGCGTCGACACGGCCTTTGCGATTCATCCAGTGGCCGGACGCATGCCGGGGCACATGAACATCCTGCTCGCCGAGGCCGGCGTGCCCTACGATGCCATTCACGACATCGATGACATCAACCACGGATTTCCGGCCGTCGATGTGGTGCTCGTGGTCGGCGCCAACGACACGGTCAACCCCGGTGCGCGAGAAGATCCGAGTTCACCGCTGCATGGCATGGCGGTTCTCGACGTGGCTCGGGCGCGCCGTGTCATCGTGCTCAAGCGGGGCGGGGGACTCGGCTATGCCGGTGTCGAAAACCCGCTGTTTCTCGAGCCTCACGTGAGGGTGATGCCGGGCGATGCCGCGCAGTCGGTGCAGTCGATGATCCTGCACCTCAAGGACATCGGTTGATTCGGTACCGTCGTTGGCATGGCCTGTCGCTTATCCACAAAAACTGTGGAAAAGTATGTGGAGAAACTCTTCCCGGCAGCCTTGCAGGCGCATGGTTGTCACATCGAGGCCGGATTGTTCAAAAAGTGAACAATGTGAGAAAATGCTTTGATATCAATGGGATAAAGAAGAATTGTGCGGTGTTGCCTGCGGCGGTGGGCGTAAGTGGCACATGTGCGGTGGCCTGTCATGAGCGTGTGCATAACTTCAGCGAAAAGTCGCATTCGTCAAGGGGTTTCGGCAACCATGTTTGGTCATCTGGACCAGAAATCCGGCGTTCGGGCATGAATTTACGTTTCGCGACATTTCCCGCCGCGACGTCTGCCGTACCTTGTCCCTTGGCGGCGTGTGTCGCGTCGCGTCCGGCCACGGCGTCTGTCGCGTCCCGGATCGCCTGCCCGTCGGGTACGTATCGATGATCGTCGGGGTCGCCGTGCCCGTACCCCTGCACGGTCTGTTTCACTACCGCTGGCCCGAGGCCCTTCCCTTCCAGGCCGGGCTTCGCGTGCGCGTCGGTTTCGGGCCGCGTGAACTCATCGGTGTCTCGGTCTCGCGGCACGACGAGAGCGATGTACCCGTGAACAAACTCCGCGCGGTCGGCGAGGTACTCGACCGCGAGCCCGTGCTGCCGCCCGAGAGTCTTGCCCTCATGCGCTGGCTCGCCGACTACTATCACTACCCGCTCGGCGAGGTCCTGAACCTTGCGCTGCCGACAGCGCTGCGCCGTGGTGCGCCGGCGGTGCTCGAGCCGCAGCGCCGCTGGACCAGCACGGTGACAACGGACAGGATGCCTCCAGAGCTCGAGGCGTCGCTCGCGCGAGCGCCGGCACGGCGGCATCTCCTCGAGGAACTCGGGCAATCGCCGGGTGGGCTCGATGCGGCCGCGCTCCGCCTGATCAGTCCGCGCTGGAAGCAGTCGGTGGCGGCACTCGTCGAGCTTGGTGCCGTGGTCGAGGAGCAGCATTCCACGATCAGCCGCAACGCAGCCAGCGAAGCGGGTCCGGTGCTCAACGCGGAACAGGCGCGGGCGGTCGAGGCGCTGATGGCGGCGGCTGGTCGGTTTCAGCCCTTCCTGTTGTTCGGCGTGACCGGCAGTGGCAAGACCGAGGTGTACCTGCGTGCCATCCACGACACCGTCGAACGCGGCCGGCAGGCGCTCGTGCTGGTGCCGGAGATTGCCCTGACGCCGCAACTGCTGTCGCGCTTCCGGCGTCGTCTGTCGGCGCGCCTCGTGGTGCTGCATTCGGCCATGAACGACAGCGAGCGACTCGAGAGCTGGCTCGCGGCGTCGCGCGGCGAGGCGGACGTGATCATCGGCACGCGCTCGGCCGCGCTGTTGCCGCTGCCTGCTCTCGGTCTGATCGTGGTCGATGAAGAGCACGATGGCTCCTACAAGCAGCAGGACAAGCTCCGTTATCACGCGCGCGACCTTGCCCTCGTGCGTGCGCGCGAGGCTGCCTGTCCGGTGGTGCTCGGCAGTGCCACCCCCTCGCTCGAATCGCTTGCCAACGTCGCGGCCGGACGTTATGTCGAGCTGCCACTCGAAGAGCGTGCCGGTGGTGCCAGCGCACCTGCCATCAGGCTTCTCGACATTCGGCGGCGGCCGTTGATCGAGGGCTTGTCGGACCGCCTCATCGACGCGATCGGCGAGACGCTGTCGCAGGGTGGTCAGGCGATGGTGTTCATCAACCGTCGTGGCTTTGCACCGACGCTCATCTGCAACGACTGCGGTCAGCCTGCTGATTGCCGGCGCTGCGATGCGCACATGACGGTGCATGCCGGCCAGTCTCGCCTGCGTTGTCATCATTGCGGTTCCGAGCGGCCGCTGCCGCCGGCGTGCGAGCACTGTGGCTCGGTCGAACTCGATCGTGTCGGCTACGGCACCGAGCGCATCGCGGCGGCACTCGAGCACGCGTTTCCCGATGTACCCATGGCAAGAATCGATCGCGACAGCACGCGCCGCAAGGGTGAACTCGACCGGCAGCTCGCGCGTGCGGCGTCGGGCGAGGCGCGCATTCTCGTCGGCACGCAGATGCTCGCCAAGGGGCATCACTTTCCGGCGCTGACGCTCGTCGGCATTCTGGACGCCGACCGCGGGCTTTTCGGCACCGACTTCCGCGCCCTCGAACACATGGCGCAGCTCGTGTTGCAGGTGGCGGGCAGGGCCGGGCGTGCCGAGCGGCCCGGTACGGTGCTGCTGCAGACCCGCAACCCCGACCACCCCCTGCTGAACCTCCTCGTGCGCGACGGCTACCGCGCGCTCGCCGAGGCACTGCTCGAGGATCGCCGCGCGGCGGAACTGCCACCGGCGAGCCATCTTGCGGTGATTCGTGCGGAAGCGGCGAGTGCCTCGGCGGCGAGCGCCTATCTTGCCGCGGTGCGCGAGCAACTGCTTGCGATCGACCAGGGACTCGATCCGACGAGAGATGGGGAATGTCTGGTACTCGGTCCGGCGGCAGCGCCGATGGAGCGGCTCGGTGGTCGTTATCGTGCCCAGCTTCTTCTGCAGGCGTCACGACGCGCGTGGCTGCACGAGCGTCTGGCGCGTCTGGTGCCGTCGATGGGTGAACTGCCCGGGGCGCGGAAGGCGCGCTGGTCGATCGATGTCGATCCGGTCGACCTCGGTTGAGGCAGCCTGGCCGGGGCTTGCTAAACTCCATGGCCGCCAGAGGTTCGCGATGCCAGCGAACCGCACCCGCATGAGGCCTGCCAGCCTCGATTCAAGGTATGCACCCGTGAAGGAACTGATCGAAGAGCGACTGGCCAGTGCGCTCGATACACTCAAGACCGATGGCCTCGTGCCGGCAGACGTCACTGCCGACATCGTGGTGACGCGCACGCGCGACCCGAGCCACGGCGACTTCGCCAGCAATCTCGCCATGGTGCTCGCCCGCCCGGCAGGATGCGCGCCGCGCGAAATTGCCGCGGCGCTGGTGGCAGCCATCGGCAGTGATGCCGCGATTCACCGGATCGACATCGCCGGCCCCGGTTTCATCAACTTTCACCTCGCCGACGACGCCCAGAGTGCCGTCATCGCCGAGGTGCTCGAGGCAGGCGAAACCTATGGCCGCAGCGAGGTGGGTGCGGGCACGCGGGTGCAGGTGGAGTTCGTCTCGGCCAACCCCACGGGCCCCCTGCACGTCGGTCATGGCCGGGGTGCCGCCATCGGCGCGACGCTCGGCAACATCCTTGCCGCCACCGGGCACGAGGTACAGCGCGAATACTACGTGAACGATGCCGGGCGGCAGATGAACATCCTCGCCCTGAGCGTGTGGCTGCGCTATCTCGAACAGCGCGGCGAGACACTGCGTTTTCCCGACAACGGTTATCGGGGCGACTACATTCGCGAGATCGCCGCCGAACTCGCGGCCGCGTACGGCGACGATCTGCGCCGTCCTGCCGCCGAGATCTTCGACGGCATACCGCCCGATGCGGCCGACGGTGGCGACAAGGAAGTGCATGTCGATGCTCTGATCGAGCGCATGCGCGCGCTTGTCGGCGATGATTACCGCCTCGTGTTCGATACCGCGCTTGCGAACATCCTCGACGACATCAAGGCCGATCTGGGCGAGTTCGGCGTGCACTACGACAACTGGTTCAGCGAACGCAGCCTCGCCGATGCCATACCGGGCGTGATCGCGAAGCTCGATGCCGCCGGGCACCTCTACGAGAAGGATGGCGTGACCTGGTTTCGCTCCACGGCCTTCGGTGACGACAAGGACCGCGCCGTGATTCGCGCCAACGGTCAGAGCACCTATTTCGCCTCCGACATCGCCTACATCGACAACAAGCTCGAACGTGGTTTAGATCGCATCATCTACTGTTTCGGTGCCGATCATCACGGCTATACCACGCGTCTCTACGCAGCCTGCGAGGCGCTGGGTCATGCACGCGAGAAGCTCGAATTCATGCTGATCCAGTTTGCCATCCTCTATCGCGGCGCAGAGCGGGTGCAGATGTCGACGCGCTCCGGCTCCTTCGTGACCATCCGCGAACTGCGCAACGAGGTGGGCACCGATGCGGCGCGCTGGTTCTACGTGATGAGAAAGTACTCGCAGCATCTCGATTTCGACCTCGAACTCGCGGCGAGCCAGTCCAGCGACAACCCGGTCTACTATGTGCAGTACGCCCACGCACGCATCTGCAGCGTGCTGCGGCAACTCGAACAACGCGGGCTCGCATGGAACCGCGAGGCCGGGCTGCGATCGCTCGCCCGGCTCGTGGAACCGCAGGAGAGCGAACTCATGACGCTGCTTGCATACTGGCCTGAAGTGCTCGAGCGCGCGGCGCTCGCCAGAGAGCCGCATCAGGTCACGGGATACTTGCGGGATCTCGCGAATGCGCTACATACTTTCTATAACGCCCACAAGGTCATCGTCGATGACGAGGCGCTCCGCGATGCACGCCTGGCACTTCTGCTGGCCGTGCGTCAGGTGCTTGCCAACGGCCTGAAGCTCGTCGGCGTGTCGACTCCGGAGGTCATGTAGAGCGGTGGCAGACAAACCCGACAGAAAGAAACCGCGCGCGCTGCTGCTCGCGCTGGGCCTGATTCTGAGCTTCATGTTCTGCAGCGTGATGTTTCTTTCCAGTCTGCCCGTTGATCCGGTCTTCGACGAGTCGCAACTGGCGAGCGACGCCAGCAGTTCGGACTTCCAGTTCTACGACCTGCTCAAGAAGCAGGACACCGAGAACCGTGAGGTGCAGGAAATTGCGAGTGCACAGCGCGTGATTCCCGTGGATACGCGCGTGGTGCCGGGCAACTCGCAGATGATCAACCAGCGCACGCGTGCCGCCGAAAACTATGCCGAAATTCCCGCAAGCAGCATCGGCCAGGAATCCTATTACCTGCAGGCCGGGAATTTCGTTTCTCCGGCCGATGCCGAACGTGCCAGCATGGCCGTGCGCATGCTCGGGCTCGACGCCTTCGTGGTGCAGCGGGAAGTGAACGGACGTGTCGGCCACCGCGTACGCATCGGGCCCTACTTCGACGAGGAAATGCTCAACGACGCCAAGCAGCGCCTGCGCCGCGGCAGCATCGACTTCAAGATCATTCGTGTAGCGGGTTTTCGGGATCCGGCCAGGAACGATGATCCGCAGCGCGCGGGTGACTGAGGCTGAGTGGTTCTCGATCCACTTCCGGGGCCAGCCGGCGCGCCCTTCGGCGCGAGATCGACGGCTGTCTGCAACGCGACAAGCCGCGTCTGTACGCCGAACTCGGGCGCGTGTTCGGCAAGGGAGCCACTGACGAGGCAATCGCATCGCTGAAACGGCGCATCGAGCGCTCGCAGGCAGGACTTGCGGCGCGACGGGCGGCGCTGCCGGTACCAAGCTATCCGGTCGAGCTGCCGGTGGCGGCACGCCGCGCCGACATCGTCGCGGCCATTCGTGACAACCCCGTGGTCATCCTCTGCGGTGAAACGGGTTCGGGCAAGACCACGCAGCTGCCGAAGCTCTGCATCGAAGCGGGCTGCGGGGCCGCAGGTCTCATCGGGCATACACAGCCCCGGCGAATCGCGGCGCGCAGTGTCGCCGCGCGCATTGCCAGCGAACTCGACACCAAGGTGGGCGAGGCGGTCGGCTTCAGGATCCGCTTCACCGATCAGGTCAGCGATCGCACCGTCATCAAGCTCATGACCGACGGCATCCTCCTGTCCGAGATCCAGTCCGATCCCTGGCTCAACCAGTACGACACGATCATCATCGACGAAGCCCACGAGCGCAGCCTCAACATCGATTTCCTGCTCGGCTACCTGAAGCAGCTTCTCGCGCGCCGGCCCGACCTCAAGCTCGTCATCACTTCGGCCACGATCGACCCGGAGCGCTTTGCGCGCCACTTCGACGATGCGCCGATCATTCTCGCCGAAGGGCGCAGCTGGCCCGTGGAGCTGCGTTATCTGCCGGATGGACGACAGGCAGATGCCGGCGTCTGCGGTGATGCCGGAGACAGGAACGCGGCTGACGACAGGGTTGACGGCATGACCGGTGACGGGGCTGGCGGCAGCGGCGGCGAGAGGGCCGGCGGCGACAGGGCCAGCGACAAGGCCGGCGGCAGTACCGGTGACAATGCCGGTGACGACAACGAGGTCGAGGACCTTCCCGGCGCCATCACGGCAGCCTGCGAAACGCTGCTGCGCGAGCGTGCGGGCGACATCCTCGTGTTCCTCTCGGGCGAGCGTGAAATCCGGGAACAGGCCGAACTCCTGAGAAAGCAGGCCGCGCACAACAAGTGGTTTCGTGGTGTCGAGGTGTTGCCGCTCTTTTCGCGCCTCTCGAACGCCGAACAGAACCGCATCTTCGAGTCGCATCGCAGTACACGCATCGTGCTTGCGACGAACGTGGCCGAAACCTCGCTGACGGTGCCCGGCATTCGTGCCGTGGTGGATCCCGGTCTGGCGCGCGTGTCGCGCTACAGCGTCAGGAGCAAGGTGCAGCAGCTGCCCATCGAGAAGGTGTCGCAGGCGTCGGCCAACCAGCGCAAGGGCCGGTGTGGTCGCGAAGCGCCGGGTATCTGCATCCGCCTCTATACCGAGGAGGACTTTCTCGCGCGCGCTGAATTCACCGAGCCGGAGATCCTCAGAACCAATCTCTCGGCCGTCATCCTGCAGATGGCGGCGATGAAGCTCGGCGACATCGACCGCTTCCCCTTCGTCGAACCGCCCGAGAAGCGTTACGTCAATGATGGCTACCGCGTGCTCGAGGAACTGGCCGCGATGGACGCGAAGCGTCAGCTCACTCCGCTCGGGAAGCGCCTTGCGCGCCTGCCGGTGGATCCGCGCCTCGGTCGCATGCTGCTCGCCGCGGCCGAGGAAGGCTGCGTGCGCGAGATGCTCACCCTCGTGAGCGCGCTGTCGATCCAGGATCCCCGCGAGCGCCCCTTCGACCGGCGCGAAGCGGCCGACGAGATGCACGCCGAGTTCAGGCATGAAGCATCGGATTTCCTGAGCTGGCTGAATCTCTGGGCCTTCGTTACCGTGCAGAAGCAGCGTCTTTCGAACAGTCAGTTCAGGAAGATGTGCCGCCAGCGTTTCCTCTCGCCCATTCGCCTGCTCGAATGGATGGATGTGCGTCGCCAGCTCGAGCAACTGGCACGCGAACTGAAGCTGCCGTTGTCGGATGTCGATGCCGAGGCCGACGCCATTCACCGTGCACTCCTGCCCGGGCTGCTCGCGAACGTGGCGGTCAGGACCGAGCGGGGGAACTATCTCGGCACGCGCAATCGTCACCTGGCCATCTTTCCGGGCTCGGCGCTTTTCCGGAAAGGGCCGAAGTGGCTGGTGGCAGCGGAACTCGCCGAAACCTCGAAGCTCTTTGCACGGCAGGTGGCCGGCGTCGATCGTGACTGGATCGAGCATGCCGCTGCGCATCTTCTGCACTACAGCTACCGCGATGCGCACTGGCAGAGGAAGCGCGGGCGCGTTTCCGCGTGGGCGCAGTCAACGCTGTATGGCCTCGTGATCAACCCGAAGCTGCGCGTCGACTACAGCCGCATCAACCCGGCCGAGGCGCGGCAGATCTTCATCCGCGAGGCGCTCGTCGCAGGCCAGATCATCACCAGGGGCGAGTTCCATCGCTACAACCAGTCGCTTCTTGACGAGGTGACGCTACTCGAGGAGAAGACCCGCCGGCGCGACATCGTGGTCGACCCCGAGGAACTCGTGCGCTTCTACGACGCCCTCGTTCCCGAGGGAGTCTGCACGACGGCCGATTTCGAATCCTGGCGGCGTGACTACGAAAGGGAATTCCCGCGCGGTCTCTTCTTCACGCGCGAACAGCTCATCGACGATGAGGAGGCCGCTGCTCCCGTTGCCGACTACCCCGACCAGATCGACATGAACGGGGTGGTGCTGCCGCTGCGCTATCGCTTCTCCCCGGGTGACGAGGATGACGGCGTGACGCTGGTCTGCCCGATGGAACTCATCAACCGCGTCTCGGCCGAGCGCACCGAATGGCTCGTTCCGGGGCTCATCGAGGAGAAGATCACCGCGCTCATCAAGGGCCTGCCGAAGCAGTTGCGTCGCAACTTCGTGCCGGCGCCCGACTACGCGCGCGCGCTCGTCGAAGCCCTCGAGCCCACGAACGAACCACTCTGCACCGCGCTGTCACGTCAGCTCAGGCGCATGAGCGGCGTGGAGGTGCCTCGCGACGCCTGGGACACCTCGGTGCTGCTCGATCATCTCGTCATGCGCTACGAGATCATCGACGGAGAAGGGCGGGTGCTCGCCGTCGGGCGCGATCTCGCGGCACTGCAGGCGCAGTTTGCCGATGCCGTCGAAGAATCGCTGCTGCATTTCGGTGATGACAGCATCGAGCGCGATGCCGTGACCGACTGGAACTTCGGTGATCTGCCTGAATCGATGGACATCGAGAAGGCTGGGCTGACTCTCAAGGCCTACCCGGCACTCGAAGCACGCAAGGATGGAACGGTCGGCATTCGTCTCTTTGCGACGTCCGAAGCGGCCGCGGCCGCCATGCCCCGCGGCTTGCGCCGTCTCTGCCAGATCATGCTCAGGGATGACCTGCGCTATCTGCAACGGGGCCTGCCCGATATCGATGTTCTGGCACTGCGCTTTGCGCCGGTTGCCGGCAAGGAGGTGCTCGTCAACGACATCATCGACGCGAGTTTCGACGAGGCCTTCATCAGGGAAGGAGACTGGCCACGCACGCGGGAAGACTTCATGACCCGTTTCGAGGCAGGGCGGCAGACACTCAAGGACACCGCCGTCACGATCAGCGCCGTGCTCATGCAGGTGTTCGAGCAGCACCGGCAAGTGGCGAAGCGGCTCGGCGGCAACATTCCCCTGAGCTGGATCGAACCTGCCGGCGATATCCGCGAGCAGGTGGATGCGCTCCTGTACCCGGGCTTCGTGACCGATACGGGGCTGGCAAGGCTCCGGCGCCTGCCGGTGTACTTTCAGGCCATCGGCAGGCGCCTCGATGCGATCGATCGGTCACCCGAGAAGGACCGCCGCCGCAGGGCCGAATTCCTGCCGGTGTGGGAGCGTTTCCGGAAGCTTCCGCGCGAGCGCGAAGGGGATGCCGACTACGCCAGGGAGCGACGTGAGCTTCGCTGGGCCTTCGAGGAGTTGCGCGTATCGCTCTTTGCGCAGGAACTCGGAACCCGCGAGAAGGTATCGGTGAGCCGCCTCGAGCAGCGCGTGGAGGCGATGGCGAGGCGTTGATCCTCGCTGCCACTGCCACTGCCGGAGAGCGTGGGCTGCATGATGTTGCCTGTGACCGGGATGCAGGCACCCGCCAGAGGGTTTATGTGTCAGATCATCGTCACCAATGGCAAATTTTCTCTTGCTCTCGTCGGAAAGCCATCTATGCTTTGAGAATGAACGCCCATCGAGTATTCCCCTCTTGAAGAAACAGTTGCTGGCCGGTGTGCTGATGCTTGCCGGATCGTTCAATGTGTCGGCTGCCGGACTGGATCTCGCGCTCAGCGACGACACGGCCTATCTGTCGCTGCTGCTGAACCCTTTTGTCTCCTATTCCGGTGGCGAATGTCAGACGAGCAATCCCTCGCAGAACTGCGACGGTGGCACCGAACTGGCGCTGGGTGTCATGACCACCGAGGTCGGTGACAGACTGCTGCAGGCATCCCTGATGGCGAGAAGCGCTCGCGTCTCCGGTGACTCCTTCTACGACATTGCGGCGGGCATCAAGGCTATCGGCGGCGAGATCGACTACACCGAACGACTCGACAGTCCGGCCATTCGAGACGAAACCGTGGGTGCGCTCGCGCTCGGCATGCAGATCGGCACCATTCTGTTTCGCTCGCCGAACAACCCCGTCGACATGTCGGCTTCGATCTTCTACGCGCCGAGCATCACGAGTTTTGCAAAGGCCGATCACTATCTCGAGTACGGTGCTCAGATCCAGATCGAGGTCATTCCCTCGGCACGCGCCTACCTCGGATACCGGCACCTCGAGTTCCAGACCGACGGCTACAGTGATGTGGAAGTCGACAGCAACATGCACATCGGATTGAGAATCTCCTTCTGAACCATGTGCGCCGAGCGCCGCAGCACGAGCATCGAGTCAGGCATCGAGTCAGGCATCAGGGAACTCGTCGAGATCATGCGCCGGCTGCGCGACCCCGAAACGGGCTGTCCCTGGGATCAGCGTCAGGACTTCCGCAGCATTGCGCCCTATACCATCGAGGAGGCCTATGAGGTGGCCGATGCGATCGAGCGTGGCGACATGGTCGATCTTCGCGACGAGCTCGGTGATCTGCTTCTGCAGGTGATCTATCACGCGCACATGGCCGAAGAGCAATCGGCCTTCGATCTCGGTGATGTCATCACGAGCATCAACACCAAGATGATTCGGCGCCACCCGCACGTGTTCGGCGAGAACGCCGGTGTCATGAACGAAGCCGAGGTCAAGGCCGCCTGGGAGCAGATCAAACGCGCAGAACGGGCGCTGAAGGCCACCGAACCCGACGAGCGTGATGCGGCATCGACACCGGGGAGTTCGCGGGCATCGAATGCGGGCCTTGCGGCCGAGTTCGGAGAGTCTGTTCCGGCGTCTGCGCTCGATGGCATTGCCAGGAATCTGCCTGCACTCGTGCGCGCCGAGAAATTGCAGAAGCGCGCACGAGGCGTCGGCTTCGACTGGCCGGACGCAGCACCGGTGTGGGACTGTCTGCAGGGAGAGATTGCCGAACTTACCGAAGCCGTGCGGAATCGCCAGGAGGCACGGTCGGCAGCCGCCGACGCTGCCGTCATGGAAGAACTGGGTGATGTTCTCTTCACCGCGGTCAACCTTGCACGTCATCTCGGCGTCGATGCCGAAGAAGCACTGCGGCGTTCGAACGCGAGATTCGAGCGCCGCTTCCGGACCGTGGAAGTGCTGGCCCGTGGCGATGACGTCGAGATGAATGATGCATCGCTCGAAGTGCTTGATGCGCTGTGGCAGCGCGCGAAGTCGCTCGATCGGGAGTCCGACGAATCCCGTTGAGCTCCTTCAGCGCGAAGCGAGCAGTGCGTTGAGGTTGCGGTCCTTGATCTCCACGGTGGCAACGTCCAGGGTGTTCATGACATTGAGCAGCGTGTTGGCGCGCTTCAGTGCCGCCACCAGATTGGCGTCGTGCTGGTAGACGTCACGTCGGTGCTGGATGGCACCGTATGCGTCCACCCAGGTCGTCATGTAGATCAGATGCGTGGGGATCCGCGAGCGCAGCCTGACGCGGTGGGTCTCGCGTTCAGCCAGCGCCTGTTCGATTTCCGATTCGCTGCGGCCATCGAGACGCATGAGCAGACGCGCGAAGTACTCGGGGTCTCCGAGACGAATACAGCCGTGGCTGTAGGCGCGATCGTGGTGTTCGAACAGTTCTTTTGCCTGGGTATCGTGCAGGTAGATGGCGTGAGGGTTCGGCATCATGAACTTCATGCGCCCGAGTGCGTTTCCGGCCCCGCTGCGCTGGCGCAGCACGTAGGGAAAGGGAGTCTGACGAAAGGCGCTTCGCGGCACGCTCGAGGCGGGAACCTCACGCAGCCCCTTGCCCGTGTGCCTGAAAAAGGCGAAGTTTCGTGAGGCGAGGTAACCGGGCCTGCGTCGCTCGCGGGGCACGAGTTCCTCGTTGACGATCCTTGATGGTACCGTCCAGGTAGGGTTGAACTCGATGTAGCTCATGTCGCGCGAGAAGTTCGGTGTCGGGTAACGTGCCGCACCGACAACCGCCACCATGTCGAGAATCAGCTGATGGCCATCGTACATCTCGACCTTGTAGTTCGGAATGTTGACGATGATGTGCCGCTTGCCGAGTTTGCGCGGCATCCAGCGCCAACGCTCGAGCGAGAGGGCAATGCGCTCGATCTCCTCTTCGATAGGCAGATTCAGTTCGGCAAGGGTCCTGTCGTCGAGAATGCCGGTGTCTTCGAGACCGCTGCGAGTCTGGAAGCGTTGCAGCGCTTCTTCGAGTTCGGCATCGAAGTGCCAGTCGAGGCGTGCGAAATAGCCGAGATCCCCCGTTTCGATCAGGCGCTCCTTCAACTGCGTCACCGCGTGCTGCCGGTCACCGAGCCCGAGCGGCAGCTTGCCGGTGATGCGGGTAGGCGCGAGGCCCGTGGCCTTTTCGGTCAGTAGATCGCGCATGGTTGCGGTCAGGCGACGATAGTCGTCGCTCGTCGGCATCACCGACATGAGCGCCTGGTTGGTATCGAACTGGCCCGAGACGAGACGCTCGCGCAGACGACGGGTGTTGACGCGCGGTTGCTGACGGTGCAGGCGAGTCTGCACCTTGCCTGCGTCGACCACGCCTTCACCGAGATGTTGCGCGAGGCGCGCAAAGCCCTGATCGAGCGCGCGATCAAGCTCGGCGCGTAGCCTCGCCCGATCGGGATGTTCGTCGGCAGGCGTCGGTGCGAACAGGCTCAGCGACAGTTGATCGAGAAGCTCATGGATGTAGCTCAGACCGTAGGCTTCCGGGTTGAGTCCGTGAACGCGCGAGTCCTCGATCTGCTGCACGAGCTGCCGGGCATTCTGTGAAATGCCCGTGGCCGTGAGCCAGGGCCCGTAGGCCGCGAGCGTTTCCATGCGGCTTCGCGAGATGTCTATGGTCAGTTCGGTGGGCGGGTGTCTGGCAGCGAAGGCAGCACCGAGGCTCGGCTCGGCGAGCTTGGCTTCGCGCAAGTCAATGACATCGGACACCGATCGCGGATTGACGAGATCCTCGACCGTGTTTTCCTGTGTACTCACGCCCGGCAACAGCAGCGTGCTCCAGAGCAGGCCGAGCGTCAGTGCGTCCAGCTTCCGCTTCATCTCCCCGTTTCTCTCTTGCCGGTCCTGTTGCTGCAGGTTTGCCCTGCCGGGAATCAGCTTGTTGTTTCTGTCGGAGGGAACAATCGGCCCGTGGCACGGATTCTTGACACTCGTGAGCCGTATTTGCGCGAAGGGCGTCTCTTTCCATTGGCGTGTTGTCTGGATTTGTGAGCCAGCACCGTCTGTCGAAACCGGATGCGTGGCATCCCGTGTGCGTCAATCCGTATTGTTGCTGGACCCTGAAACCGGCAGGCCTCGCGACTCACCCTGCGTCTGCCGAGCGGTTGGTTCGGATAAACTCCAGGTGGGAGGTGCCTGTGTCTGCTGCGCGAGAGGTGGGCAGGGACGACATGGCCGGAGTCGATGTGCAGGATTGATGTACAGAAATGAGCTTGGCTACATGGAAAGTCAGCTAGTGTAAGATTCCGGAGATCAAGTGGGTTCTTGACTCGGCCTTTTTCTGTACCGGGTCCGATTCAACCGAGCGCGTCATCAAGGGGTTCTGCGTGGAAAGGCACCGGTAGTGCTGTTGCACCATGAATAGAGGGAGTAGTTGTCATGTCAATGACGTTGATGGTTGTTGTTGGTTCTGGATGCCGGTTGACGACGACGGACATGAGTAGCCATGCAAATGAACTCGATCTGTCGATAGCATTCGAAGAAGAGGCTGATCTGAAGACTCACTCGGGCTTTCTTCCCGTGCGCGTATCCGATGTGGACACTGGTGTTGAAACGTATTTTGACGAGGGTCCGGAGGTTCTGGACAAGATACGCGAGTACATCGACATCGGTGAGGACAAGGTCGCTGTGGTCACGTTCAGATGGGGAAGCAGTCTTCAGGAAGGCGCCACGGCGTTCTATATTGCGTATCTTCTTGCTTCGCAATGCGGCGCGATCATCTACGATACGGCCAGTGATGAAGTCATTTCGGAAGAGCTGGCAAGATACAGTGCGGATTCGATGATGTCCTTCTGACGAATGCAGCTGTCGCTCGAAATGGCATCTCTGGTCAGTCGATCTTGTATTCCTGACGCTTTCCCTGATTGGTGCCTGAGATCAGTTGATGCTGCTCAGCGGCAATTCAAGCCATGCAGACAACATGGATCTGAACGAGGCGCAACGCGCCTGCCATGTCTGTTGTCAGGGAATGATGCGCAACCGATCAATGCGTTGTTGATTCGTTCAATGAGAGAAATTCGTGAATCCATATGAGAGCTTGACAGTAGTGCTGTCTTTGTTGAACGGCGCGTGGCTGATCGTTGATGGCGCCCATGTATTGCTGAAAGGTAAATATATCGGACCGGAAAAACCCGGTCCATGGGCCGGGTTGATTCGTTGTCTGGGGTTGAATCCCATGAAGATGGGGGTTCCCTTCATGGTCATCGGTGCAATATGGTGTGTCGGGGCTGCTTTGTTCGTAATGAATGGCGCAAGTGTTCCGTTATATGTCGCGGCCGCCCTTACACTGGGCTATGTCCCGTTCGGGACGGTCACTTCATCTGTTGTAATGGGAATGCTGATTCTGCGTTAGACGAGGCTGGTTTTGGCATGCAGCGCAGAAGCCCACGTCCATTGAGCGTGGTGAAAGGATTTGAAGTCATTCCGAAAGAGCTGGCCGCCGGATACGGTGCCGATTCGATGACGTTCTGTTGATGGTGACATCCGGACACAGATCCCGGCAGCTTTCTGTTGGAAAGCTGCCGGGATGAACGACCATGCGCAATCAGTGGCTCGGACAACAGCGCGTGAAACGTGATGCGCGGGTTCAGAAAGAACCTCGGATCCTGAAATGCCATCTGCATGCGCGCAACTGAATTATTGTTCAGTGCAGCGGCTGTGTGTTGACATGCTCACACCGCCACAAGGGCGATGGCGATACCCATCAAGGATGAATGGCCACCTTCAGCACTCCATCACGCTGATTCGCGAAGAGGTCGTAGGCTTCTTCGATCTGATCAAGCGAGTAAGTGTGCGTCACCATTTCGGTGAGGTCCAGACGCTTGCAGGCGATCGTTTCCATCAGTCGGCGCATGCGTTCCTTGCCACCGGGGCAGAGACCAGTGACGATGGCGTTGTCGCCAAGCCCGGCATGGAAGCTGGACAGCGGGATGGTCAGGTCGCCCGAGTACACGCCGAGGCTCGAGAGCGTACCGCCGGGGCGCAGAACTTCGAGGCAGTTCTGGAAAGTGGTCTGTGTGCCGAGCGCCTCGATGGCCACATCCACGCCGCGCCCGTCCGTCAGTTCGAGAATATGGTCGACCGGATTGCAGCTGTTGAAGTCAACAACGTCGCTGGCGCCCATTCTCCTTGAGATCTCGAGCCGTTTCGGATTGCCGTCTACAGTGATGATCCGGCTTGCACCCATCAGCCTGGCACCTGCCGTGGCGCACAGGCCGATCGGCCCCTGAGCGAACACCGCAACGGTATCGCCGATCCTTACCTTCCCGGATTCGGCCCCGGAGAAGCCGGTGGACATGATGTCGGGGCACATCAGTACCTGTTCATCGGTCAGGTGATCGGGCACCACGGCAAGGTTGGCGTTGGCATCCGGTACCAGCAGGTATTCGGCCTGGCTGCCGTCGATGGTGTTGCCAAAGCGCCAGCCGCCCAGGGGCTTCCAGCCGTGACGGCTGCCGGGGCCATCCTGGCTGCATTGCCCGCAGAGGCAGGCGTTGGAGATACCCGATGGCGTGATGGCGCCGGCGATGACGCGCTGGCCTTCTTCGAAACCATTCACGTTGCTACCGAGCTTGTGAATGACACCCACTGGTTCATGGCCGATGGTAAGTCCGGTGGCTACCGGATACTCGCCTTTCAGGATGTGTATGTCGGTACCGCAGATGGTAGTGGTGGTAATGCGTATCAACGCATCGTTGTGTCCGACATCCGGAATCTTCTTCTCTTCCAGTTCAATGCGACCAGGGGATTTGAAGACGGCTGCTTTCATCATGCTCATGCTACTGATCCTTGTGTTTCCGACGACGCAACGAAATGCTGCGAGAATCAGTATACGGCATGCAGTGACCGCTTCCTGATGGTCACTTGTCGGGGGGTACAGCGGTCTGCCCCGGGCAAGGGCCGGATCAGCAGTGTGAGGCTGTCTGCTCGGACTTACCGGCTTTGCGCAAACGGTCAAGCTGCAAGGTTTGCCAGCGCGAAAAACTGCTCAGCGCCTGGTGGGCATGAGGTTCCGGAGCGCAACGAACAGGCCGAGCAGAATGAAGGCACCGGGTGGCAGCAGTGCAATCAGCAGCGTCTGGCCAAGCCATTCGCGCATACCACCGAGGAGCACGAGCACGATCAGGAACCCCGTGCCCATGGAAAGTGCGTCGACAAGCGCAGGCCCGAGTGTCTGCCGTGCGGCGAAGGCTTCCGCGCGTCCGATGATCAGACAGTTGGTCACGATCAGGGGCAGGAAGATCCCGAGCGAACGGTGCAGGGCCGGAAACCAGGCCGCCATGATCAGCTCGATCACGGTAACGGTGCCAGCGATGATCAGCACGTAGAGTGGAATGCGAATCTCGGGCATCAACAGGGGCCGTGAGAGCGATACCGAGCCGTTGGCCACGACCAGAACCAGCAGGGTAGCGAGTCCGAGTGCGAGTCCGTTTGCAACGCTGTTGCTGACGGCGAGAAGCGGACAGAGCCCGAGGAGTTTCACGAGCGCCGGGTTCTGTCGCCAGAGGCCGTCGATCCATGGCATCAGCCAGTCGTTGTGCGCCGGTTCACTGGCCACGCAGGACCTCCACCCCACTCGGGTCTTCCGGGCCGTCTGAATCCTGCACGTCGTTCGATTCCTCCAGAACGTGACGCGCCGCATCGTGGCCGGCACGCTGCACGGCATTCAACACGGCCATCGAGGTGATGCTGGCCCCCGTCAGGGCGTCGAAGCCATCTTCGGTTCGGCCAGACGACCAGGCCGTGGCGAGTTCGGCGATACGCCTGCCGCGGAACTGTTCGATCCAGTCGGAGCGTTCGCGCTCGATGGGATCGCCGAGACCGGGCGTTTCGTGGTGCGACAATACCCTGACACCATCGATGATCGCTGGCTGCAGCTCGCTTCCGGGCAGCAGTCCGATCAGCAGGCGAATGTCGCCGTTGTAGCCTTCATGCGTGGTGGTGTCGATGAGCCAGGCCTGCGCATCGTCGGCGCCGCGGACGCCCTGCATGACACTGCTGTCGTCCAGAGGGACAGGCTTGTCATTGTCGACAAGCAGAGGCAGTGGCAGGCTCGGCAGTACCGCATTGATCAGCTGCTCGCGATGGCGCGCCTGCGCCGTCGCAATGGGTTGATGCGTCAGCGCATCTGCCAGAGCAAGGAGCAGAAGGGTCAAGGTGGTGGCCAGAGACAGCGTCGCAGCCGCGCGGCGTGCGGGCGAGGCTGCCAGCCAGCGACGCAGCCGTGATGCCGTGTCGGTGAGCAGTTTCATCGTCCCGGGCTCCGCAACGACACATGATCGATGAGCGGTACGGTGGCATTGGCCAGCAGGACGGCGAAGGCCGCGCCTTCGGGATAGCTGCTGAACTCGCGCAGGCTCCAGCACAGGGCGCCGGCCAGGGCGCCGTAGAACCAGCGCGCCCCGTGGCTCGATGGCGCCGTGACGGGGTCGGTGATCACGAAGACTGCGGTGAACATCAGCGCTCCCGACAGTGGCAATGCGAACAGTGATGCGAGGGTCATGGCATCGCCGCGCATCAGCAGGGACAGCAGGTGCAGCGTGACGATACTCGCGAGAAAGCCTGCCGGCAGACGCCAGTCGATGAGCTTCTGCCAGAGGAGCCAGAGCCCGGCCGCGAACCAGGCGAGTGCTACCCAGGGCCACGGCGAGGACAGGGTGCGTTCGGCACGCGTTGCCCAGTCGGCGCGGGCGCCGGCAACAGACGGGTCCATCGTCACGCTGCGATCGAGCGGCGTTGCGCCGGACACACCATCCACCGAAGTGATCATGTTCGCTGCACCTCGCCAGTCGTCGAAGGAGGCAATCCCGCTCCAGTCCGTCATGGTGACGGGAAAGGACACGATCAGGAAGGCAAAGCCGAGCATGGCCGGATTGAAGGGATTCTGGCCAAGCCCTCCGAATACCTGTTTGCCGAGGAGAATCATCACGGCAGCACCGATGACGACTTGCCACAGCGGAAGCGAAGGTGGCAGGCACAGCGCCAGCAGCCAGGCAGAGAGCAGGGCACTGCCATCGAGAAGCGTCGACGTCACGAGGCGGCGGCGCAGCGTGAGGGCAAGCGCTTCGGCCACGAGTGCGGCGAGCGCGCATGTGGCGAGCACAAGCAGCACACGGCCATCGATCAGCCAGGCGTGGAGCAGGGTGCCGGGCAACAGTGCCAGCATCACTGCACGCATGATCGAGTCGCTTCGCCGAACCGAATGCTCGACCAGGGATCGGTTGACAAGGAGGCGCGGGTTCACGGGTTCCGTCGTCGTGGGTTCGGCTTTCGTCGCCGCCGCCGTTGTCGGCGCAAGCCGGGTTCCCTGTTCAGGCCTTGATCCTCGACAGCCCTGGCATTTCCGGCACTTCCGTTCAATGGAACATCACTGTTCCTGGCCGGCTGCCCGGCAGCCACCCGAGCGTGTCCGTCTGCCTTGTCCCCTTCTGTTCCGGCCGCTTCGTGACGGGCGCGCCACGCTGCTTCGCGACGGGCGAGTCGTGCTGCTTCGCGCTCCGCCAGTCGGGTATTGCGTGCCTGCATGCGGGCCTCGGCCAGTCTGGCTTCCTCGCGTCGTTCGCGCTCCAGGCGAAGCTCGCTTCTGGCATGACGGAAACGCGCGGTCAGGCGGATGCTCGAGGGGCAGACGAGGTCACACACACCACATTCGATGCAACGATCAAGACCGATGTCGGCAGCGCCCTGCCCGTCGCCGGCATCGGCGAAACGCATGAGTTCCTGCGGAAACAGTGCTTCGGGGCAGTGGTCGCTGCAGGCAGAGCAACGAATGCAGGGTGCTTCGTGCGCAGTGCCCGCGGCAGCGGTTTCACGTTCCGGTTCGGTCAGAATCAGGCAATTGCAGGTGGCCGTGATCGGCGTGTGCGGATTGCTGATCGGGTAGCCATTCAGCGGGCCGCCGATGCGCAGGGCAAGGTTTGCGCCGTCATTGCCCGACGCTTCGAGTGCCTTCGCGATGGGAGTGCCGAAGCGGATGCGGTAGTTTCCAGGTCGTCTCGCAGCGGGGCCGGTGATGGTGACCACACGGTCCACCATCGGATACCCGCGGCGCGCCCGTCCGGCGGCGTGCGCCGTGGCCACGTTCGAGAGCATCACGCCATGTGCGACCGGTCGTTCGCGGTCGGCCAGGTTCAGACCCAGCAGCGCCTGCAGGAGGGGGCGCTCTGCACCGGCAGGGTAGATGGCGGGGACCAGCGCGATCTCGATCTCGATCTCGATCTCGATGGCGGCAGTGCCTGTGTCGATGGCCGCCTGCAGGTGCTCGAGGGCCAGGGGCATGTTGTCCTCGATGGCGAGGATGCAGCGGTTGGCACCGCTCAGGTGCACGAGGTCGGCAACACCCGCGAGCACGGCGTCGGCTTCGTCGATCAGCAGGGCGTTGTCGCAACTGATGCAGGGCTCGCACTCGACCGCGTTGATGACGAGGGTGTGGATCCGGCCCGTGAGCTTGTCTGCCGCAGGAAAGCCGCCGCCGCCGAGCCCGCGCACACCCGCGGCGGCAAGGCGCTCGATGGTCAGTTCGGGTTGTTCGGGAAAGGCCTTCAGGTGCCGGGCCTGTATTGTTTTCGATGCTGCCGCGTCCGGTTCGAGAATGACGCACGGCGCCTCGCTCTCGCCGGGATGTGCCATCGGTCGGCTTTCGATGGTCTGGACGGTGCCGGAGACCGTTGCCGGCAGACCCTTGCCGAGGCTGTCCCCGATGTTCACTCGTTGTCCCGGCGTGACGAGGCACTCGATCGGGCACCAGCCATAGCCCACGAGAGGCAGCACGAGTTCATCCGGCAGGGACAGGGTTGCAATGGCCTGTCCCGTTGCGGAATCGGCCGAGGTGTCCACGGTATGCGCGGGCAGGGCCAGGCCGCCACGAATGCGTGGCGCACGCCGGATGTGCGCCGCTGTCACACGGGCCTTGGCTCGGGCCGAGGCGTTCATGCCGGCTTTGGCCATGACCAGTCTGCCGGTGAAGACGCGGGTTCGACCATGTGGATGCAGTCCACCGGGCAGGGTGGCAGACACAGTTCGCAGCCGGTGCAGAGATCCTCGACGACCACGTGCATCTGTTTGCTCGCGCCGATGATGGCGTCCACGGGGCAGGCCTGGATGCAGAGCGTGCAGCCGATGCATTCGGGTTCGTCGACGAGTGCCACTTTCGCCGGCGCTTCCTCGCCGTAGTCGCTGTTCAGCGGGATGACTTCACGCCCGAGCAATGTGGCCAGATCGGCGATGGTCGCGCTGCCGCCGGGCGGGCAACGGTTGATCGGTTCGTCGGCAAGCACGATGGCTTCGGCGTAGGGGCGGCAGCCGGGGTGTCGACACTGCCCGCACTGGGTTTGCGGCAGAAGCGCGTTCACGCGTTCGACCAATGCCTGTTCGGGGTTGTCGCCGGCGGCCTTGTTGCCCGACGCGCGGCTGCGCCCGAGCAGGTATCCTGCAGCGGCAGTCGCAAGCACCAGGATGACGAGCCCGAGCCAGACCATCAGACCATCCCCTGAAAGCCCATGAAGGCGAGCGACAGGATGCCCGCCGAGATGAGCGCGATGGCGCTGCCCCGGAAGGGCGCGGGTACGTCGGCCGTGTCGAGGCGTTCGCGGAGTGCTGAAAAGAGAATCAGCACCAAAGTGAAGCCGAGCGCCGCGCCGAAGCCGAACAGCATGGCCTCGAGCAGCGAGTACTGTCGGTTCACGCCGAGCAGTGCCACGCCGAGCACGGCGCAGTTGCTGGTGATGAGCGGCAGGTAGATGCCGAGGATGCGCTGCAGCAGGGGGCTTCTGCGGCGAATCGTGATCTCGGTGAACTGCACCACGATGGCGATCACGAGGATGAAGCTCAGGGTACGCAGGTAGTCGAGGCCGAAGGGTGCCAGCAGCCAGTTTTCGACGAGATGCGCGAGCATGGCCGCAAGCGTCAGCACGAATGCGGTCGCGATGCCCATGCCGAGCGCGGCGTCGAGCCGGCCCGAGACGCCCATGAAGGGGCAGAGCCCGAGGAACTGCACCAGCACCACGTTGTTGATCAGCGCCGTGGCCACGACGATCAGCGCGAGTTCCTGCATGGGCTGTGAATGGCGCGAACCGGCGGCGCGCTATTTCGCGCGCATGCCGGCGGTGGCGCCCTCGTCGGGCGAAAGAATGAAGAGCTCACTGCCGCCCGGGCCTGCCGCGAGCACCATGCCTTCCGACACACCGAAGCGCATCTTCCGCGGTTTCAGGTTGGCGACCATGACGGTCTGCCGCCCGATCATGTCGGCGGGGTCGTAGGCGGCCTTGATGCCGGCGAAGACCTTGCGCGTCTCGATGCCGATGTCGAGCGTCAGTTCGAGAAGCTTGTCGGCCCCTTCCACCGGTTGTGCATCGACGATGGTGGCGATGCGGAGGTCGATCCTGTCGAAGTCGGCGAACTCGATCTCGGGTTTGAGGGGTTCAGGGCTGGCCGCAGCGCCGCCTGCAGCGTTGCCGTCGGAGGCGCCGCCGCCGGTTGCCCCGGTCACCGCTGCGCCGGTGGCAGACTGCGCGGCCTTCTCGGCGGCTTCGGCCTGTGCCCGTGTTTCTGCGAGCACCTTCTCGATGTCGGCCGGATTCACCCGTGTCATCAGCGGCTTGTAGGGCTTTACGGCATGCGCCAGCAGGGGCTCGGCGATGCCCTCGAGCGTGAGCGGCGCGTCGAGAAAGTCCGCGCTCTTCTCGGCCAGCGCCGGCAGCACCGGTGAGAGGTAGGTCATGATGATGCGGAAATAGTCGAGCCCTGCGGTGCAGATCGCCTGCACTTCGTCGGCACGTGCGGGATCCTTCGCCAGCACCCAGGGTTCGGCATCGTTGATCCAGACGTTGGCTTCCTCGGCAAGCGCCATGATCTCGCGCATGGCGCGGCCGAACTCGCGTGCCTCGTAGGCCGCGAGGATGCTCTCCTGTGCCGCGACAAAACGTTCGCGACGCGCCTGGGCATCGGCACTGAGCGCGGCGGCGAGTTCCCCCGCGAACTGGCGGTTGATGAAGCTGGCGCAGCGGCTGGCGATGTTCACGACCTTGCCGATGAGATCGCTGTTGACGCGCGTGACGAAATCGTCGAAGGCCATGTTGATGTCCACCACGCCGCTGCCGAGCTTGGCCGCGAAGTAGTAGCGCAGGTACTCGGGTTCGAGGTGTCTGAGCCACGTTTCGGCGTTGGCGGCCGTGCCGCGCGACTTCGACATCTTGGCGCCGTCCACCGTCAGGAAGCCGTGCGCGAACACGCCCGTGGGCTTGCGGAAGCCCGCACTTTCGAGCATCGCCGGCCAGAACAGGCAATGGAAGTTGGTGATGTCCTTGCCGATGAAGTGGTAGAGTTCGGCATCGGTGGCGGGTGTCCAGGCGCTTTCCCAGTCCTCCCCCGTGCGCGCCGCAAGGTGCTTGTGGCTGGCGATGTAGGCAATCGGCGCATCGAGCCACACATAGAAGTACTTGCCCGGGGCATCGGGAATCTCGAAGCCGAAGTAGGGGGCGTTGCGCGAGATGTCCCAGTCCTGCAGGCCGGCGTCGAGCCATTCCTTCATCTTGTTGGCGACCTCGGGCTGCACTGCGCCGCTCGTGATCCAGGTACGGAGCATCTCGGCATGATTGCCGAGTGCGAAGAAGTACTGCTCGGAATCCCGCAGTTCGGGCGTGGTGCCCGAGACCTGCGAGACCGGGTCCTCAAGTTCCGTCGCGTCATAGGTTGCGCTGCAGACCTCGCAGTTGTCGCCGTACTGATCCGCGGCCCCGCAGTTCGGGCAGGTGCCCTTGACGAAACGGTCGGGCAGGAACATGCTTTTCTTGGCGTCGTAGAGCTGCTTGATCGTGCGCTTGACGATCTGTCCGGCGTCCCGGAGGCGGGAGTAGATGAGTTCCACGATCTCGCGGTTCTCGTCCGAATGCGTGGTGTGGAAGTTGTCGGGCGAAAGCAGAAAGCCCGCGATGTCGCGCTCGTGCTCGGCCTTCATGCGGGTGATCAGTGCTTCGGGCTCGATGCCTTCGGCACGCGCCTTGAGCATGATGGGGGTGCCGTGCGCGTCGGAAGCCCAGATCCACTGGCAGTCGTTGCCGGCGAGGCGCTGGTAACGGACCCAGATGTCGGTTTGGATGTTCTCGAGCATGTGCCCGAGGTGCAGGGGGCCGTTGGCGTAGGGCAGGGCGCTGGTGACCAGGATGCGGCGGGGAGAAGCGGGGTTCATGAAGGGTGGGAACGCGGCGTCGGCAAGCTCGGGTGCGGCCTCTCGGAGCCACGCCTTCTGCTGTTATAGTTGCGGGTTGTCCGTAGTTTAACAGCCCTTTCTTTCCAGGCCCTGCGGGGTTGCTGTCGGAGTGTCATGTCCGCGTTGACCAGAGAGGCCGTCGAGGAAGTCCTCGATAGAGTCGTCGACCCTCATCTCGAAGCCGGCCTCGTGGCTGCCGGCGTCGTCCGGAACATCGCCATCGATGACGCGAAGGTCACCGTCGAGATCACCCTGCCCTATCCGAGTGCGCGCTGGCGCGACACCCTGGCAGGCCTTGTTCGCGGGGCGCTCGCGACGATTGCCGGCGAGCGCGAGTTCGGTGTGAACATCGACCAGCAGATCACGGCGCACGCCGTGCAGAGAGGCATCCGCCGGCTCGAGAACGTCAGCAACATCATCGCCATCGCCTCGGGCAAGGGTGGGGTCGGAAAGTCCACCATCACGGCGAACCTCGCGCTCGCGCTCACCGACGAGGGTGCCTCGGTCGGCATTCTCGACGCCGACATCTACGGTCCCAGCCAGCCGCGCATGATGGGTCTCGCTGGCCAGCCCGAATCCCTCGACGGCAAGACGCTCGAACCCAGAACCAACCACGGCGTGCAGACCATGTCCATCGGCTACCTCATCGACGAAGAGTCACCGATGATCTGGCGCGGGCCGATGGTGATCCAGGCACTCGATCAGCTGCTGAACGACACCAACTGGAAGGATCTCGACTACCTCCTGATCGACCTCCCGCCCGGTACGGGCGACACGCAGCTCTCGCTGTCGCAGAAGGTGCCGCTCTCGGGTGCGATCATCGTTACCACGCCGCAGGACATCGCACTCCTCGATGCGCGCCGCGGATTGAAGATGTTCGAGAAGGTGGAGGTGCCGATTCTCGGCATCGTCGAGAACATGGCCACGCACGTCTGCAGCCAGTGCGGGCACGAGGAACACATCTTCGGCGAAGGTGGCGGCGAGCGCATGGCGAGCGACTACGACGTGACGCTGCTCGGCTCGCTTCCGCTCGAGCGTGCCATCCGCGAGCAGGCCGACAGCGGCAACCCTACCGTGGTAGCCGAGCCCGACAGTCCGAGTGCCGAGCGCTACCGCGAAATCGCCCGCCGTGCCGCCGCCGTTCTGTCGCGCCGTGCCAAGGACTACTCGACGAAGTTTCCGAACATCGTCATTCAGAATACCTGAACCCGGCAGACACTCGCATCCGCCGACTTCCGGAGCCCACCGCATGAGCATCAAGGCCGACAAGTGGATCAACCGCATGGCCGCCGAGCACGGCATGATCGAACCGTTCTCGGCCGAACAGATACGTCAGAACGAGAACGGCGACAGGATCGTCTCCTGGGGTACCTCGAGCTACGGGTATGACGTGCGCTGCGCCGACGAATTCAAGATCTTCACCAACATCAATTCAGCGGTGGTCGACCCGAAGTCCTTCAGTCTCGAGAGTTTCGTGGACGTGAAGGGCGATACCTGCATCATTCCCCCGAACTCCTTCGCCCTCGCGCGCACCGTCGAGTACTTCCGCATTCCGCGAGACGTGCTGACGGTGTGCCTCGGCAAGAGCACCTACGCCCGCTGCGGCATCATCGTGAACGTGACCCCGCTCGAGCCCGAGTGGGAGGGGCACGTCACGCTCGAATTCTCGAACACCACGCCACTTCCCGCGCGGATCTACGCCAACGAAGGCGTGGCACAGATGCTGTTCTTCGAGAGTGACGAGGTATGCGAGACTTCCTACGCGGACCGGGGCGGGAAGTACCAGGGCCAGCGAGGGGTGACGCTGCCGCGGACCTGACTGGACTGGAACAGGTGTTTGCCGCGCGGCTGGCCGATTCGCCGATTCGTGACGGTCGGCCCGGATCGCTCGCGCACCGGAGCAATAACTGGATAATTGAACCCCGGCGCGATTTTTGAAAAAATCGAAGCTGACCATAACCGACGACAGAGGACCGCAGCGTGATTGACAAAGAAGGCTACCGGGCCAACGTCGGCATCATCCTGACCAACCGAGATGGCAAGGTCTTCTGGGCGCGGCGCATCGGGCAGAACGCCTGGCAGTTCCCGCAGGGCGGCATCGACCGCGAGGAATCTCCCGAAGAGGCCATGTACCGCGAACTTCGCGAGGAAACCGGGCTCGAGCCCGAACACGTGGCCATTCTCGGCTGCACGCGTGAATGGCTGCGCTACAAGCTGCCGAAGCGCTATGTGCGGCGCAATCAATCGCCCGTGTGCATCGGCCAGAAGCAGATCTGGTACGCGCTCCGCATGGTGGGCGACGAAGGCGCCTTCGATCTCGCTGCCGGCCCCAAACCCGAGTTCGATCACTGGCAGTGGGTCGACTACTGGGAGCCCTCGAAACAGGTGATCTTCTTCAAGCGTGGTGTCTACAAGCGGGCGCTGGCCGAACTCGAACCGATCGTGATGCCACCGCAGGCCTGATCGACGGCAGCAGCGGGCGTGACGATGCCGGATCGACCAGAGGCGGGAAGGGCGACGTGACGACGACCTTGATCCGACGCCGTGCTTTCACGTCCCCGCACCCCGTCAGAACGGTTTCACGATCACCAGCAATACGGTAGCGACGAGCCCCAGCGCCGGCAGCTCGTTGAACCAGCGAAACCAGACGTGGCTGTGGGTGTTGCGGTCCTCGCGAAAGGCCCTCACGAGGCGCCAGCAGGCGTAGTGGTAGACGTAAAGACCGAGCACAAGGGTCAGCTTGACATGCATCCAGCCCATCGCAAGGAAGGCGCCGAGCCACTGCACGAGTAGCCACACGCCGAAGACGGTGGTCAGAACCGCGCTGATGTGCGTCATGATCATGAGCTTGCGCTCCATGACCTTGAAGATGGCCGACTGAGCGCCGCGCGCTTCCTCAGGCAGGGCTGCGCTCGGTTCCGACGACGCGCCGTCACTCGGGCCACTCGTCTTGCCGCCCTTGCGCTTCGTGTCCGCGTCGATGCCGTCGTTGCTCATCGCGTGGTACACGAATATCCGTGGCAGATAGAACAGCCCCGCGAACCACGTGACCATGAAGATCACGTGCAGCGACTTCACCCAAAGCATGTTTTCGATTCCCCTTGTTGTGAATCACATTATCGGTGATCGACGTGACGCGTGTCGCTAAGGATTCCCGGACGAGTGCCGAAAAGCTCACTGATCCGCGGTGGTTGCGGCCACTCATGGCGGTTTGCGAGGAATCGAGGAACATGATGAAGACACTGATGGGCCTGACCGTCTTGCTCGCGAGTCTCATGGCCGTGACGGCATCGGCAGACGATCTCACCAGCCTCTACGTCGGTGCGGGGCCGAGCAATGGTTCGGTGTCGCGTACCCATGGTGACGACAAGAGCCTCGGTACAGTGAACCTCAGCGTCGGCATGGAACTCGTCGACTTCATCGGCGTGGAATTGCAGTTCGGCGCCGCCTTCGACCAGAGCGACAGCATTCTCGGCGAGCCCCTCGTGCAGTACCAGGCGGCGATGCTGCGTCCCGGCTGGAGGAAGGGCGGTGTCGGTGTCTACCTCCTTGGCGGACAGGCACGCCTCGACATCGATTCACGCTTCAACAACAGCGAAGCCGGCATTGCGATGGGAGCCGGCATCAATCTCTTCGGCAACAGAAACACCGCGTTGAACTTCCACGTCCTGGACTTCGACGATGGCGCCTTCCGGACCGCTTCGTGAAGAACCGGACCGTGGAATTCCGGAGCGACGATCTCAAGGGTGGTCAGCTCGACCGTGCCTGGGCCGTGACCAATGCCGAAGGCCTCGCCACGGTGGCCTTCACCGCCGGTACCTACGCCACCGAGGCCGATGACATCGAACTCGTGGCCAGGGTCGGTGGTGTGGTCCGGGTGGGGTGCATCCACCTGACCGTGGTCGAGCGCGTGCTCAACGTGACCCGCGGTACGTCGAACAAGGTGCTCGGCAAGACGCTCGGCAAGATGCTCGGAACCCAGTATGCCTTGCCTTTCGTGGTGCAGGTGGCCGTCGGCGATGAGTCGCTGGCAACGCTGGTCGGCGGTGTGCTCGAAACCGACAGGAACGGCAGCGGCTATTTCGAGATGCTCTACCCGGCGAGCAATGCCGACTGGGCCTATGTCGAAGTCACCGCGCGTGCGCGCGATCTTGGCGCCGAGGCCGAAGACTCCTTTCGCACCACGCTCCCGATTCTGGCATCGGACATGCAGGACGCTGAGGTGTTGCCGCCCAATGCCTGCAGTCCCTACGGGACGGATACCGGCACGGGCGCCTGCAGCAATACCAATTGAGAAATCGGAAAACACATGGTCTTCAGGAACGACAACAGCGGATCGCGCGCCGAGTCCAATGAAAACAGTACATTGCTGCTTGCTGCGGCGAGTGCCGTTTCACCGGTCAACGAGCTCAATGCCGTGAACCGTGCTGCCATCTGCAGGACGGCAACGCTCCAGCACGTGCAGCGCAACGACGTGGTCAAGCCGGAGAACTCGCATCGCTGGCTGGTCTACCTCGTCGAAGGCTCACTGAGTCTCTATCAGGGCAAGGAAGAGGTCGGCACCATCACGGCGCGTACTGCCGAAGCCCTGCAACCGCTCTTCCGCGACAAGGCGGCCTATCAGAGTGCCCGCACGCATTCCATGGCAAAGATCGTCAAGTTCGGTCGCGAGCAGCTCGACATACTCCTGAGCGAGCAGCAGAAGAACGCGATTTCCGTGGTGGATGTCGCGGTCGGTGATCTCGACAATCTCGTTTTCGACGACATCCTCGAGGCCATGAATGCGAACAAGCTGAAGCTCGGCAGTCTCGCGGCAATCGCTCGCCGGGTGCTGGCCTCGAGTCAGCAGATTACCGGCATTCCCGAACTTGCCGAACTGATCCAGTCCGATCCGGCGATCTCGGCCCAGGTGGTCAATGCCGCCAACCGTGCCGACGGCGGTGCCGGCGAGTCGATACAGAGCATTCGCGGCGCCATCTCGCGTCTCGGTGTGGAGGCCACCAAGCGCACGATTGCCGAGCATGTGCAGTCGAACACCATCGAGCCGGCCAGCCCCGTCATCGCCCGGCGCCTGCAGCGCTATGTGCAGCGAACCTCGCTTGCTGCCGCCATCGCTCAGGTGCTGAGTGCCGAGCTGCCGGATCTGAAGCCGGAGATCGCCACACTGGTTGCACTGACGGCGGGAATGGGTGAACTCATGGTACTGACCTACGCGAACGCTCATGCCGAAATCTTCAAGGAGGAAGCAAGGCTCGTCGGCGTGATCCAGAATCTCCGCACCGTGCTCAGCTGCTGGTTCATGTCGGCATGGGATTTTCCGGCCGAGTTCTCCGATGCCGCGTTGAAGTCACGCGACTGGTATCGCAACCACAATGGTCAGATCGAGTACGCCGACCTCGTTACCGCGGCGTTTCTGATCATCCAGTCGGAGATGCCCGACGGTGAGCACAGCTCGATTCCGAACGCCGACAATCTGCTGCTTGCACGACGGCTGCAGCAGGCGGGTATCGACCTCGGCAATCCGGGTGAAATCGTCAAGGCGGCCACGGGTCGTCTCATGAGCTTGCAGCAGCTGCTGAAGGCGAGCTGATCACGGCGGGCCGCCACACGCCACGAGGCCGGGGGTTCGACACGATCAAGTCACGGCCAGATCATGGCCAGGTCACGGCCTCGACAGGGTCAGGTCGCGGCCGCGGGTAACGCCCGACGCTCAGGTGCTTCTGAGCGCTCGGGGAATCGTGAAGGTGATCGTCTCCTCGATACCGCGGCTTTCTTCGACGGTCTTGCCGCCTGCGGCTCTCAGGCGTTCCACGACTTCCTCGACCAGCACTTCGGGTGCCGAGGCGCCGGCGGTCACACCGATCTTCTGCTTGCCTTCGAGCCAGGTCGGGTCGATCTCGTCGGCACGACCGATGAGGTGGGATTCGACGCCGGCGCGGGTACCGAGTTCGGCGAGGCGATTCGAGTTGGAGCTGTTCGGTGCACCGACCACGAGCAGCAGATCCACCTGGCGGCACAGTGCCTTCACGGCATCCTGACGATTCTGCGTGGCATAGCAGATATCGTCGCGGTTCGGCGCGCTGATGGCCGGGAAGCGTTGCCTCAGGGCGTCGATGATGTCCTGGGTGTCGTCCACCGACAGCGTGGTCTGTGAGACGAAGGCGAGCTTTTCGGGATCGCACACGTCGATGTGCGGTACGTCCTGCGGGGACTCGACGAGGATGATGCGTCCGCCGTGGCTTGTGTCGTAGCGGCCCATGGTGCCCTCGACCTCGGGGTGGCCGGCGTGGCCGATCAGGATCACCTCCTTGCCCTGACGCGAGTATTTCAGCACCTCGAAATGCACCTTGGTCACCAGCGGGCAGGTGGCATCGAACACCTGCAATCCGCGGTTCTTCGCGGCCTCCTCGACCGCCTTCGACACGCCGTGCGCGCTGAAGATCACCGTTGCACCATCGGGTACTTCGTCGAGTTCCTCGACGAAGATCGCTCCCTTGTCGCGAAGGCCATCGACGACGTAGCGATTGTGCACGACTTCGTGACGCACGTAGATCGGCGCCGAGAAGACCTCGATGGCACGTTCGACGATCTCGATGGCACGGTCGACACCGGCGCAGAAGCCGCGGGGATTGGCGAGCAGAATGTCCATGGGTTGTGTTGTTTGCAGTTACCGGGCCGGGGCGGATCCGAAGCCGTGGTGCAGCTACCTCGCAGAGCGACAGGAACGAAGTTGTCCGTTATATCACGACAGCCGCAGCGCTCTCGGTGCCTCTCTGGACACGCTGTAATGCAGCAGAAACTCAGGGTCCAATGCGATCGGCCGCTACCTGCCTCGACAGAGGAGGTATTTCATGACCATTCGACACGGCCGTGTGTTGACGGCAATCACACTTTCGATCCTGATCGCCGCCTGCGGCAGCAGGGCTCCGCGCCCGACCGCCGAACTTGCGCTGACCGATGCGGCGTTGCAGAACGCCGTGCTGGCGGGGGCTCGCGAGCACGCACCGATCGAGCTTCGCCGGGCGCACGAGAAGAAGGCAGCGGCCGATCGCGCCATGGCCGACGAAGAGTATGCCCTGGCGCGTCGCATGAGCGACGAAGCGCGGGTCGATGCCGAACTCGCCCGCGCCAGAGCCGAAGCCGAAAAGACGCGCATGGCCGTGGCCGAATCGGAAGGCAACATCCGCATGATGCGCAACGAAGTTCAGCGCAAGACCAGTCATTGAGAGGGGGAGTCATCATGAGCATTCGACACACACGCACCCTGATTGCCTCACTCCTTGCCACGACGCTCGTTGCCTGCGGCGGAGCACCGAAGCAGATGGATTCGCTCGAGCAGCTTCGCGCCGACTACCAGGCCGCGAGCAGCAACGCAACGATTGCCCGTCACGCCCCGAAAGAACTCGATGCCGCGCGCGATTCACTCGCCCGCGCCGAACGTCTCTGGCGCGACAAGGAAAACCGTGCCGAGATCGAACACCATATCTACCTTGCGCAGCAGAAGCTCGAGATTGCCGCGCTCGTGAGCGAGACCAACGAAATGGATCGCCGGCTCGAAGGCATGGAACTCGAGCGTCGCGAAGTGGCGCTGGACATCCGCGAGGCCGAGCTTGCCGCGGCACGCCGACAGACCGAAGAGCTCAGGAAGCAGATGGCCGATCTCAAGGCCGAGCACACCGAACGCGGCATGATCCTGACCCTCGGCGACGTGCTCTTTGCCCGCAACGAAGCCGCTCTGAGCTCGGGTGCGTCACGCAACATGGACAGGATCGCGGCCTTCATGCGGAAGTACCCCGAGCGTCGTGCCATCATCGAAGGGCACACCGACAGCAGCGGTGAAGCCGAGTACAACCTCGAACTCTCGCGCGAGCGCGCGCTTTCGGTGAAGAAGGCCCTGATGATGCGTGGTGTTCACCACTCGCGCCTGAGCACCGAAGGCTTCGGTGAATCCACACCCGTTGCCTCGAACGGCACGGTCGATGGGCGTCAGGCGAATCGCCGCGTGGAGATCGTCTTTCCGGATGAAGGCAGGCTGGTGAGCGAGCTCGCCGACTGAGTGTCGTGCGGGGCACCGGTCGTTGTGATCGTTCACCGCTGCCTGTTCGAGATCTTCATCTGGACGGAGGAGAAGGCCCCGCTACATCGAGACAGGGCGCTTCTCCTCCCAGACGTAGTCGATCTGCCGAGCGGTAGCCTCTGCCAGTTCACGGCCTTCATAACGCTCCACCAGGTGCAGGGTCATGGCAATGCCCGAGCTCAGGCCACCGGCCGTCACGATTGAATCGTTGTCCACCCAACGGACATCGTTTCGCACGTCGGGATGGTCGAGCGCATCGACCTCTTCCCAGTGAGTGGTTACCGGGCCTGCACCCAGTAGTCCATTCCGCTGGAGGAAGAAGCTGCCGGTGCAAACCGATGCCAGCACATCGCTCTTTGGGGCCAGTTGTTGCAATATTTTGTCCGGATGAATGTCATCGGGTGAAATTGCGCCGGGTACGACGAGCACATCGATTTTCAAAATGTCGTCCACGCGGTGAGTTGGCTGAAGGCCGAGCCCGCCGTAGACCGGCCCCGGTTCACCCACTGTCATGACCTTGAAGGGTTCGTTCATGCCTTCTCTGGCCCGCAATCGGTTGGCGGTCAGAAAGACTTCGTAGGGGCCTCCGATATCCAGCAGATCGGCGCCGGCAAAACAGAGAATACCGACGTCGATGCTGGCCTTGTGCGCTTCGGCTTCCCTGAAACAGTCGTCGACCTGTTGTCCGGTTCGTGTGCTCATGGGTCTGGCTCCCGTATTGTCGAATCAGAGACGGCATTGCAGCAGCTTGAGGGCAATTCGCCCAGATGGCAGAATGTCAGTTTTCGATGATATTCCGCCAATATGGTCACAGCGCGCAGGAATGATCGTGTTGCAGTAGTCGTCTACGATGGTTTGACCACACTCGAATACGCCATTCCGATCGAAATATTCGGCTTGCCTCGCCCCGAAATCGCGCACTACTACGACACCGTGACCGTAGCGGCAGAACCGGGCAGGTTGGCGGGAAGTCATGGCCTGCGGATCCAGGCCGAGGCCGACCTGTCGGCACTTGCCGTGGCGGGAACCATTGTGATTCCGGGTTGGCGAGACCGATTCGAGCGGCCGCCGGAACCGTTGCTCGAGGCCTTGTGTTCGGCCCGGGAACAGGGAGCGCGGCTGGTGTCGATCTGCGCGGGATCATTTGTTCTCGCGGCAACCGGCCTTCTTGATGGAAGGCGCGCCACGACGCACTGGTTGTACGCTGATGATCTGCGTGATGCCTATCCTTTCGTGGTGGTGGATGAGAGTTCGCTCTATGTGGATGAGGGCGCTCTGCTGACCGGCGCGGGTAGCGCCGCCGGGATCGATGCCTGTCTGTATCTCGTGAGGAATGATTTCGGCAGCGACGTGGCCAACAAGGTGGCGCGACGCATGGTAGTCAGTCCGCAGCGTGAAGGTGGTCAGGCGCAGTTCATTCCCGAACCGGTGGCGGAGCGGCATGGCAGCGGCGATCGTTCGGTTGCCGCCTTGATGGATGCGCTCCTCGCCACGCTCGATGAATCACACAGCGTCGAATCGATGGCTGGGCAGATGTGCGTATCGCCGCGAACCCTGTTCAGGCGTTTCCGAGCGGCAGTTGGCATCGGACCTGCCGAATGGTTGGCCTTGCAACGGATAAGGCGTGCCTGCACGCTGCTTGAAACCACGGATCTCGGCATCGATGCCATTGCTGCTGCCGTGGGCTTCGGATCCACGGTGGGATTCCGTCAGCAGTTTCAGCATCGCATGCAACTGCCGCCGGGTGTTTATCGTCGACGGTTCAGGGTGGGCTGAAAGGCTGTTGCCTTGATCCACGTGGTCGTGAGCGAGATGCTGCCTATTCGCTCTCCGCTTCGGGCGTGCGCTCGAACAGCGAAATGACGATCAACAAGGCCGCCCCGCAGGTGATCGCGGAATCCGCCACGTTGAACGAGGGAAAATAGGCCTGTCCCCACCAGTGCACCTGGATGAAGTCGACGACGTGCCCGTACAAGGCACGATCGATCAGGTTGCCGACGGCGCCGCTGAGGATGAGCGCAATGGCGAGTGACAGCCAGCGCTCCTCGCGGCTCATGCGCACCAGCCAGATCAGCAGCGCGATGCTCACCACGAGGCTGATGCCCGTGAGAAGCGGACGTTGCCAGCCGTCGGCGTCGGACAGGAAACTGAAGGCGGCGCCGCTGTTGTAGGCCTTGGTGATGTTGAAGAAACCCGTGACGGGAATCCGCTCGTACATCTCGAGGCGGTTGTCGATCAGGAGCTTGGTGACCTGATCGAGAATCACGATCACGGCAACGATGAAGAGACGCAGAAAGAGAGACATGGGGCAGCTTGTTCGTCGTGCGATCCGGTCGTCGGGTATGTGCTCTGGCGAGTGGCGGTGTTCGGCTCGGAGTCTCAGGCAATGCGGCGATCTTCGCCCGGCCCGTCGACGTTGCTCACGCAACGCGTGCAGAGTTCGGGATGCGACGCATCACGGCCCGTGTCCTCGCGAAGGTGCCAGCAGCGTACGCACTTCTCGCCGCTTGCCCGTTCGGCCTGCACCGCAACCTGACCCTTGTCGAGCTTGATGGTCTCCAGCGCTGCCGGTTTTGCATCCAGTGGGGCCAGGCTTGCAGTGGAGGTGATGAACACGAAACGCAGTTCATCACCGAACTTGCCGAGCACGTCGACGAGCTCCGGGCTGGCATGAACCGTCACCGCGGCATCGAGCCCGCCGCCGATCACGCCATCCTTGCGTAGCGCTTCGAGTGATTTCGACACGACATCGCGAACCGCGATCACCTGCTGCCAGTCGGCGTCGCTGAAGTCATCCGGCGTTGCGGCGAGGTCGGGCAGCCCCTCGAACCAGGTTTCGAGGAAGACGGAGTCGCTGCGTGCCGTACCGTCGGCCAGCGTTTGCGGCAGGTGCTGCCAGATCTCGTCGGCCGTGAAGCTCAGCACGGGGGTGATCCAGCGAACGAGTGCTTCGGCCACGAGATACATCGCGGTCTGCGCCGAGCGGCGACCGAGGCTGTCTTCGCCCATGGTGTACTGGCGATCCTTGATGATGTCGAGGTAGAAGCTCGACATGTCCACGATGCAGAAGTGGTGGATGGCCTGGTAGACCTGATGGAACTGGTAGTTGGCATAGGCCTCTTCGAGTTCGGCCTGCACCTCGCGCGTGCGCTTCACGGCCCAGCGGTCGATGGCCAGCATGTCTGCGGGAGCGACGCTGTTCGTGGCCGGGTCGAAATCGTGGATGGCCGCGAGCAGGTAGCGCGCGGTGTTGCGGATGCGGCGGTAGGCATCGGCCATGCGGTCGAGGATCTCGTTCGAGACCGTCATCTCGCCACGGTAGTCGGCCGAGCACACCCAGAGACGCACGATGTCGGCGCCGAGTGTCTTCAGGAGCTTCTGCGGGGCGATGACGTTGCCGAGCGACTTCGACATCTTGCGCCCCTGCTGGTCGACCGTGAAGCCGTGGGTCAGCACCTGCCGGTAGGGGGCGTGATGGTTGATGGCGACGCTCGTGAGAATCGAGGAGTGGAACCAGCCGCGGTGCTGATCCGAGCCTTCGAGGTACATGTCGGCCGGGTAGCTCAGTCGCGGATCCTGCTGCAGCACGTGCGCCCAGGTGGTGCCCGAGTCGAACCAGACGTCCAGCACGTCACGGCTCTTTTCGTAGTGCGGCGCCTCGTCACCGAGGAGGTCTTCGGTGGAGAGGTCGAACCAGGCCTGGATGCCGCCCTTCTCGATGTGCGTGGCCACGGTTTCGATGAGGCCCTGGGTGTCCGGGTGCAGCTCGCCCGTCTGGCGGTGCAGGAACAGCGGAATCGGAATGCCCCAGTAGCGCTGCCGGGAGATGCACCAGTCGGGGCGTGTCGCGATCATGCCCTCGATGCGCGACTGACCCCAGTCGGGAATCCAGCGCAGTTGCCGGATCTCGTCCAGTGTTTCCTGGCGGAGGTTTTCCTTGTCCATGCTGATGAACCACTGCGGCGTGGCGCGGAAGATGATCGGTGTCTTCGTGCGCCAGCAAAAGGGGTAGCTGTGAGCGTACTGCTCGTGCCTGACGAGGCGGCCGCGAGCCTCGAGTGCTTCGATCATCGGCTTGTCGACCTTCATCACGTGCTGCCCGCCGAAGAGCTCGACGTGATCGCGGAAGATGCCGTGGTCATCGACGTTGTCGAGCAGTTCGATGCCATGAACACGCGTGACGTTGAAGTCGTCCACACCGTGATCGGGTGCGGTATGCACGATACCGGTACCGGCGTCGGTGGTGACGTGCTCGCCCATGATCACGAGTGAATCGCGCTCGTAGAGCGGGTGGCGGAACAGGAGGCCGTCGAGTGCGCTGCCCTTCGTCGTGGCCAGCGTTTCCGCGCCCGTGAAACCGTAGCGCGCCATGATGTCGTCGAGCATGTCGGCCGCGACGATCATGTGTTCGCCATTGACGGCGATCAGGGCGTAGTCGAGCGCGGGATGCACGGTCAGGGCAAGGTTGCCCGGAATGGTCCAGGGGGTGGTGGTCCAGATGACGGCGTTGATGACGCCCGGTGAGGCCACGCCGAAGCGCTCGGCAACGGCCGCGTCGTCCTTCGCCGCGAAGCGCACGTCGATGGCGGTGGAGGTCTTGTCGTGGTATTCGATCTCGGCCTCGGCCATGGCCGAGTGCGCGCCCCAGCTCCAGTACACGGGCTTCACGCCCTTGTAGACATGACCTGCCGCGATGATGCGACCGAGGGTGCGCACCGCGTTCGCCTCGTTGGCGAAGTTCATGGTGAGGTAAGGGTTGTCCCAGTCGCCGATGATGCCGAGGCGCTTGAACTCGCTGCGCTGGTTGTCGATCTGTTCGAGTGCGTACTCGCGGCACCTGCGGCGGAATTCGGCTGCGGTAACCTTGTCGCCGGGCTTGCCGACGAGGCCTTCCACCTTGTTCTCGATGGGCAGGCCGTGGCAGTCCCAGCCCGGCACGTAGGGCGCGTCGAAGCCCGCCAGCTGGCGGCTCTTGACGATCAGATCCTTGATCACCTTGTTGACCACGTGGCCGATGTGGATGTCGCCGTTGGCGTAGGGCGGACCATCGTGCAGCACGAAGGTGTCACGCCCGGCCGAGTGCTCGCGAATGCGATCGAAGATCTTCGCCTTCTCCCAGCGGGCGAGCATCTCGGGCTCGCGCCTGGCGAGGTTGCCGCGCATCGGGAATTCGGTTCGGGGAAGGTTCAGTGTGTGCTTGTAGTCGGTCACGGTGTCGCTCGTGGCGTCGGTCGTGTGCGGGCCTGCCGCCTTGCTGGCGGGCCCGGGGCTGCGATGGGTGAAACGCTGACTGTAGCAGCATTCCTTGTGTCTTCAGGGCAAAAGGTTCAGCCCCTGCAGGCGCCGGTCACGGCTGGCGCAGCACGTCCTGTGCAGCGCGGGCATCGGCCTCGATCTGTTTTCCGAGTTCTTCGAGCGAATCGAAGCGCCGTTCATCACGGAGTTTCGAGGCAAAGGCCACCTCGAGATGGCGTCCGTAGAGCGAACCCGAGTAGTCGAAGAGGTGCACCTCCAGTAGGAGCCTGTGTCCCCCGAGCGTGGGTCGTTCACCGAGATTGGCAACCCCGGCATGCCAGTTGCCGAGGCCATCGACCTGCGCCCGCACGGCGAACACCCCCCGTGGAATCGGGCGGAAGGCACCGAGGGCGACGTTCGCCGTGGCGAAGCCGAGTTCCCGGCCAACCTTTTCACCGTGCACGACGCGCCCGCTGATGCTGTAGGGTCGGCCGAGAAGCGCGGCGGCGGCCGCGAATTCACCGGCAGCGAGATGCGCGCGCACGCGGCTGCTGGAGATGCGCGCCGTGCCGTCACTGATGGCGCCGGCAGACTCGATCACGAAGTGGTGTTTCCGGGCGGCCTCGGCAAGCAGGGCGAGGTCGCCGTTGCGATCCTGCCCGAAGCGGAAGTCGTCGCCGACGAGCAGAAAGCGCATGTTCAGGGTATTCACCAGCAGGTCGCGAATGAAGGTCTCGGCAGTCATCGACGCCAGCGCCTCGTTGAAGTCGAGCAGCAGCACGCGGTCGATGTCGGCACCATCGAAACGCATCATGCGATCACGGAAGCCATGAATGCGGCGTGGCTTCTGCGGATCGTCGCCGAGAAAATACTCGTGCGGCAGGGGTGAGAAGGTCACCACCACCGAAGGCAGCCCACGTGCGCGGGCTTCGTCGCGAATGCGTGCGAGCATGGCCTGATGGCCGAGGTGCAGACCATCGAAGTTGCCGATGGTGACCACGCTCGGGCTGTCGTCGGGCCAGCTGCGGATGCCGCGGATGAGTTGCATGGAGCGGAGTCGTCGTTTTGCTCAGGGACTTGCTAGATGGCGTGGCCTGATGCCCGCCGCCAGCAGCCCGATAGCGTACACCAGCGCCCCCAGCACGATGAAGGCGAGCAGCCAGCCGACACGCCCGGCTGCGCCGAGTGCGGTCCATTCCAGCGTGCCGGACGTGGTCAGCAACAGACCCATCGCGACGAGAGCGGGCAGCGTCCTCAAGAGAAATCCCCGAATGTCCGGTCCCACCTGATAGATCGACCGCCGGCCGAGTTCGCGATGCAGCATCCAGGCCTGCTGCCAGGCCGAGAGCGAACTCGCGATGGCCAGTCCGGTGTGCGGTGCCACGAAATCCAGGGCCATCAGCGGCAGCACGAACAGCAGGTTGTATCCCATGTTGGCCACCAGCGCGATGATGCCGATGCGCACCGGGGTCTTCGTGTCCTGACGCGAGAAGAAGGCCGGCGCAAACTGCTTCACGAGCAGGAAGGCGGGCAGGCCGAGGCTGTAGGCAACGAGGCTCCAGCTGGCCATGTCGGCATCTGAGGCGGTGAATTCGCCATAGCCGAACAGGGTCAGCAGCATGGGCCTGGCGAGCAGGACGAGCCCGACCGCAGCCGGCAGGCCGAGCACGATCACGAGCCGGATGGCCCAGTCGAGCGCGCGCCGGAAGGCGGCTTCGTCGCGCACCGAATACTCGGCCGAAAGCCGCGGCAGGATCACGGTGGCAAGGGTCACGCCGAGCAGTCCGAGGGGAAACTCCATCAGGCGGTCGCTGTAGTAGAGCCAGCTGAGACTGCCCGCCGCGAGGAAGGAGGCGATGATCGTGTCGAGCAGGAGATTGATCTGCGCCACGGAACTCCCGAACACGGCCGGCGCCATGAGCTTGAGTATGCGGCGCACGCCCGGATGCTGCCAACCCCAGCGAGGCCGGGGCAGAAGGCCCAGGCGTGCGAGAAAGGGCGCCTGCAGCAATAGCTGCACGAGGCCGGCAGTGAACACGCCCCAGGCGAGAGCCACGATCGGTGTTTCGAACATCGGTGAGAGCCAGAGCGCGGCGGCAATCATGCACACGTTCAGGAGCACCGGCGTGAACGAGGGAATCGCGAACTGCCCGAAGGTGTTCATCATGCTGCCCGCGTAGGCCACGAGGCTCACGAAGAAGAGGTAGGGAAAGGTGATCCTCAGCATGTGGGTGGCGAGGTCGAAGCGCTCGGGTTCGTCGATGAAGCCCGGCGCGAAGAGCATGATGAGCAAGGGGCTCAGCATGACACCGAGCGTGCTCACGACGAGGAGGATCAGCGACAGCGTGCCGGCGACGTGTGCGGCAAGATCGCGCAGTGCCTCGGGACTCTTCGTTTCCCGGTACTCGGTGAACACCGGCACGAAGGCCTGTGCGAAGGCACCTTCCGCGAACAGGCGCCGGAGGAAGTTCGGAATCTTGAAGGCAACGAGGAAGACGTCCGTGGTGGCGCTGGCGCCGAAGACGATCGCCAGCACCTGATCGCGGATGAAGCCGAGCACCCGCGAGAGGAGCGTCATGAGCCCGACGATCGAGCCCGAACGGGCCAGGTTGGAACGTACCATGCCGGTTCGAACTGCCGTCAGCGTGCTGCCATTGCGTGTGGCCTGATCATCGGTGCGCGGCCGCGCCACCGGTGGAAGTGGCGAAAGCGGCAAGCAGGCTGGTTCGAGTGGACTGGCATGGGCGGTTCGGACGGGCGCGAGAGGGCTGGCAGTATAGCCGTTGCAGGATTGTCGTCGCATACTCGACATTGACAATGGCCAGCACGCACGTGATAATACTCGGCTACATTCCGTTCAGCTGTTACCAGCTCTACCCCCATTTCCGAGGAAAGTCCGTGGCAAATTCTGCTCAGGCGCGCAAGCGCGCCCGCCAGGCCGAGAAGCACCGCCAGCGTAACGCCAGCCAGCGCTCCATGATGCGCACGAAGGTCAAGCGCGTGTTCAATGCCCTGGAAGCCGGCGACAGGGAAGCGGCCGAAGCCGCCTTCCGTGAGGCCATTCCGGTGCTCGATAAAATGGCTCGCAAAGGCCTGGTTCACAAGAACAAGGCTGCTCGCTACAAGAGCCGTTTCGCGGCACGCATCCAGGCGCTCTGATCCGTCGATGATCTTGCCCGTGGCGATGCGTCTGTGCCCGCATCGCCACTTCCTTGTCTGATCAGTCTTTCCTCGGAAAGACGATCATGTTGCTCCGATCGATCAGCTCCGGCTCGTAGCTGTAGCCGAGAATCTCCCGAAAGCGGCGGCTTGGCTCGCCGATCACGCGGCGTGTATCGTTGGCGTTGTAGTTCACGAGCCCGCGCGCAATCTCGCGTCCTTCCGGATCGACACAGCTCACCAGTTCGCCACGCGAATAGTCACCAAGGCAGTCGGTGACACCGACGGCGAGCAGGCTCGTGGTTCGCTCGAGAAGCGCTCGGCTCGCACCGGCATCCAGCCTGAGTTGCCCGCGCGCGCGAAGCTGATCCGAGAGCCAGCGTTTTCGCGCATCCTGCGGCCGACGGTTGCTCGTGAACAGTGTGCCGATGGCTTCCCCCTGCATCAGCCTTGCGAGCACATCGGGCTCGCGTCCGTCGGCGACAATGGTCGAGGTGCCGTTGTTGGCCGCACGCTCGGCGGCAAGCACCTTGGTGCGCATGCCACCGCTGCCGAGCGAGGAGCCGGCGGGGCCGGCGAGTGCCAGAATGTCCGGATCGCTCGCATCGGCAGACCGAATCAGCTCGGCGTCGGCGTGTCTTCTCGGATCCTTGTCGTAGAGGCCCTGCTGATCGGTGAGCAGCACCAGGACATCGGCATCCAGGAGGTTCGCGACCTGCGCGCCGAGGGTGTCGTTGTCGCCAAGACGAATCTCGTCGGTGGTGACGGTGTCGTTCTCGTTGACGATCGGCAGCACGCTGTGGGCGAGCAGGGTGGAGAGCGTGCCGCGGGCGTTGAGATAGCGCCGGCGATCGGCAAGGTCTTCGTGTGTCAGCAGTATCTGGGCGGTGAGAATGCCGAAACGCTCGAAGCCCGTTTCGTAGGCGCGGATGAGCCCCATCTGGCCAACGGCGGCGGCAGCCTGGAGTTCGTTTACCGCCGTCGGGCGTTCACGGATGCCGAGCCGTGCCAGACCTTCGGCAATCGAACCGCTGGATACCAGTATCACATCGCGCCCACCGGATTTGAGTGCCGCGATCTGCTCGGTCCAGTGGCCGATGAGTTCGTGATCGAGCCCGCGTCCTTCGGCGGTCAGCAGCGAGCTCCCGACCTTCACCACCCAGCGCCGGGCAGAATTCAGTGTTTCGCGGCTCATCCCGATCGCTCCTCATCCTGCTCCTCATCCTGCTCCGATTCCTGCTCCGATTCCTGCTTCACATCCCGCGCCGCTTCGAGAGAACGCATGATGTCGCCGGTGAGTCTGTCGGTGCCGGCGCCGCTGACGGCGGAAATCCGGTACACGGGGCCTGTCCATTCGAGTTCGTCGACGATCCGGCGGCAGTGCTCTGCCGCTTCGTCGGGTGGCATCAGATCGGTCTTGTTCAGCACCAGCCAGCGCGGCTTGGCGGCGAGTGCCTCGCTGTGTCGGCGAAGCTCCTTCACGATGGCACGAGCGCCGGCAACGGGGTCGCTGCCGTCGACAGGTGCGATGTCGACGAGATGCAGGAGCAGGCCCGTGCGCGAGAGGTGCTTCAGGAAACGGGTGCCGAGGCCCTGCCCGTCGGCCGCGCCTTCGATGAGGCCCGGAATGTCGGCCATCACGAAGCTCCGGTGTGCCTCGACGCTGACCACGCCGAGGTTCGGGTGGAGCGTGGTGAAGGGGTAGTCGGCCACCTTCGGGCGGGCCGATGACACCTGGCTGATCAGCGTGGACTTTCCCGCATTGGGCAGGCCGAGCAGACCCACATCGGCGAGCACGCGCAACTCGAGCTTCAACTGGCGGCGCTCGCCTGCCGTGCCCTCGGTGGTCTTGCGAGGGGCCTGGTTGGTGGAACTCTTGAAACGGGTGTTGCCGAGTCCGTGCCAGCCGCCGCGTGCCACGAGAACGGTCTCGCCGTCGGTCTTGAGGTCGGCCAGTACCTGACCGGTTTCCATGTCGGTGGCGACCGTGCCGATGGGCACGGCGACGGTTTTGTCCTCGCCTGCCGCGCCGGTGCAGTTACGCCCGCGGCCGTTCTCACCACGCCCCGCCTGGTAGGTGCGCTGGTGGCGGAAATCGGCGAGGGTATTGAGATTTTCGGTGGCGCACAGAAACACGCTGCCGCCGTCGCCACCATCGCCGCCGTCGGGGCCGCCGCGCGGAATGTATTTTTCGCGTCGGAAGCTCAGGCAGCCGTTGCCGCCATCACCGGCGATGACCTTGATCGTTGCTTCGTCGACGAATTTCATGGTGATTCGATTCCGGAATCATGTCTGGCTCAATGCCGGAACGGTGCTGGTTTCGGCCGGCATCCGGGCCTTGACCCGAACCCGTAAAGCGAAAAACCCGCACGGTGGCGGGTTTCTCGAACACTCGTGCTGTGGAGCCGGGCTCAGCCGTTGGCGGCGTCGGATGATGGCACGATGTCGACGAACTTGCGGCCTTCGGGGCCACGCGTCCTGAATTCGACCACGCCATCGGCGGTGGCAAAGATGGTGTGGTCCTTGCCGACGCCGGCGTTGACGCCCGCGTGGAAACGGGTGCCGCGCTGACGCACGATGATGTTGCCGGCGAGCACTTCTTCACCGCCGTAGCGCTTCACGCCAAGGCGTTTGGATTCGGAATCGCGGCCGTTGCGCGTACTGCCGCCTGCTTTCTTGTGTGCCATGGTTTATGCCTCGAAATGGGGTGAGCGAGCGATCGAACTCAGCCAGCCTTGATGCCGGTGATTTCGAGCTCGGTGAAATTCTGGCGGTGGCCCATCTGCTTGCGATAGTGCTTACGGCGCTTGAACTTGATGATGCGCACCTTCTTGCCGCGGCCCTGGGCAACGACGCGAGCGGTGACCGAAGCGTTGTCGACCTGCGGCGCGCCAATGGTGACCGAATCGCCGTTGCCGATCATCAGCACTTCATCGAGCGTGACTTCGGCGCCTTCATCGGCCTTGATGGATTCGACCTTGAGGCGGTCGCCTTCGCTGACCCGGTATTGCTTGCCACCGGTCTTGACTACGGCGTACATGTTCTTGATCCTGGCTTGTGTATCTGGTTGGTGGCGGCGCCTGGGGTGCCGGAGCCCCGGCTGCGGCAGGGATCGGCGCGGTTGTCGACGCACTCACGGCAGAATGCCGCGGGAACTCCCTAGTATATCCTGCAAGAATCAGACTTGTCAATCACAGTGTCGCGCCGCTTGCGTGCGAACGAGCAGTATCCTGTTCGAGTTGCAGTTGCAGTTGCAGTTGCAGTTGCAGTTGCAGTTGCAGTTGCAGTTGCAGTTGCAGTTGCAGTTGCAGTTGCAGTTGCAGTTGCAGACACGTTTGCCGGTGCGGGTGATGCGTCACCGGATTCAGTAGCGCCGCCTCACCGCATGCCGCGCAATCGCCTCGAGTGCCAGGCGCTCGTCGCTGTCGGCCAGCGGGGCGAGGGCGGCAACGGCTTCGTCAGCGAGCCGGTCGGCGCGCCGCATGCTGAGTTCGAGCGCGTTGGTGCGTTCGACGATGGCGAGGATGTCATCGAGCTGGCCGAGATCCGCCGCCGTGATGGCGCTGGCCACGAGCGCCCGTTCGGCTTCGCTGCCCTGCTGCATGGCGTAGATGAGCGGCAGCGTGGTCTTGCCTTCGGCGAGGTCGTCACCGACGTTCTTGCCGAGCGTGCCGGCGTCGCTCACATAGTCGAGCACGTCGTCGGCAATCTGGAAGGCGGTGCCGACCAGTTCGCCATAGCCGGCAAGGCCCTGTCGAACGTCCTGGCTGGCATTGCCGACAACGGCGCCGAGTTCGGTCGCGGCAGCGAAGAGCCTTGCGGTCTTGGCCTTGATGACTTCGATGTACTGCGCTTCGCTGATGCCGGGTTCGCGCACGTTCATGAGCTGCATGACTTCGCCTTCGGCGATGCGATTGGTGGTGCGGGCGAGGATGTCCATGATGGGAAGGCTCCCGAGTTCGGTCATCATCTCGAAGGAGCGCGAATAGAGAAAGTCACCGACGAGTACCGCGGCCTCGTTGCCCCAGAGCGCATTGGCGGTTTCGTTGCCACGACGCAGTTCGGAGGCGTCGACGACATCATCGTGCAGCAGCGTTGCCGTGTGAATGAACTCGATGACGGCGGCGAGTTTCACGGCCGTGTCGGTGTCGCCGCCGCAGGCGCGTCCCGAAAGCAGTACGAGCTGAGGCCGAAGGCGCTTGCCGCCACTGGCCACGATGTAGTTGCCGAGCTGGTTGATCAGCACGACGTCCGATTCGAGACGCTTGCCGATCAGTGCATCGACGGCATCCATCTCGGTGGCAACCAGAGCCCGGCACTGATCCAGGTCGGGCAGTTGCTGTGGCTCGGTCGGGCTCGGCATGCTGTTCATGTCGGACATCATCGGCCAAAGTGTATCAGCCTTGTCGCCGGCGGGGCGAGCGTGAGCGCCGATGAGAACGGCGTCTGGCGACACCGGGGAAGTGGCGTTCCGGATCGATTTCGCACCATTCGCCGGGGGCGAGTCCGAGCGAGAACAGATCGACATCGCCGATGCGGCTGCGGATCAGTCTGAGCGTCGGCAGGTTCACGCTTGCCGTCATGCGTCGCACCTGGCGGTTGCGCCCTTCGTCGATGCCGAGCATCAGCCAGCTGGTGGGGATCGACTGCCGCTCCCGGATCGGTGGCCTGCGTGGCCAGAGTCCGTCGGGTTCGTTGCAGGCTCTGGCAAAGCGTGCACGCGCCGGGCCGTCCTTGAGTCTGACGCCGCGTTCGAGTGCTTCGAGCGCGGTCGTGTCGACAAGACCTTCGACCTGAGCCAGATAGCGCTTGACGAGCTTGTGCCTTGGTGCGCTGATGCGATGTTGCAGGGTGCCATCGTCGGTCAGCAGCAGGAGCCCCTCGCTGTCGCGATCGAGGCGGCCGGCCGGGTACACACCGGGTACGGGGACGAACGCCTGCAGTGTGGTGCGGCCGCTGTCGTCGCTGAACTGGCTGAGAACGCCGAAGGGTTTGTTGAGCGCAATCAGCCGCATCGGCTTCGAGTCAGCCGCTCAGAGCTCTTCCACGGCGTGGACGGGTTCGCTGGCGCCGCCGCGGAACTCCCCGGGCAGGGTGTCGACGGCGCGCTTCGCGAGGTTCTCGGCCGCGGAATCCTCGAAGCCGCAATCGCGGAGCGCCTCGGCCATGTCATTTCTTGCGGGGCAGCGGCGCAGCAGCGTGTCGATATCGCGGGGCAGCGTGTCGTCCTCGATGAGGCCGGTCAGGGTGCGCGCGAAGTAGACGGTATCTCGGTGCTCGTAGAGCAGGCGGCTGACCCGGGTGGCGCCCCGAAACTGCATCTCGGCGACCGCGCCGAGGTTGGCATAGAGCGTGTCGATGTCCCCCCAGCGCCCCAGCAGTCGCGCTGCGATGCTGCCGCCGACTCCCGGTACGCCTGCGATGTTGTCGCTCTTGTCGCCGCAGATGGCCAGCCAGTCGGCGATCTGTTCGGGTCTGACCCGGAAGCGCTTGACGAGATCCCGGTAGCCTTTCGGTTGCTGGCGCCCGGCATCCCAGTAGGTGTCGCCTTCGCGCACGAACTGGACGAGGTCCTTGTCGCCGCTGATGATGGTCACGGGGCGCGCGGAATGTCGCGCGCAACACGCCATCTGGCCGATGATGTCATCGGCCTCGACACGCGGGCTGCCGAGGGTGGTGATGCCGAAGGCTTCGGCGGTCTGCCGGCAGCGGCCGAACTGCCACTGGAGGTCGGCCGGCGCTTCGGGGCGGTCGGCCTTGTAGCCGGCATGACGGCGGTTGCGTTCGCCCTTGCGAAAACACTCGTCGAAGGCGGCGAGCGCGTGGCTCGGTCGCTCGCGAGCAAGCATCATCAGGAGGTAGTCGGCAAAGCCCTTGACCGCATTGAAGGGGCGGCCGTCGCGGCTCAGGATGTCTGCCGGCTGTGCCCGCCAGGCGCGGAAGACGTAGATGCTCGAGTCGATCAGATGGACGTGATCGGCACTCATGGTCATGTTGCCAGACGCAAAGGGAGCGCTACCCCCGGCAGCGCTCCCCTGCTTGTCTCGTTGACCTGCCTGTCTGACGCGTATGACAAGCGCCTGACAGAGACTTGTTCCCTGTCGGCCTTATTTGCCGCCACCGTAACGGCGACGGAACTTGTCGACCTGACCGGCGGTGTCGAGCACCTTCTGCTTGCCGGTGTAGAAGGGGTGGCAGGACGAGCATACTTCCACGTTGAGATCGCGACCGACGGTGGAACCGGTCTCGAAGGCGTTGCCGCAGCTGCAGGTCACGGTGATCTGCTTGTACTCGGGATGGATGTCTGGTTTCATGGCTCGTCTCAAGCGAGAAAAATGGTGGCGAAGTTTACGGCCATCCGGCATGAAAAGCAAGGGCCCTGCGGCGAATTCACAGCGGGTCAAATGACCGGGCTCCCGGTGACGGGCCTTGTCGGAGCATTCGGGGCATTGCGATGCGCTATTCGGCAAGGAGCGGCATGATCGGGTAGCACCGTGTCTTCGGGGTCTCGGGCAGGAAAAGCTCCAGAAGACTGTTGAGGTAGCGGCTGCCACGAGCCGTGGGCCTGAGCGTCATGCCGCTGATTTCGAGCAGCTCCCGTGCCATGGCATCGTCCATGGCGGCTTGCCAGATGTCGAGAGGCACACCCGTGTGGGCTTCGAACAGCGGCAGTGGGAAACCGTCCGTCAGCCGGAGCGCGTTCATCATGAAGTCGATGGCACTGTCTTCGACCGGCACCAGCTCGACGTCTTCCTGTTGCGGGGGTTCGGCGGCCAGATAACGGCGCGGATGGCGCGGGCGGCGGGTTCGCCGGATGCTCATGTCGGCCATGCGCGTGATCTTGCCGTGTGCGCCTGCGCCGATACCGAGGTAGTCGCCGTAGCGCCAGTAGTTGAGGTTGTGCCTCGATGCTTCGCCCCGACGAGCCCAGGCCGAGACCTCGTAGCGGTCAAGGCCCGCCGCCGGCAGCAGTTCGTGCAGGAGTTGCTGGATGCCGTCGATCTCGTCTTCCGCGGGCAGGCCTGCCGGTGGAGTCCGGTGGAAGGGCGTGTTGGGTTCGAGGGTCAGCTCGTAGAGCGAGAGGTGCTCGGGTTCGAGTGCCAGCGCCTGTTCGAGATCGGCTCGCGCATCGGCTTCGGTCTGACCGGGCAGGCCGAGCATGAGGTCGAGGTTCACGCGCTCGAAGCCCGCGCGCCGGGCCATGGTCATGGCGCGTACCGCCTCTTCGCCGGAATGGATGCGACCGAGCGCGCGGAGCTTGTCGTTGTCGAAACTCTGTACACCGATCGAGAGGCGATTGATGCCGGCCTTGCGGTAGGCGTCGAAACGCAACTGTTCGGCGGTGCCGGGGTTCGCTTCCATCGTCACCTCGGCGTCGAGCGAGAGTGTGATCAGCGCGCGCAGGCCGCGCATGAACCGGTCGATGGCTGCGCCGCTGAAGAGGCTCGGCGTACCACCGCCGATGAACACGCTGGTGATGCGGCGCCCCTGGACATCCGGCAGGGATGCCGCGAGATCCGCGAGCAGCGCATCGATGTAGGCGTTTTCGGGCAGATCGCGTTTCAGCTCATGCGAGTTGAAATCGCAGTAGGGGCACTTTTTCACGCACCAGGGCAGATGCACATAGAGTGACAGGGGAGGCAGTGTGCTGAACTGCCTTGCCGGCAACCCGCTCACGAACGTGTGGGCGCGGTCACCGCGTACCGGCGCATGCTCATGAGCGTGCCAGCTGACGGCAGGGTCAAGCTCAGGCTTCCCGCGCAAGGCGCTCGATCATGGCGCGCACCGCCTTGCCGCGGTGACTGAGTGCGTTCTTGGTGGCCTTGTCGAGGAGCGATGCAGCGCTGCCGGTGTCGTGGTTGCAGAAGACCGGGTCGTAGCCGAAGCCACCGTCGCCTTCGGGCGCGTGGAGGATATGCCCGTACCAGTTGCCTTCGGTGATGAGCGGGGAAGGGTCTTCGGGGTGACGAAGATAGACCACGACACTCCGAAAGCGGGCGCGCCGTTCGGTTTCCGGAAGCCCGTCGAGTTGTTCGAGCAGGAAGGCATTGTTGGCCACATCGCCCGAGCCTCTGCCGTGACGCTCGGCGTGGCGTGCCGAGTAGAGCCCCGGAGCGCCCTTGAGTACGGCGACCTCGAGACCCGAATCGTCGGCGATGGCGGGAAGGCCACTGCAACGCGAGGCTTCGCGTGCCTTCAGCAGCGCGTTCTCGACGAAGGTGGTGGCCGTCTCCTCGACCGGCTCGACAGCGAATTCATCCTGCGAGCGCAGCGTGATACCGAGCGGTTCGAGCATCTCGCGGAGTTCGTGAATCTTGCCGGCATTGCTGCTGGCGAAGACGATTTCGCGGGGCAGCGTATGCGCGGTATCGTATTCGGCCCCGGCCCCGGCCCCGGCCCCGGCCCCGGCCCCGTGCCCCGTCACGCTCATGCTTCACCCGCCAGCGCCTGTCGCTGCGCTTCGCAAAGCTCGTCGATACCCTTCTTCGCGAAAGCAAGCATGGCGGCGAGTTCATCCTCACGGAATGCATGGCCCTCGGCCGTGCCCTGCACTTCGATGAAGCCGCCGGCCTCGTTCATGACCACGTTCATGTCGGTTTCGGCGGTGGAATCCTCGGCGTAGTCGAGATCCAGCACGGCTTGACCGTCATGGATGCCCACCGATACCGCGGCCACCTGACCATGCAGGGGATTTGCTTTCAACCGTCCCTCGCGCATGAGTCTGCTGATCGCGTCGTGCAGCGCTACGTAGGCGCCGGTGATCGAGGCGGTGCGGGTGCCGCCGTCAGCCTGGAGGACATCGCAGTCGATCGTGATGGTGGTTTCGCCGAGTGCGTCGAGGTCGATGGCGGCGCGCAATGAACGGCCGATCAGGCGCTGGATTTCCTGCGTGCGTCCCGACTGCTTGCCGGCCGCGGCTTCGCGCCGGCCGCGGGTGTGCGTGGCGCCGGGCAGCATGCCGTACTCGGCCGTGACCCAGCCCGAACCCTTGCCCTTGAGCCAGGGCGGGGTGCGATTCTCGACGCTGGCGGTACACAGCACGCGCGTGTCGCCCATCGAGATCAGCACCGAGCCCGCGGCATGACGGGTGAAGCCACGCTCGATGCGGACGGCACGGAGTTCGTCGGGGGATCGGCCACTGGGTCTCATGGGCAACTCGGGGAATCTCTGAACGGAATTGAGAGGGCCATGCCACTCGGGGGATGGCGAGTATAACGTTTCCGTTGCGTGCCGCCTGTATCATGCCGGTCGGCCATACATTCGTTGCAGGAGAGAGAGCAATGCTCAGCAGCATGACCGCCTACGGGCGTCACGAGGGTAGTTCGGTGGCTGGTCACCATGTCTGGGAAATCAGATCGGTCAACAACCGCTACCTCGATATGCAGTTCAGACTGCCCGAGGCGATGCGTGCGCATGAGGCGCGGCTCCGCGAGCTTGTCGGCGCGCGTCTTTCCCGCGGCCGGGTCGAGGTGTCGCTCAGGCTCGTGACCGACGCTGCGCAGGCCGCGCTGTCGCTGAACGATGCGCTCCTTCGCCAGCTTGGCGAGGCGGTCAGCGAAGCCTCGCGCCTGAGTGGCATGCGCGTGCGCACCGACGCGCTGAAGCTGCTCGCCTGGCCAGGTGTGATTCGCGAGTCGGTCGACGAGCGCGAGCGGCAGCTTGTCGAGGAAGCGATGGCGGGCTTCGCGGTCGTGCTCGATGATCTGGTTGCCACACGCCGGCGCGAAGGCGCGGCCATTGCCGAGTTTCTTGCCGCGCGCGCAGATGCCCTGCGGCAGCACCATGCGGCCGTCAGCCGGCGTCGACCGCTCCTGCTCGCAGAGCAGCGCCAGCGCATGCGGAAGCGCCTTGCCGAACTCCTTGCCGAGCAGGGTGAAGCACCCGTCGACGAGCGCCGTCTCGAGCAGGAACTCGTACTGCTGGCGCAGAAGCAGGACGTGCAGGAAGAACTCGATCGTCTCGCGGCGCATCTCGATGAACTCGCGCGCATCCCCGAGCGGAACGAGGCCGTCGGGCGCCGCCTCGATTTCCTCATGCAGGAGCTGCAGCGCGAGGTCAACACCATCGCCTCGAAGTCGAACGACAGCGACACCACGGCACACTGCATCGACATGAAGGTGCTGGTCGAGCAGCTTCGCGAGCAGGTGCAGAATGTCGAGTAGGGAACGCTACGAGTGGCCTCCGAAGCGACAGGAGCGTCCAGTGGATGGCGCTGCCGGCAGCTCGGCAAGTGCCAGGCGACACCCGCTCTACACGGTGATGTCGGCGCTGCCGCTCGCCATGCTGGTCGTGGGCATTGCCATCTATTACTTCGGTGAATCGCAACAGTCGGCAGCCGAGCCCATCGTTGCCGAAGCGCGTGAGCTACGGGGGCTTGCAGCCGGCACTTCGGTACTCGGTGCCGGCGAGGCCGCGCAGCATTTCTTCTGGCTCGACACCGACAGGGGGCAGCGCAGCGTGCGCATCACTCCCGAGCAGCATGCGCTGCTGGCGGGGTTCGAGAAGGGCGGCAGGGTCGTGGTCTCGGCCGCGCCCACCATCAGTGGCTCGAAGAAACTCTGGTTGCTGTCGCTCGAGGACGATGCGGGCGAGGTTCTGCCACTGACGCGCTAGTTGCGTAAACTTGTGGATTCATCCCGGCGTGTGGCACTTTCTCGTGCTGCGTGCGTTTCCTGCCCATCATGCCCGAATCACCCGATCTGATCGCCGTCGAAGACGTCAGCCACCGCTATCGCGGCAGCCATGCGCCTGCCCTCGATGCGGTGACGCTCGGCATTCCCGAAGGAAGCTGCCTGGGTCTGCTCGGTCACAACGGTGCGGGCAAGAGCACGCTGATATCGCTGCTGACGGGGGTACTGCCTCTGCAGTCGGGCGAGTTCCGCTTCCGCGGCGAACGCATCGAACCGCAGGTACGGATGCGTGACGTCTGTGGCTACGTGCCGCAGGATTTCGCCTTCTACCCACGCCTGCGGGTACGCGAGAATCTGGCCTTCTTTGCCAGCGCATACGCACTCGGCAAGCGCGAGGCGGACGAGAGCATCACACGTGCGGCCGAACTCTGTCGGCTCGAAGACTTCATGGAGCGTCGCGCCGATCGGCTTTCAGGCGGCCTGAAGCGGCGGCTCAATCTTGCCATCGGCTTTCTCAACACGCCCGAACTGCTGATGCTCGACGAGCCCACGGTCGGCATCGACGCGACCTCGCGCGCCATCATCGTCGCAGCGATTGCCGGCATGCGCGAGCGCGGTGCCACCATCGTCTATACCTCTCACTATCTGGAGGAGGTCGAAGCGCTGTGTGATCATCTCGCGATTCTCGACGCTGGCGAACTCGTGCTCTCCGGTGCCGTCTCGACACTGCTTGCCAACGAGGCGCAGTCGAGCACGCAACTGCAACTCGATCGTCCTGCCGAGGGCGCGGCGGCGGAACGTTTCACGAACGCAGGTGCCACCCTGGTCGGTCCGAACCTGTATGAGTTCGGCACCGTCGGGCTCGATGCCCTGGTCGCGCTGGCGAGGGCGGTCGAGGCCGATGGATATACCGTCATCCGTCTCGAACACGGCAAACCACGTCTCGAATCGCTGTACCTTCGGGCACTGTCGAAGGAAGGGGTGGTCTGATGCCTGTGCGACTTGCAGGCGCGCTGCGGAAGGAGTTCACACTGATCCTGCGTGACAGGCATGGCCTCGCGCTGCTGTTCATTCTGCCGCTGGCCTTCATTCTCGTGATGTCGGTGGCGCTGCAGGATCGTTTCGAGGCCAACGCAGGAACTGCCATCGGCGTGCAACTCTTCGACATGGACGACAGCGATGCCTCGCGCGAAATCATCCTGCGTCTCGACGCCATTCCGGCGTTTGCCGTTGCCGCCGAAACCCGCGACACGGCACCCGCGATCGAGGAAATCGCTGCCCGCTTCACCGATGATGATCTGCGTTTCGCGGTGGTGCTGCCGGAAGGCTATGGTGACGCACTCGAAAGTGGTGACAGCGATGCCTTCGACGCCATCGACGTGCACGTTGCTGCCATGGTCGATCGACGCACCGAAGCGATCTTCCTGTCAGCGCTGCGCGAAGCCCTTGGTCGGCACCGGGTCGATGCGCTTCTCGCAGCCATTGCCGAACTCGAGGATTTCGAGATCGACGAGGACATGAGTTCGGCGTCTTTCGAGGTGCCGCTCGAAGTCGTGTACGCCTACGGCAACGATCGTGACGACAGCCGCTCGCCGAGCGCGGTGCAGCAGAGTGTGCCGGCCTGGCTCGTGTTCGCGATCTTCTTCATCGCCATTCCCTTCTCGAACACCTTCATTGCCGAGCGTACCCTCGGCGTGCATCGACGTCTTGCCACCACGGCAATGCGTACGGTCGATCAGTTCGTCGGCAAGATCACGCCGTATTTTCTGATCAACGTGGTGCAGGCAATCCTGATGGTCGGCGTCGGGGTCTATCTGGTGCCACTCATTGGCGGGCAGGCACTGGAGATCGGCGGCAGCCTGCCCGCGCTGCTTGTCATGGCCGCGGGCGTGAGCTTTGCCGCGCTGAGCCTCGCGATGCTGATCTCGGTGCTGGCCGACACCACCGAGCAGGCGACGCTGGCCAGCGGGCTCGGGAACATCATTCTCGCGGCCATCGGTGGCATCATGGTGCCACGCTTCGTCATGCCGCCGGCGATGCAGGAGTTTTCCTCGCTGTCACCGATGGCCTGGGGCCTTGACGGCTTTCTCGATGTGCTGCTGCATGGCGGGGGTTTCGCCGACATCGCCAACGATTTCGCTCGCCTGTGTGTTTTCGGAGCCGTGATGCTCGGCATCGCCGCAGTTGCCTTTCGTCGACGTGCCTGAGCCGTTGACGCGGCATGAGCAATTGACGCACCTGAGCAGTTTCTGTCATTGTTGCCTGAATACTTCCTGTCTTTGTCATGTACTCCACCAGCGATACCGAACAGCTCAAGGCCGATCTCAAATCAATGATCGTCGAGGAGTGCGACACCGATTGCGAGGCCGATGAGATCAGCGACGACATCCGCCTCATCGGCGAAGGGCTCGAACTTGATTCGCTCGACGCATTGCAGATCGCGCTGGCCGTGAAGGATCGCTACGGCGTGCGTATCGAAGGTGGCCCGCAGAGCCGCAGGGCCATGGCGTCGGTGGCAGCTCTGGCTGCCTTCATTCAGAACCCGCCTGCCGAGGCAGCGAAGGCCGCGCATGAAGCCGGCATGAATGGTGCAGCCGACACGGGCGATGTGTCGCAGAACACCGGTAGCGTCGGCAGTCGCGCATGACCCCGCTGCGGTTTCTGGGCTGGGCCGCCCGTTCCGGTCTTGCTGCATCGGCCGATGAGCATGCGGAGAAACTGGCCGCGCCCACACCCTCGCTGCTCGGTTTGCCGGCCGCACTCGAGATCCCGCTCGACGATGGCTCCGCCCGGGTGCCTTACCATCTGATGAGTGCCGATGCGGCCACACGCAACGAGGAAGCGTTGCATGCACTGCTCGAGTCGGTCGTTCGGCAGGCGCTGGAAGCAGCCGATCTTGACGGCGATGCACTGGCGCGCACGCAACTCTTCATGGGTTCCTCGAGTTCCGAAGTCGGCCTCATGGAGCGTGCCTTCGCCAGCGATCTCGTTGCCGATGATGCCGCGCCGACAATGCGCTATCGCTGTCTGATCGGCGCCGTGTCGTGCCGGCTTTCCCGCAGGCTCGATCTTGGCCTTCCCGACATCGTCGTGGACACGGCCTGCACGGCCTCGGCCAATGCCCTGCTCATGGCCCAGACAGCCCTCGAGTGCCATGACATCGATCATGCGATCATCGTCGGGCTCGAAACCTTCAACCTGACCACCGCGCTCGGATTCCACAGCCTCGGGCTGCTGACGCCGAGTGGCATGCGTCCCTTCGACAGCGCCCGGAACGGGCTTGTGCCCGGTGAAGCCTGCTGTGCGCTGGTGGTTTCGCGTGATGGCAGTGGTGCCGAGGCAGCAGGGCTTGCGCATGCCCCTTCGGCCACGGCAAGTGACGCTGTGGCAGACACCGGTCGCGCGAACTTCCGTCTCCTCGGTGGCGCCTCGATGAGCGATACCTACTCGATCTCGGCGGCCAATCCGAACGGGCAGAGCATTGCCGCAGTCATCGAACGCGCACTCGACAACGCCTGCGTCAACGCCCGAGACATTCGCGCCGTCAAGTTGCACGGCACGGCAAGCCTCATCAATGACGAAGGTGAGGCTGCGGGAATGCTGAGCGTGTTCGAGTCCCTGCCGCCACTGACGGCGCTGAAGCCCTATGTCGGGCACACCTTCGGCGCCTCGGGTCTGCTTGAACTCGTGATGCTGCTCGGTTGCCTCGAACGCGGCTTCTGGCCCGGACTTCCCGGTGTGGCAGGGGATGCAGACGAACTCGGTCTCGCATTGCTGCAGGAACCCTTGCCGCTTGAAACGGGCGGCAGCCATCTTCTGAACCAGTTCGGTTTCGGTGGCAACAATACAAGCCTGGTAATCGATCATGCGCCCGGCTGAACCGCTGTCCATCCTCTCCACGGGCGGCATCGAGACAGGCTGCTCCGCGAACGGCGAACTCGTTGCACTGCGCGATGAGCTTCGGCACACACTCGGCCATTCGGTACGACGCATCGGGCGTTTTACGCAGCTCGCGCTGATCGGCGCTGCGCGCTGCCTTGGCGGGAAGCACCTGAGCGAAAACGCGTCGATTCTGCTCGCGTCCGGATCGGGTGATCTTGAGGTCACGGCCGCAATCCTCGATCGCATCGTGAGGCAGCAGCAGGCACCGAAACCCCACTCGTTCATCAATGCGGTGTCGAACGCGGCCTGCTTCCATCTCGCGAACGAATTCGGCACCACGGGTGCCAGTGCCTTCGTTTCGCACTATCGCATGCCGTTGCAGAGTGCCTTGCAACTGGCACTGCGGCAGGCGGCGGTCACACCTGATCGGGAGCAGTTTGTCGGTACTGTTGATATTCTTGGTACGGATGAGTCGCTGCATCGCTATCGGCTCGACAGGGAAGGGTACGAGGGGCCCTTTGCCGAGGGCAGTCACTGGTTTCGTCTGGGCGCCGCCGACACGGCGGAAGACAGGCCCCGTGCCTTTCTCGACGCACTGGCCTTCGACGTGGGTGCACACGTGGTTGCTCTGGCGGCACTCGATCTTCCCGACGATCTGCCAGTGTACGTGCATGCCGAAAGCGATGCCGCCTTCGAGCGAGCGCTCAGGGCCTTGCCGAGCCTCGAGGCTGCGTCTGTCTGGCAACCTCGCCGCACGTCTGCCGGCTACTACGTCAGCCGGGCCGGACAGGTGCTGCGCGATTTCATCGAATGCGATGATCTCGCCGCGGCTCGGCTGCTGCATCTCGGTGATGACGGTGCAGGCGGAATTGCAGCAACCCTGCTGCGTCGCGTCTGAAAACGGAGGGGTGCCTGCCCCCGTGTGCCTGTCCGACTCGCGCCTATCCGATGTTTCGCAGCGGCTCCCACACCGCGCGTTCACGCTGGCTGATGTCGTCGAGCATGCGCGCGAGCGCGGCAGTATCCATGTCTTTCCTGCCGCGACACATCTTGGTCGAGGCGAGTGCGAAACGGCGCCATTCGTCACCGATATCGGTCATGGCATCACCCGATGCGGCGATGTCTTTCCGCCCGAGGCGCTCGCCCGACTCCTTGAGGAAGGCAGCGTAGATGAAGCGAAAGCCGGCGCCGCCGGTGCCGATTTCTTCCTGCATGCGCACGATGTGTGCGAGCAGTGCGCGAAGGTACTCGCCACCGTCTTTCCGGTTGCCGGCCTTGATGATCTGGCGGCCCAGGTAGCTGATGCCGGAGTAGCCCAACACCGGAATGATCGGTGCCTTCATGAGTTTCGCGTTGCGTCGGATCGCTGCCGGTATGGCGTGTGCGTAGTCGATGTCCGCGGGAATCGTGTCCAGCGTGTACATGCGTCCCTTCGGCGCCATCGCCCCCTTGACGAAGCGCGCCATGGCGAGTGCCGCACGCGGGCAGCGCGCTGTTTCGGGCAGCACCGGGTCGCTGACGAGGTAGTCGTCACCATCGCGTCCGTAGACCACGAGGTTGTGCGCATTGAAATGAAAGCGCATGTCTTCGGGGATGTAGGGCAACCAGTAGATACCGACCTGCAGGCCGACGATTGCGCCTTCGTCGAGCGCGGTATCGAGCGCGGCCATGCCGACGTCGGCATCGGCAAAACGGCGTTCGTTCCAGCGCACGCCGGTCGCGCGCGAGACACCTTTCATCACCGAACCCGGCAGCATGCGATAGGCGATCAGTGGCAGACCCGCGAGCTTGATCATCGGCAGGTAGGCGAACATCAGGCTCGAGGAGAGACCGAATGCCATGGGCTCGGACAACGGGAGCCCCGCTGCGCTGATGAGGTTCGATACCGTGCCGCTCTCGCAGTGTGCCGCTTGCTGATGCTGGAAGTCGTTCATGTGTCGAAGGTGTTTCCGGCGCTGCCGCCGGTTGCGTTCCGATCGCGTCCATCGGGATCCTTGCCGGGTTCGCCTGCGTGCTCGCGCGCGTTCCCGCCCGCGTTCCCGCGCGTGTCCTCACGCGCCGGTGCGACGTCGGTCGATTCCACCTCGGGCAGCGAACTCAGAGTGGCGACATCGAGGCCCATGGCGTGGGCATAGCGCTCGAGGATCCTTGGCGGCAGGCGTTCGAAGATTGCCGGTCTGAGGTGGCGCTTGATGCGCCACTTCGCAAGACCGGTGGCACCTGCCAGCGTGGCCAGATCCATGCGGCGGTCGTTCATGTGGTATTCGAGTGGCGTGCCACGGCCTGCGCGCGCAGCCTCGAGGGCTTCGTCACGCAGACGTTCGAAGGCTTCGACGGCGGCTACCGTGGCGTAGGTTTCCACGTCCCAGCCCACCGACTTCACGCCTACGTAACTGCCGTCGTCGTCGACGGCATACATGAGTTTCTGCATGCCGCCGTAGGTGCGCGAAACTTCCTGGGGAACCTCGTCTTTCTTCATCGGTCGACTCGCAAGGCTGTTCAGACCACCGTCAGGTGCATGAGACCGGCGGAGAATCTGCCGCTCTCGGGAACCCAGCAGAGTATCGTCTGGCCAGCCTCGAGTTTCCCGGAACCCATGAGTTCCTCGAGCATGATGATGATCGAGGCCGAGCCCGTGTTGCCCTTGCGGTAGAGGTTCGTGAACCAGCGCTCCCCGGGAATGGAAAAACCCATGGCGTCCATTTCCGTCGCGACGCGCTCACGAAAGAAGTGAGAGGAGTAGTGAGGCAGGAACCAGTCGATGGCCTCGGGTGTCAGCTCGTGTCGTTCGCGTGTGGCCGAGAGGGCACGGCCCATGGTGTAGGGCACCACGTGCTCGTTGAGGAGCTTCACGTCCTGTTTCACCGACATGATCGAGCGCGCCTCGCGGGTTGCGCCATCGAAACCGGACCAGCCGACGAGTGTTCCGTCGTCGCGCTTGTCGGCCCCGCAATACATGCAGGCTTCCATCTCGCCGGCGAAGGAGTGGATGTCGATCCAGTCGATGCGCAGGTTGACGTCGCCCCTGGCGTCGGCTTCGACGAGCAGGGCCCCGGCCCCGTCGGAGAGCATCCAGCGCAGGAAGTCCTTCTCGAAGGCAATCTCGGGGCGCTCTTCGAGTTCGGTCACGCGAGCCTCGATTTCGCCCGAGAAGTGGCTGCCACGCAGGATCGACGAGGCGGTTTCGGAGCCTGTGGTGATGGCCTTCTCGCTCATGCCGCTGGCGATCTGTGCGTAGGCGTACTTCAGTGCGGTGACGCTGGAGAGGCAGACGCCACTGGTGGCGACGGCCTCGATGTTCGAGAGACCCAGCTCGCCCTGCACCATGACGGCGTGGTTCGGGAATACCTGGTCTGGCATGGATGTGCCGCAGACGAGCAGTTCGGCGTCGTCGCTGCGGTGGCCGAGCGCACGCACGGCTTCGGCGGTCAGCTGGGCGTTGTTGTGCGTGGGCTGACCGGTGGCCGGGTCGATGGCGTAGTGGCGCGACTTGATCCTGTTGGAGCGGAGCACCATGCGGCGCGCGCGCGAGGGGCGCTCACCGGCCTGGCCGAGGATGCGCTCCATGTCGTCGTTGCCGACGGGATCGCCGGGCAGGGACACTGCGCTGGCCGTGATGAATACCTCGCGCATCAGAGCGGCGTCCTGTCGGTGACCAATCCGGTTGGCGATGCTTCGTTTTCGCCACCGTCGAGCTTGTGCCGTGATTCACCCGAGGGTGCCGCGAAATACGCCTTCTCGTGCGCGACGCGTTCGCGCATGAGTGGTGCGAGCAACGTTTTCAGCATTGCAACGAGCGGTACGATGGTGAGTATCATGATCACGAGAAAGATAACGTACAGCACGAGAATTATTCGCCGAGGCAAGGATTCAGGCTCGCCGAGTGCCCGCAGGAGCCTGCCCCAGAGGCGGAAACTGCGTTTCGCCACCTTTTCACTGCCAATCAGGCGCTCGTTGACGCGCACGGCACCCAGGCCTTCGAGCATCGGTGAGGTATCCTCGGGCGTTCGTTCCGGCAACTGCTCGGCGATCGCCTGCCCGAATCGTTCGGCCGCAGCGATTTCGTGCGCGGGTACCCCGGCCTTCGGAATGCGTCCGCCGAGCCAGGGGCCCTGCCGGCCGGTCAGCATCCACATGGGCGTGGAGAAGAAGGTGAAGGCACTGTGCGCGTCGTCGGTGAGCACGATGTTGTCGACGAGGTGGCCGCCGAGGCGTTCGATCTGTGCCTTCATGCGTTCCTGTGCCATGACCCACATGTTGCGGCAGCCGATGAGCGTGACCACGGGCTTGCCGGCAAGCAGACGCACTGCCTCGGGCGACTGCAGAAAGGCCGTCATCGGCTGCGAGGGGGAGAGGAACCAGACCTGGTAGGCGAGGATGACGAGGTCGTAGTCGGCATCGGTGGCGATGGGCAGGTCGCGGATCGGCGGTACATCTTCGTGGACGGTTTCGGGGAAGGTGTTGAAGAAGCGCCAGAAAGGCCAGGGAAAGGGATAGGGCTCGCGCGGTGCGAGCTCGATCGTATCCACGTGGATACCTGCATGCGCCCGGAGCGGTGCCAGCACACGTTCGAGGATGGCCGATAGCTGGCCAGTCTGGGAAAAACCGACAGCCAGTACATGCCTTTGTACCTTGTTCATCGACAGCAGACCAGGCCCCGCAGCGCGACTATTCTGCTTCGGGCGAATGCAGCGCGAAGTGTCCTTCGAACACGGGAGTGTTTGCAGCGCTTGCTTTCACGCGCATAATGCCCGTTGGGTGAACAGCGAATTCTATCATCAGGGTTACTTCGGGTCTGACGGGGTGCAGGAATTTTGCGCGCTCCAGCCCACAAAAGCGGTAATCAGGCCAGTGCGCCAGCATGGCCTTCTCGATTTCCGCGATCAATACCACGGCGGGTACGACCGGGTTTCCGGGAAAATGGCCGTCCAGCGCCGGGTGCGTCGTCGGAATGCTGACTACACTGCTTGCCGACACTTGCGGGTGTTGCTTCTTCAAGGTTGTTCCATGTCCATCAATGCCGAAATCGATCCGTTCAGCAGGCCGCAGAGCCCGCCGGACTCGGACGCCGGGCCGGGCAGTGGCCCGAGCACCGGCGTGAGAACCGGCCCGAACGACGAACCAGCGGGCAATGCCATGGCGGTGGCCGATCTTCCGCAGCCAGCTGCGATGCTGCCACAGACAGGTGCCATGTGCCTGCTGGAGCGTATCGAAGCCTTCAGCGAAGCGGGCCTCGTTGCCAGTGGCTGCCCGCATCGGCTCGAGCCGCACCCGCTGGCGTCGGACGGCGTGCTGCCGGCATCGGCCGCGCTCGAGTACGCTGCCCAGGGCATCGCGCTGCATGCCATTCTCAGGCAGTTGCAGAAATACGGCTCGCTCAGGGCGTCGACGGGCAAGGGCGAATCCTACATGGTAGCGCTGAAACGGGTGCGCTGGCATCGCGAGGCGCTGGACGAGGCGCCGGGACCTCTGTCGGTAGCGGTAACGGCCGTGGCGCTGATCGAGGCGGGTGCTCAGTACGATTTCGAGGTCTACGACGCGGTGGGCGTGTCGCGCGCCTCGGGCACTGCGATCGTCGCCATGTGAGCACGACGGAAACTCACCACCACGCGGAGCCCCGGCTGGTTGTCCTCGAGCCGGATGCGGGCCTTGTGCAGACGCACCACCGCATGCACCATGCTGAGCCCGAGTCCGTTGCCGGGTGAATTCCGTTCGTTCTCGAGCCGTACGAAGCGCTCGAACACCTTCTCGCGTGCGGATTCGGGAATGCCCGGCCCGTTGTCGGCCACGACGATGTCGAAGGCGTCGTCATTGCCGAGCAGCTTGAGTTCGACGAGTCCGGGCCTCGGTGTGTACTTGAAGGCGTTGTCGATGAGGTTGGCGCACATCTGACTGATCAGGTGCGGGTTGCAGAGAATGCTCGGATTGAAGCTGATGTCGCTTTCGAAACGCAGGTCTTCCTGTTCCTCGGCCACGGCAGAGTAGAGTTCGGCCATCTCTTCGAGAAGGTCGCCGATGGGAGTCTCGGCCCAGTGCCCGTGGTCGATGCCGGCTTCGAGCCGCGCGATGTTGAGCATCGAGTTGAAGGTCTGGATGAGCTTGTCGGCGTCGCCGATGGCCTCTTCGAGAACGTCGCGATAGTGGTCGTTCGAGCGCTCTTCGAGGAGCGTGACTTCGAGACGGTTCCGGAGCCGTGTGAGCGGGCTGCGGAGGTCGTGGGCGACGTTGTTGCTGACCTGCTGCATGCTGTGCATGAGATCCTCGATGCGTTCGAGCATGAGATTCAGGCGCGTGGCGATCTCGTCGTACTCGTCGGCGCGCTCGCTTACCGGCAGGCGCTGGCTGAGGTCACCGCTCATGATTTCGCCGGCGGCCGAGTTCACCGAGTCGATGCGCCGGAGCACGCTCGAGCCGATCATCACTCCGCCGACGAGCGAGAACAGGATGAACAGGATGGTGGCGCCTGCAACGAGCGTGAAGGTGTGGTCGAGAAGCGCCTTCTCGTCGCTGATCTCGTGGCCGATGGTGAGCTTCAGGCCGTTCGAGAGCTGCGTCTCGGCGACTCGCACGGGGTTGAAGGCGCGTTCGCTTCCGGGCGGGAGATCGGCCACGTCGCCGAGGTTCTGCGTGCTGTGCGAGCGTACCGATTTCAGTCGTATCGGCAGGTTTTCGCCTTCCTCTTCGGCATCGCGATTGTCGATGTCGCTGTTGGCCAGGTAGTAGAAGCGGTTGTAGGTGTCGATCTGGTTGCGGCGCTGGATGGCGTCGACAAGTTCGGTCAGTGCGCCGGATGACTTGTACAGATTGATGAGGTAATCGGTTTCGAGCCGCAGACGCGCGTCGACCTGCGAGTCGATCTGGTCACGCGTCGACCAGTAGATGAAGCCGAGAGTGGCTGCAGACAGCGCGCTGAACAGCGTTGCGTAGATCAGCGCGAGACGAAACGCCGAGGTTCTGAACAGTCGGGTGCGCTGATCGGCTGGCTGCATGGACGGCGTGTCGACGGCGGGTCAGCGGCTCGGAAACTCAGACGCTGGCGCTGTCACTGACCGCAGGCTCACTGCTCAGACGGTAGCCTGCGCCACGCACCGTCTGCAGCAGTGCCTTGTCGAAACCCTTGTCGATCTTTGCCCGGAGGCGGCTGATCTGCACGTCGATCACGTTGGTCTGCGGATCGAACTGGTAGTCCCAGACATTCTCGAGCAACATGCTGCGCGTGACCACCTGGTCGGCGTGCTGCATGAGGTATTCAAGCAGCCGGAACTCACGCGGCTGGAGATTGATGCTCTGTCCGGCGCGCGTGACCTTGTGCCTGACGAGATCGACGGCGAGATCCCCCACATGCAGCACCGTGCCCTCGATGTTCTTGTTCACCGCGCGGCGTGTGAGTGCCTGCAGGCGGGCCACGAGTTCGGTGAGCTGGTAGGGCTTGGTGAGATAGTCGTCGCCGCCGGCACGCAGGCCCGTGACGCGATCGTCGACGTCGTCGAGGGCGCTCAGGATGAGCACCGGGGAATTGATGCCGCGGCGGCGCAGCTCCTCGATGACCGAGAGGCCATCCTTGCGCGGCAACATGCGGTCGACGATCATCGCGTCATAGGCGTTGTCGAGCGCCATGGACAGGCCGACTTCGCCGTCGGCGGCGTGTTCGACATCGATTTCGCTCTCGTTCAAGCCCTTGACGAGATAACTCGCCGCTTCAAGATCATCTTCGATCAGCAGAATACGCATCTTGGAACCTTGTTTCCGTTTGGCAGTCCAGTGTCGTTGCAGAGTCTGGTGTGGCCATGGTTGCCACGTCCATTCGTTCAGTCAACCCGGTTGGAGTTCATTTCCATGTACACGATGTCTTGCGAGGATCTCTCGTCCCTCGCTACCCGAGAAACCACTTCGGTAGAAACCGCCACGGTGGAACCCGGAGTCGGGCAGCAATCGCTCGTCAGCAGGGTAGCCCGAAAGCTTGTCCTTTTGGTGCTGGCAGCCCCGATTGTTGCCATACCGCCATCCTTTGCCAGGGGATTGCCGGATTTCGAGAGCCTCGTCACCGAAGAAGGTGACGCGGTAGTCAGTATCTCGGTGGTTGCCGAATCACCGATGCCCACCAGTCGCGGCTTTCCGGGCTTCGAAGGTCAGGAGATACCCGAATGGTTCCGTCATTTCTTCGAGCAGATGCCCGAAGGCCCTGATCCCATGCCGCCGTATGGGCAGGGCTTCGGCAGCGGGTTCATCATTTCCAGTGACGGCTACGTCATCACCAATGCGCATGTGGTCGAAGGCGCCACACGCATCACCGTGGGCCTCGATGATCGTCGGGAGTTCGATGCCGAACTCATCGGCAGTGACATGGGCAGCGACATTGCCGTCCTCAAGCTCGATGCCGAGAATCTCCCGGCCGTCACCATCGGCGACTCCGACGAACTCGGCGTGGGTGAATGGGTACTGGCCATCGGCTCGCCTTTCGGCTTCGCCAACACGGCAACGCAGGGCATTGTCTCGGCATTGTCGCGCAGTCTGCCCGACGACACCTACGTGCCGTTCATCCAGACCGATGTGGCCGTCAATCCCGGCAACTCGGGCGGCCCCCTGTTCAACACCGATGGTGAAGTCGTGGGCGTGAACTCGCAGATCTACTCGCGTTCGGGTGGCTATCAGGGTCTTTCGTTTTCGATTCCGATCAACGTGGCCATGTCGATCGCCGAGCAACTCAAGGAACAGGGCTATGCCACCCGTGGCTGGCTTGGCGTGGCCATCCAGAATGTCGATCAGGCCCTGGCTCAGACCTTCGGTCTCGAGCGTCCGCACGGTGCTCTCGTAGCCAGTGTTTCCGACGGCGGCCCGGCCGACAAGGGTGGCATCGAGCAGGGTGACGTGATCCTCGAATTCAATGGCCGTCCGGTGCCGACGTCAAGCTCGCTGCCGCCGCTGGTCGGCGCTGTCGCCCCGGGCGAGGAAGTCGAAGTCACGGTGATGCGCGGTGGCAAAGAGCGCACCCTCGAGGTCACCATCGATGCGCTCGATGTCGAGCATCGTCAGGCGGGAGCCGGTGGTTCCCCGGGCAGCAGCAGCGCACCGCTTGGCCTCTCCATCAGGCCGCTCGACAACGAAGAGCTTGCCGACCTCGGAGTCGAGAGTGGCGTGCTGGTGGCGGGTGTCGAACCGGGCAGTCCGGCCGAGATGGCGGGTTTCCGTCAGGGCGATATTCTGCTGTCGATCGACAACGTGGCCATCGGGAGTGCCGATGACATCGCCGAACTCGTCGAAAAGGTGCCCGCCGGCAAACCCGTGGCGGTACTGGTGCAGCGCGGCAGTTCATCCCTGTTCTTCGCCATGAACATGCCGAGGGAGTAAAGTAACCGGCAGCGCGGTTCGTGGCTCGTGCGGAGTGCTCAGTCGGTCTTGTCGTTCCCATGATGATCGCCGACCAGAATCTCCTCGAGCCCGAGCCCCGTCAGCCGGTTGATGGTGCGCCAGATGTACCAGAATATGGCCATCATCATGATCATCGACGGAATGGCGATGACGGGATAGCTCAGCAGGGTCATGCGCCCGAGTTCCTCGTTGAACTCGGGCGAGCCGCCCGGGCTCGTGACGATGAGCTTGGCCAGGACGTAGTTCATGACGGCGCTGAAGAAGAAGGTGCCGGCCAGCCAGTAGTTGGCCCGATCGAGCCGCTGGTCGAAGCTCGCATGCTCGCCCCGCTTGTCGAGTTCCTCGTTGATGCGTTCGATGTTCATGATCGCGGGGTTCAGAAGGAGTTTCCGGATCAGCGGAAAGCCAAGTTTCGCGGCTACCAGCACACCGATGCCGATGGCGAGCGGAATCGCCGCCTCCTTCACCGCAAGCCACTGCGGCTCGAGTTTCAGCAGCCCGATGCCCCCGGTCAGCAACACGCTGAACACACCGAGGATGGCCATCGGGTTCTTCCTGCCATGGCGGAAGAGGTCGTGGAGGCCGTATCCGATCGGAAAGGCCAGCGCCACCACGAGCGCCATCGACGGTCCGAGCCGCTCTTCGCCGCTCATCTTCATGAGAATGATCGAAGGGATCACGATGCTGATGATCAGATCGACAAACGGTCGATTCTGCGGTGTCTGGCTGGTGGTGCTCAAGGCTGGATACCCGATTGGACGTTCACTTCAGGGCAGCTAGCATATCAGCGCGGGCCGTTGGCTGATCAGCGCATGCGGCTGCCTGTCAAGGAGCATGTGGTCATCTACACGGTCAGCGGCAACCTGTCCGGCCCGAAGAACTGCACCTGCCACTTGCCGCTCCTGCCCACCTGCTGCGCCGAATACCCGCCCTCGTGCAGCAGGCGATGGTGGTAGGAGCAGAGCGTCATGAGGTTGTCCACGCCGGTCTCGCCTGGTGGCCCCGCGCGCGGATCCTGATACCAGGGTGTGATGTGGTGCATTTCGAGATGGTGCTCGGCACCGCAGCCCGGAAAGGAGCAGCGGTGGCTGTCGCGCGACAGCACGGCCTTGCGCATGGGCACCGGTGGCACCCGTGACCCACGGCCGATCGACATCGGGTTGCCGTCGAGCGTCACGAGCGCGTTGATGGAAGCATCGCAGCAGAGCCGCTGCGCGGTTTCGTGACTCACGGCGCCGCCGGGCTGGAAGAAGGCCCGAGGTTGGCGGTGGGGCGGGAGTTGTTCGTGTGCGTGTCTGCCACCGCCGCATCCGCCATCCCGCGAATCAGTGGTGCCGGTAGCGTCAGTCCTGTCGTCAGCGGCATGTGGCGTGATGAAGGCCGCGGATTCCGCGAGCATGGCGTAGTCCACGTTCAGCGTGACCTGATGGCGCTTGTCCGAGTAACCGCGGCACTTGTCGGAGTGCCAGGCGTCGCCGAAGGCCGTCAGCGCATCGGCCCGTCGTTGAGCGGCGGTGGCCAGACCGACCTGATCGTTGATCGAGCGCTGGATCTCGTCGAAACCCGATGCCGTGTCGGGATCGGGGACGGGCTCGCCGGTGGCGGGATCCACCCTGAGGGTGCTGGCCATGCCGGGGGCCGTGGCTTCCTCGCCGAGGGCGCGCTCCTGCTGTGCTTCC
>PDWI01000084.1_pt1 | contig 121560 bp, 121 predicted proteins | sample 1430891 | NCBI WGS metagenome assembly PDWI01 (sample SAMN01162508, study PRJNA174530) | Oral metagenome, whole genome shotgun sequencing project. | biome: Marine environment; feature: Marine mammal; material: Swab sample of the gingival sulcus; isolation source: swab sample of gingival sulcus...
CAAGGTCGGGTATTGACAAAAACTTAATTATATAGTATAATTTAGTTTGAAACTTAAAAATTGAATAGAAGCCAAGGAGGAATATAAAATGAACAAAATTGCAAATATTTTTCAAGTAGTTGTGTTTTTCCCAATTTTTATCGTACTCAAAACCTTTTATGGTTTTGAAGTGCGAGGTAGGGATAATTTGAAAGGATTATCTCCTAAAGATGCTGCGATTTATGCAGCAAATCATTGCGGTCCTTTTGACGGAGTAATTACAGCAGTTGCGATTGCAATGCCATGGAATGGATTTCGACTTGGTGCATTTTTACCAATTCGCTATTTGGCCTTTGAGGATTATTTTTCTTGGGTTAAATTTGATGGTCCATTTCCATTTCCGATTTCTTTTTTTGTGGCTAGCTGGTTGCGGTTAAGTGCTTGTATTCCAGTGAAAAGTCGACGTAAAGATCAAATTGGAAAAGTGTTTGTGGAAGATGTATTATCTTTTGCGATACAAGCACTTAAAAATGGAGAAAGAATATTCATTTTCCCAGAAGGAAAGATGAATAAAAATAATAAATTGCAAAAAGCAAAAAGAGGCGTCGCATGCCTTCACAAAGAAAGTGGTGCACCAATTGTTCCGATTCATATCAGTGGGACATTTCGTATGCTGCAAAAACGTCAAAAAGTTGTTGTAACATTTGGCAAGCCAATGAATTTTACAATTCGTAATGATCAGGCACTTTCTGATATGGCAGTAGTGGCAAATAATGTTATGAAAGAAATTTCTCAACTTGCAAAAAAATAAGGAGAAAGAAAATGAACGCTGTTCAAAAGAAGTCTTATTTTTCTAATATTTCTCATCTGAGACTTATTGAAAATAAATCTAGTCGGGGAAATGTGATGAATGGTGAGGAATTTCATTCGTTATTTGAACAAGCATTGTCGACGTACGACTACGATAATCAACCAAATAAGTTTGTGCGATTAATGCAAATTATTTCTGCTTGGGCCTGCGCAACGAATTGTGTGCGCATTCTTTTTCGAAAGATATTTATTTCTCAGAGAAAAAGTTTTATGCAGATTCTTTGGGAAATGGGAAGAGATCCAAAGCATTACAGTAGCTTCTTTATTGACAGAATAAGCAAGCTTAATCATCATATTAAAGTGGATGCAGCATCTTCAATGGCACTCGATACCATGTATGATTGGGATGAGAAAATTCGTCCTGTAATCACAAAAGATTCTTGGGCAAATCGATTTGAGAAGTTTTGGTTCGACAATAGCGAAAACCGTCGTTCTCTCGTCAATCGAAAAAAGATGGTTAATGCTCTCTTGGTTCGTGCAATTGATCATTTTTTGAATGAGCCTGAAGTTCGAATCATCTCTGTTGCTTGTGGTTCTGCGCGTGCTGTAATTGATGCAATATTGCATTGCAAGCATCCAAATGTACGTGTTGTGCTTATTGATAGAGATCAAAAAGCTCTTGATAATGCACGTAAAAATATGGAAGCTCACGGTATTCGTAACGTAGAATACGTTAAAGGTACCATGCGAAAAATCAGTAAAGTTGCCACATATTTTTCTCCACATATCGTGGAAATGGTTGGGCTTACTGATTATCTAACCGTTGAGAGAGCTGCAGATTTTTCAAGGACAGTAAGTGAAGTTCTTGAAACTGGCGGGTTTTATCTCACTGGAAATATCCATAGTAATCCTGAGAAAATTTTTCTTGATTGGGGATTGCTGTGGCCCATGGTGTATAAAACGCCAGGAGATCTCTTGCGAATTGGCAGGGGTGAGTTTCCAGATAGGAAAAGAGCTTTCAAAGATGAATTTGTAAAGGTGTTTTGTGAACCTTTAGGGATTCACGGGCTTGTGTTATCTCATAAAGCCTAAAAAAAGGCGGTATTATAATTATATAATACCGCTTTTATTTTTTTATTGTGTTATAATGAATTTAGAAATAAAAATAATGGTAAATTATGAATTTAGTAAATATTTTTGCTTTACTTGCTTTTATTAGTGGAATTACAAGTGTTACTCTCAGTGTCATTGTTTTATTAAACGGTAAAAGAGATAAGATAAAATTTATTTTCAGTTTCTTAACATTGTGTCTTGGATGGTGGAGTATCAGTTATTTTCTCTGGATGAGCTCTAATATTGAAAAATATGCATATTTTTGGGTTGGTATGTTAAATATTGGCTCGACATTTATACCAATTGCTTATTACCATTGGATTACTGTTTTATTAAATAAGAAAAGAACGAAGTTTTTAATATGTGGTTATGCAATTTCTTTTCTTTTTTCTCTCTTCTCTTTTTCTCATTTTTATTTTGAAGACTTAGTAGAAATAGGAGGGTTTTTATATTGGCCTCAGGCAGGACCGCTTTATATTTATTATATATTTATTATATATTTTGGTTTTTATTTTTTGAGCATATCTGAACTTTATTTGGCAATTAGTAGGGAAAAGTTTACTAAAAATCAGAAATCTATTTTAAAAATTATTTTTGGAGCATTTTCTATCAGTCTTGCTGCAGGAGCAACTAATTTTCCATTATGGTTTGGCATTGAAATATTGCCGTATGGGAATTTTATTTTGATATTTGTGCATGTTTTTCTTATTTCTTATGCAATGGTGAAATATAATTTTATGGAAATGAAATTGTTGTATACACAACTTTTTACTGGATTGATTTTAATAATTTCTTTGATTAATATATTTCTTTCAAGTTCAAATTCTGAAATTCTTTTAGAGGTGTTTATATTTATTATTTTATTGGGATTTTCATATATTTTAATAAAAAGTTCAAAAGATGAAACGCGAAAAAAAGAAGAACTTTTTAAACTTTCAAATGAACTAAAACGTGCAAATATAGAATTAAAACGATTGGATAAAGCAAAGTCGGAATTTATTTCAATTGCCTCACATCAATTGCGTACCCCACTTACAGCAATTAAAGGATATATTTCACTAATTCTTGAGGGAGCATATGGAAAAGATGAAGATAGGAAAGAAGAGGCGTTTAATAAAATCTTTTTAGCAAATGAGAGACTTATTCAGTTGGTGGAAGATCTTCTTAATATTACACGTATTGAGTCGGGACGATTGGAATTACATCTTGAGGATAAGGTGCAAGTGGAAGAAATTGTAGAAGAGTTGCGGGATATGTTCATTTTGCGGGCACAGGAAAAGAATTTGGACTTTGTTGTTGAAACAGCGGATAAGTTACTTTCTCCAATTAAAGCAGATCGTGCAAAGCTTAGGGAGGTAATTTCAAATCTAATCGACAATGCGATTAAATATACAAAAGAAGGATTTGTGCACGTGTCCATGGAAGAAGATAATGGAATGATTCGTGTAATTGTGGAAGATTCTGGCATGGGTATATCGGAAGAGTCTATGAAAACACTTTTTACAAAATTTTCTCGAGGTACAGATTCCTCAAAAATTTACACAGAGGGCACAGGTCTTGGGCTTTATGTTGGTAGGAATCTCGTAGAGTCACAGGGAGGTCGTGTGTATGCAGAATCAGAAGGTGTGGGAAAAGGCTCGCGATTTATCGTGGAGATGCCTATGCAAAGAAACAAGTAAAAAAAGATGTATTTGACAAAAAAGAGTTTTTCATTTACTATTGAGGAGCTGTTAAAAGGAGCCCTTGGGGGCTTTTTTAAAATCCAATAAATATGGAAAAAATACGACAATTTTTGCGTGAGGCATATAACGAGATGAAAAAAGTTTCATGGCCAACGCGAGAACAGACAATTCAATATACGATGTTGGTAGTTGCAATCAGTATTTCTGTTGCAGTGTTTCTCGGTATTTTAGATTACATGTTTGGAAGTGTAATTAAGAGTATGATTTTATAATATTAAAGAAGTTTATTTTTATTTAGAAATTTAAATATCTATGGCAAAACAAACACAACATCATGGCACAGCGTGGTATGTGTTGCACACATACTCAGGATATGAGGACAATGTTGCACGCAATCTCAAGCAACGTATCGAGTCAATGGATATGCAAGATTACATTTTTGATGTAATTGTGCCAATTGAAAAAAAGATTAAAATCAAAAATGGTAAACGTGTTACCGTTGAAGAAAAGATTTATCCAGGTTATGTGCTTGTGCAAATGATTGTAACGGATGCATCGTGGTATGTAGTGCGGAATACGCCAAATGTAACAGGATTTATCGGTCTTGGGACAACACCAACACCAGTTGATCCAAATGAAATGCTCTCAATCAAAAAAAAGATGGGGCAAGATGAGCCAAAATATCGCATTGATGTGAAAAAGGGTGAAAATGTAAAGATTGTTGACGGACCGTTCAAAGATTTTGATGGAGAGGTGCAAGAAGTAGATGAAGCAAAAGGTAAGGTGAAAGTTCTCGTTCTCGTGTTTGGTCGCGAAACACCAGTTGAATTGGATTTTCTTCAAATCAAAAAAATCTAATCCACACATCTAATAAAGATTTATTAATATTTAATTTTTATTAACTACTAATTTACTAGAATATGGCTGAAAAAAAAGTAATGACAACTTTGAAGTTACAGATTCAAGCAGGTAAAGCAAACCCAGCTCCTCCAGTTGGTCCAGCGCTTGGTCAACATGGTATTAACATTCAGGATTTTTGTACGCAATTTAATGAAGCAACAAAGGACAAAATGGGTGATGTGGTGCCTGTAGAGATTACAGTATATGAAGATCGATCTTTTAGCTTTATCATGAAGACACCTCCAGCAGCGGAACTTCTTAAAAAAGCAGCTGGTGTGAAAAAAGGTGCTGGTAACCCACTTGCTGACAAGGTAGGTAAAGTGACAAAAGATCAAATAAAAGAAATTGCTGAGATTAAGATGCAAGATCTCAATGCTTCTGATATAGAATCTGCGATGAAGATTGTAGAGGGTACGGCACGTTCTATGGGAATTTCTGTTGAATAAATTTATTTATAATTATTTTTTGTGGGAGAGTTGGATGACTCGTTAATACCACGACAATGTATATGAAAAGAGGAAAAAGGTATAAACTTGCAGCTGAGAAACAATCAATTGAGAAAGTAACACTTGAAGATGCTGTGGCATTTGTAAAAGATAATGCAAGTGCGAAATTTGATGAATCAGTTGAGGTGCATGTACGTCTTAATATTGACCCCAAAAAAGGTGAACAAGCAGTGCGTGGCAGTGTGACATTGCCACATGGAACAGGAAAAGAAGTGAATGTTGGTGTAATTACAGAAGATAAATCTGATGAAGCAAAAAAGGCTGGAGCGGATGTGATTGGTGGTCAAGATCTTATTGATAAGATCAAGGCTGGAAATATTCCTGAGATTGATGTTTTAGTAGCAACACCTGATATGATGCCAAAACTTGCACCAGCAGCTCGTGTACTTGGTCCACGTGGGCTTATGCCAAGTCCTAAAACTGATACAGTGACACCAAATGTGGAATCTGCTGTAGAATCTTTGAAAAAAGGAAAATCAAATTTTAAAAATGATAATACAGGAAATATTCACCAAGTGATTGGAAAAGTATCTTTTGATGCAAAAAAAATTACAGAAAATTATAAAGCATTTATGGATGTTGTAAATGCGTGTAAGACAGAGGCACATAAGGGACAACTTGTTGCAAGCACAAGCATGTGTTCAACAATGGGATTGTCAGTAAAAATCAAATAGAATCATTAGATTTTTAGATTTCTATACAAAATTCAACGTCTCGGGATTGTTGAATTTTTGTATTTTTATACTTTTATAGTGTATTTTACAAATATCTAAATTATTTTTTAGTTATTTATTGCTGAGTGTGTATTAACAAAACATAGACTTTTTTGATTAATTACTATATAATTCATTAGTAAAAAGTTGTTTATAAAATTTCGAACAATATGTATAAGGAAAAAATCGTAATCGGTTTAGTGGGGGAAACTGGTAGTGGAAAAGATACAGTTGCACATTATCTTAAGAGGCGTTATGATGTGGATTTGTTGCGATTTAGTCGTCCGCTAAAGAAAACACTTGAATTATTTTTTGATCAGTCATCAAAAGAAGATCAAGCATGGCTATATGATGTGTTTAAGGAGCGATTTGGAGAGGATGTTTTACATAGAGGTGTGGTACAATATGTAGCACATCATAATGGCATTATGGCAATTAATGGTATGCGGATGATGATGGATTTGGAATTCATTCGTTCATTTGAAAATAGTTATATTATGTATATCACTGCACAACAGAAATTACGATGGCAACGTGTAACAAGTCGTGGAGAAAAATCAGATGATGATCAAACATTTGATGAGTTCAAGAAATTTGAATCAACTGCAGAAACAGAAAAAGCAATTCCAAAAATTGGTGCTGATGCAGATTTTGTTATTAAAAATGAAGGATCTATGGATGATTTGTTATGGCAAGTGGATGATGCAATGAAGGCAATTCTTAAAAAACATCGTTAAACATAAAATACATTTTTTATGAAGAATGACAAACGAAAAAATTGTCTGGATTGGGATGAAACATTTATGCTTATGAGCACACTCATTGCACATCGTTCAAAAGATCCTTCTACACAAGTTGGCGCATGTATCGTCAATGAAAATAATGTTGTTGTAGGACTTGGATATAATGGATTTCCACGTGGTTGCCATGATGATGAGTTTCCATGGTGCAGAGATGGTAAAACAGAAGAAACGAAATATGCGTATGTTGTGCATGCAGAAGCGAATGCAATTATGAATGCAAGCGGATCTGTAGAAGGATGTCGGTTGTATGTCGACCTTTTTCCATGTAATGAATGTGCAAAAGTGATTATTCAAAGTGGTATTTGTGAGGTTGTATATAATTCTGATAAATATGCAGATGTGGACATTTTTAAAGTTGGACGAAAACTTTTGAAAACAGCAGGTGTAAAATTGCGACAATATACACCAAAACATAAAATTGTATTGAGGAGAAATACATAGTAATTTTTTATAATCATACTTATGCCAAATATGGTACTTGGTCTTGCAGGTGAAATAGCAAGCGGAAAGGGGACAATTGCAAAATATATTCATAAAAAATGTCACACATCATCATATCGTTTTTCTACAATACTTCGTGATGTGCTTGATCGATTGCATTTAGAACAATCGCGTGATAATTTACAAACACTGTCAACTATAATTCGTGAGACATATGGACAAGATACACTTGCACGAGTTATGGCAGAAGATGTAAAAAAAGATAAAGTGGATATTGTCGTGGTAGATGGTGTGCGACGTTTGGATGACATTACATATCTCAAAAAATTACCAGAATTCAAATTGGTTTATGTAGATGTGGATTTGAAAATGCGATATGAACGTATTATAAAAAGAAGTGAAAATGTTGATGATCAGGGGAAAACATTTGAAGAATTTGTAGAAGAAAGTAAGGATGAATCAGAACAACAAATTGCAGGATTAAAAGAATATGCAGATATCGTGATTGATAATAATGGAGATATTGAAGAATTATATAAGCAAATTGATGTAATTGTGGGAGAAAATCATATTTGCTAAATTTGACACGAGAAAATTGATGTGCAAAAATACAAAATCAGCGTAATTGCTGATTTTGTAATTTAATATTCTCAAAAAGATACTTATACAAAACTCTATATAGGAGGTGGAGATGATCAAAGAAAAAGCTGTTGTTATAGAACCATCATTTGTGATTGAAGATTTTAGAAAGAAGACGCCTGAAGAACAAATTGAGATGTGTGGGCGTTTGTGTTATAAAAGCGAAGAACAAATCACAATAGATTCTGCAATCGGCTTTGTTACAGAAATGATCGAAAATCGACATAATGCTGTTTTAGAGATGGCAACGAAGACATTTTTTGTTAATGATCCTGATTATTTCACGAGTTTTGAACATTGGGAAATGTCTCTTATGAAGTATTTGGTCGTTGATGACTACGATAATGGATTGATTATTACGGGGAGTATTCGCGCTTTTCGTGAGGCATTTGCACAACTCAAAGGTGATAAACTTTTTGTCTCTATTGCGATATGCATATGGAAGGAGCATCCGACGCTTTTTGCTGATCAAGTTGAGATATTGGAGGCTTTTGATTTAATAGATTTTGTAAGTGATAGAAATTTTGAAGTGCGGGAATTGTCGAGTTTTGAGTTTGAGGAGTTGCATAGAAAGGATGCGGAACTGTATTTTCGACATAAGCATGTTGCTGTTCGTTTTATTGTTAGTCGTGCGGTGACATATGAACTGGTGCGTCATCGTCTATGTTCCTTTTTACAGGAGAGTCAACAATATTGTCTGTATTCACAGGATAAATTTGATAATCGTGTAACATTTATCAAACCTGTGTTTTATGAGAAGGGTTCAGATGAATATGACTTATGGGAACATTCTGTTTTACAAGCTGAGAAGACATACTTAAAGCTTTTGGAAACATCTACGCCACAGGCAGCGCGTACTGTATTGCCAAATTCATGCAAAGCAGAGCTTATAATTTTTTGTTCATTGAAACAGTGGGGACATTTATTTCATGTGCATACATCAAAACACGCTGAGCTGTCCATACGGGAGGTTATGGTTCCACTTTATGAGGAGTTTATTAAACAATTTTCAGGTGTAGCGCATATATTTGAAGAAGAGCACATGCCAGAAAAAAACAGATATCTTTAGAGATAGAAAAAATACTGTGGGAATATAATATTTCCACAGTATTTTCATTTTTAATACAAAATGATAGACTGAGAGAGTTAATGATGAAAAAAACATATGGATTTTAGTAAATATCAAAAAGAATCACGCAAGACAGCGTTATACCCTGATGTTGGACATAATTTTGTGTATCCAACCTTAGGTCTTGTAGGCGAAGCTGGAGAAGTTGCTGATAAATTAAAAAAAACAATTCGAGATGATGATGGTGTCATCACTGAAGAAAAGAAAAAAGAAGTGGAAAAAGAATTGGGAGATGTGCTTTGGTATATTGCACAAGTTTCTTCAGAATTAGATTTGGATTTGAATCATGTAGCACAAAAAAATTTAGAAAAACTTTTTTCTCGTAAAGAACGTGGAAAGATTGGTGGAAGTGGAGATAATCGGTAATTTCTATAATATAAAATATTTTTATGAGTACGTATAAAGCAACAATTGGCATGGAGATTCATGTTGAACTAAAGACACAATCAAAGATGTTTTCGAGTGCGCCAAATAAACTTGGCATGGAAGAAATGCCAAATGATTCTATTGACCCAGTGACGACAGCACAACCAGGTAGTTTGCCAGTGCCAAATAAAGAGGCAATTACGTTTGTGCAAATGGCAGGATTGGGGTTGAATTGTGAGATTGCACGTAAAAGTAAATTTGATCGTAAGAATTATTTTTATCCAGATTTGCCAAAAGGGTATCAAATTTCACAGTATGATATGCCACTATGTGAAAATGGACATATTATGATCGGTGAGAGAAAAATCGGTATCACTCGTATTCACATGGAAGAAGATACTGGTAAATCAACACATCCGCAGGGTGGACAATACACACTTGTTGACTTAAATCGTGCAGGTGTACCGCTAATGGAACTAGTCACTGAGCCAGATATTACGTCTGGACCAGAGGCACGACTTTTTTGTCAAAAGATTCAGCAAGTTTTTCGATATCTCGGTATTGCTGATGCAGATATGGAAAAGGGACAAATGCGATGTGAAGTAAATATTTCATTGTACAAAGATGGCGCAGATCCACTCAGTGGGCAAAAAGTAGAAATTAAAAATCTTAATTCATTTAAAGTGGTAGAAAAAGCCATTGACTACGAAATGAAGAGACAGGCAAAAGCACTTGATAATGATGAAAAAATAGTACAAGAAACACGTGGTTGGGATGATAAAAAAGGTAAGACAGTGTCACAAAGAAAAAAAGAAAATGCAAATGATTATCGGTATTTTCCAGAGCCAGATATTCCACCGATGGTTTTTACAGATGCATATGTAGATGAACTCAAGCGTTCACTACCAGAATTACCACATCAAAAAGAGATGCGTTTTATGGAAGAATATAATCTGAGCAATGAAAACTGTGATGTAATTACAGCAGACAAAGATACAGCAGATTTCTTTGAACATGTAGTAAGTGAAATTGTGGATAAGAAAAAATCTGGTGAAATGAAATCTGATGAAAAGAAAGTGATAAAACTTGCAGCAAATTATCTCGTGAGTGAACTGCAAAAATATCTCATCAAAGAAGAACAAAGTATTACTGATATGAAAATTTCTGCGGAAAATTTTGCCGAGCTCATGGGCATTATTGCCGACGGTACGATTAATTCATCAGCAGCGCAGACAGTACTTTATGAAATGTATTATGGTGACGATGACGATCCAAGCCATATCATAGAAGAAAAAAATCTCGCACAAATGTCAGATAGCAGTGAACTGGATGGTATCGTAGAAAAAGTACTCGCCGCAAATGAGCAATCTGTTACTGATTACAAAGCAGGTAAAGAAAATGCTATCAAATATCTCATGGGACAAGTCATGAAAGAAAGCCATGGCAAAGCCAATCCGCAAATGGTTATGGAAATGCTACGTGAAAAATTGGTGTAGTGTGTAGTGCTTGTATGCGTTTTACGAAAAGCACGTATAAAAATATATCGTGACGTGATAATATAAAAGCATAGTAATAGTGATACTTCTGGATTCCCGCCTCCGCGGGAATGACTGTTCTCCATTCTTTATGCTATGGTAAAGACGCGATGAATCGCGTCTCTACGTAGGTAAGGCGGGGGCGGGGTTGACAAATTTTTAATTATAGTTTATAATTATACCATGCAGATAAGAAATGGCAAAAAGATTGGTCGCTTGTGGCGACATGCCACATCTGCAAATAAGGCTGCTGTGGCAAGTTGAGCCAATGGTGAGAGAGAAGATTGGACCTCTAAAAAAGTCAAAATGGTCCCCTCGCCAGCAGCAGAAAAACTGCCAAAATACCGGAACCGCCCTACGGCTGGACAAAAAGGAGGTGATGCCTATGATTGCGGTAAATTAAAGTTTTTATAATGTAAAGTGATGCCGCTGGGGATGAAAGCGTCCCCACCAACCCCATGTGATTGCAGGAATTGCACGCATGGGGTCTTTTTTACAACATTTAAGCTGTAATGTGTTTATATGTTAATACTGTAGAGATGCGATTCATCGCGTCTTTTTCTGTGCATGTCCTAAAATTTCAGTGTTATTAGTTAAAAATGTAGAGATGTCAGATTGGATTCCGGTATGACGTAAGTGAAAAACAATGTCATTCCCGCGGAGGCGGGAATCTAGGGAAAATAGCACTAATCTTTTTGTAAAAAATGGTGTACTTTTTGTAAGGCATCTTTGTGTGTGGTGACATCATGGATGGTGGTGCCGTGTTTTTTCCAGCGGCGGATCCATGTGTTTTGTCTTTTGGCGTAGTGTTTGAGGTCTCTGATGGTATTTTCTCGCATTGTGTTATATGTAATAAAGCCACGTACATACTGTGTGCACCATTTATATTCTAGTCCAAAGTTTTCTAGTTTTGTCCACGGCATTTTGTATGTAAAATGTGCTTTGTAAATTTCATCAAGTATTCCACTGTCAAACCACGTATCCATTCTTTTTTCTATGCGATTATGTAGTACAACTTTTGGATGTATAATAGCCATGATGAGATTTTTATTTGGATCAATAAGTTTTTTTGTGATCTGGGGTACATGGCCATATGCTTTTGCAATTTCAATTGCACGAATTATGCGTACAGGATTTTGTGCGTCAACTTTTTGTGCGTACAGAGGATCATATTTTTTTAGTATTGCAAGAAGTTTTTCTGTTGAATATGTAGAGAGTTTTTTGCGTAATTTTTTATCTGGTAAAACAGGGGGAAAATCAGTTTTTTCTAAGAGTGCTTGTGCCCAAAACATCGTACCACCACAAATAATTGGTAGCATATTTCTTGATGCGATATCATCTTTAATTTTTCGTGCTTTTTTGACAAATTTTGCAACATTGTATTCTGTTGTTGGATGAATGATATCAATCATATAATGGGGAATGCCATCACATATATAGGCTTTTTTTGTATGCGGTCCACGGTTAATAGATGTGGTTAAAACACCAGGTTCTTTGCCTGTGCCAATATCCAAATGACGATAAATTTGTCGCGAATCTGCAGAAATAATCTCACCAGTAAATTTTTGTGCAATTGTGATTGCAAGATTAGATTTTCCAGATGCTGTCGGTCCGATAATTGTGATAGTTTTTTGTTGCATAATGCTGGTATTATAAAAGTATTTCCTGAATAATCAAGGGTAAAACTATATTTTGCAAATTGTTATTAGAGTATTTAAATCATTTACATTTTTATCAAAAAAATGATTACTGTCTATTATATCTGTATGTGTATGTGGCATCTTTTTTTCTAATATGTGAATGTTTTTTTGCGGTATAAAATCATCACTTGGAAAGATGATGTGACAATCATTTGTGATGTGTGGGAGTTTTTCATTTATAGAGAAATTTTTGTAAGAGGAAAACCAATTTTTATCTAATAATTTATAATTTTTTTTTGATACTTTACATAATACAGGTTTTTGAGATTTCTGTATTTTTTCTTTATCGTCTTTACTGATGCGTGGCAATATAATTTCATCAATATAAATTGCTGGAGCAAGAAGTGTAAGAGAAATATTTTTGTCGTGAGTATCTAGTATAGCATCAAGTGTTACTGCACATCCTTGAGAGTGTGCAAGTAGTGTGATTTTTTTATTTTGTGCAAGAGGATTATTTTTTAATTCCAAAATTTCTTTTATGAGATGTTTTTTCATTTCATCGAGATTCCATAATTTTTTTTCATTTTTTTCATGCCCAAAAAATTTCACACAATACACATTTTTAGCGTGCTTTACAAGATGATCAAAAAGTTTTTTTGTAAATCCATCTGTATAATTTCCCAGAAATCCTGGAATGATACAATAAATGTTTTTGTCATTTTGATTAAGAATTTGCATGTTTTTTATAAATAATTATTGTAATAGTTTTAAATAGTCCAGCCCAAGATAAGCAATATCTGTTTCTAATATTTTTCCAGATGAAAGTAAAGTGCGAAATTCGTCTACTGTTGGAAACAATACTTCTATATCTTCATTTTTATCAAGTTTCTGTTCTGTAATTTTTTGGCAGTTTTTTGCGACAAATGTATATCTTTTTGATGTAGAATATCCACAGAGATGTGATTCTGTTACAAATGCAATCGTTCCAGTATGACCTGTTTCTTCGAGTAATTCTCTTTTTGCAGCTTCCTCTGGACTCTCTCCTGCATCAATTTCTCCGCCAGGTAATCCAAATACAATATCATTTGGACCTGGACGAAATTGTTTTGTGATAATTATATGATTATCTTGTGTAATTGCTAATATAAAAACAGGATTATTTTCTTTTTTGATATAAAATTCATTTTTAGATTTATCTGAAAATTCAAAATATACTTTTTCAATTCCACGTCCATATTTACTACAAATATTTTTACGAGAAATTTCTTTCCATTTATAAACCATATTTCTATACTAAACTTTAATATTTTTTAGATTATCATAGAAACTGTAAAAAGAACAATTAAGTTTATAATTTTGCTGTACAAAGATTTATTGATTATTTTTGTGTTTTATGTTATTATATTTTATCATGTTTTTTTACAATAAAATATTTTTATAAAAAGGAGGAATTAATGATTACAAGTCCGATAGTTGTTGTTTTAATGGCTGGAGGTTCAGGCGAACGTTTATACCAAGCGCATTTATCTGGGAAGAAAAAACCAAAACAGTTTCAGAATATAATTTCTGAAAATTTTTCCTTAATTCAAGAAGGGTTTCAGTATGTTCGATCAATTACTAGGCGTGATTTAATGTTTGCATCTACAACAGAAGAGTGGGATAATCTTATCCGTGAAGAATTACCAGAAATAAAATCTGAAAATATCATTGTAGAACCATGTAAACGAGATACGATGGCAGCAGTGGCATTCATAGCAAAGGAAATTCACAAAAAAATTCCTAATGCTATTGTTGTTACTGTGCCAAGTGATCATGTTCTTAAAAATGTATTTGATTTTACGCAAGCAGTACATGCTGCGTGCGAGACAGTTGAAAAATATCCACAAAAAATTGGTCTTTTGGGCATTAAGCCGGATGAACCAAACACAATGCTGGGATATGTAAAAATTGGCAAAAAACTTGGCATATTTAATGGTCAAGATGTTTTTACAGCTGATTCTTTTAAAGAAAAGCCAGATAAAGCTACTGCAGTGGAATATCAAAATAGTGATCAATATTATTGGAATGGAGGTCATTTTATATTTCGTGCACAAACTATAATTGATTTAGTGCGTAAATATGAGCCACATTTGAATGATGTTCTTGAAAGGCTTACAAATTGTGATAATAAGGAGGAGCGTGCAGAAATTTTTGGATCTGTAAGAAAAGATTCATTTTCCACAGCAATCATGGAGGTAATCTCTGCAGATCAGCGTTTTGTTGTTCCTGCAGACCTTGATTGGAGCGATGTTGGCACATGGAATTCGTTGTGGGCACATTGTCCTCAAGATAAAAATGGTAATGTGTGTCGTGGAAATGTGTCTACCATTGAATCAAACAATAATTTAATCTTTTCCAATAATGGCATAAAAGTCATCACTCTTGGGATAAATGGATTGCGTGTCTTTGTGAAAAAGGATATGGTTCTGATTGTTGATCACAAGAGTGCGGACGATATAAAAAAAGTCATTCATTTTTGTGAAGAGATTGAAGACTAGTTAAATGAGAGCTTTGAAAATAGTCAAAGCTCTCTTTTTGTTTTTTTGTGAACTTTTTGATGTAAAATGCGTTTACTGATTTTTTTCAATCAATTTTTTGAGAAGATTTTCTACTTTTTCTACACCTTCATCACCGTTTTTTCGTGTGCGGACGGAGACGGTTTTATCTGTCATTTCTTTTTCACCGACGATGAGCATATAGGGGATTTTTTCGTTTTGTGCTGCTCGGATGCGTTTGCCGAGAGTTTCTGATTCGTTGGAGAGTTCTGCGCGTATGCCAGATGCAGTACATGTATCTACGACACTTTGACCGTAGTCATTGAATTTGTCCGACACAGGGATGACGGCGACTTGTACAGGAGAAAGCCAAAAAGGAAATGCACCTGCAAAGTGTTCAATGATAACAGAGAGAAATCGCTCAAGTGATCCTGCAATTGCACGGTGAATCATAACGGGTGTATGTTTTTCGCCGTTTTCATCTGTGTATTCAAGATTAAATCGCTCAGGCATGACAAAGTCTAGTTGTGCTGTGGCGAGTTGCCATTCGCGTCCGAGTGCGTCTTTGAACATAAAATCAAGTTTTGGTCCGTAAAATGCTGCTTCACCTTCTACGCGTTTGTAATCGAGATTTTCTTTTTGTGCAATGTTTTCGAGAATTGTTTCTGCGTCTGTCCATTTCTTTTCATCGCCGAGATATTTTTCTGGTGTTTTTGGGTCGCGGATAGATACAGATACCCAGTAATCACCCTCAGTAAACATCTCTAGTGATGTATAAAAACGACGAATGACTGTGACAATGTTTCGCACTTCTTCTTCAATTTGTTCTGGCGTGCAAAAGACATGACCATCATCTTGTGAGATGGATCGTACACGAGAGAGTCCGAGCAGTTCGCCAGCTTGTTCATCACGGTATACCATCGTTGCCTCCATAAATCGTACAGGTAAATCTTTGTATGAGTGTGGTCGTGATGCAAATATCTGTGTATGGTGTGGACAGTTCATTGGCTTCATGACAAACTCTTGATTTGATTGACCTTTGACTTTAAATAAATCATCACCAAATTTTTCCCAGTGTCCAGATGTTTCGTATAATTCTTTTTTTGTGATGTGGGGAATTGTCACTTTACTGTAGCCAAATTCACTTTGAAAATTTTGGATTTTTTCTACAATTAAATCACGTAAAAGCGTGCCTTTTGGTGTAAATAGGGGAAGTCCAGCACCCACAAGATCAGAAAAAGTGAATAGGTCAAGCTCTTTGCCAAGTTTTCTATGATCACGTTTCTTTGCCTCCTCGATTTTTGTGAGGTAGGTATCAAGATCTTCTTTGGTGTCAAATAAAACGCCGTATACACGTGTGAGTTGGTCGTGGTTTTCATCGCTTTTCCAGTATGCACCAGAAAGACGTGTAACTTTAAGTGCCTTTGCGTTGATCTCTTTGGTATTGTCTACGTGTGGACCACGACAGAGGTCGTCAAAATCTTTTGATGTGTAGATGCTGACATGTTCCTCACCTTCTTTTGCAAGGTCATCAATCATCTCAACTTTGTATTCCTGACCAGCATCAGCAAATTTTTTGCGTGCTTCATCAATAGACAATACGTTTTTTTCAAAAGTGATATTTTGTGATATGAGTTTTTTCATTTTTTTCTCAATTTTTTTGAGCTCGTCTTCTGTGATTGGTTCATTTGTTTTGACATCATAATAAAATCCATTATCAATCGCTGGTCCGACGCCGAGCTTTGCATCTGGGTGCATGTCCAAAATCGTCATCGCGAGAATATGCGCTGCAGAGTGGCGTTTTTTTTCGATCATATTTTTATCATTTTCTAATTGTTCACTACACATAGTATTGAAATATTAATTGTTTTTGTAGATGATGTTTTTCTAAAAAAAGAAAAAACACCGACAACAAAACACGACTTAAAACTTACTGAGACCCCTCTATGATAAGAAGGGCGGTTCCACTCAGTTTCCCGTTTATGTTGTGGGCGCTCTTTGATATGTGTATGTAACGTCTACACAAAAAATTTCTACGCAAGCTCCATAGGTGGTGAGGCTACATCACAGCTTGTATGTAATTGTGCGTCTATTTTCACACAAAGAAGCAAAGAATGCAATATTGACAAAAGATGAATAGTGTGCTATGATGTTGTGTTGTAAAAATGTTGTTTTAATAAAAAAATAGAAGGAGACAAAAAATGACAACCTTTAATAATTTTAAAGAATTAGCGAGTTTTTGGGTTAGTACACGTAAACCACATATGAAAAAGTCTGTTGCGTCGTCAAAGAAAAAACCAGTAAAAAAAGTGGTGCAATCCACAAAACCAAAGGTTGAATCAGAAAAGAAAAAACCTGAATATAAGATTTTGCAAACTATTGAGGGTGTGGTCATGAAAGTGCCAAAAGAAAGTGGATTAACGTATCATCCCGCTTGTGTCATTAACAGTGCAGAGGTTCATGCACCATTTTGGCACAATGGCAAACCTTTCAAGGGTGGAAAATTTTTGAATGTGTTTTTTTACAAGATTGCAAATGCTAATTTTGGTAAAAAAATTGTTGGCACAGTTTTTGTAATCAAAAAAACAATGCCAAACGGTGAGGAATACAAGATGTTGGATGTATTTCATACACCAGATGCCCCCTGTCGGTTTAATTTTTCCATGACGGAAAATCCGTCTGAGGAAAGCATCGTGTTTGGTATCTTTCCTGATGTCAAACAAAAAATGTGTTTTCAGCCAAGGAAACATGATCGGCTGAGACCATAAACATTTTTGCTAAAATTCAACGACACAATCTCCATCATGCACAACTGTTGCATGTTGGGGATTTTTATTTATTCACAATGTTTGCAAAAATGATGTTTGCAGGAATGATAAAAATGTGACATAATACCGCATTGAAAAGAAGTTGTTTAAAAAAATCAAAAAATGGAGGAGGAATAATAATGAAAATCGTCAGATCGTCAACATTTGATCATATCACCAGCGTGGAACAAAAAATTTCTGCATTACAATTACATATTATTCGTAATTGTGGCTATACAAGCAGTTTCATGCCCGTTTCTATTTCAGCAGCGATTGATAATAGCAAGTGTATGGTGCATGCACGAACGAAACATCGTTCAACTATGGTATTAAGTGGGCCAGCAAAAATCATACACAAGGCTGCACAGAAGATGTTTTCGTGTACAGGACAAGAAGTGACGCATATGCGTCAAATTGATTTTGTCTTGGCACCACATGATGTAAAATTCACTGCGTATTACGATGAAGAAAATTTTGCAAAAATAATGCGTTTTTTCCATTGTGATGAAAAGATCATCACGGAACTACTGACAGGTAAGAAGCCTGTTGCAGATTGATGAGCGAGAATGATATACCAGTTATTAAAACAGTAGCTGGTATTTTATTTTTCCACAACAATCTGCGTGGCGCCGACGAGTGTTTCGAGGGCGTCTTGGCAGGTGTCTGTGTAGGCAATTTTGTATGATGTGCGCATGGTTTGGTCGCCGTGGATGAGGTAGATGGCTGTGCCACCAACGTCACAGGTGTCGAGAATTTTTTTGATTTCTATAATCATGTCATAGGTGCCGTTTTCTGGGAGTGTGATGGAGAGTTTTTGGTTGGTGTATAATTCTTCTTTTTCTTTTTGTTTTTGCACGCGGTGTTCTTTGGTGTCGCCGTATTTTCTGCGTGTGTTCATTACACTTTTTGCATAGGCGTTTTTTTCTTCTGCGATTTCTTCAATTTCGTTGGCGATAAATTTGAGTTCATCATCTTTTGCTGAAAGCGTGCCTTTCATTACAATAGGCATCCCTTCTACGAGGAGTTCTTTATGTTCTTCGAGCATGCGGGGAAAGATGATACATTCTGTTGTACTTTTACCATCTTCAAGTGTGACAAATGCCATATTTTTACCGCTTTTTGTGAGTATGACTTTTACTGCAATGACGATACCACCGACAGAAATCATTTTTTCTGCTTTGTCTTCTGTGAGTTCGTTGAGTGGTGTGCACATATGATCGAGAAAATCACGATATGCATTTGATGGGTGGTCGGTGATGTAGAGTCCGATTAACTGTTTTTCCCATGCGAGATGTTGTTTTTTCCCAGAGCTCTCCACGTTTTTGAGTGTAATCTCTGCGCGAGATAATTGCGCTGCGCCAAAGAGGGAATTCTGATTTGACTGTGCACTGGTGCGTAGGTCTTTGATAAATTTGATGATAGTGTCCATGCTTGCCAAAACATCATCACGTGGTGCAAATGCGTCAAGAGCACCCACCATTGCAAGCGCGTCAATTGATTTTTTGTTGAGGTCTTTTGAATTGATGCGTGTGCAGAGATCTGTTAAGTCTGTGTATTTACCATTTCTTTTTCTCTCAGCAACGATTTCTTTTGCAACAGGTTTGCCAACATTTTTAATGGCATTGAGTCCAAATCGGATGCGAGGGTTTTTGTGTTCTGTGTCGTCTTCGGCATAGATGACAGCAAATTCTTCAAAACTCTCATTCACATCAGGTGGTAATACTTCAATGCCCATATCACGACACTCCGCTGCTTCAATGGCGATGCGATCAGTATTGCCTTGGTCAGATGTCATGAGTGCTGCCATAAATTCTGCGGGGTAGTGTGCTTTGAGATATGCTGTTTGATAGCCGATAAGTCCATAGCATGCTGCATGTGAACGATTAAATCCATATCCAGCAAATGGTTCAATAAATGCAAATACTTTTTCCGCAATGTCTTTTTTCACACCATGTGCGACACATCCTTCTACAAATTTAATTTTCTGTTCTTTAATGAGTTTGATAATTTTTTTCCCCATTGCTTTGCGGAGGATATCTGCTTCGCCAAGTGTAAATCCAGCAAGATCCTGTGCGATGCGCATGACCTGTTCTTGATATACCGCAACACCGTAGGTATCAGCAAGTATTGCTTCGAGTTTTGGGTGGAGATAGGTTATTTTCTTTTTGCCATGTTTACCATCGATAAAATCTGGTATCCACTCCATCGGTCCTGGACGATAAAGTGCAACCATTGCAATGATGTCTTCAAGTACTGTGGGCTTGAGAGATTTCAAATAGCGTTTCATGCCGCTGGACTCCAGTTGGAATACACCAGTAGTGAGCGCTTCTTGCAATAGTTTGTATGTTTTTTTATCATCAAGTGGGATTTTTTCAATGTCAATATCATCGCCGTGAATTTTTTTAACGATGCGTAATGTGTTTTGAATAATTGTTAAGTTTTTCAGTCCTAAAAAGTCCATTTTAAGAAGTCCGATTTTTTCTACTGCAGAAAATTTGGTGCTTGATGCATATTGCGTTACAGTTGCCTCATCATCAGCAGAAACGCGCTGCATCGCAGTGTATTCCACAACAGGTTTGTCTGTGATAACAACGCCGCACGCATGCACAGAAGAATGACGACAGAGTCCCTCCAATCTGTGCGCAGTATCGATGAGATCACGCGCATCAGCATTTTCCTTGTGGAGTTTTTTGAAGTCCGGCACATCTGACAAGGCTTCGTCCATAGAGGTAAACTCTGGGATGAGTTTTGCCACTTGATCACAAAATCCGTATGGATACCCAAGAGCACGTCCTGCATCACGAATGGCCGCACGTGCTGCCATCGTACCAAATGTAATAATCTGTGCCACGTGATCTGCGCCGTAAGTTTCACGTACATAGGCTAGTACATCATCTCTGCGATCATCGGCAAAGTCCATGTCAACATCAGGCATAGAGACACGTTCTGGATTTAAAAAACGTTCAAAAAGCAATTTGTATTCAATCGGATCCATATTGGTAATACCCACAAGATACGATACAAGTGATCCAGCAGCACTGCCACGTCCAGGACCGACAACGATGCCGGCATTTTTTGCCCAGTTAGTAAAATCTTGCACAATCAAAAAGTACGATGCATATCCAGTTTTTGTGATAATGTCTAGTTCATAATCCATACGATTTCTGTGCACTTGTGTGATGTTGTCTCCAAAATGTTTTGTGAGACCTTTCTCACACATATCGCGCAAATGCTCATCAGCAGTTTTTCCTTCTGGGAGTGGATAGTATGGGAGTTTTGTGTTGCCAAGTTCAATTTCAAAATTGCAACGATTGGCAATTTTCTCAGTGTTCGCAATTGCGTCTGGCACATGTGCAAAAAGTTTTTGCATTTCGTCTGGCGTACGAAATGATAAATCAAAACTTTTCATATTGGGTCTGTTGCCCTCATCAACTTTGCGGTTCATCTGAATACACAAAAGCGTATCATGGATTTCCACATCATCTTTGTCGATGTAGTAGACATCGCCACAAACCACAAGAGGAATATTTGTTTCTTTGCTTATTTTAATGAGATTGTCATTGATTTTTTTTTGTGGCGTAAAATCTGGGTGATCTTCGAGTTCGAGATAAAAATTGTTCTGACCAAAGATATCATTATAAAGTAGTGCTTTTTCTTTTGCTTGTTTATAACCATCATTGACAAGTAATTCACTAATTTCACCAAAACTATTTCCAGAAAGTGCAATAAGTCCATCAGCATATTTGCATAGCACTTCATAATCAACACGTGGCTTATAATAAAATCCTTCTAATTGTCCGATGGTAATAATTTTTAGAAGGTTTTTGTAACCAGTTTCATTTTTTACAAGTAGTACGATCTGATTGGTTTTTCGTGATTGTTGTGATGCAGTTTTTTTGTCCATACCATTTGGCGCAATGAGAATTTCTGCGCCAATAATCGGTTTGATGTTACGTTCTGCAGCTTTCACAGAAAAATCTACTGCACCGTATACAGCATTTTTATCAGTTAAAGCAATTGCTTTCATCCCATGTTTTTCGGCAGCATCTAAAAGATCATCAATTTTTGCAAGTCCATTGAGCAATGAAAAATCAGAATGGACATGAAGATGTGTAAATGACATAATGGGATAAAATAGTAAGTAAGTTTTTCTCGTATATTATAGTATATTGTATCACAAAAAAAATGTGTGTCAGCCTTACTGTTTTGTAAAAAATATTGTGTAGTAAAAAAGATTATGGAAATTGCAACATGGGAAAAAGAAAAACACTTTCATAAAAAGGGATATAATATTATTGTTGGAGTGGATGAAGTGGGGAGAGGACCACTTGCAGGACCAGTAGTAGTTTCTGCGTGTGTAATTCGTGATATTGCAGATTTTAACGCTAATCCAGAAGATGAGCAGTGGAAACTTGTGAGAGATTCAAAACTTTTAAGTGAAAAACAACGCAAAACTGCTTTTGCTTTTGTCAAAGAAAAATTTTATGTTGGTGTGGGGCAGAGTAACCCAAGCACAATTGATAGGATTAATATTCTTCAAGCCACATTTCTCGCGATGAAAAAAGCAATTGCCGATGTAGAACATGTGATGGACAAGGAGCGGGCGTATCAAGATGCAGAAAAAATGATGATTATGATTGATGGTAATCAGGTTATACCACATTTTACACGAGAACAAGTGTGCGTAGCAAAAGGAGATCAAGTCGCAAAGTCTATTGCCGCTGCATCAGTAATTGCAAAAGTGCTCAGAGATAATTTGATGGAAAAATACGACAAAAAATATCCAGAATATGGCTTTGCCAAACACAAAGGCTACGGTACAGCACAACACATCCAAGCACTAAACCAGTACGGCGCAACACCAATCCACAGAACAAGCTTTGCTCCTGTGCGAAATGTATTGTAAATTTAAAAAGAAACTCATAGTAATTAGTGGCACACATATGAATATGTTTGAAAAACAAAATATACCAGAAGCACAAAAAAACAGTTCAAAATCAGACATCCGAAAAACACTAGAAAACATCGCGAAAGAAAAAAGAGAAGAAGTATACAAAAGAGCACAAAGACTTACACAAGAACTTGTGCAAAAAGTATCACGAAATACTCATATAGAACTTTCTCCAATTGCACAAGCAAATCTAGAACTCAAACTCTTAAGACATTTTCAAAAAAACGATATGATTGATGAAAATGTTCTTTATGATGCAATAATTGAAACACCAAAATTTCTCAACGAAAGCAGAGGATCAATACAAAGATTGTTAGAAATTCATCAAATTAAAACAATAGAAAAAATCGCAGAAATGCGTAAAAAAAGAGCAGAAGATACAGGAGAAGAAGGGTTGAATCCATACGAAGCGCTTTTTCCAACAGATTCTGGCGACTATTACATGGCACGATTACAAAACATGCCACATCTAAGAGAAGAATCGGGATATATGAAACATTGTGTTGGTACATCAAGCTCTTATATCAATAAAATAAAAAGAGGAGAAATAGAAATCCTTTCTTTTAGAAAGACACCACAGATAAATAAAGAAACGCAAAAATTAGAAGGAGATACACCACTCATCACAGTAGAATATGATGTAAAAAGAAACAACATTCTTCAAATGAAAAAAAAGAATGATAAATATATTTCATATAATGATCCCTACTTTTCAGATTTCGTAGAAGCATTGCAAAAACTACAAGACACAGAAAAAGATAACGGAGAAAAAAGAAAAATTGATAGAATTGATGTCTGTGAATTAAGTGGTATTCCGGTGGAAACGGATTATGTAGCAACAGGAAGAGGTCATATCCCAATTGCGGATTTTGATTATGAAAACGACTTCATCTTAAAAAGAGGAGAAATCACAGATGAAACCCCAGATGATAAAATCACAGAAATCATCTACAAACAAACAGGAAAAGAATACACCAGAGAACAAATCGCAATCACAAAGGAAGAAATTACTAAGGACACGCGGTATTTCGTGGGTGATTTAAAACCAGAAGACTATGATATCTTAAACAATAGAATAAATCCAATTCATGTTGAAGGAAATATTAATTTTACAGGCTGCACATCCCTCACAACCCTCCCAGAAGGCCTTTCTTTTGGCGGAACACATGCTTTTTTTGATGGTTGTACATCCCTTGAAGTTATATCAAAGGGCATATCTTTTCCTCAAATGACTATTTTTAAAGGCTGTACATCTCTTAAAACCATATCAGAAGGCGTTTCTTTTGGCATGCACACTGATTTTAAAGACTGCACATCCCTCAAAACTCTCCCAAAAGGCATATCTTTTGAATGGGCTAATTTTGATGGTTGCTCATCTCTTGAAATCATATCAGAAGGCGTTTCTTTTGGCGATAATGCTTTTTTTGCAGATTGCACATCTCTTAAAACCATATCGGAAGGTGTATCTTTTTCTGGTGAATGGATTCGTTTTTATAAGTGCATATCTCTCGAAACCCTCTCAAAAGGCATATCTTTTGGAGGAGATGTTGATTTTACAGGCTGCACACTTCTCACTTCTCTCCCAGAAGACATCTCTTTTGGAGGCGATGCTAATTTTACAGGCTGCACATCCCTCACAGAAAAAGACATCGCAATGCTCAAAGATATGAAAAGCAAGGGAAAAATACCAGGAGAGTTAGTTATTTAAGTCTGAGATCCTGAAACAAGTTTAGGATGACAAAGTTTTTAGATTTCAAAAAATATTAAAATGTCACTGTGAAATGTGTTGTAGAATTTCTAGTCATAGTGATATTCTTTTTATTTTATACTGGATTCCCGCCTACGCGGGAATGACATGTTTTTTTAATGCAAAATAAAAGTATATTTATTTTTCCAATTTATCTGGGCGATGGTTTGGACAGGTTTTGTCAGAGCATCTGTCTGGGATTGTCTTTGTGCCTTCCATCATGAGGGCACCACATTTTGTATTGCCTTTGTCTTCGCGTTTGTAGTTGCAGATTTTTCCTGTGGGTTTTGCCTTGATGGCGTTTTTGCATTCAGGGTACTCTGTGCAAGAGTAAAACACGCCAAAACGTCCATTGCGTTCGGTCATTGTGCCTTTTTCACACATCGGACATTTTACACCGGTATTTTTCTTTGCAGCTTCTTTTGGGTCTTCTTTGATGTATTTGCATTTTGGATAATTTGCGCATGAGATAAATTTGCCGTATCTCCCTTCGCGTTCTACGAGTTTACCGTCTTTACACTTTGGACATTCCTCGCCAGTTTCTTTTGGTCCTTCGAGTTTTTTACCGTCAATTGTGCGTGCACCATCACAGTCTGGAAATTTTTTGCAACTCATAAATTTCCCATTTTTTCCAAGCTTGATAATCATACGGCTTTTGCATTTTGGACAGGTGAATTTTTTATCAGCATTGCCGAGATTAGTTGCTTTGGCGAGTTTGTCTTTTGTTTTGACATCTTTTGCAAATGGTTTATAAAAGTCTGCAAGTGTTTTGGTGTATTCGCGTTCACCACGTGCAATGTCATCGAGCTCATCTTCCATTTCTGCAGTAAATGTATCGCTGATGTATTTTTCAAAATGTTCTGAGAGAAAATCACTGACTACTTCACCAGTGTCTGTTGGCTTGAGGGAGCGACCTTCTTTTTCTACGTAACCACGATTTTGAATTGTGCGAATGATGGATGCATATGTACTCGGGCGTCCGATGCCACGTTTTTCGAGTTCTTTGACAAGTCCTGCTTCGGAGTATCGTGGTGGTGGGAGCGTTTCTTTTTCTTCGGTGTGAAGTTTTTTGAGTGTGAGATTTTCATCTTTTTCTACCTTCGGCACTTCTGTGTCTTCGCCACGTGCGCCTGTGTCAGCAGCGAGCCATCCGAGTGATAAAATGCGAGAACCTGTTACAGTAAAATCAGGGATAGATTTTTTCTCTACATTTGCTGTGATTTTGGTTTTTTTGACTTGGGCGTCAATCATTTGTGATGCAATGGTTCGTGCACGGATGAGTTTATAGAGCTTTTTTTGATCTGGATTTGCACCTGCTTCTTTGACGGTTGCATCTGATGGGCGGACAGCTTCGTGAGCTTCTTGTGCGTTTTTACTTTTTGTCTTAAATACGCGGAGTTCGTGTTTATCTCTGCCATACTCTTCTGTAATTGTTTTTTTGATTTGTTTGAGAGCTGTCTGTGAGAGCGTGGTCGAATCAGTACGCATATATGTAATATGACCAGCTTCGTAGAGTTTTTGTGCGGTACGCATCGTGCGAGATGGTGAAAATCCTAGTCGTGATGATGCGGTTTGCTGGAGTGTTGATGTGGTAAATGGTGCACGTGGACGACGTTTTTGTGTGGATTCTTTGACATCCGTGACAATCCATGTGCCTTTTTCTGCTTCTTTTTGAATGCGTGTTACTTCTTTTTTGTCACGCGGTTCTTCTTTGCAGGTGAGGGTGACAGCGTCTTTAGATTTCGTTTTAAAATCTGCACTGAGATTCCAATAAGTTTCTGGCTCAAATGCATGAATCTCTTTTTCGCGTTCTACGAGTATGCGAAGTGCAGGGGATTGGACACGTCCAGCAGAGAGTCCATAACGCACTTTTTTCCAAATCACACCAGAAAGATCATACCCAACAAGTCGATCAAGTACACGACGTGCTTCTTGTGCACGACGAAGATTTTGGTCAATACGTTTTGGGTGCTTCATCGCTTCATTGACGGCTTCTTTGGTAATTTCATGAAAAACAATACGCTGGAGTTCAGATTTTGGGATACCGTTATCTTTGAGGATTTCCGCAATATGCCATGCAATTGCTTCTCCCTCACGGTCAGGGTCAGTTGCGAGATAAATTTCATCCGCTTTTTTTGCTTTTTTGACAAGTTCATCAATTACATCTTTTTTGTCAGGAGAGTTTTCATATCGTGGTTTGAAATCATTTTCGATATCAATAGCGTCTTTGTTTGATTTTGGCAGGTCGCGGATGTGTCCTACGCTGGAGGTGACACTATAGCCAGTGCCAAGATATTTCTTGATTGTTTTTGTTTTTGTAGGAGACTCTACAATGAGAAGTTTCATAAATAAAATAATAAAATTGCTACTTGATTAACTAAAAAAGTACAATCAATAATATGTTTTGTCAAATTTTTGATTATTTTTCTATTGATTATTCTTTATTGACTAATTTATGATTTTTTGATATCATTATTCATTAAGTTGTTTAACAAGTAAGCACTCAATTATATTATCATCTATAGAGGAGCGGAGAATGGGAAGATCTAAAGATGTATTGATTTATATTGATAGGCGTAATTGCGATTTTTTTCAAAATATATCAGATAAATTTCAAGTTATTTTTGGTTTGAATAATTTTTGGTTAGCAAAATTTTTTATAAAAACTAAATATATTCTTTTTGTGCTTGTGAATATAATCTCTTTTTATAATAATAATGAAAATGGATTAGTGAATGCTGTAGTTGCAATATTTTTTGCAACTGTTTATTTGGTAAAGTTTTGTCAAAAATGTGAAATAATGGAGAAAATGTATGAAAAAGGATACAATCTCTTTAATGAGAATTTAATTTTATGTAGATTGAATAGAGGATTATTTTTTGTTCTCTTAGTGCTTTTCTGTGGCATGGGTAGTGCATTGATTTGTTTGAATGGCTTAACATTTTTTGTATGTACGCACATGTTGCTTGCATTTTGTATTGTGCTAATTATTTGTGCAGAGTATTTTTATGCATGTACACCAAGACCAAAAGGAAAAAGTAAAGTGAAATTACTTTTTCAAAAAATACAGAAAAAAATTGAAAAAATAATTTCTCCAGAGCCAGTTCCAGATTCGTGTTGATAATTTTTTCAATAAGATTTGTGCTTTTACCTTATATAAGGTAAAAGCACTTTATTTTTTCACAATATATATCTGATTGCCGATATTTTTTATGAGGTCATCTATTTCTAATAATGTGAGTGTGCTGGAAATTGTGTTGGTGTCCATGTTGCTTTCTTTTATGATGTGGTTGATGTGGATGCCATCAGGGTGTTTTGCAATGATTTCGTATAACATTTTGTGGTTTTTGTTTGTGAATGTGATATTTTTTTGTTTCTTCTTTTCTTTTTTGTCAAATAATTGCAATACATCATTGCTACAGAGAATTGGTTTTGCTACATTTTTTTGAATGAGAGTGTTTGGTCCGAGTGCATTATCTGAAAATATTGAGCCAGGAAGTGCAAAAAGTAGTTTTTTGTAAGTGGATGCATATTTTGCAGTAATGAGTGTGCCAGATTTTTTTGTTGCTTCGATAATAATTACAGCATCAGATAATCCTGCCATGAGACGATTGCGTGTAGGAAATGTACCGTGATTTGGCATTGTATCATAAGGATATTCTGATATAATTGTGCCATTTTGAGCAAGGATATCTTTTGCGAGACTTAGGTTTGTGCGTGGTGTGATAGCTGTGTCATTTATACCGCCACCAAGTATTGCAATGGTTGTGCCTTGTACTTCAAGGGCAGTTCTGTGTGCGGTAGCGTCTGTACCGAGTGCAAGACCTGATATAATAGTAATTCCTTCTTCTGCAATACCGCCTGCAAGCGCAGTAGTTGCATTTTTACCGTATTCACTGATCTTTCGTGATCCGACAATTGCAACAGAAGATTTATGTAAAATATCAATGTTACCACGTACATACAAACAAAATGGTGGGTCTGGAATATTTTTTAGATTTTTTGGATAATTTTTATCTAAAATACTGAGAAGGAAGATGTTTTCTTTTGTGCATTTTTGCCATTCTTTCTCCACATCAATATTGTCGCGATTTTTTAGTATGGATTGTATGGTAGATGGAAAGAGATTTGTGGATAAAAATTCTTTTTCACTCGCATTCCATGCATCTTCAAAAGAATTAAAATGATGAGATAATTTATGGAGATTTTTTGGTCCAATGCCAGAAATTAAATTAAAAGCATTGATGAATTGTGATTCATGAGTGGTGTGCATATGTTGAAAGTTTGTATTTTAAAGGTTTCTATGTGGCATGAGTGGTGGTTGACAAATTATCATATCTTTGCTAGGATTACCTACTCTTTACAAAAGAGTAGTATATTAATATGATTCCGTCTATAGAGGTAGGTGTTTAGGTTCTCTCCTCCTTACCTAAATATCTGCTTATACACGAGCTATAATTATAGTATGTGTTTCTGTGGACGGTGTCATGTTAATCTACAATACAAGATAAAAACCTCTACATTTTTGTAGAGGTTTTTATTTTTGAAAAGGAATGTAAGGCTATATAGTTTTTTTGTATCATGCATTTTGATACACCATATTTTTTTTCAAAAAGAATACCTTTCTTGCTATGCGTTGCTTTCTTAGAATAACTCTTGAATGATTTGATCAATGACAGTGTTGATTTCTGCTTGTTCTTTTTTATCAAAGTTTTGTAATACAAATTTTTTTCCAGAGATTTCACCACGATTTTTGCGACTGCCTTTTGTTTCTACGCCAATGCGGATACGCATAAAATCTTGTGTGCCAATATATTCAATAATGTCTTGGATGCCATTATGTCCAGCAGCACGGATATCACGCACTCTCTTGTAGTGACCGATTTCAATATCGAGATCATCATGTACAACGATTAGATCGTCAGTTTCGATATTATAGTAGTTCATGATTGCGCCAACTGCGCGTCCAGAATTGTTCATAAATGTATCTGGTTTGACGAGAACTATTTTTTCATTGTTGAGAAATATTTTTTCCGTGACTTCTGCAAAAAATTTTTTCTTTGGTGAAAATTCTGGAAATTCATGTTGTTGTTGTAATGCATCAACAAAAAGAAATCCTACGTTGTGTCTTGTGTTTTCGTATTTTTGTCCAGGGTTACCTAGTCCTACAATAATTTTCATAGTTATTTGTCATTATTTTTAGCATTTTCTTTTTCAAGTTCTTCTTGTGAAATTTCAGTATATGTATATGTATCTACAATATCATTTCCTAGTATGATTACAAAATCTGTATTATAATCAGTTTCTTGTGAATGAGATTTTATAGCAGGAAGTTTTTTGAGAATCTCATCTAGCGAGAAGGGTTTATTACCACCAGTTGTATCTATGACAGTTGTATTTTCTGCAGTGAGGTCTTTTTCATACTTAATGAATATATTATTAAAGCCAATCATATGTAGCATGTTGCGTACATGTCCAGTGATTGCACGATCATCACTTGCATTGATTAATGTGATAGTTGTAGGGGATTCATTTTTGATATCTTTTTCTCTTTGTGCGATTTTATTGAGATTAAAGAGGTTTTCTGCGTGTTCACGAATTTCCCTATAATTACCAATGCGGGGCACGAGTCCAGAGATGCCACCGTGATCTGAATAATAACGTGCACTGATTAAAAGGCTATTAGGTTTCCATGCGTCAACGACGACGTTGTTAATATTATGCGTGTCCACTTTTTTCATAAGAGTGATAAAAGGTTCAATTTCGTTTGGCGTAATATCTGTATGTATATGATTACCAAGTGTGGTGAAAATCTCTGCTATTTTGAGCGGATTAATAATTGTACCAAGTGAAAAAGCTTTGTTTCGTGCTGCTTGCATGACTTGTTGCTGTCTTTTGGCGCGACCAAAGTCACCTTCAACATCATGACGCGTGCGTGCATATTTAAGTGCGGTTGTTCCGTCAAATTTCTGTAAACCAGGATACACCTCAAATGTTTCATAACTGTAACCTGGACCAGGGTACTTGGTGTCAATGATGTGATGTGGCACATCTACATTGATGCCACCAAGTGTGTCAATGACGTTGATAAATCCTTCAAAATCCATGACGATATAATAATGGATCTTTTGTGCGGTGATGTCTTCAATAGTATCAATGATATATTGAGCACCTCTTTTTTGACGAAGTCCTGTTTGGTAGCGAGAATTGATTTTTACATAATAGTTGCCATTGGTCACGAGGAGATCACGTGGTATGGAAAACAGTCCAACGGTATAGTCTTTTGTATTGATACTTGCAACGATAATTGTATCAGTGAGATCTTTGCCAGATTTATGTGAATTAGCACGTCCGAGAAGAAGGATATTGATTCGACCATCTGTAAAACCATCTAGTTTTTCATATGAATGTGGGTTAGCGATATTTGAAATTGTTTTAAATACAGAGTGTTCTTCAGTTCCGATGGATATTTTTTCAAGTGCATTGTCTGCTTCTTTATAAAAGGCATAACCTGCTATGCAGATACTAATAATAAAAGAGAGGAGTGCGATCCAAAAGATTTTTCCTCCACGTTTTTTTGGAATGTTGATTGTATGTCCGTGACCTGGTTTACGTGTGCGATTAACATAATCATTGAGAAGTTCAATTTCAGGTCCATTGTCCATCATGGGTTGTTTACGTTGCTGAAAATAACGTCTTTGCTGATGTTTTCGTAGTGCTTTTTTATTTCTGATGATGTCCATTGTAATGACGAAATAAGATTATAAAATGTTCTTATTACGTTTATAGTAACATAAATGAGAGAGAAATAAGAATTGTCGTGTTTTTATTGAAATTCTTGCTCTGACATATATGTGTGATGTATGATATGATAATGGTTAGACGTGTAGAGGATTTGCAAAATATTATTGTTTGTCTGTAGAATCTGTTTTATCTACTTGTCTAAAATATCTACCTGTCTAAATTATACTAGAATATATGTTTCTCAAAAGAGTTGAAATAAAAGGATTTAAATCATTTGCAAACGAAACAAAATTTGACTTTGCAAGACAGTGTGAGACATTTGGCACAAAAGATGATCGTGATTGTGGAATCACTGCAATCGTGGGTCCAAATGGGTCGGGAAAATCAAACATCTCTGATGCAGTGCGTTGGGTGATGGGTGAGCAATCCATGAAAATGCTTCGTGGTAAAAAGAGTGAGGATGTGATTTTTTCTGGTTCTGATAAAAAAGGAAAGCTTTCTATGGCGCAAGTGTCTTTGGTTTTTGATAATACGGATAAGTCTATGCCAGTGGAGTTTGATGAGGTGATTATTACGCGAAAGGTTTATCGTAATGGTGAAGGGGAATATCTCATCAATGATGCACGTGTGCGACTTCTTGATGTTGTGGATATCATGGCACGAACTGGAATTGGTAAAGAAAGTTATTGTGTAGTCGGGCAGGGTATGACAGATGCAATTCTTAATGCAACACCAATTGAACGACGTGGAATCATCGAAGATGCTGCTGGTGTGAAACACTTTCAATTGCGCAAAGCACGTGCAATTAAAAAACTTGATAAAACAAAAGATAATCTTGATCAAGTACAAAATCTTATCGTAGAAGTGACTCCGCATTTGCGTTCATTGAAGCGACAGGCAAATAAGGCACGACAAAGCAAGGATGTTTATGCGCAATTTAAGGATGCACAAAGAAAGTATTTTGCATTTGTGTGGAATAAATTATATAAAGAAAAAATAGATCTTGAAGATCAGCGACAGAGTATTGGGATTACGCTTAAAAATGCAGAACGTGAAGTGGACAAACTCAATGATCAATTACTCATTGAGTCAAAAAAGGTGGAGGATGTTGAAAAAATTGAAGATTACGAAAAAGAGAAACGTACAGCATATATGCAATTGCAATCACTTGAGAAAAAAGTTGCTGTTGCTGAGGGACATGTTGAAATTCAAAAAGAACGTCGTGATCACGAGGAAAAAGTAAAAAGTGTACCAATTGATTTAGATTATGTACAAAAGCAACTTGATGGTATTCGTTTACGGCAAAGTGATCTTGTTGTGCAGTTGGAAAAAGTTGAGAAAATTGCAGAGGTAAAAGAAATTGTTAAAGAACTTAAAAAAATTCATAAGGAAATTGCACAGCTTTATGATGATGCAGGAAAGCGTCAAATTGATATTGTGCAAGAAGGATATGAAAAAAAAGTAAAACAATACAATGATAAAATTTCAGAGTTAGAGGAGAAAATTAAAAAACATCGAAAAGAAGTAGGGGCACTTCGCAAGGAAGTAGAAAAAATCGATAAAAAAATTTCTGACGCAGTTGCTGCTGATAAAAAAGCACGTACACAGTTTTTTGTATTGGAGAAACAATTGCGTGAAAAACAACAGTTACTTGATGTTGTGCGAGAGCAATTTAATGAAGTAAAAGTAAGTATTGCGCGTGTGGAAGTGCGTGAAGAGGATATTATTTCTGAAGTGCGTAATGAGCTTGGTATTGAAGTACAGGATATTGAAGAAGAAGATGAGAAAGAGTGGACGCGAGAAGAATTGGAGCAGAATATGTATAAACTCAAAAACAAATACGAACAAATTGGCGGAATTGATCCAATGGTAATTGATGAGTACGAAGAAATGCAAGAACGATTTGATGTACTTACAGTTGAATCAGAAGATCTCTTAGAAGCAATTACACAACTCAAGGAAGTGATTAAGGAAATGGATGAAAAGATCAACAAAGCTTTTGTATCTGCATATAAAGAGATTAATACAGAATTTACGAAATATTTTCGCATTCTCTTTAATGGTGGAAATGCGAAGCTCTCAAAAGTACATATTGACGTTACGCCAAAAAAGAAAAAAGAAGATGAAATTCAGGGTGATGTGGAGATCGAAGTATTGCATGATGGTGATGATGACCGTGAGGATGAACAGGTGATTGCACCACAAAAAATAGAAGTAGGGATTGAGATTATGGCATCACCACCAGGAAAAAAAGTGAAGCATCTCTCATTACTTTCAGGCGGGGAACGTTCATTGACATCAATTGCAATGCTTCTTGCTATTATTTCATATAATCCACCACCATTTACAATTCTTGATGAGGTGGAAGCTGCACTTGATGAGGCAAATTCACGTAGGCTTGCAAAGATTTTTGCAGAGCTTTCTCATCGTACACAATTTATTATTATTACTCATAATCGCGAGACAATGCGTCATTCAAATACGATGTATGGCATAACGATGAATGAGGATGGTATTTCACAATTACTCAGTGTTAAACTTGATCAAATAAAAGAGGATGGAGAGATTACAGAATAATTTTGTAAGTATAAAATATTCCTTTTTTATTATAGTGTGTGTTTATTTCATGACTCTTTGTTATACTAAATTTATGTTCTATATAAGATATGAATTTTTGTGATTAGTTGTTATGATAAAAAACACTGTGCGATGGATGAAATAAAAAAAATATACAATATAGGTTATTTATTAATTTAGTACAATATAATGATTGACATACGAGAAGAAGTAAAATTAGCATCATTTACAACATTTGATATCGGTGGCAATGCACGGTATTTTGTGGAGATTGGTAATTTAGATGAATTGGAAGAGGCAATTGCATTTGCAAAAGAAAAAGAGATACACTATTTTGTGTTAGCAGGGGGTAGCAATGTGCTTTTCTCTGATAGTGGTTTTGACGGTTTGGTGATTAAGATTGCTAATGATTCTATGGTGATGCATGGTGGAGAAATTATATGCGGTGCTGGTACGGATTTGATGGGTTTTTTAACGTTTGTTTCTGATAATGAATTAACAGGTGGAGAGAATCTTGCAGGTATCCCAGGGTCAGTTGGAGGTGCTGTTCGTGGTAATGCGGGTGCATTTGGCACAGAGATGAAGGATATTGTTAAAGAAGTTCATGTATACAATGCAGAGATTGGAAAAACAACAGTGTTTACAAACGAGCAATGTGAATTTACATATAGAAACAGTTTTTTTAAAAAAAATCCGCAGTATATTATTATCAGCGTGACATTTCATTTTGAATTAGGGAACAAGGGGGAGATTGATAAGGCGATGTACAATACAATTGCAAAGAGAAACAGTAAACAGATTCAAAATATAAAAAGTGCAGGATCATGGTTTGTTAATCCAACGGTAGATGATCGTGTACAAAAAATGTTTGAATTGGACACGGGACAAAAATCACATGGAGGGCGTGTACCTGCAGGATGGCTCTTGCAGTCGTGTAATGTGTTTCAAAAACGAATTGGGGATATTCAGGCAGGGGTACAGCATGCAAATTATTTTATTAACATGGGAAAAGGAACCGCAGAGCAAGCATTGCAATTATCAACGCTTGCTAAAACACGTGTTCGTGATGAATTTGGTGTACAATTAAAAGAAGAAGTTGTGCTTGCGGGATTTTGAAATATAAAAGGGATTTAATACATAATAAGTAAGAAGGAGTATTAATAAATTTAAAGACATTGTTATGAATATAGAATATTATCATAAAAATATAGAATCGCTTGGGAGTGCATCACGAGCATATGTTGAAGAAAAGTTGAAATCGCTTGAGAAGTTAACGGAAGTGCGTGATGTTCATGTGGAGATTTCTCAAAGGAAAGATGGAGATTTTTTTATGAATATTACTGTACGTTCAAATAATGGAAATGAATATCGCGCAGAAGAAAAAAATCTTACAATAAATGCGTGCATTGATATTATTCAAGATGAGCTACGTAATCAAATCAGGAGGGACACAGAAAAGACACGTGTTCTTCAACGTCGTGGCGGACGTTCAATAAAGAAAAAGATGACGATTGATGAAAACGCAAGATTTTAATGAAAAAATAGGAAATGTGTAAAAAATAAAGTGAGGTGTTTTTTATATAATCCTATGTAAGTACGAATGAAATATTGTATTTCTGTAAGTAATGTTGTCAATTCTTATAGTTTATGCATTATATAATAATCAAAAAAGACATAGAGGATTAGGTGTGAATGGGATAATGTCCATGCAAAAACAAGAAGAATGTAAAAGTGTTACATTGATGCTGCAATGTCACAATAATTTGACATTGGATATAGAATTCATTATAGTGTAACCATACTTGAGAAGACACATGGATAGAAATCGTGTGTTTTTAATTCGCAAAAAGAGAAAAAATATGTCACGTTTAGTTACAAAAGAAGGTTTAGAAAAACTGCAGAATGAATTTGAAGATCGAACGACAAAAATTCGTCAAGAAATAGCAAATGCAATAAAGGAAGCAAAAGAGCAAGGAGATTTATCTGAAAATGCGGAATATTCTGCTGCAAAAGAGCGTCAGTCAGAAAATGAAGCACGCATTTCTCAACTTGAGATAATGATTAAAGAGTCACAGGTTGTAGAGCGTGATGCAGATGATGCATCAGCACAGATTGGATCAAAGGTTACTGTAGAGGCAAATGGACAGGAATACGTTTTTGAGATTGTTGGGTCAAATGAGGCAAATCCATCTGAGCGCAAAATCTCGAATGAATCACCAATTGGCAAAGCACTTATTGGTGCAAGTGAAGGTGATGCAGTTGATGTGGAAACGCCGGGTGGCACAGTCCAGTATAAAGTTGTTTCCATTGGGTAAACGTATTTTGTTTGGAAAACTTACGAACACCTACTTTTGTATAGTAGGTACTTTTTGATTTTTTTGATATTTCACGGTAAAGTAGAAAAGTTAATAAAGATATTTTAAGGAAATTATGAACGAGAATAAATCAGAAAAATTGACAGAATTTGAGGAGCGTATGGAAAAGTTGGAGCGATTGAAGGAAAAAAATATTGTTGCTTATCCAGCAGAAGCGGAACAGAAAGATTTTATCGGGGATGTATTAGATCATTTTAATGCTATTGAAAAAGAAGGTCGTCCAGTGACAATTTGTGGACGATTGCGATCAAAGCGTACACATGGAAATTTATCTTTTGCTGATATTGAGGATGCAAGTGGTCGTATACAACTTGCTGTGTCAAAAAAAGAAATTGGTGACACATATAAAACATTTGTAAAATTGATTGATGCAAGTGATTTTATACAAGTAACAGGAACTCTTTTTGTAACAAAGGCTGGAGAGCGAACAATCATGGTTTCTGAATGGAAACTTCTCACAAAAGCACTTCGTGGCCTACCTGCAGAACATTTTGGCTTTAAGGATGATGATGAACGATTTCGTAAGAGGTATATAGATTTGGTACTCAATCCTGAATTACGAGAAATGTTTCATCGTCGTGCACAGTTTTGGCGCGTGATGCGTGATTTTATGGAAGAGAAAGGATTTTTTGAAGTAGAAACGCCGTCTGTTGAAGTGACAACTGGTGGTGCAGAAGCACGACCATTTGCGACACATCATAATGATTTTGATTTGGATGTGTATATGCGTATTTCTATTGGGGAGTTATGGCAAAAACGATTGATGGCAGCTGGATTTGAAAAGACATTTGAAATTGGCCGTGCATTTCGTAATGAAGGCTCGAGTCCAAATCATTTGCAAGAATTTACTAATATGGAGTTCTATTGGGCATATGCAAATTATCGTGATGGGATGGATTTGGCAAAAGAATTATATCGGCATATTGCAAAAGAAGTATATGGAAGAACAAAATTTGTAGCGCATGGTTTGGAATTTGATTTTTCTGATGAATGGAAAGAGATTGATTATGTGAGTGAAATTTTAGAACAAACAAATGTGAATGTGCTCACTGCATCAGAAGAGGAAATGAAAATAAAACTTAAAGAATTAGATGTGATGTATGAAGGTGATAATCGTGAACGTCTCACTGATTCGTTGTGGAAGTATTGTCGTAAAAATATTTCTGGTCCGGCATTTTTAATAAATCATCCTGTATTTATAGCACCATTATCAAAACGTAAAGTGGATAATTCAGAGCAAGTAGAAAAATTTCAAATTATTATTGGTGGTGCTGAAGTGGGAAATGGATACAGCGAGCTCAATGATCCAATTGATCAGCGGATACGATTTGAAGAACAAAAAAAATTGATAGAAGCAGGTGATGATGAAGCAATGATGCCAGATTGGGAATTTGTAGAAATGCTTGAATATGGTATGCCGCCAACATGTGGTTTTGGTGTAGGAGAACGATTGTTTGCATTTTTGGAAAATAAAACATTACGTGAAGTAACACTATTTCCTCTTATGAAACCAAAAGAAAATGATGAAAAATAGATAGTTAAGTATTTAATTATGAGAAAAGATGTCTATAAAGGAAAGTATATAACATGTTCTATTGAAGATATTGATGGACATCTTTATGAGCGTGTCACTTTATGTTCTGGTGTGCGCGTGCTTCCCGTACAAGATGATGGAAAAATATTGTTTATTCAGGAGTATCGTCAGCACGAGAAAAAATCACGTTTGAAGTTGATTGGTGGGTGGATTGATAAAAATAATATGACAGCGCTTCAGGTTGCACAAGAGGAATTGCGAGAAGAAGTGTCGATGAAAGCAAAGACATGGTCATTATTTTATACAAATGATACAAAAAATTGCACAATCGAAGAACATGTGGATTATTTTATTGCACGAGATATTCAAAGAGTGTCACAACAGAAAAATCCTGATAATGATATTGTTGAGAGTGTAGTTTATTTGGATCAAAGGGATGTGTTGAAAAAATTAGAACAAAAGGAATTATTGTGGGATAAAGATATGATGGTTGTTTTGATGTTTTTTAATTTTAAAAAACAAGTATAGTAAATAACTAAAATTTTTTATTATGAAAAAAGTGATGATTTTTGGCAAATTTAATGAGATAGAAAAACGACATCATGATTTATTTCAGGCTGCTTTAGATCATGGTGATAGTGTGATTGTTGTATTATCTCGTGATGATTGTGTTGTGGATATGAGTGAGGGAAGTTTAACTGAAAATGAATTAAAGCGTTTTACCGCGCTTATGGCTATTGATGTAATTGATGATATTGTTTTAGCACATGGTAACCATATTGATATTGTTCGTACACATCGTCCACACACTGTACTTATAGGAGCACATCAAACAGATCTTGCAAATATATTGTATGATGTGACAGATGAATTACATGATTGTAATTGTTTTATTGTGCGCGTGTAAAAAAAGTAAAAATAATTTGATAGATGATAAAGTATGATTATTGATGATGTGACAATTGAAGTAAAAGCAGGACATGGCGGAAGTGGTGTGGTACGGTGGGCACGGGCAAAGTTTGATCAAGGGCCAACTGGTGGTAATGGTGGCAAAGGTGGTGACGTAATTTTGGAAGGTGTTTCTGATTTGGGGGCACTAAGACCTTTTCGCACAAAGAAAAATGTAAAAGCAGGTGCTGGTAAAGATGGAGAGCAAAATATACGTAGCGGTAAAGATGGAGAAGATATTGTGGTGCCAGTGCCAGTTGGTACGGTGGCACATGACATCACACATGATAAAACATACGATATTGTTGATATTGGTCAGAGAGTTGTTGTTGCGCGTGGTGGCAATGGTGGTTTTGGGAATTATCATTTTCGCTCTAGCAGAAATACATCACCAGAACGTGCAAATGAGGGGAAACCTGGTGACAAAATTTCTTTGCGATTAGAATTAAAGATGATTGCGGATGTCGGATTTGTAGGATATCCAAATGTGGGTAAATCAAGTCTTTTAAACGAGTTAACCAGTGCGTCAAGCAAGGTGGCAAATTATCAATTTACCACATTGGAACCGCATCTTGGTGTGTATTATGATTTGATTCTTGCTGATATCCCAGGACTTATTGGCGGTGCAGCAGAGGGGAAAGGGCTTGGGCATAAATTTCTCCGACATATTGAACGTACAGAAAATCTCTTTCATTTTGTTGCAGCTGACAGTAAAGACCCTGTTGCAGATTATCGTGCTGTACGTGCAGAATTGGAAGCATTTAATGCAGATTTGATAAAGAAAAATGAGTGGATTGTTGTGAGTAAGATTGATGAAAAAACAGAAGAAGAGGTTGCACAGATTGTAAAAGATTTACAAAAAGAAAATTCACAAATAGTGACATTATCAATTTTAGATGAAGCTATGATGGAAGATGTAAAAAACGTATTACACACTATTCAAAATACAAAGTAATGTGCCATTTTTATTAAATCAAAACTATTATGAAAAAAATTATTATTATAAGTATTTTTATTGCAGGTATTATTTTTGTGGGTAATTTTATTTTTTTTCATATTTCAATACAAAAGAGCAATAAAAATATTGCAGAAAATTTTGCAGAAGCAAAAAAAATATATGATGCAATTCCTGTGTGGCATAAAAAGATTAAAACAGATCAAATACTAAAAATCGGAATCATCACAGACACACATGTGCGACCAAATCGTATTAATAAAAATGATGGATTGGAAAAAAAAGAATCACCGCGATATCTGAAAGAAAAATATACTCGACCATTGAGAAATTTTGTTGCACAGATGAATACTTTTCAGCCAGAATATGTGATCCATGGTGGTGATATTGTGGAAGGCACAGGGGATCCTGATTGGTTGTGTTTTATGGGTATTGATTTCGTAGATCAAGAATTGCAAAAAATACATGTGCCAATCTATTATGTTCTTGGTAATCATGAATTGCGGTGTATCACTAAAGCACAATTTCGTGAAAAAATTGGCATAAAAGATCAAAAACAAGTAATCGATACAGGTGATTATCGTTTTGTAATTATTGATGGAAATTTTCATCCAGAGGGAGATCCTGAGCCAGGGCCAACAGGACATCGATATATACCAGGATTTGTGCAAAAAGAAGATTTAGAATGGCTCAAGGAACAATTGAGTACAGAAAAACGGACATTTGTATTTATACATCAAGGACCGTTTCTTGACAGCACAGTTGGTGATGAGGGGAAGAAAAAACAATCAATTGGAAATGCACAAGAATTGCGTGATATTTTAGACGAGTATCGCGTTGATGGTATTTTCAATGGACACATGGAGGCACGTCGTTATGAAAAAACGCGGTTTACAGAGTATTATTCTTTTACAGGCACAAAAAAAAGTAAAGCATATCCAGAATCATATTATGAACTGACAATTACAGGAGGTGATCCTGATGTGACGATGTATTATGTGCCACAAGGCACAACTAATATTAAGCGTGTTGATTTTGAAAGCTGTGAAAATGATGTGATATATACAAATGATTCAAAAAAGGAAAGTATGAATAGTGTGGGGAAAAATGATTCCAAGGGTTTTAAACAAAATATAATTGTTGAAGTTGTCAAAACTCTGGCAAAAGAAGGTTCTGGGTTAGCAGAGAAATTCTGAATGGGTCGCTGTTGATGATAGCGGATATATTGTAAAAGGTAATAAAAAAGTTTATGAAAACGGTAAGGATTTAGAAGGGCTTGCGTGGTGTAATGATAAATATTATGTGGCCATAGAACGTAATGGTTCAATTGCTATTTTAGATGAGAATTTTAAAGATGTAGGAAATATACCATTTAAACTTGGTAGAGGAAATACTGGTACAGAGGGTATTGCATGTTCGCCAAATGGCTTATATGTTACGGAGCAAGGCGGTAATACTGTGTATGAAATTAATTTTCAAGGTACTTTATTGGATACATTTTCTGTTACACATGAAGATTTGTCTGGTGCAGATTATTCCGAAGGTTTTTTATATGTTCTTTCAGATAAAGATGATGTAATTATGAAAATCAGAGATAAAAAAGTGATTGATGAAATAAATATTAATCAGAAAGGTGAATGGGAAGGCATTAAAGTTATGAATGAAAAGATTTATATTATTGAGGATGACGAAAGCTAGGAATATATGATATATACAAAAAAATAAGAAATTATATGAAAAAACGGTGTGAATGGGTGAGTGATGATCCGCTGTATATACAGTATCATGACCATGAGTGGGGTGTGCCAGTACATGATGATCAAAAATTATTTGAAATGCTTGTGTTGGAGTGCGCGCAAGCGGGTCTTTCATGGATTACTATTTTACATAAACGTGAAGGATATAAAAAATGTTTTAAAAATTTTGTTGTGGAGAATGTCGCAATGATGACAGATAAAGAATTGAATCTCATTTTAAAAGATGCTGCAATTGTGCGCAATACATTGAAAGTGTATAGCGTACGACAAAATGCACAATCTGTCATAAATATTCAAAAAGAATATGAGAGTTTTGATGCATATCTCTGGGCGTTTGTAGAAAATACACCAATGCAAAATACATGGAAAAATTTTTCTGATGTACCAAAAAGCACAAAATTATCTGAAACAATTTCAAAGGATTTGAAAAAACATGGATGTACGTTTGTTGGTCCGACAGTTATCTATGCATATATGCAAGCAATTGGTATGGTTAATGATCATACAACTGATTGTTTTCGGTGGAAAGAATTGCACTAATTGGATGTGTGTGGTGGCGTAGAATGATGTTTTGCCATATAATAAAAATAGTTAAATATTAGCAGATACGCTCATGGGAGAATTTATATGGAATGTGATTTTTTGGGGATTTATATATGTATTTATCGTGCGACCGATTGCACAGAGATATGTACAAATGAATCCAAACGCGTCACATTTTGTGTACATACTTGCTGATCCAGTAAAAGAGTTAAAAAAGTACACAAGTGCACAATTTGGCTTACAACCAAAAACAGCATCATATACGCAAACACGTAACAACTTATCAAGTAATTTTATGAACAATATGAATGGAAAAATTTTATGGATTGTCGGAGGTGTGTTACTCATCATTTTTTTAATGAATGCCATTGTAGTGATACCAGCAGGATCGACTGGTGTGCGTACGCTTTTTGGAAAAGTGAAGGACAAAGAAATTTCATCAGGATTGCATATTATCAACCCACTTGAGCATATTGAACGTATGACGATTCGTACAGAAGAGTATACGATGAGTGTGATGCAAGGTGAAGGGCAGCGTGTTGGAGCGGATCAGATTGCAGCGCTGACAAATGAGGGATTATCGATTGATCTTGATATTACGGTATTTTATCATTTGCAAGAAGATCGAGCATCAGATGTGTATAAAGATTTAGGTGTAAATTTCCAAGAAAAAATTATCCGTCCAGAAATTCGTAGTGCAATACGTGAAGTGATTGCGCACTATAATGCAAAGGATGTATATAGTGAAAAACGTGCAGAAGTATCATCTGAAATTCAAAAACGGATGATAGAAACAATTGAACCACGAGGAATTGGTATTGAGCAGGTGCTTCTCAGAAATGTGACGCTTCCACCAAAGCTTTCAGCAAGTATTCAAGAGAAATTACAGGCAGAGCAAGAATCACAACGATATGAATTTGTGTTAGAGAAAGAAAAAAAGGAAGCAGAACGCAAACGTGTAGAAGCAGAAGGACAGCGTGATGCACAAGCAATTATTAACGAATCATTGACACCAAAATATCTTGAATATCTTTATATCAAAGAGCTCAAAGATCGTGCAGGTACAATTTATGTGCCAGTAGGTAATGATGGACTACCGTTGTTTAAGAGCGTAGAATAGTAAAAGTGAAGTTTCACAAAGCTTATAAAATTATTGCATGAAAATTGAAACAGTGTTAAATCTCTTTCGTGAATAATTTTAAAAACTGTCATATTTAATATATATAGTTTTTACATGCAATAATTTCTTGAATCCAGCGCACGACCTATTGACAAAATGATGATAATTAGTTACCATCTTTATCACATGCCTAGGAATCTGTGAGAGTACATGCTCATGTGATTTTTAATATCTATATTGAAATACATAAATTATGTTAGTTATACGATTTAGTCGTGTAGGACGGCACAATCATGCACAGTACCGTATCGTGGTACAAGAAAAGTTAAAAGCACCAACAGGAAAGCATGTAGCGATTGTAGGAAGTTATGATCCACATCTCAAGCAAGTTGTGCTTAAAGAAGATGAAATCAAAAAATACTTAGAAAATGGTGCACAACCATCTGATAGTGTTTATAATCTTTTGGTAGCAAATGGTGTAATTAAGGGCACAAAACGTGTAGTGAAAATTCCTGCTAAGAAAATTGAAGAAAAAGAAGAAAATGCTGAAGTAACTAAAGAGGAAAAGACAGAAAAAGTTGCCGAAGAAACAAAAGAAGAAAAATAATATTGACAGTTTTTCACATGTGCGGTAGTATATGTGGAGTTTACAAAAGAAAACTAAATCCGCAGAACCAAGGCGTTGAGTAAGTCCTTGTGAGGAAACAGGAGAAAAATCATTGTGATGTGTTAATGATAATGATTTTTATGTTAAATTCTGCGAATGTGATTTTGTGGGATTTTTTAGTTTATAAAAGATTTAATTTACAAAAACTATGCTTACACGACAACAAAAAGAAGAAATTGTTGCAAAGCTATCTGATGAGGTTAAGAAATCTCCTGCGTGTGTACTTGCGGACTTCAAAGGCCTTAGTGCAAATGATATGGTAGAGCTTAAACGCAAGTTGAGAGAATCTGGATCAACATTTCAGGTAATCAAAAAGAAGTTGCTCGCAATTGCTCTCAAAAACAATGATATTGAGATTGATCCAAAAGAATATGAGGGACAAATTGCAGTGAGTATTTCCAGTGATGAAGTAACAAGTGCAAAGATTATTCACGAAACAGCAAAGGCAAATGAAAATGTAAAAATTGTAGGTGGCGTGTTGGGAGAGAAGTTGATGAGCGTAGAAGAAGTGCAGGCACTTGCGAAACTTCCATCAACTGATGAACTTCGTGCACGTTTGGTAGGACAGTTACAAGCACCAATCTCAGGATTTGTGAATACATTGGTTGGTGTGCCACGTACATTTGTACAAGTACTGCATGCGGTAAAGGAGGAAAAAGAAGTGTAATTTTTTTCATGTAATTTATTTTTTAAATTAATTTTAATAAGTGTAATATAATTTTATGGCAGAAGAAAAAAAGACAGAGGAGACTACTGAAGAAACAAAAGCAGTAGAGGTTCCTAAAAAGTTTGAAAAAATCGTAAAAGAGATTGAAGAAATGAGTGTTCTCGATCTCGCAGAATTAATCACAGTACTTGAGGACAAATTTGGTGTATCAGCTGCTGCTCCTGTAGCAATGGCAGTGCCAGGCGCTGCTGGTGGTGAAGAAGCTGCAGAAGAAAAATCAGATTTTGATGTTGAGTTAACAACAGCAGGTGATTCAAAAATTAATGTAATCAAAGCTGTACGTGAAATTACAGGTCAAGGTCTCAAAGAAGCGAAAGACATGGTAGATGGTGCACCTGTTGTAATCAAAGAGGCAGTGAAAAAAGAAGAAGCTGAAGAAATTAAAGGGAAAATTGAAGAAGCTGGTGGCACAATTACTCTCAAATAAATATTACAAACATTCTGTAATTTGTAAAAAACCACTCTATCCAGAGTGGTTTTTTGTTATATCTAAGGACATTTGTCTCAAAATTAATTATTTATATTTGGTTCATTTTTATCTTTCCATTGTTTAGGGTAGTTATGTGCTTGAGATCGTGTTTACTTGAAATTTGAAATAATTTTTGATACAATTAGTATGTATGTGGTCAAAGAAACGAAAGAAAACAGTATATATATTTTGGTTTATTTTTGCAATAATCGTGATTTTTTCGATGATCGGCTTTACACTGATGCCACTAATGTACGTATAATATATTTTTTATGAGCCAAGGGTTCCGTACATTTCTCACGATCGTTTTATTTGTAGGGAGTATTGCTATCATTGGAGCAACGCTATTTTTGACTGTGAAAGAAAAAAAGCGTGCACGCGTAATTCAGGATGAGATCCAAATGCTTGAACAAAAGAAGCGACAATATGAACATGAAAATGTCGCTTTGCAGGATCGCATTGCATATTTACAATCAGAACATTCATATGAAAAAGAGGCAAAAAAGCTCAATTACAAAAAACCTGGTGAGCATGTTGTGATTGTTCGTCGATCGAAAGAAGAAGGAGAATTACAGGAGAGAGGAGAAGAAAAATTTGATGTTGGAGAAAAAAAAGAACATTATCAAATTTGGTTAGAGTATTTTTTTTAAAATAATATAAAATATGAATGCAACATATAAAAAAATCCTTATTATTGGGAGCACAATTCTTGTAGTTATCACTCTTTTCATTCTTGCTGCCACATATGTTTTTCGTGTAGAATCTCCAGTGATTGATTCTGTGCGAAAGACGTTACATCTTCCAGCTATTATCGTTGATGGAGTATGGATATCTGTTGCAGAACTTGAAGAAAATACCATGTCAATCAAGCAATTTTATGAAAATCAAGATTTTTCTACAATGGGTATTCGTATTGACTTTACGACTGAGGATGGTAAAAAACGTCTCTTAATTCGAGAGCGAAAAATGCTCAATAAACTTATTGAGGACATTGCTGTGGAAAAAATTGCAGAGGAGTGGGGGATTACATTAAGTGATGAGGCTGTCAAGGCGGCAATGAATCGTCCGATGGAACAAATGGGAACGCGTGAACATGTTGAGACAAAATTGAAACATCTCTATGGTTGGTCGCTAGATGATTTTGGTGATAAAGTTGTGCGTGGACAATTATTACGCGAAAAAGTTTCTGCAAAATTTGAGAAAGAAAATGCTGTGACAGATGATATGCGTACAAAGGTTGAGAAAGTGCAAAAAGAATTGAATGATGGTCGTGTATTTGCTGATGTTGCGATGAAATATTCAGAAGGTCAGACAGCTGTAGATGGAGGAGTTATGGGATGGTTTAGAGAAGAACAATTACAAGACGAGATTGGGAAAAATATTTCGCAGATGAACATTGGAGATATTTCTGATGTTCTTGAAACTCCACTTGGTTTACATATTGTACGAGTAAATGATATTTCAGAAGAAGAAAGCGGAAAGCTTGTGCATATCTCGCAGATTATTATAAAGAAAAAAACATTTGCAAGTTTTCTTTCTGATCGCATTATTCAGATGAAAGTGAGTGAATTTTTGCCAACATATGAATGGGAAACACATACTGGTTTATTTGTTTTTTCAGATCAAAATATGAATGATTTTGAAGAGAAAATGCGTCAAGAAGCTATGGATACACAAAAAGAAATGTTAAAAAATAATAATATTTGATTATTCTTAATATGAGTGAGGAATTACATGTTGTACAAAAACCAAAGAAAAAGACATCTAATACGAGTTTAATATTGCTAGTAGCCGCGATTGGTTTGTTGGCTGGAGTTGTGGGAAGTGCATTGGTATATGGATATATGTTTGAAAAATATGTGTTGACATTATCTGAGAAGAGTCCAACAATTGTGAAAGAGGTAACACAATTACAAGATGATACGATTATTGATGTTGTGAGTGCGACGACACCATCTGTTGTGAGTATCGTCGTGACAAAGGAAGTGCCACAATATAATCAGATGTATTCTCCTTTCGATTTGTTTTTTGGTGTACCAAATGGACAGCGAAATGTGCCTGGGGAAAAATTATTCGAAAAACAAAAAATAGGTGGAGGGACAGGATTTTTTGTCTCTGAGGATGGAATGATTGTAACAAATCGTCACGTCGTATCTGATTCGAATGCAGAATATACTGTAGTAACATCTGACGGAGAAGAGTATTCTGCAGAAATATTAGCGCGTGATAATGTTTTGGATTTTGCTGTACTTAAAGTAGAAGGTGATGGATTTACAGCTGCAAATCTTGGAAATTCTGATGAGATTAAAATTGGTCAAACAGTGATTGCTATTGGAAACTCATTAGGAGAATTTTCGCATTCTGTAAGTAGAGGAATTATTTCTGGCATGAGTCGTGATATTGTTGCTGGCGGCGGTCTTACAGGCGCTGAAGAGTTAACAGGTATCATTCAAACAGATGCTGCAATTAATTTTGGAAATTCCGGTGGGCCATTACTTGATCTTAGTGGAAAAGTGATTGGGATTAATACAGCTGTAGCACAAGATGCAGAGAATATTGGATTTGCAATTCCGATTAATCAAGTGATGCGTTTAATAGAAGATGTACAGCGAGATGGAAAGATTTCACGACCATTTATCGGTGTGCGATATGTAGCTCTCACAGAAGAGATTAGTAGTGAAATCAATGTGAAATATGATTATGGTGTATTAGTTGTGCGTGGTGATCGCGTTACAGATTTTGCAGTCTTGCCAGGTTCGCCAGCAGATAAAGCAGGTATTGTGGAAAATGATATTATTTTAGAGGTTGATGGGAAAAAAATTACCGATGAGAATCCGCTGGTAAAGATTATTAATGAGTATCAAGTAGGAGATACTGTTCAATTTAAAGTATGGCATAAGGGTGAAGAAATTATGAAAGATATAGTGCTACAAGATAAAAATGATCTGAACAAAAAAGAAAAATAATCAGGAGTTATTTGTAAGTACAGCATTTTTATGGATATAAATAAATTTACAACAAAATCACAAGAGGCATTGCAAGCGGCACAGATAGTGGCACAGGAAAATCGAGGTCAATTTGTGATGCCGGTGCATTTATTATATGCACTTATTGTTCAGGAAGGATCGATTGTGCCGATTACACTTAAAAAGCAAGGTGTGTCATATCAGGAGTTTGTTGCAAATGTTGAATCGCATGTACAAATGACAACAACTAAAATAACAGAAACAGATCAATCGCAATTATATGTGTCTCAAGAGCTTTCTCGTGTTTTGGAGCAGGCAGAAAAAGAAATGCAAATAATGGGAGATGATTTTGTGTCGACGGAACATTTGTTTTTAGCTTTAATTGATGGAGAAAAGAAAATAAAAGAAATTGTTGCACGATATAATGTGACATATGATGATTTTAAAAGGGCGCTTGTTGATGTTCGCGGTGCGGGAAATGTGGATTCGCCAGATCCAGAAAATGTGATGGACACAATTAGTAAATTTACACATAATCTTACTGAGAGTGCACGTAATGATAAATTAGATCCGATTATTGGACGTGATGATGAAGTACGTCGCGTGATGCAGATTCTGTCTCGACGAACAAAAAACAACCCTGTTTTACTTGGGGAGCCGGGTACAGGAAAAACAGCAGTTATTGAAGGACTTGCGCAGCGTATTGCTGTGGGAGATGTGCCGGAATCTCTCAAAGATAAAGAAGTGTTGGCACTTGATCTTGGACAACTTATTGCTGGAGCGAAGTTTCGTGGTGAGTTTGAAGATCGATTGAAGGCATTGCTTAAAGAAATTGATGCTTCTGCTGGAAAGTTTATTTTGTTTATTGATGAATTACATACGCTTGTTGGCGCTGGTGCGACTGAAGGTGCGATGGATGCGTCAAATATGCTTAAACCGGCACTTGCGCGTGGAGAAATCAAGACGATTGGCGCAACAACACTTAAGGAGTATCAAAAATATATTGAAAAAGATGCTGCACTCGAAAGACGATTTCAGCCAGTGTTTGTCAATGAGCCAAATTCTGAGGATGCAGTGGCAATTTTGCGAGGTATAAAGGAAAAATATGAAATTCATCATGGTGTACGGATTGTCGATGATGCAGTGATCGCAGCAGTTGATTTGTCACAACGATATATTTCTGATCGATTTTTGCCAGACAAGGCAGTTGATCTTATAGATGAAGCTGCTTCAACACTTCGTATGGAGATTGATTCTATGCCGGATGAGATTGATCAAATGGATCGAAATATGCGACGATTGAAGGTTGAAAAGAAAGCACTTGAGAAGGAGAAGAAAAATGGTAATACACAAAAGATTGAAAAAATTGATAAAGAACTTGCAGAGCTCAAGGAAGCATCAAACAAGCTCATGATGCAATGGACAGCAGAAAAAGAAATGATTATTGAGATTCGCAATACTAAAGAGTCTATCGAGAAATTGCGTGCAGAGGCAGATAATTTGGAGAGAACAGGTGATTTTGATAAAGTTGCAGAGATTCGTTATGGCAAAATTCCAGAATCTGAAAAGCAGATCAAAAACGCACAGAAAAAATTGAATGATATTCAAAAAGATGGTGCGATTCTTAAAGAAGAAGTAACAGAAGAAGATGTTGCACGGATTGTATCACGATGGACAGGTGTGCCAATCACAAAATTACTTGAAGGTGAGATGGAGCGTCTTGTGAAGATGGAAAAAAAGTTGTCACAAAGAGTATTTGGTCAAAAAAAAGCAATTTCTGCAGTATCAAATGCTATACGACGATCTCGTGCGGGAATATCTGATGAGAGTAAACCGATTGCATCATTTATCTTTCTTGGACCGACAGGTGTCGGAAAAACGGAATTAGCGAAAGCTTTGGCAGAATTCATGTTTGACGATGAACGGTCGTTAGTTCGTATCGATATGAGTGAATATATGGAGTCACATGCAGTGGCAAGACTTATTGGATCACCACCAGGTTATGTTGGTCACGAAGAAGGAGGGCAGCTTACGGAAATAGTGCGGAGAAAGCCGTACAGTGTAATTCTTTTTGATGAGATTGAGAAAGCGCATCCAGAAGTTTTCAATATATTTCTTCAAATTATGGATGATGGACAATTGACTGATAGTAAAGGACGAACAGTGAATTTTAAGAATGCTGTAATCATCATGACATCAAATATTGGTTCGGAGAAAATATTTGAGATGCAAAATAATGGCAAAAAAAACAACGAAGAAAAAATGCAAGAAGATGTAATGCAAGAAATGCGTGCACATTTTAAACCAGAATTTCTTAATCGTGTGGATGATATTATCGTATTTCAAGTATTGACAGAAGAGATGATCAAATATATAGTTGATATTCAGCTTAAGCAGGTAAAAGAGCGGTTAAAAAATAAGAAGATTATTGTAGAGTTTTCTCCAAAGGTGTTAAAATTTCTCTCGAAAAAGGGATTTGATCCATTATATGGAGCGCGTCCACTTAAGCGAGTTATACAAAATGATCTTTTGGATGAATTGGCAATGGAGATTGTGGATGGACGCATTGTGTCTGGTAACACTGTTTCAATTGATATAAAAAATGAAAAAATATCTGTATCGGTGAAGTAAATTATTGAGTTTATGATCGCACATTTGCGAAGCATTATTTTCTCTCTCTTATTCTTTTTTGGCATTGAGGGAATTATATCTTTTGCTCTTTTAGGAGAAAAAATTGGCATAGCCATTATTGTTGCCTTGCTCGTAGTTTCTGTTTTTTCTGGATATAATGTTGGGAAAAAAATTATCTACACATTTCTACCTTTGGCAATTTCTGCATCTTCTCTAAGTTTATTATATTTTATTGATGACCTTGGAGAGCGACAGATTTTCGGTGGTTTTGTTTCGATATTATTTTACATGGTTCTTTTAGGAATCAAACGTATTTGTAAAAACTCATTTGATATGACAGCACGTAGTTTTTTTTCTGCAACTTTGATTGCCACAGTATTTCTGTTTTATGCAGCGATTTATGGTTTTTATATTAACTTTGATATTTCGTTATGGATTTTTATTTTGGTACATTTTATTTTTGTGACAATGGTCACTTTTGTGTCTTTGCGCGCATATTCAAGTGATACACAGCGTGTTTTGCTTTATAGTGTTATAATTGGATTTGCGATGATTCAGCTTGTGTGGATGGCAAATTTTTGGCCTTTCGGATACTTGACAATGGCGACAATTAGTTTAATGTTTTATTATGTTCTTTGGGATCTTGTACAAATGGTTTTTCTTGATACATTGTCAAAAAAACGAATTATTATTACAATTATATATTGCGTAGTGCTTTCACTTACGGTGTTGCTTACGACGCAGTGGTTACTCGTTGGATAAAATGAACTTATGAAAAATATTTTGAAGTATATTGGAGTTGGCATAATTATTTTTATTATTGGTGGTTTAGGTGGTCTTTTGATGGATTACATGATTTTTTCCAAAGTGATTACACATCCCGTATGGTCTGAATATCCATTGATTAAGGCATTGGACAATCGTGTTAAAGTGATTAAAAATACAGAAAAAATTGTTGTGGAAAACAACGAGTCTATAGCAGATATTGCCAATCGTGCGTCAACAACTGTGACCTATGTTGAGGTGGTGCGTGCTAATGGAGAGAGAGTTTCTGGAAATGGTATTGTGATTAGCAGTGATGGTGTGGTTGCAACGACGATAGGTGACATTGATGAAACAGATGCTGTGCATATTAAACTTTCTGATAATAGTATTTATACAGTGTCATCTTTTTTTAATGATTCCTACACTGGTATTACATTTCTTAAGATTAATGCAACTGACCTTGCCACGATTTCATTTGCAAATTCAGATGAAGCAAGAAGCGGAAAACAATTGATTGGGATTATGCAGTCACGTATGAAAAATGGGGCATATTTTGCTTCAGGAGGTTTAATTGGAAATGCGTACAATAAGAGTATTATGTCACCAATATCTGATCATCTTCAAGGTACGCTTAAAATTGATTTATCTGAGAGTGTATTTGAGATGAGTGTTGGAGCACCTGTAGTAGATTATCATGGAAATATGATTGGTCTTATTGCAAAAAAGAATGTGACGGATATGATTAGTGGTGTTGTAGTTGATACAGAATATTATGCGATTGCGGCAAATGACGTATATAAGGCGTTTGAGGATTATTTGCACAATGAGAATGATGAAAAAGCACAACAACACCTTTTGCTGGGTGTGGATTATGAGATGATTAGTAGTATGGATGTGTATATTGATCAGTTGACAGTGGATAGTGGTGCAAAAATTATTGGACCAAAAGCAGATGCGACATATCAACAAAAAACACTGTTTAATAATACACTAGCTGCACGGAGCGGATTGCTTGGAGGTGATATTGTTGTCATGGTAGATACAAGCGTAGTGGATGTGAAACATAATCTTTCACGATTAATGCATGATGCTCGTGGAAAAAATGTGACACTAAAGGTTATGCGAAATGGGGAATTAGTCTCTATTGATATACGTTTATCCAAATAAATTTCCTTTGTTGACATAATTTGTGGGATGTAGTACACTTTAGTGACGTTACAGTAGTGAAACTACTGCAAATTTTGATATAATTTTTTTAGTTTTTTTAGAAAGATGCTTGCAATAATTAAAACTGGCGGAAAACAATATAAGGTGTCAGAGGGTGACAAAATCACGATTGAAAAGATCTCGGGTGAAGCAGGAGATAAGATTATTTTTGATGAAGTGCTTTTGATGGGGGATGATAAAAAAGTGGCGGTTGGTACACCAAGTCTTGAAAAATCTATTGTAGAAGGGAAGATTCTTGCACAAAATCGTCATGATAAAGTGTGGGGCATCAAGCATAAGGCAAAGAAACGATATAAGGTGAAATATGGTCATCGACAATCCTATACAGAAGTAGAAATCACAAAGATTAAATAAAACTTTAAAACCGCTTTCACGAGCGGTTTTTTGATTGCATAGAGAAATAAATTTTGATAGTATATAGAAGCTAAATAAAAGATGTTTTGTGAAAAATGAAAAAAATTGTATTGCAAAACTTGTATTATTTTTATCAAAAGTCATCGGGCGTGTCTCGTGAAATTTTTTTAGTTATTTTTTAAATGTATTTTACATTTTTGAATATAGAGAGATGCATGGAGTTCTCAAATACGTTTAGAATGATATATAACACTACGATATGTTTATAAAATGATTACTTATTAAAATTTAGATATATGTTAGATATTAAATATATTCGTGGAAATGCGGATAAAGTACAAAAGGCAGCGGAAAATAAAAATATTGAAATTGATGTGAAAAAATTTCTCATTCTTGATCAAGAGCGTGTTGGTTTGATAAAAGAAATAGAGGCTTTACAGGAGAAAAAAAATAAAATTAATACACAAATTAAAGAAGCATGTAATGATCAAGAGCGAAAAAAAATTATTGCAAAAGGAAAAGAGATAAAGGAAAAAATTGATGTTGTGAAATTACAGGTAAAAGATATCGAAGAAAGATACAACACTTTGATTAAAAAAATACCAAATATCCCAACAGAAGATACACCAATTGGAAAAACGGAAGATGAAAATGTTGTTGTTTATGAATGGGGTAAAAAACCAGAATTGAAATTTGATGCAAAAAATCATTGGGAATTAGCACAAAATAATGATTGGATTGATAAAGAGCGTGCTGCAAAAGTGACAGGGGCGCGTTTTGCTTATCTTAAAGGAGACTTGGTGATATTGCAATTAGCACTTATGCAATACGTAATGGACACATTAACTGATGAAGAAAAAATTGCAGAAATTGTAAATCATTTTGATGTCGGTGATATTGAAACAAAACCATTTACGCCAGTATTTCCACCATTTATGATTCGTACAGAGATGTTTGATGCAATGGACCGACTTGAACCACGAGATGATCGTTATAAGATCGAGGGTGAGGATTTGTGGTTACAAGGTTCTGCAGAACATGTTCTTGGCGCATTGCATTGTAATGAAATTCTTAATGAAGAAGATTTGCCTTTTCGATACATTGGGTATGCAACAAGTTTTCGTAGGGAAGCTGGCACATATGGTAAAGATATGGAAGGAATTATTCGTATGCATCAGTTTGATAAATTGGAAATGGAAATAATTGCAACACCAGAACAAGGACTTAATGAGCATTTTTTGACAATTGCTGTACAGGAATATTTATTGAGAAATCTAAAATTGCCATATAGAAAATTATTGAAATGTACAGCAGATATTGGTAAACCAAATGTACGTGGAGTTGATATGGATGTTTGGCTTCCAGGTCAAAAAGCGTATCGTGAGACACATACAGCTGATTATATGACTGATTATCAATCTCGACGATTAAAAACGCGTGTGCGTTTGGCGGATGGCACATTGGCATATGTTCATACAATTGATGCAACTGCGTTTGCATGTGGTCGTGCATTGGTTGCAATTTTGGAAAACTTCCAACAAACAGACGGAAGTGTTGTAGTGCCAGAAGCGTTGCGACCATATATGTCTGGTGGAAAAGATAAAATTACAAAAAAGTAATCATAATTAAATAATAATATGGAATTTTTTATTCATAGAAAATGTGATATAATATTTTATATAAATAAATAAATATAAAAGCATGTTGAATAAAAAAATGGACGTAAATTTTGCATTTGCAATCTTATTGCTTGTTGCAGCAATTGTAGGTGTGTATTTCTTTTTGAATATGGCAAATGAAGAAGTTGGAGATATTTACGAAGAAGATAACTATAACATGATTGTTGAACGAAGTGATAAAAAAAGTGTATTTGATGAAGTGAAGAAAGAAGATGCTGTAGAGGACAATGTGTTGGAAAAAAACACAAAAGAAATGATGAAAAAAACAGTTATTGAATAAATAAAAATTGATAAATTTGTATAGTTTTAAAATAGGTGCTCTGCTCTAGGAAGGAGAGCGTCTTTTTGTTTTTAAAAATAAAATATGTGAAAGTAATAATTATTTAAATTAACATTTTTCTTTTTCTGCTTTTTTCCGTACACGTGTATGTGCTCTACGAGCACAGTAGTACGTTCTACCACCATTACTCTGATTTCTTTACTGATAGAACTTTCAGTTCTACAAAGATCAGAAGCAATCATGGATTACTTCTATTCCAAAGAAAGCTTGGAGGTTGAATTTAAGTAACAGTTATTGACAGTATCTTGTTTTTGCTGTATATTGAATTTTTAGATTTTTTGGCGTGTTTTTTAAAAATAAAATAAAAGAGGAGATAAATGAAAAAAGTAAATGAAATCTTACAAAACAGTGTCTTTTTGCGGTTAGCGTGGTTGCGTGATCGTGAACAATTAAGCATGGAAACGTTAGAAGAAATGGCGGTAGAAAAATCTTCTTTTCTTAGCCAATGGGCACAAAAAGAAATCGAAAGAAGGAGGAAGTAAAAATGTCACTACAGTATTCAAAGTGTTTTCTTGTGCGTATGCGCTATAGTGCTACAAAGAGAGATGAACTGCTTTGTGCAGATCAATTTTTCAATCAGTATATCACAGCAGATGGTTTTCATGATGTGTGGCATATTGCACGTCGCATATTGGCAGATAAAATTGCAAAAAAATTTCATGTGCCAATTAGCGCTGTTCATATTAAGCAACTAAGCGATATGCGTGTATGGAAGCATTCTGAGCATAAGTGCATAGAAAGTCAAAAACGCGCACTAAAAAATCAGAAAAAAGTAAATGGTCCAAAACAAATGCGTTTGCCATTTACAGGTGTTTGAAAAACAGCAAGTGAAATCACTTGCTGTTTTAAATAGTGTTTCAAAAGTGCAGGTTTGTACTTTTTTTGGTATACTATTTTTATATGAAGGTAAAACAAAAATTAACACAACTATTCAATCCGCAGTCAATTGCTGTTATTGGTGCTAGCAGTACTAAAGGCAAGGTAGGAAATATGATTGCAAAAAATATTTTGGCACATAACTATTCTGGAAATGTGTATTTTGTTAATCCTAAGAGGAGTCGAATCTTTGGGAGGAAATGTTATAAATCGCTTTCAGATGTTGAAAACAATGTTGATTGTGCCATTGTTGTTGTGCCGGCGAAATATGTGGTGAATGTGGTGCGTGATAGTGTGAGCAAGTGCAAGAATTTTATAGTGATTTCTGCGGGATTTGGGGAAAGTGGTTCTGAGGGACATAATAGAGAAATTGAATTAAATTTATTAGCAAAAGAATTGGATATACAGATTCTTGGTCCAAATTGTTTGGGGTTTTTAGCACCATCTTTGGGGTTGAATGCATCATTTGCGGAAGGATTACCAGTGGAAGGGCATACAGCGTTTATTTCGCAGTCTGGTGCACTTGCAGTAGCAATGATGGATAAGGCGCGTGCTGATCATATGGGCTTTTCACTCGTAGTATCAATTGGCAATAAGATGCAAATTGGTGCGGCAGATATTATTGATTACTTAATAGAGGACAAAAAAACAAAAGTAATTGCACTTTATCTCGAAGGTGTGATTCGGGGAAGGTATTTACTCAAGGTGTTGGCACGGGCATATAAGGCAGGAAAGAAAGTTGTTGTGCTCAAATCTGGACATTCTGAAGATGCACAACGTGCCATAGCACTTCATACGGGGTCACTTGCTGGAAGCGATGAGATTTTTTCTGCAGCTATCGAAAAAGTAGGTGCAATTCGTGCACAAACTATGGATGAATTGTTTGCTCTTATGCTTTTTGGTGCGTATTGTGATGTTAAGACATTTGGTTCTCGTGTAAGTGTAGTGACAAATGCAGGGGGTCCGGGTGTGTTAGCAGCAGATATTGTGGCGGATCTGTCATCACTTGAAATGAATGTTTTTGCATCAGAAACAAAGAAAAAGTTGCAGAAAAAATTACCGGTAGCAGCATCTGTGCACAATCCTGTAGATTTACTTGGAGATGCAAATATTGATCGGTATAGAGAAGGGTTAAAAATTGTTTTAGCAGATGAAAAAACGGATGTTGTGCTTGTGTTATTGACACCACAAGATCAAACACCGGTTGATTTAGTTGCTGAACTACTTGTGGAAGTGCAAAAAAAGTCAAAAAAGATGATTTTAACATCGTTTATTGGTGGTGTCCGTGTTGCGAATTCTGTACAATATATGCGCGAAAATGGCGTTTTACATTTTGATACACCGCAAAGAGCACTTAGTGCATTGGCGAGTTTTGTGAAAGAAAAAAAAGTCTTTATGCTGACAGAGAAGTCTGTTAATAGAGAGCGTCGCATAAAGACAAGACAGATTATTGATCGTGGATTTGAACACGGTGGACTGTATTTTGCAGATGTGGCAGAGATAGCAAAAATTTATAGTGTGCCAATTGTAAAGTTTGTGGATGTGACGAACGGGTTAGATGCGCAAACACATATAAAATATCCATGTGTAGCAAAGATTGATAATCCAAAAATCGCACATAAAACAGATCGTGGTGGTGTGATTGCATCAATTAAAACACTTATCGAGCTTGATCAGGCGCGGAAGACCTTGCTTCGCAAGTTTCCAGAGAAAAATTCACGTGTAATTGTACAAAAAATGCTACCAATTGAGACAGAACTTATTATTGGAATGAAGAAAGATCCTGTTTTTGATACGGTGATTGTGGCGGGTTTGGGCGGTGTTTATGTGGAGGTATTTCATGCAGTGGATCATTATGTTACACCATTATCCATCACAGAGATTAAAAAAATACTTACAACAGGAGCACTTGCATTTTTATTTGATGGTACACGTGGAGAAAAAAGTTATGATAGTGATATGATTGCTCATGTAATTCAAACACTTGCGTTGATTGGTCGAGAAAATCCTGAGATTATTGCAATAGATATCAATCCGTTACTTGTTTATAATAATGATGCAGTGGATACTGCAGTGGATTTTAAGATTATAATTAAAAATACATAAAAATATGTCCTTACAAGATAAAAAATTACAACTCCTTGGGCAAGATGATACTAATGAATTTTCTGATGTTGGTGATATTTTTTCACAATACGGTGGTGGCGGTGACGAAGAAGATCACGTGTTGTTAGGAGACGTGAAAAATGATGATGTGGCATCATTGCGACCACAAAACGATAGTTCTGTACAAAGTGATGTGCAAAAGAAGGATCCGATTGAGGAGGTGGTGAATAATCTCAATAATGGTGTTGAAGTGGAAGTACCGGATACTGTTTCTGTGAATTTGTCATCTGTAAAAGACAAAAAAGAGGGAAGAGAACAAAAGATTTTAGATTCTGACAATACTATATCTACAAAAGAACAATTTGTAGAATCTGTTGCAGCCAGCGCTACAAAAGAGAAAAAATGGGAAGAGGTTGGCGCAAAATCTGAAAAAAAATTGGCCACAAAGACAAATATATCTGCGCCAGCAGAAAAGGAAAAGCAATGGGAAAAAGAGTTTAAACAAAATGGTGAATTTGCTGATGCGCCAGTTGTGGAGGAGAAAAAAATATCAGCAGAACATCAAGATATCACAAAAAATTCACAAGCTACACGAGCGCCGGTTGAAGTAAATCATAGTACAGTGATAAGTGCATCACAATCACAAGGGCAACAAGCAAAAAAGAGTCATGGTTCAAAAAAAGACAAACATATTAATCCAAATAAAAAGACTATTATGATTGTTGATGATGATATTGATACATTGGACATGTATTCAGATGTTTTTGTAAATGCTGATTACAATGTGATTCGCGCTACTGATGGTTTGGATGCACTTAATATTATTTCAGATTACATACCGGACTTGATTTTTACTGGAATTGTTATGCCACGTATGGATGGATTTGCGATGATGGAAACACTGAAAAAAAATGAGCGTACAGCTGATATTCCTGTTGTAATCAATTCTCATTTAGGACGTAATTATGATAAGAAAAAAGCAGAAGATCTTGGTGCAAGAGATTTTATTGTACGGGGTTTTACACCACCACGTGAGGTTTTGAAGCGTATTAGTGCATTGTTTATGTGTAGTGAATATGTTTTTCGATTTGATTACAATGATTCTGATGCACAAAAATTAGCTAAAGATCTTGGAGTAGAAAATTTTTTTGTGTGCCCACCCGGACAGGAAATGGTTTTGAAACTGAGCATTGTTGATTCTACAGATTTAACATTTTCTGCACGGTTTAGTTGTGTGGATGAAAAGAAAAAATAAAGTTTGTGTGTTTGCAAATTTCTTTTTTTATGTAATTTATTATTTATTGATATGCATTTTTTCTATTATTTGCATGTGTTTTTATTTTTTTGCTATATTTTAACAATTGAAGTAGATTGAAAATTAAACTGTGTTACAATAATTTTTTATGAATTGGCATATAAAAGAAAAAATAGATAAAAAGATTAACGGAAAAGAACTTTATCAAGTGATTGAGCAGATTTTTTTGCAACGAGGTATTAAAACTGCTGAGGACGTTGATAAATTTCTTTCGCCTGATTATGAAAAAGATCTTCACGATCCTTTTCTTTTTAATGATATGGAAAAAGTAGTGCAACGTGTGTATGAGGCAGTGAGTATTGGTGAAAGAGTTGGCATATTTGGTGATCATGATGCAGATGGTGTAAGTAGTGCAACAGTTCTCGCAGAGGGCTTAGAAGCGCTTGGATTGGATGTAGAGGTGTATATTCCAGATAAAATTACAGAAGGACACGGAATCAATGCAACAGCAATTGATTTATTTAAAAAAGAAAAAGTATCATTGCTTTTTAGTGTGGATTGTGGGACATCAAATGTGAATGAGGTAGCATATGCGGTTTCTTGTGGCATGGATGTCATCATTACAGATCATCATCATGCACCAGAAGTTTTGCCAAATGCGTATGCAATTATTAATCCACAAGTTATTGGAGAGAAATATCCATTTAAAGAACTTTCAGGAACAGCAGTAGCGTTTAAGGTTGTGCAAGCACTTCATAGTATTTTTTTGCCAGAAGAGATGGATAAACTTAAGTGGATGTTGGATGTGGTTTGTGTGGGGACTGTTGCTGATTGCATGCCACTTGTGGGAGAAAATCGTGTTTTTGTAAAGTACGGACTTATTGTACTTTCTAAAACACGTCGGAAAGGATATCAAGAACTCATTAAGACTGGTAATCTTGCAATCACAGAACAAAAAGTACCATCAGTACATATGGTGGCATTTCAAATCGCACCACGAATCAATGCAGCAGGACGGATGACTCATGCAAAGCATGCATATGCACTTATGCGAGAACAGAAATATGAAAATGCAAGGAAGCTTTCACAAGACATTGAACAACAAAATATTCAAAGGCGTCAGCTTGTGGATAAAATTACACATGAGGCAGAAAAAATTGTAGAGGAAGAACAGAGGGATCGTTCATTTATCGTTATTGCATCAGAAGAATATCCGGTAGGAATCGTGGGAATTGTCGCTGGTCGTATTGCAGAAAAGTATCAAAAACCGACAGGTGTTTTTTCAAAAATTGGCGATGAAGGACGAGGATCTTTTCGTAGTGTTGATGGGGTGCATATTGTTGATGTGCTTACAGCATGCTCTATGCATTTAAATAAATATGGCGGTCACGAAAAAGCAGCAGGTGCAACAATTGATAATAAAAAGTTAGATGATTTTGCTCAAGCAGCTGATGCATATGTTAAAGAATTGTCTATAGATCTTTCTGCTGAACCAGTACTTTGGGCAGATGGTGAGATTGAGCTTTCAGAAGTAAATCATGAACTTTTATATTTTTTACAAAAATGTGAACCATTTGGGGAAGGAAACGAAGAACCTGTTTTTTGTATTCGTGACGTGATAGTGGATTCAGTACGTATGGTAGGTAATGGTGACGAGCATATAAAACTGCGTGTATCCAGTAGAGATGAACAATATGCAGTTGATGGAATTGGATTTGGTTTAGGTAAAAAATGTTCAGAAATTGTAGTAGGCGATGTAATTACAGTGTATGCACATATTCAGGAAAATGAATGGATGGGTAATGTGAGTGTGCAGCTGAACATAATTGATATTGTATAAAGCTCTTTCACAGATATAGTATTTCTTGTATCAGTTTGGTATCAAATCTTTTGCTTGTCAGTGAGAAAAAAAGAGGTTAAAATAAAATACATTGTGACGTAAACTTTAAATATATGGAAAAAATTGTGATTTATACAGATGGCGGATCGCGAGGCAATCCTGGACCTGCTGCGGTTGGCGTGTGGATTGAAACGTTAGAAAAAAAATATGCTAAGACAATTGGCATAGCGACAAATAATGATGCAGAATATCAAGCGCTTATTTTTGCACTCAAAAAAAGTAAGGCGTTACTTGGCAAGCAAAAAGCAAAAAAAATGAAAGTGGAGTGCAATCTTGATAGTGAATTAATTGTCAAACAACTCAATCACGAATACAAGATTACAAAGGAAAATACACAAAAATACTTTATCGAAACATGGAATCTTATGCTTGATTTTGACGCGGTATCTTTTCGTCATGTGCTACGTGAGCAAAATAAAATTGCTGATGGACTAGTCAATGAAGCATTGGATGCTGAATTTGGTCAAGGTGGTCTCTTGTAGACGAAATGCATAAAATGTGATAGCTTTATACTAAGTTCTTTTTTAGTTTAAGTAAAAGATTTTTATAAGTTAGAGAAATAATCTATGGAAAAAAAGAAAGCACTTTCTCGTGGAAACTTTATATTTTTGTTTGTTGTAGCATTTTTGTGTGGTGCAATTGGCAAGAAGGCAATGGGTGATCATGTACGTATGGGTTATGATGATCCTACGACAGTAATTATGCATGGAGAGTTTTATGATATTGATGTTTTAGAACAGAAACTAATTCAAAAAGGTTTACCTGAAGAGCCTATTCAGGAAAAAGATTCACAAGAATAATTTTATAGAAATGTAAATTATGTCAAAGTTAAAAAAACAAGCAGCAGAAAAGTTAGAGCAAGAAAAAAAGCAATTGGATGAGGTAAAATTAGAGGAGGATGTGTTTGAGATTAAAGAAAATTGCAGTGAAGAAAAGAAGAAACATAAGACACTTATAGCAATTATCATTCTTTTTGCAGGTGTCGCATGCGGTTCGTTTTTTGTGGATGTTGCACAATTGTTCACGCAAAAGGGTTTTTCTGCAAAGGCCCTCAAAGATGCACAGGTCATTGAGTATGATGGAAATACATGGGTGCGTTATGATGATCCAAAGATTGTCGTTGATGTATTTGATGCGGATGATTGTGAAGAATGTGTTACTGATGAGGTTCTTGTGCGACTTCGATCTCTTATTCCAACACTTGAAGCACATCGGATTAATGTGCATACAAAAGAGGGTAGAGCGTATGCTATGGAAAATGATATAAAACATATTCCTTCATTTGTATTTGAAAATAGTGTGCTCGAATCAGATTTTTATCAACAAGCAGCAATCCTTTTTAAAGATAATAAAAATGGAAGGCAATATTTTGAAGCGTCAAGTGTCGGTGTGCCAATCGGTGAATATCTTGAAACACCAACGACAGAAGGAGGGTTTGCTTTGGACACAAATGATAATGTGGAAAATACTGTTATACTCTATGATAATCCTGTTGCAAAAGAGAGTGCTACAGTGTATCCAATTTTAGAAAAGATTCGTGCAGAACAAAAAGAGAAAATGCATACAGTTGTAAAGATTGTGCCTGATAGAGAAATTAAGAATTCTATGCAATCGGCGTATGCTTTGTATTGTGCACATGCACAGGGCAAGTACAACGAATATGCAAAGCTGTTTTATGCTAATCATGCAAATGTCATGAAAAGTGACACTATTGTAGATCTTTTATCTAGATATGTGATAAAAGCTCAGATGAATCAAGAGGATTTTAATGCTTGTATGGCAAATTCTGATACGCGTGAAGCAATTGAAAAAAATATATTTGAAGCGTCAAGATATGGGATTGTATCTGCACCAACATTTTTTATCAATGGTGAACCACATATTGGTGTAATCTCCTACCAAGGACTCAAAGAAAAAATTAGTGAGGAAGTTGTAAAAGAAGAAATGAAAAAGAAATAATTTTATTTTAATGAAAAGCTCGTGTTTTTTTAGTAAATCATGAGCTTTTTTATTTACTTTTTCTGTAAAGTAATGTATAATTATTTTCACGAGGCCTTTGAAGCTGTTGACACAGTGGAGGCGGAGGAAGAAATTTATCTTTTGATAAAGAGTAGAACCTCACGGGAGTGCCCGTTATAGCATAAAAAGAGTGGGTGGTTCAAAGAATATGAATCATTAATTACGGTGGTACCGCGGTTGTAAAAATCGTCCGTTGAGAACAAAGTATTTGTTCTTGTCGGACGATTTTTATTGTCTTCCGTTCATTATTATCTTGTTAGCAATTAATAATATACTTATGTTACGAACACATACGTGTGGAGAATTATCACAAAAAAATATTGGAGAAAAAGTTACATTGTCAGGATGGGTACATCGTCGTCGTGATCATGGTGGTGTAATTTTTATTGATCTCAGGGATCGTTATGGTGTGACACAGATTAAATTTGATCCAGATACTGATGCATGTGTGCACGTCGATGCAGATGCTTTGAGAAGTGAATGGGTAATTCAAGTTAAAGGTGAAGTAATCGGACGACCAAAAGACATGATCAATGAAAAGATTTCTACTGGAGAGATTGAAATTGTAGTTAATCAGCTTATTGTTCTCAATAAATCAAAGACGCCTCCATTTGAGATCGGTGATGAAAAAGTTGCAGAGGCAGGTGAGCATATTCGTCTTAAATATCGTTATGTTGATCTTCGACGCAAAAAGATTCAAGAGCTTCTTCAGCAAAAAGATGAATTTATAAAAGATATGCGTGCATTTTTTCATGCACGAAATTTTCAAGAGGTGCAAACGCCATTGCTTGCAAACTCTTCACCAGAAGGAGCGCGTGATTGGCTTGTTCCATCTCGATTGTATAATGGTAAGTTTTATGCATTGCCTCAAGCACCACAGCAGTTTAAACAACTTTTGATGGTTGGTGGTATTGATCGATATTTTCAAATTGCACCGTGTTTTCGTGATGAAGATCCGCGTATGGATCGACATTTTGGAGAGTTTTATCAATTAGATTTTGAGATGAGTTTTGTTGAGCAGGAGGATATTTTTGCCCTTATGCAAGAATTGTGGATTGATTTAACAGAAAAACACAGTGATAAAGAGATTGTAAATAAAGAATTTCCACAGATTACGTGGAAAGATGCAATGAACAAATATGGGACAGATAAACCAGATCTTCGATTCGATCTTAAAATTAAAAATATATCTGAGATTGTTACTGAATGTGAATTTGGCGTATTTACAAATGCTATAGAAAATGGTGGCGTTGTACATGCGCTCAAAGTCGATGATGGATCACAATTTTCTCGCAAAGATATTGATGATCTCACAAACCTTGCTGGAACAAAAGGTGCAAAGGGTCTCGCGTACATTATTGTAAAAGATGACGGAGAACTTCAATCGCCAATTGTAAAATTTCTTGGCGAAGATGTTTCTAGTAAAATTATTTCTACAGTGAATGCGCGACCTGGTGATATTGTATTTTTTGGTGCAGATCAATGGCGTATAGTATGTGAATCTCTGGGTGTTGTGCGTGATAAATGTGGTGAGATGCTTGGTTTTAAGGACGATGCAAAGGCAGCATGGGTATGGATTATTGATTTTCCCATGTATGATTATTCTGAAATTGAGGAGGGGAAAATTGATTTTTCTCATAATCCATTTTCTATGCCACAGGGTGGCATGAAATCACTGAAGGAAGATAATCCTCTCGAAATTGTTGCTTATCAATTCGATCTTATATTAAATGGATTTGAGATTTCTAGTGGCGCAATTCGCAATCATGATCCAGAGATTATGTACAAAGCATTTGAGATTGCTGGATATACAAAAAAACAAGTAAAAGAGCGATTTGGACACATGATTAATGCATTTGAATATGGTGCGCCACCACATGGAGGGAGTGCTCCTGGTATTGATCGCGCATTTATGGTTCTTAAAAATTGTAATTCTATTCGAGATATTTATGCATTTCCCAAAGATGGTCAAGGACGTGATGTGATGATGGATTCACCGTCATTTGTTGATCAAGCACAGCTTGATGAATTGGGATTGAAGATTATTGACTAGTCTTAGTTTTTAGCTTGCAAAATCCAAAAAAACCTGATATACTCATATTGTTGATATCCGCATATCAGGTGTGTTGATGTCTATTTATTAGTTTTATTTCGTGAATTTTAGTATTATGGCAGTACCAAAACAACGACAGAATTCATCACGACGTGATCGCCGACGTTCACATAACATCGGAAAGATTAAAACAGAAATTACACAAAAATGTAGTTCTTGTGGTGAACAAAAGCTTCCACATCGCGTGTGTGATGCATGTGGCACGTATCGTGGCGTACAATACAAAGAGATTGTGAAAAAAGTTAGTGCATAGCTTTGTATGAGAGAAATCAATCAATTTATCAATAAAAAATAAAGTTTTTTCAATAGGAATTATTATGGCAAATCGACATCTCCAACGTTCAATAGCAATGCAAAGTCTCTTTGAGTGGGATTTTCGAGGACAAGATGCAGATAGTGTTGAGATGATTGTGACACATAACTGCGCTGAATTTGCTCCTGGTGGAGATAATTTTGCATTTGTGAGCAATTTGGTGCGAGGTGCTGTTGAAAAAATGGATGATATCGATCCGCTTATAGCAAAATGTGCACCAGAATGGCCTCTTGATCAAATTGCAACAGTCGATCGAAATATTTTGCGACTTGGCACGTATGAGTTACTTTTTGGTAATTATGAAGAGACTCCACCAAAAGTTGCAATTAATGAGGCAATTGAATTAGCAAAGACATACGGTGGCGATAGTAGCGCACGTTTCGTTAATGGTGTGTTGGGAACGATTTATCGAGAAATGGGAGAGCCTATGAAAGACGATGATGCACAAAAAGCAAAGGAACGTCGAGAAAAAGGGGGAAAGAAAAAAGATAACTAAGTAATTTTTTTAGAAGTATGTTCAATGTTACTCACGTCAATTATTTGATTTGAGCACATTGGGTATTCTTTTTTGGATATATGATGAATACAAAACGTTTTGCAAATATTTGTGGCATTTCACTAAAAAATGCTGATTTTTTTATTGAGGCAATGACACATCGTTCTTACTTAAATGAAAACAAAAAACATGCTTTTCCGCACAATGAACGGCTTGAGTTTTTGGGTGATGCAGTTTTGGAACTCATTGTAACAGAATACTTATATCATGAATTTGATAATCCCGAAGGAGAGATGACCGCGTGGCGTGCAGCACTTGTTAATGGAGAGATGCTTGCTCGTGTGGCGCGTGAGATTGGTATTGAGGAATTTCTCATGATGAGTAAGGGTGAGGCAAAGGATATAGGAAAAGCGCGAAATTATTTATTGGCAAATGCGATGGAAGCAATCATCGGAGCATTGTATCTTGATGGAGGATATGAAAACGCTAAGGCATTTATTTATAAATGGATTATTGCGCATATGGAAGAAATTTTAGAGAAAAAGCTTTATCTCGATCCAAAAAGTTATTTTCAGGAAAAAGCACAGGAACAACAAAATATTACACCACACTATAAATTGATATCTGAATCAGGTCCAGATCATGATCGTGTTTTTATTGTTGGTGTGTTTCTCGGAGAAGAAGAAGTTGCACAAGGTACTGGAAAAAGTAAGCAAGATGCACAACGTGACGCTGCTAGAAAAGGGTTGGAAAAAAAACAATGGTTATAAAATTGACGCACAATAAGAAATTCTATAAAATATATTATTAGTTACTTTAAACAAAGTAATAAAGGAGTATTTTAGTTGTTTAAAAAATTATAAGTGAGGTGAAAATGCAAAGTTATCGGACTCTTCTTAAAACACATTTCCCAGAATTAAAACTAATTAATCGGGGCAAAGTAAGGGATTTGTATGGCATTCCTAATCATCCGGATAAATTACTTTTTGTAGCTACAGATCGCATTTCTGCGTATGATGTGATTATGAGTGAAGGCATCCCAGGAAAAGGACGTGTACTTACTGCAATGTCATTATTTTGGTTTGATTTTTTTTCGGATATCTCAAATCATCTAATTACAGCTGATGTTTCTGCGTATCCAGAGGAGTGTCAGAAGTATGTAGACACACTTAATGGTCGGAGCATGTTGGTAAAAAAAGCACATGTTTTGCCGTTTGAGTGTATTGTACGAGGTCGTTGGACAGGATCTTATTGGAATGCATACAAAAAGGCAAGTATCCAAAAAACAGAATCACCGCTTGTATCTTTTAAAGAAATCTGCGGCTTTAGATTTTCCACAGACATCAAAGAAAATGATTTGATTGAACCACCACTTTTTACACCGAGTACTAAAGCAGAATATGGTCAACACGATGAAAATATCTCTATTGATTATATGAAGACAATTATCGGTGAAGAACGTGTAAAAAAAGTAAGTCAGATGGCTACGTCACTTTTTGAACGTGCGGCAAAATATGCTTTGACAAAAGGAATTGTCATCGCAGATACAAAATTTGAATTGGGGGAAATTGAAGGAGAAATTGTTTTGATTGATGAAGTTTTAACACCAGATTCTTCGCGATTTTGGCCAAAAGAACATGTAAAACGTGGTGTGACACCACCAAGTTTTGATAAACAATTTTTGCGTGATTATTTGATATCTATTAACGCAAAAGGACAAAATCCACCACCTGAATTGCCAAGAGAGGTAATTGAAAAAACTGCGCAAAAATATGAAGAAGCACATATGTTGTTGACAAGATAATTACTTACATGACTTATCCAAAATATATTTTGGATAAGTCTTTTTTCTTATTATTCAATAACTTGTTCAACAATAGGATAGTTATATTTTTTCCATGCTGCAAATCCACCTTTGATTGTTTTTGCATTGATATATCCAAGATCATAAAGCAGAACGCCCGCTTGAAAACTTGCACTCTCATCAGTGCCATAAATATAAATTTCTTTTGTGCGATGCAGTTCTTTGTAGCGAGACTCAATTTCTAAAAAGGGAATGTTTATTGCTGTTGGTATATGCCCTTTTGTATAATTACCATTTCGACGCACATCAATGACCATAATTTTTTCTGCACGTATAGGTTTTCGTAATGCACCATCAAGATCACGTGGTTCGACAAATTGTACTTTGCCAGATGTTACAAATGTTGGTGTACTATTGAGTGATAAAAGAGCACGACCTTCTTTCTGCCATTGATTAATACCGCCAGTAAGATTGTATACTGTTTTTGTTTTGGAAATATCTCTATAGTGGTTCACAATAAGGTCTTCATTGCCAGTTGTTGTGACAAATATAATTGTTCTTGCAGCATCTGCAATATTTATGTGTTCTAATGGAACACTTCCGCGAATATGTCCAGATTCATGATGTACAGTAGAGCGTGCATCAATAATTGTAATCTCTTCATCTGAATTCATTTTTTTGCTTAATTCAACTGTAGATATTTCAGGAATGATTTTTTCAGGCGCAATTTCTTTTTCAGGTTCTTTTTGGACTTTTTCTTCCGTAATCATGCTTTCTTCAAGTAGTGTTTTCTCTTTTTTTTCTTGCGAAGAAAAATATTGCATAAGTGTCCATGTTGTTATGCCGATGATTCCAAGAATTGTTATTATAATGATATTTTTATCTGTTTTTTTCATATTTCTTATCGCAAAACACTTCCTTCAAATGTCTTATGTCCATTAATAAAATCATAAATTGGCATGACCACTTTACATTCTGGCTGTAGAGCTTCGATAATTAATGCACCATCAAATGTCTTGATACAAAGCTGGTCACGTCCTATGAAGACAGTGCCCGGTTGCAATTCTTTTTCTTCTTCAGTTAATAATGTGGCGTTGTACGGAAAGACAGATCGTAGCTTGATTCGCATCATTTGATTCTCTTTTTCTTCCCAGTAACTAAAAATGCCTGGCCATGGATATAATGCACGGTAACGATTATAGATCTCTTGCGTTGTCTCAGTCCATTGAATATGTCCATCTTCACGATCAATGAGCTGGCAGAGCGTTGCTTGCGAGTGATTCTGTGGCTTTGGGGTGACTTCACCTGTGAAGTATTTTGGACTTAGCTCTTCGATGAGTTTTGCTGCGATTTGTGAAAGACGGTGCAATAATTCATCATATTTTTCATGTTCTTGGATCTCTGTTTCTTCTTGTGCTAAGATATCGCCTGTATCAAGCCCTTCGTCCATCTGCATAATTGTGACTCCAGTTTTTTTGAATCCAAGAAGGAGTGCATTTTGCACAGGTGATGCGCCACGTAATTTTGGTAAAAGGGAAGTGTGTATATTGATTGCGCCGTATTGTGGGAGATTTAATAAGGATTTTGGAAGTAATTTTCCATACGAAGCTACTACAATTATATGTGGTTTCATTTTTTTTATTTTTGTAATAGCATCTTCATCAATTTTTGGCGGTTGGAAAAGTTGTATTTCGTTTTCTTTTGCAAAATCCCTTACAGGATTAGGAGCAAGTGTACGATGAATTGTAGATTTTTTCCGTCCAATCTTTTTGTCTGGTTGTGTCACGATGCCCACGATATTTGCATGAGGCCTCTTATATGCACCTTTCAATACCTCAGAGGCAAAATTACCTGTGCCCATGAATACAACATTGATGTCAGAAATTTTTTTCTCAGGAGTAGGTTGGTCTTTTTCTCTTTTCTCTTTTCTTCCTTTTATGCGTTTTGTTGATTTTTCGCTATTATTTAAGGATTTCTCTTTTTTTGTAAGAGCACTTTCTTTTGTTTTTGGTTCTTTTTCTGGTACGACATTTTTGTGTATGGCAATATGTGTTTCTTTAGTTTTCTCTTGTTCTACATTAATGTGTTTTGGTTGATTCTTTTTGATGTCTTGAATTTTTTTTCTCATAAAATATGTTGAGGAATGTTAAACTTTTGACGAAGATTTTTTTGTCGATTGTATCGTTCAGTCATGAGTATACCATCAAGATGATCGATTTCATGCTGACAGACAACTGACAAAAAATCACTTACTTTTAATTTTGTATGCTTTCCATTTTCATCAATGTATTGAATGGTCACTTTTTGGTGACGAAGTATATCTAATTCTTTTCCAGGAACACTGAGGCATCCTTCTTTGAATATGATCATCTCTTCAGATCGCTTTGTGATCACAGGATTGATTAATACAAGTCTCTGACCTTCAGCATTTATCACGGCAATTTGTTTAGAGATGCCAATCTGTGGTGCAGCAAGACCGATTCCGCTTTCTTGTTTCATGGTATCAAACATGTGTGTTATGATATTCTGTGTTTCTGTACTTGTTGGATCAGCGACTTTTTCTGTTGCTTGTTCTAAGACTTCTGCGCCAATTGTTACAATATCTGACATAATTTTTATGAGTCACACTTTTTTATAATATTTATTCTTATTATGCGCTAAATATAGCTTCTCGTCAAAGATTTTGCTATACTTATTGGTGTATTTAAGTATTTATATTTTACTATGCGAAATATCGGAAAAATGCGAAGAAGTAAGAAAGTGCGATTCAGTATAATCATTATATTATTGGTTATTGCAGGAATAGTGTTTGTCTTGTGGGAGAAAGCACGTGTTGGAGCGTTAATTGCAATTTTTGCGCTTTTAGCTGCATTTGGATTAGAAGCAATGGAAACTGATTGGGATATTGGGAAGGCGATCGAGACAGGTTCCATGTCAAAAGCAAAGATTCAACGTGATGAAAGTGGAAACTTAATCATTGGTGCGATGTGTGATGATCCGGATTTTGATTATAATTGTGATGATTTTACATGGCAGGAGGAGGCGCAAGATGTAATGGAGACTTGTAATAAAAAAGGCGTCGATACACATCGACTTGATGGAGACGGGAACGGCGTAGCATGCCAAAGTCTGCCGAGTAAAAAGAATAAATAATATTTAGTAAATTTATGAATAAGAAGGATGTGAAAGTAAAGACAGATTCATACAAGGGTGTACGCGATTTTTATCCAAAGGAGTGGCGATTTCAGAAATGGCTTTTTTGGCAAATGGCAGAGGTGTGTGAGCGGTTTGGGTATGAGAATTATGCTGCTTCTCCTTTGGAATATACAGAATTATTTGAGGCAAAATCAGGAAAGGAAATTATAGAAAATGAAACATATAATCTCGTAGATCGTGGTAATCGCAATGTAACATTGCGTCCTGAGATGACGCCTACAATTGCACGTATGATTGCAGCAAAAGGTGTAGAGATCCCACGACCAATTCGTTGGTATTCGATTCCAAATCTTTTTCGTTATGAGCGACCGCAAAAAGGGCGACTTAGAGAACACTATCAGTTAAATGTGGATATTTTTGGCATTGTTGGAATTGAGGCGGAGATTGAAGTGATTGAAGTGGGTGTAGAAATTATGAAGAATCTTGGTGCAGAGGAGAATGATTTTGAGATTCGTGTTAATAATCGCAAGATTATGAATGCGCTTTTTACACGATTTACTACAGATGAAGATGCAGTGTACGAACTATCAAAACTTATTGATAAGAAAAAAAAGATTTCAACAGATAATTTCACGACTGCAGTTGAAAAGATTTTAGGTGAAAAAGCTTCAGAGTTTATCTCTGTGATTGAGAAGTTTAGTTTGGAAAACTGTATAACATTTGCCAATGCGGAAGATATCGAAAAAACAAAAAAATTATTAAATACACTTCGAGCAAAAGGTATGAAAAATGTGATTTTTGATTTAACATTAATGCGAGGATTTGATTATTATACAGAAATTGTTTTTGAGTTTTTTGATACAGATCCAAAAAATAATCGTTCAATGTTTGGCGGTGGTCGTTATGATGATCTTCTTGATATTTTTGGCAAAGAAAAAGTGCCAGCTGTCGGATTTGGAATGGGAGATGTCACAGCGAAAAATTTTGTTGAATCACGAAATCCTAAAATGCTTGAGCAAGTATCAAAAACTGATGTTTTTATTGCTGTTGAGTCAGAAGGTCTTATCGAAAATGCAGATGGTATTGCAAAAAAAATGAGAGAAGATGGGAAAAATGTTGAAGTTGATTATAGTTTTAGAAAAATTGATCGTCAGATACATTCTGCTGAAAGGAAAGGAATAAAAAAGGTGATTGTTGTCGAACAGCGTGGTGTGCGAGAAGTGGATTTGGTTGCACTGAATAATTGATAATTGTTGAAGTTGTAATTTGGTGTAATGAATTTTACAAAGGAGAATATGTGAAGATTGTTTGTTCTTGTATTGCATTTTTATGATTTTTTCTTTGTATTATGCGAAATGTGTCATAAGAAACTTTTGATGAGCTTGGTGAATTTATTTTACAAATTAGTGATACGGCATTTAAAGAAAAAACATATCACGTTATAAGAAATCAGCGCTAATAAAATCTCCACATGTAATTATGTGGAGATTTTATTCATAAGAAAAAATCCTTAATGTTGGAAGTGTGAAAATTGATTAATATAACTAGTAATCATAAAGTAAAAAGAAGATTTATTTTTATAATATTTTATTTAATGATTGATTAGACAGAATTTAGATTGTTTTTTAAGAAATGCTTTCACGATTAGTAATTGCACTACGAATGGTTATGTCGTCAGCGTATTCAATATCTGATCCTGTGGCAAGTCCTCGGGCAAGTCGTGTGATCTTTATATCAAATTTTTTTAGTTCTCGAGTTAGGTGCATTGCAGTCATATCGCCTTCTGTAGTGAAATTTGTTGCGATGAGTATCTCTTGAAATTTTTCAGTTTCTACTCTTTGTATAAGCTGTGCAATTGTGAGATTATCTGTATCACGTTTTTTAATAGTGCCTCCAAGTACATGATAAATACCATTAAAACTGTGAGAACGTTCGATTGGTATGATATCAAGAGGTTCTTCGACGATGCAGATGTTTGTATTATTACGATTTTCATCAGAACAAATTGTGCAGAGTTCATTTTGTGCGATGTTGAAACATCTTTTGCACGAAGAAATGTTTTTTATGTTTTCGAGATCTTGGATAAACTCATTAATCTTTTCTTTATCTTGTTTAAACAAAAATAACACAAGGCGTTCTGCCATCTTTGGTCCGATGCCAGGAAGAAAGGCAAATTGATTGATGAGTTTTTGAAATGATTTTGGATACATTGTTTAGAATATAGAATGTGGAATTACGATTTGATTGTTTAAAATTCTTTTTTTGTTGGTAAATAGTAAAAAGAAATTGAGTGTGTATTTTCAATGATTATTGTCTTGTGTTTCTTGGTTGATGATTTGGTCAACGTGATGTTTTTCAAGATTTTTGTATGATGCAGCTTCTTCGTGAAAATACAGTTGTTTTGTACCAACTGGTCCATTACGATGTTTTGCAACAATGATTTCAGCAATACCTTTGTTTTCTGTGTCTGGGTTGACGCGATCTTCACGGTAAATAAACATGACTACATCGGCATCTTGCTCGATAGAACCAGATTCGCGGAGGTCAGAAAGTTTTGGTCGTTGATCTGGACGTGATTCAACTGCACGAGATAACTGAGAAAGTGCAATGATTGGGATGTTGAGTTCTTTTGCAAGTGTCTTAAGTCCACGAGAAATTTCGGAAATCTCTTGCACGCGATTTTCGCTACTGCGACCTTCCATTAATTGGAGATAATCAATAATAATGAGTCCAAGATCATGCTCTGCTTGAAGTCTTCGTGCCATAGTGCGCATTTCCATGATATTTGCACTTGATGTATCGTCGATAAAAATCGGCGCTTCAGAAAGTATGCCCATCGTTTCGTTAATGTGTGCAAAATCAGAATCTTTGAGGTTTCCTGTACGTAATCGCCAGAGATCTAAGTTTGATTCGGCGGCAATCATACGGTCTACGAGTTGATCTGCGGACATCTCAAGAGAGAAAATGCCAACAGGTATTTTAGTTTTCGTGCCTACTTGACGTGCAATATCAAGTGCAAGTGAAGTTTTTCCGACAGAAGGGCGTGCAGCAAGGATGATAAGGTCAGATTTTTGCAATCCAGATAAAAGATCATCAAGGTCCGTAAAGCCTGTTGGCACACCACGCATTTCACCACGGTTTTTGTGAAGTTCATCAAGTCGATCAAATGCTTCACCAAGAATTGTTTTAATAGATGTAAATTCTTGTTTGAGTGATTTTTGTGAAATAGAGAATAACTTCTGTTCTGCATCATCGAGTACTTTTTCAATATCTTCTGCTTCATTGTATCCCATTTCATTAATTTCTGCCGCTGCGGAAATTAATCGTCGGAGTACAGATTTTTTTTGAATAATTTTTGCATAATAAACGATGTTTGATGCACTTGTTACACTGCTGACAAGTGTGGCGAGATATGCAGGACCACCAATTTCATCAATTTTTTTATTTTCTTCAAGTTTGTTGGAGATGCTTAAAACATCAATTGGATCATTGTTTTCATAGAGTCCAAGCATTGCTTCGTAAATTGTGTTGTGAGCATCTTTATAAAAATCACCAATATTGACAAGGTCTGCAATTTTGGTAATCGCGTCCTTATCTACCATGAGTGCACCTAAAACAGTTTTTTCAGCATCAAGTGAATGTGGTGGCATGCGGAGATTTGTGTTTTCAGTCATATGTTTTTTGTGATTTTTATATAAAGGTGTTCTCAAGTATAGCATTGCTATAATTTTTTGCCCAGTATATAACTCGTGGATATGATGTGGAAGAGTTTGGTTACGACTGATAGTGTGGCATGTAATAAAAAAGACCCTGAACAGAAAAGGTCTTATAAATGAGCAAAATGAGCAAGGACTCTGTTCAGGGTTATTGTGTCACAGTTGTTGTGACATTTTTGAATTGTTGCTTAAGTGTGAATGTCGGCGTATACCCTCCTTCATTAGAATTACTCTAATGAGTTAAAATTAACCAAATGAAGAACTTTGCAACAACATAAACATTATAGCAGATGATGGTTTTTTATCAAAATTTATCATTTTTATTCGATTAAAGAGTGTGAAGAAAATGTTTTTTGCAAGATTTGAAGTATTTTGTTGTCAAGAAGTATAATGCTATATGAAAAAACATATAGTAGTTAAGATTAGATAGTGTTTTTTAGCAGTGTCACTTGGTTTTATGTGTATTTTATAGTATGATGCGTGTGTTGATAGTTGAAGCTGTTTCATGAAAGTGTATATTGTACAACTTTTTAAAAGTATTCTGAAGCCCTGCGGGGTATAGGTTTTTCTTTTTTTCAAAAAACGTATAATAACTTATTTTTTAGAACAATGAAACAATCACAACTTTTTACAAAAACGCAAAAATTTGCACCAAAAGATGAAACAAGTAAAAATGCACAATTGCTAATACGTGCAGGTTTTGTACACAAAGAAATGGCTGGTGTATATAGTTTTTTACCATTAGGGTGGCGTGTGATGAATAAAATTATGCACATTATTCGTGAGGAAATGAATGCAATTGACGCACAAGAAATGTTTATGTCCTCTATTCAATCACAAGAGAATTGGGAAAAAACTGGTCGGTGGAGTGACGAGGTAGTGGATGTGTGGTTTAAAACAAAATTAAAAAATGGAACTGATGTTGGTTTGGCTTTTACACATGAAGAAGCAATTACAAATATCATGAAAAACTATATTGCTTCTTATAAAGATTTGCCATTTAGTGCATATCATTTTCAGACAAAATTTCGTAATGAAGTGCGTGCAAAAAGTGGTGTGATGCGCAGTAGAGAATTTATCATGAAAGATTTGTATTCGTTTATGCGCACACAAGAAGAACATGATGTATTTTATGAAAAAGCAAAGCAGGCATATATTAATGTATTTGATCGATTAGGAATTGGTGAACAAACATTTGTAACATTTGCGTCAGGTGGAACGTTTAGTAAATATTCTCATGAGTTTCAAACAGTGTGTGATGCGGGAGAAGATATTATTTATATTAGTGATGAAAAGGGAATTGCGATAAATGAAGAGGTGTATAACGATGAAGTGCTTGCAGATCTCGGACTGAAAAAAGAAGAATTACGAAAAGAAAAGACTGCAGAGGTTGGAAATATTTTTTCACTTGGCACGAAGTTTTCTGATGGATTTGATTTGGTATATCGAGATAGTGATGAGAAAAATCATAAAGTGATTATGGGTTCTTATGGCATTGGTCCAGCAAGGTGTATGGGTGTTTTAGTGGAACTTCTTTCTGCAGAAGAAAAAATGATTTGGCCAAAGGCAGTGTCTCCATTTGATGTGCATCTTATAAGCTTAAATCAAAACGAAAAAGCAAATGAAGTTTATGAAAGATTGGTACAGGCTGGGGTAGATGTGCTTTATGATGATCGTGATATGCGCTCAGGAGAAAAATTGACTGACGCAGATCTTATAGGATGCAATAAGCGTATTGTTCTTGGGAAAAATTCACTTGTTAATGGTGTTGTTGAGTTTAGCAGGGGAGGTACGGATATCAAAGAAGTAAAATTTGATGAAATTCCTACATTATTTATGTAAATGTTAATAACTTGATGGAGGAAAAAGTTTTTTTAAAAAGGTTTTTGTATTATTTTTATTTTGCATGTTTTGAAAATATTTTCCAAAAAAGGTGATAATATTTATGGCATATGTGGTCAATATGCTGACATAAAAAACCGAGAAATTAAGATCTCGGTTTTTGTTATGTTTTTTTGTAGATATTCCTATTTTTCTACATCAAAAACTTCTGCATCTGGTGCATTTTTTCCTACAGATTTTATGCCATTTTCCATGCTTGTTTTTGATTCGTACATTTCACTTGATCCAATAATTTCTTTGTTGCGAGCAACAAGGTTAAAAAAGTGCTTTCCATTTTTTGACTCTTTTCGATCAAATTGTGCATCTTTTATGGCATTTGTTTTTACAGAACGAATACCTGCTTTTGCAGATGCTTTTGTCTGATAACCTTGACTTGCTAAGATTACTTGACCATTTCCAGCTTTAAGGCGAAAATAAAATGTTTGATTATTTCCTTCGTATACTTCAAATTTTCCCATATTTTTACGTATTTTTAATTATTATGCGAATACTTTTATAATATACTGCTTTTGCAAAAAATGTACAAATCTATAATTATATGATGTGCACAGGATCAATATCAATACTCCATTTCGTATCGAGTGTCTTTAGATGAAAATCGAGTTCCTGTGGTAAAGTAGTATTTTCAATTTTGATAATAATTTGCTTACGAAATTTTGTGCGTACTTTGTCAACGAGGGGAAAATGAGGTTCGGAAATAACAACATTTGATTTTGTGGATAATATTTTTTTTAAATCCTCGTACTCTTTTTCTGTAGATTCCTCAACGCTTTTTTTTGTAGTGTCTTTATGCATGAGTTTTATGAGTGTAGTGTATGGAGGATATTTTAATGTTTTTCGTAATGCACTCTCTTCTTTATGAAATCCATTAAAGTCATATTTTTGCGCATACTGTAATACAGGGTTTTCTGGTTCAAAGGTTTGCACGATTAATTTGCCATGTGATGTGCGTAGTGCCATTTGGATTACAAATGAAAATGCACGTTCATTTGTCGTGTAATCCGGAAGACTGAGTAAGTGATCTGCGTCAATGATTGCTGTGAGTCCGATAGAATTAGTTTGCCAATCTTTTGTAATCATTTGTGTGCCGATAATCACATCAATATTACCTGCTAAAAAATCATCGTAAATCTTTTTTTGCGCGTGAGTTGCTCCCATAGTGGATGTGTCTACTACAGCAATTCTCGCGTGCAAGATTTGTTTCTTAAGTTCTTTTTGAATTCGTTCTGTACCAATGCCTACATGTTCCATAGGAGCGTTGCATTTTTGACATTTTTTTGATGATGAAAATTTTGCATTACAATGAATGCAAATATGTTTTTCTTTATTTTTTGCTATAAGTGCACGTGTACATTGTGGGCAGGTGGCTACGCTACGACATTTTGAACAGATGGAAAAAGCACTCATCCCCTGACGATTAACAAAAAGTAGAGCTTGCTTGTTGTTTTTAATACAATTTCGTATATGTGCCACAAGCGTACGTGAAAGAGGTGATTTATTTTTATCCCAGCGTTCTTTTTTCATGTCAACAATTTCAATTGGGGGTTTTTGATGATTTATGTAATCAATATATTTTCTGTCATGATTTATATTTCTGTATGTAAAATCAATAGTTCGTGGCGTAACTGATGTAAGAATATGTACACACTGATGAAGTGAAGCGAGTTCTTCTGATACTCTGCGTACATCATAAAGTGGTGCATGTTCCCACTGTTTGTGAGATATGTCATGTGCATCATCGACAATCACAGCGCCAAGATTGGTAAATGGTGCAAATAATGCACTGCGTGTACCAATAATTATTTTGATATTTCCAGATCTGATGTCACACCATTTTTTATAGAACATGCCTTTTGACAGTTTGCTATGCAAAATAGCTACTTCTTCAGCAGGAAAAAATTGGTGAATAAATGTAGTAAAATATGGTGTTTGAATAATCTCTGGAAGGAGATAAAGTGTTTGAGTGGAGTTTTCTGCATTTCTTTTTGCAAGAGAAAAAAGTGTGGATACTTTCTCTGATTGGCGTGTTGCGTGAAAAAAGAATTTTTTATCATCTGTATATAAAAATTTTTCAATAAAGCTTTCTTGCGTATTTGTTGTAATGATTTTTTTAAGTGATGTTTTTTGAGAAACAGGTTGTTCACGTCGTGTGCCAATTTTTTGTGGTGTAAAGTGTTTGAGGACGACGCCAAGAGGGCAATAATATTTTTTTGAAATAAAAAATGCAAGTTGCAATTGTTCTTTTGTGAGAAATTTTTCTTCGATGACCATTTTAATTTTTTTGATTTCAAAAGTGCTTTCACGTGGAAAATCTTTTGTATTTTTTGTGACGATGCCTTGGACATTTCTTTTGCCAATAGGAATTTCAACATGTGTGCCAGGTGCGAGTGGGCGAGAAAATGTATAAAAAAATGATTGATCACGCAGTAAAGTGATGCGTGTCAGCGGTGCAACTGATATGAGAAATTGTGTGCTTGTTTTTTGCATGTTTTGTATTGTAGCACATAAAAAAACTACTAAGAAAATTATTTCTTTAATGGTTTTTTATAAAAAAGGAGTAAATGTATGTAAGAATATAATTTAATTAATTTGTCAATTGTTTTTTTGCAAAAAATAGCGTAAAATAAGGAATAATTTGATTAGTGATAGATGTATTTATTTTATGCAGAGAAAGATTTTCATCGGCATTGATGTGGATGTGCATTTGAAAAAAGCGATTACACGATCAGTAAAGCAATGGAAGGATTTGCCAATCAAATGGCATAAAGAAGATAGTTTACATATCTCATTACTTTCACTTGGTTGGGTGAGGGAGGATGATGTTTTAGATGTGATTGCAGTGCTTGCTAGTTTTTGTATGGAACACGCCACTCCTTTTAGTGTAGACTTTGAAAAGATTGAGGCTGTTGCAAAAGATCCGAAAGAGCATGACATCACAAAAGCACAAATTGTTCGTCTCATTGGGAAAGAGAGTGATCAATTGTACAAATTATATGTTGACTTAGCAGAAATTTTGCATGTGCCAATTGAAAAGAAAAAAGCATTTAAACCACATATTGAAATTGGACGTATGCGTGCAAAAAAATGGCAAAATATATCTTCATACCCCGAAAAAGTGATTTCATTTCTATTAAATATGGATGTAAGTACCATTACGCTTTTTGAGTTTGCGCATATTGATGGGAAAAGGGAAGTGATGCCAATTGAGGTGTTTGAGCTGTAGTAAGTTTATCATTTGTCATTGAGTATGTCACAAAAAAATGATGTGTACGTTTTTGGTGTCAGTGTGAATAATGTCTCTTATGATATAATTTTAGAAACAATCACTCAATTTTTGAAAAGTTCTACATATCATCATATCGTCACACTTAATCCAGAAATTTTATTAAAAGCGTACAAATCTTTTCAGTACAAAAAAATATTAAATGACGCTGCTCTTGGTGTTGTAGATGGTATCGGATTGTATATTGCATTGTGGCGACGCGGTAAAAAACTGCACACACGTATTACAGGTGTAGATCTTATGCATGAAGTTTTGAAAAGAGTTGATGATTGCTCCGGAAAAGTATTTTTAGCAGCACATATAGATGGATTGAGTTCATGGACAGAAACAAAAAACAGTCTTGAGGTACGTTATCCCCATATTATATTTTCTGGAAATGATATTGATCCACGTGACGTAAATTATAATCATATTTCTGTTGATGTTATTTTATGCAATTTTGGTGCACCTGAACAGGAAATTTTTTTGAGCAAAATGCAAAATACAAATGCAAAAATTGGTATTGGTGTAGGTGGTGCATTTGATTTTGTTACAGGTGTTGTACCTCGAGCGCCACGATGGATGCGTACATGGGGTCTAGAATGGCTTTATAGATTATATAAACAACCACGACGCTTTAAGAGAATTTATAATGCAGTTATTGTATTTCCACTGAAAGCATTGTGGAATAATAAATGATAAATAATATAAAGATTATGGCAGAAGAAAAAAAAGATGTTCGTGTACGTTTTGCACCATCGCCAACAGGAGAATTGCATATTGGTGGTTTGCGTACAGCACTTACAAATTATCTTTTTGCAAAGAAAAATAATGGCACATTTATTTTGCGAAGTGAAGATACTGATCAGGGACGTTTTGTAGATGGTGCAGCAAAAAGACAAATTATAGATATGGTGTGGTCTGGCATCACTATTGATGAAGGTGTTGTAATTGATGATAATGGTGATTTAACAGAAATTGGTGAATATGGACCATATATACAATCAAAACGTCTTGATATTTATAAAAAATATGTAGAACAACTTCTTGATGAAAAAAAAGCATATCATTGTTTTTGCACACCGGAGCGCTTACAAGAAATGCGACAAAACCAACAAGCAAATAAAAAAGCGCCAAAATATGATCGCCATTGCTTACATTTCTCAGAAGATGAGGTGCAAAAACGAATTGAAAGAGGAGAAAAATATGTTGTACGATTTAAGATTCCAGAAGGGAAGACGGCCTTTGATGATTTGGTATACGGGCACATTGTAGTGGAAAATGATACGCTTGATGATCAAGTAATTATGAAGTCAGATGGATTTCCGACATATCATCTCGCAGTTGTGATAGATGATTATTTGATGAAGATTTCGCATGTTTTTAGAGGTGCTGAGTGGATTGCAAGTACACCAAAACACATTTTGCTTTATCAGGCGCTAGGATGGGCAGAAGAAACACCAATCTTTTGTCATATGGCAAATATCCTTGATAAAAGCAAAAAGAAACTGTCAAAACGCGACGGTAGTGTGTCAGTAGCAGATTTTCGTAAAGAAGGATATTCTAAGCAAGCCATTATCAATTTCATTGCACTTTTGGGCTGGAATCCAAAAACAGAACAAGAGATTTTTAACATGGATGAACTGATCGCACAATTTGATACAGAGAAAATGAACAAAGCAGGTGGCGTTTTTGATCGTGACCGACTTGCATGGATATCAAAAGAACATATGAAAAAAATGTCTGTTGATGAAATTTATGAAAATGCATTGCCATTTTTACAAGAAAAAGAATTCTATAAAAATGCATCTGAAGAACAAAAATCAGAAGAGTATATTAAAAAACTTATTACAGTAGAACACGATCGTTTAGAAAAATTCACTGACATTGGTGAAGAAAATCAATTTTTCTTTGCACAAGAAATTGTATGTGACAAAGAACTTGTACGCTGGAAAGAAAACAGTGATGCAAAAACACAGGAAGCACTGGAAAATGCAAAAGAAGTGTTGTCACACATTGATGAAAATGATTGGACACGTGAGATGCTCGAGAAAAAACTCATGGAAGCAGCAGGTGAAAAACGCGGAGATTTCCTCTGGCCACTACGCGTTGCACTCACAGGAGAAAAACGCTCACCAAGCCCATTTGACTGCGCATGGGTGCTCGGGAAAGATGAAACACTACAACGCATAAAAAACACGTTGCATATAATATAAGACAACATATGTATATACCATCTTTTGAAAAACTAGTATCACAAAACGAGGTATATCAAAAAAACTTTGATCAATTTGCAAATGAAAGTGACGTTTTTAATGTATTTGCACAATTATATTTTTAAACCTACTTTTTATTGCACAGCTAATTTGCAAAACATATGGTAAAAATGCTTTTGTGAAAGATATCATATCAGGTTTGGTTCGACGCCTCTAAATACATACACTACGTAGTATAGTAGTGTGTGGTTTTTATTTGGAAGTATTTGATTTTGTCACAATGTGTTATGGATATCGTTGGATATTTTGACGTGTGAGTTTTAGACTGTGTGAGGGTGTGCAGAATGTACGATTTCTCTTGGATATAATGTGCTTATGAATAAAAAGATTTCTTCTTATTTATAAAAAATCTGAAGCACAGAGATTGTGGTAGATGTCATCAATAATATCTTTGTGGTAAAGCAAAACCGCTCTTGTAATTGCCTATGGAGAGATCTCTGGGTTATCAATATTATGATGTTTTCAGCACGCTCCATGTGAAAAAATGCGTATTAGTTCACTTTTCGAAATGCGACGCTATATGTTGGCTCATAAAGATTATCATATTCATCACGTACTTCTACAGTTTCACCATCCATCATTGTTGAAAGAGAAATGTCTGACATCATTTCTTGGAGAGATTTTATTTCACCTTTGAGTTCTTCAAGTTTTTCCCAACGCATGCCCATATCACGTTGTGCACTAAGCTCATGTTGTTTTTTAATTTCTCGAAGATCATGTAATTTTTCTATAATTTCTTGATATTTTACATCTTGTACTAAGACGTCTTTATATTCTTTGCGAATTTCTTTCATTTCCTTTTTTGCCTCTTGCATTTCATTAAAAACTTCTTGCACATCTTTCATATATTTTTTAATTAGTATTTATATATACAAAAAATATTATAGCACATAACTGTAGGGGAGTGGATACTTTAATAAAAAAAAGAGTAATAATATTTTTTTAGAAATTACCGCAAAGTATATATATCATTGTATACAGGACTTTTTATTTTGTAAAAATAATTGTAATAATTTTTTTATGTCGCACAATATAAGTAGTATATTTTTCAATTTAATAAGGGGAATATGTGTATAATATAAAATGTAAAAAATATTTGTAATATATAGTATTTGTTAAAAACAAAAAAAATTTAAAATAAATTTATGATGAAAATTTTTTATGATGCAAGTCAAAAAATAATAAATTTTTATAAAAAACGCAATATATTGATATATAAATATACAAATAATAAAATAAGCACAATAAGTTGTAATTTTTCGCATACTATAAGGTATAAATATATTACTTATTTTATGTCGCACAATGTATCATCTCTTTTTTAAAGAATGATGGAAAGTTATAACACATATTATCAATCATATAACCTTAACACAAACGGTAAGATCCTAAAATAAGTTTAGGATGAAAAAAAATGTCTTTGGTTTTATATTATAAAATAGTATTAATTGATTATCATAATGAAAAATGATTATTGATTATACGATAAAAAACAAAGCTAGGTATCTATACTATATGTAGTAATAAAAACTTAATAAAACACTGTAATATACAAGGTATAGTTGTATATTATATGTTATGTCGCATAATATACATTGTGCGACATATTATATAAAAATATAATATTTCCCATTTTTCTCTCATTATTACATATATAAAAAATACTTTCGTCTGTACATTTATATAAAAAAGGTGCTCTACTACGAAGAAGCTTACATTGTGTCTACACGGTATAATTATGCATTTTATCAACATTGTAGATATACACGCATATATTCAAAAAATTTTTTCTTTTTTTCATAAATTTTTCTTTTTCATTTTTATATTGAATAGTAATTTATTTTTTTCAGTATAAAATAGGTGATTAACTCAAAAATTGTTCTCACTTCCCTTTTAGAAATTTATACTAAAAAAGACCACTATGCATTATAGCGATCTTTATTCTGAAAAATTATTTTTCAGGTATTTTTTTGCAAAAAAATGTTGTGTTAACTTTAGCGAATCCATATTTTTTGTACAGTCCTTGTGCAGCTGCACGGGATTCATGACTTGTTAATTCAACTTGATTTGTTCGAGGATGTCTCATAGCCGCTTCTAGAAGTTCTTTCATCAATTTATCTCCATAACCATTACCACGTTCATCCTCGTGTACGACAATGTCATTTAATACTGTAATCCAACCGCGTGATTGTGCATAGTATTTTGAAAGAGATCCATAAGCAATGATCTTTCCGCTTTTTTCCCCGACAAGACAAAGAATGGGCAACTTTCTCAATTCTTCGACAGTTTTTAATAAACATGCGTTTGGAGAAAGCTGCTTTAATAACTCATTAATTTCGTCACAAAAATCATCGTCATTGAGTAATCTAATCTTCACTTTCAATCCTCCTTTTTGTTAAATAATATTTTACAGTAGGATCATATTCTAACATAATGTCAGTACACATGCAATAAAAATCATCTTTTTAAAAGATGATTTTTACACACTGCCCTACTTTGTAAATAAACAGGGAAGTTTAGTTACTTTTGATAAGAGTACCTTCAAATTTTTCATCATTAAGATACGCTTTGAGGTTTTCTAAATTAGTGCCTTTTAAAGTGACTACCTCAATGTCTTCTTTTTCAGCAAATTTAGCAGCAACTGGATCAAATGGCACATTCATACCAGGTGTCCATTTATCTGCATGTGTCATTTCACGATATTCCGCCCATGACAACTCTTCAATTTTTTTTGCATCAGGAAATTCTTGTGGATCTTTATCATAAATATAGTCAATGTTTGACAGATTTACAACTTTTTTAATGCCAAGGTAACGTGTTAATAATGCAGTATCATAATCAGTGGAAAAACCAGGTTTCCAACCAGCAGCAATCATGATTGGTTGTGTGCACTGATGAAAGTCTTCTAAATCATGAGGGTTTGTATTGATGCGTGGATGTGCATGATCGCGAAAAATTGTACGAATAAGATGCGCATTCATACGTGTTGCATGAATACCAAGCCAGTCTTTATCTTCATCATTTACTTCTTCGCAAATTGTACCAGCAGCTTCCGCATAACGTCGTGCTGTCTTACCGCCACCAGTAATAAAAACAAAACGTTGTTCTTTTGCTTTGATTTGTTCAAGAATTAGAGTACGAAATTCTTTTAGAAAATCAACGTTAATATCATTTGGCACAATGAGAGAACCGCCAAGATTTACAATAAATGTTTTTTTTGCATCCATAATTAATTATATATAATTACATATTACTTATAGAATTATTTACATGATGTTGATTTTTGATAACCTTTTTGTATTGCATCATTATCTGATATGAAACAGCGAAGGTTTTCTTTTGCAATTTTTTTGGCATATGTACATGATGGCGGATAATATTTTTTGCCTTTTATACTGCCAACATATTTACAATTCTTTTTTGTTGTAGCCTCCTCCCCTTCCTCTTCAGTAGTGCAGGGAAGCATGAGTGGTTCTGTTTGTGGATACATTACAGTAATTGGATCAATTGATAGTCCCCTTCCCTGTAACACCCCAAAAACAAAGCATAGTCCACCAACTACAATCAGCCCTCCTCCATACACCACGTGTTTTTCGTGTAGTGTAATCCATGAGATTACACGAGAAAACATTCTTTTCATATCATTGACAACATCTGACTTATTAGCTATACTAGCACAGTATATAAATTTGTAAAAGATTTATCATTTTTACTAGTAATATCTAATTATGGCACATAGAAAAGCCGGCGGTTCTACAAGACTTGGCCGTGATTCGATATCAAAACGTCTTGGAGTGAAAATCTATGGTTCACAAAAAGTAAATGCAGGGAATATTATCGTCCGTCAACGTGGTACAAAAATTCACCCAGCGACAAATGTAGATCGTGGAGAAGATGATACACTCTATGCAAAAAAATCTGGCATTGTACGATTTTTTGACAAAAAAGTATACAATTTTACAGGGAAATTGACAAAACGCAAATATGTAGAAGTTGTAACTGAATAGTTTTTTACATAGAAAACATTTTTAAAAACACCTTTTATAAAGGGTGTTTTTTATCGTGTAAAAAGGATAAAAATAATAATTTTATAAATTAAGATTATCTACAAATTGAATGTAACTTTCCCGAATCCTTAATTTGTTTTTAAAAGTTACAGATAAATCTTATGCTCGTATTTATATAATAAAATAGCACAACTCTTTTTTGAGTTGTGCTATATGACATATTGGAATATATTATCAATATTTAAACAAAATGCTCAAAAAATTGACAATCTTCCAAAAAGGCATGATTGGAAAATCTTTTGATATTTTTTATTGCAAGATTCATTTGAGTATTTGTATTGATGCACGCATCCGTAGCAAATACCCCTGCTTGTGATTTCATAACATTAACAGTTTTATCAAGCACATCGTTGCATATATTAATTTGTTTGATGATTTCTTTTTCTGGACATATAGTAATAAAATAGTTCATCAAATTCTCATAATCTTTTTGCCATACTCCTTCTTCATCGATCAAAAGATTCTCTGGAAACCCTTCTATAATTTGTGCCAGATTGTCACAAATCTTATCGGGAATTTGTTTTCCAATTCTCATTATAATGATTTCCAATATCATTGCCGACAATGTAATTTGCAAAGAATGATTTATTTTCTTTAAATCTTCTTGCATTTTTTTAAGTTGCTTATGATTCTTATGTGATAACATAATCAAACGAACTGCAAGAAACGCCCAAGAAATAATAAACAAGAAAAACATACTTCCATCCATTAGATTCCCTCCCATGAAATATGTAAAATTCACATTGTTAAAAAACGATAGCATTATTATGTTCATATTTTATGAACAGTTAAGTATATCGAAAAAATAATGCAATGTCAATTGATGTACTGTCAATTGAATATACAATTACCATCGAGGCATAATATGTCAAAATCTCACATTACTTTATTTCCTTCTCCGCTTTTTTTGAAAGTTTTTGAAATTCTTTATCTTTTTTGAGAATTTCCGGATCAACTTTTAGTGCCATGTCGTTAATACCGAGTAGTCGTATACCACTGAGTGATCGTACACGTGAAAGTGCGACATAGCCCATACCATATTCAAAACACTTCCTGAGATCGATTTCTGCGGCGTCTAGTGTCATGCCTTGACTTTTGTGAATTGTAATTGCCCATGCAAGCCGTAAAGGTAATTGCATGATTTCTGCCAGTGTTTCATTTTCTTCTGTGAGTTCCCATTTCTCTGGATACACACTCACCTCTTCCCCATCAATAGTTTCTACAATAGGAAATCCGTCATCTGTAAAATCAACTACTGTACCAATTGTACCGTTAACATAGCCTTCATCAAAATTATTACGTATAAACATTACAAGTGCACCTTCTTTGAGTATAAGTTTTTCTGGTGCAAGACAACTTTTTTTGAGTGCTTGGACGATACGTTCTTGCCCATCGTCAAGCATGTCATAGACATATGATTTACCAGGGATTTTGGCTAGTTTGCGTTCGTTAATTTTATCTACATCAATATTGTGTGTAAATAGTCGTGTCACATCGTCAGAAGAATCAAAATCTGTGCCCGTCTCTTGTAATTTTTCTACAGTACCTTCATTAACAGTGTTATTGCGAATATCGCCGAGTATCTGAATAATCTGATTGTCACAATGACGAAATTGCTCTGAGAGGTAGCATATTTTTACATCCATTTCTTTCCAGATTTGTGCATCAAACACAAATCGTCTTTTGATGTCGGAGTCTTTAGTGATAATTGGTGGTAATTGAAAAAAATCACCAGAAAAGACAACTTGCATACCACCAAATGGTTCCCAACTTGCTCGTGCTAAGCGTGTAATTTTATTTATGAGATCTAATTGATGTGCATGAATCATCGAAATTTCATCAATAATAAGAACACGAGTATTTTTTAAGCGTTCTTTGATAAGATGATTTTTGAGAATGTCTTTTATGTCTCTTTCACTAAGACTGTTATGGATACCAACACCTGACCATGAATGAATCGTGCGACCAGAAAGGTGTGTGGCAGCAATACCTGTTGCAGCTGTTACGGCATAACGCACATTTTCTTTTTTGAGATGTGTGATGTATTGATTGAGGAGATATGTTTTTCCGCTTCCTGCTGGCCCTGTGAGGAAGACATTATATCCATCTTTGAGAATTTTAAATGCGATGTCTTGTTTCATCTTTATGTTTTTATGTGTACCTCTCAAGTATATACGTTTTAATAAAAAATGAAAAACAAAAACAGAGGCGTATTATACAAAAAAACTTGCAAAAATATACAAGTCTTTTTGATAGTTTTTTTATGATTATTTTTTTGCCGCTTTGATAAACTCCATAAAAAGTGGATGTGGTGTTAGTGGTGCTGATTGAAATTCTGGATGGAATTGTGTTGCAAGGAAAAAAGGATGTACGTTTTGCGGTAATTCCATAATCTCCATGAGTGTTTTGTTTGGAGATTTTCCAGAAAAAACAATTCCTGCATCCTCCAGTTTTTCGATGTATTCTGGATTTACCTCATAACGATGTCTATGTCGTTCAGATATCTCTGCTTTTTTATATGCTTTATGCGCAATTGTATTTGGCATAATGTGCGCTGGATAGCTACCAAGTCGCATTGATCCACCAAAATCTCCTTTTTTTAGTTTTTCTTTTTGTTCTGGTAAGATATCAATCACAAGATCAGGAGCATTCTCATCAATTTCGGCAGTTTGTGCATCTGTGATACCAGCAACATGTCTTGCATATTCGATTACAGCGATTTGCATACCATAACAAAGTCCAAAATATGGAATTTTATTTTTCCGACAAAACTGTGCAACATTAATTTTTCCTTCAATTCCACGTGAGCCAAATCCACCAGGAACAACGATTCCATCAAATTCTTTGAGTGTTGCAAGTTTCTTTGAGTCTTTTTCATATGCAGTGCTATCCAACCATGAAAGTTCAGGATTACAGCCGTTATGGTAAGAAGCATGCTTGAGTGCTTCTATGACGCTTATATACGCATCTGAAAGGACAAAATCACCTGTTTCAAAGTATTTACCGACTATGCCAATTTTAACCGTTTTTTTTGCTGTTTCAATTTTTTCAGTAAATTTAACCCAATTTTCCATATTGGTTTTGCGTGCTCGCAGATCGAGTTTTTTGAGAATAATTGTTGAGAGATTATCATTCTCGAAGTTCACAGGTACGTGATAAATGCTTTCAACATCTGGCGCTGAAATCACACTCTTTTTATGCACACTACAGCTCATTGCAATTTTTTCTTTACGTTTATCATCAATTGGAACTTCAGAACGTGCTACAATAATATCTGCTTGAATACCTGCACCATTCAATGTGCGTGATGCATATTGTGTTGGTTTCGTTTTCATTTCGCCGACTTTACTTGGCAGCGGCACATAGCTCACAAGCACAAAAAGCACATCGCCTGGATTTTTCTCTTTAAGCATGCGAGCTGCTTCAAGAAATAAAATATTTTGATATTCGCCAATCGTACCGCCAATTTCTGTAATCACGATTTCTGCATTTTCATTTTTTCCTGCTTTTTCAATACGAGAAATAATTTCAAGTGGGATGTGTGGTACAACTTCAACGCATTTGCCTTTGTAGCCACCTCTACGTTCTTTTTCAATTACTGATTGATAGACACTTCCAGTTGTCATATAATTACCTGATGTCAAAGTGGTACCCAAAAATCGTTCATAGTTTCCCATATCCTGATCTGTTTCATAGCCATCATTTAAGACAAATACTTCACCATGCTCTGTCGGATTCATTGTGCCTGCATCTACATTGATATATGGATCAACTTTGAGTGCTGTAACAGAATATCCACGTGATTGAATAATTTTTGCAATAGCAGATGTTGTAATGCCTTTTCCTACACCACTCATTACACCTCCTACAACAAATATATACTTTTTTTTCTTTTTTTTCATATATAAATTCTTATGTTAATTACATCTGTTTATAAAGATAAAGAGCTGCTCCCCTCATTAGAAGAGAAGCAACTCCCCGCCATTTGTTTGTTAGACGTGAAAATTACTTATTTACAATTGTTACTATCACACCAACTTTTATATTAGCACTATATTCAACAAGAACTTCTCGTGTTGTCAATTCTTTGAAGGGTGTGTCCAATTTAATCATCTTTTCTTTGACAACGATGCCATGTTGTTTCTTAATTGCTTCAGCAATTTCTTTTTTTGTTACTGAACCAAAAAGTTTGCCATCTTTTGCTCGTGCTACAATTGTTACTTTTTTCTTTTCAAGTTTTTGTGCTTCTTTTTTCAATTTTTCTTGTAATTCGGCTTCTTTTTGTTTTTGTTTTTCTTGTTCACGCTCTGTTTGTGCAAGAACGTGCTTTGTCACTGGCTTTGCAATGTTTTGAGGAATTAAACTATTAAATGCAAAACCATCTGCGACATTAACGATATCACCTTTTTTCCCTAATTTTTTATGATCTTGTAATAGTATCACTTTCATACGATAGATATTATACATTAGTTAAATTTTCGGCGCAAGATTCATCGTGAAATACATATACCATAGTGAAGTATGCTGTCAAAGCTTTAAAAAAGTCAATATCATTTTCAGCTTTTTTGCTAAATGGTACAGCAATACATGCACGTAAATCATGCTCTTCTACTTCAGAATACACAAACAAAATATTTTGTTCACGATATGATCGTGTATTCGTATTTCGACAAAACAATGTGTCAGGAAGATGTCCAAATTTACTTCCACTACCAAATTTCTTGCATGCTTTTCCCTTACTTGATTTGATGAAACGAAATGAAAAATTATCTGTATACGGAAGCATCTCCATTGCTCTGATTACACCATCTTTGTGACCATCACGATTCATATGTGAAAGATCGGAAAAAATCTCATACATAATATCTGTCCGTCTGTTTGCTTGACCGATATATGAATATGATTCGGATAATTCTTTTTGTGCACGTGCAAAGGACTGTTGTAATTTTACACGATCACGAATATTTTCAAATACCTGATAATCCTTAAGTCTATAAATCATAAAACTGACCACACCTGCACACAATAAAATAATAGCCTCTAATTCATCTTCAGAAAATATCCACAATACACCATTTATTATAAATGGTGTGGATACAATGACGATAAAAATTATCAAATAGAGAAAAAACATGTGAAAAATTTATTGTATTTGTGAAATATATTTTTTGAGTTTTTCTCGAATTTCCGGATGCTTAAGTCCCATTTGAATTGTTGCTTGAATAAATCCAAACTTATCTCCGCAGTCATATCGTTTTCCATCTACTTCATGACCATAAATCAGTTTCTTATTTTCTAATACACGTACAAACGCATTTGCTAAACGAATTTCACCTTCATCATTTCGTGATGCTTCAAGTTGTTCAAATACTTCTGGTGTGATGATGTATTTTCCTACAGCAACAAGATTTGATGGTGCTTCTTCGGTCTTAGGTTTCTCTATAAATCTTTTGATTTTATGCGTACGTTCATCTACCGCAATAGAATCAACAACACCAAATCGATGAACATCCTCCTTTGGCACCTGACATAAGGCAATTACTGGATCAGAATATTTTTCATACACATCTAATAGTTGTTTGAGTGCCGGCACCTCACCATCAATGAGGTCATCGCCAAATAATACAGCAACTGATTCATCGGGATGGATAAGATGCTTTGCACAGAGAATTGCATGTCCATCTCCAAGTGGTTCTGGTTGGCGCACATAAGAGAACTGTGCCATTTTTGCGATGTTCTTTACTTCATCAAGCAAGTCTTGTTTATGTTTCTCCACAAGCGTTCGCTCAAGTTCAAAAGATTTGTCAAAATGATCTTCGATTGCACGCTTACCACGACCTGTGACAAATATGATTTCTTCAATACCAGAATCTATCGCTTCTTCGACAAGATATTGGATCACTGGCTTGTCCACCACTGGAAGCATTTCTTTTGGTTGTGCTTTGGTCGCTGGCAAAAAACGTGTACCAAATCCCGCTACGGGAATAACTGCTTTTTTAATCTTCATAAATCTCTTCTTTCAATTTAACTATTGCTTATTATAACATTGTGTACTAGTGTATACAAAAAAAGGTGATTTTGTAAAGCACAAAAACACCTTTTGAAAAACTTAATTTTTGAGTGCCCTTTTTGACAACGATTTATATCGTGCATATCCAGATTCAATTGCTTCTTTAATAATTGGATCAAATGCCTCATATAAATGTAAATCACGTGCCATATTACATGCATCTAGATAAGAATCTTCCGTACCCGCATCAATCCAATCACCTGAAATTTCACTAAATTGTAATGCACCTTTTTGAAGGTAAAAATTATGCAAATCAACAATCTCAAGTTCTTTGCGAGCTGACGGTTTTAAATTATGTGCAACATTTACAGCACGATTATCATAAATATACGCACCAGTGATTGCAAAATTACTCTTCGGCTTTTCTGGTTTCTCCACAATATTTGTGACAACCCCACCTTCAGCAACTGTTGCTACACCGAATCGCTGTGGATCTGGCACCTGCTTTGCAAAGATATGTCCTCCGCCTGTAAAATTTTTGATTGCATTTGCAATTGTGTCTGTATCAACAAAGATATTATCCCCAAGAATTAGCGTTACATTATCATCAGCAATAAAGGATTCAGCAATAATGAAGGCATCAGGAATTCCACGTGGAATTTCTTGGACACCCATAGAGAATCGAATACCAAAATCACGAAACATTGGTTCCAACATTGAAATAAAACTTCCTGCAAAAGTCGGTGTAGTAATAATATAAATATCCTTAATATTTGCTTTTATAAGAATATTTAATGGATAAAAAATCATTGGAACTTTATATATTGGCAACATTTGTTTTGATGTTCTTGCTGTGTTTGGGTACATTCGTGTAGCATTGCCACCTGCCAAAATTACTCCCTTCATTTTTTCTTCCTCCTTTTTATTTTTTTTGTCGTTCATATAAAATTAAAGAACCTATAATTAGATTAAAATATTCTGTCAGAAAAATCAAGAATACAATGGAAATTTTTTACACATTTGCACAATTTCTTTGTGCATACGGCGTAATTCTTTTTTGTTTTTAATATTATCACATGCATCATTTATCCATTTTGCTACTATAATCATTTCTTTTTCTTTCATACCACGTGTTGTCATTGCTGCCACACCAAGTCGAATGCCACTTGGATCAAAAGGGCTTCGAGGATCATCTGGAATCATATTTTTATTAAGCGTAATGCCAATTTCATCTAAAACTGTTTCAACTTGTTTTCCTGTAAGATTTTTACTGCTTACTGTATCAATAAGCATCATGTGATTTTCTGTTTTACCAAAACAAATGATAAAACCATATTTTTTTAATTCTTTTTCCATTACTTTTGCATTCGCAAGAATTTGTTTTGCGTATTTTTGAAATGACGGTTTCAAAGCTTCACCAAGTGCAACGGCTTTTGCTGCAGTATTATTCATATGTGGACCACCTTGAAATCCTGGAAATGTTGCTTTGTCAATAGCTTTAGCATATTTTTTCTTGCACAGTATCATACCACCTCGTGGTCCACGTAATGTCTTATGTGTTGTCGTGGTTACGATATCACATATGCGTACAGGATTTGATAAAACTTTACCTGCAACGAGACCAGCAATATGTGCCATGTCCATCATGAGAATTGCATTTACTTCATTTGCAATCTTACGGAATTTTGCATACGAGAGATTACGTGAATACGACGAAAAACCAGCGAGAATTATTTTGGGCTTATGTTTTTTAGCAAGTTTCAATAATTTATCATAATCAATTTTACCATCTTTTTCTGTCTTATATCGCACAAAATTATACATCTTTGCCGATAATGTTACGGGATGACCATGTGTAAGATGTCCCCCATGACCAAGATCCATACCTAAAACAGTATCACCAGGCTCAAGTAAAGCACTATACACAATCATATTTGCTGGTGCACCAGAATGTGGTTGTATATTTACGTGTTGTGCACTAAATAATTTTTTTGCTCGTTCTATTGCAAGATTTTCTATTTTATCAGTAAATTCTTGACCACCATAATATCGCATTCCTGGATATCCTTCTGAATATTTATTTGTCATTACACTACCAAGTGCTTCAAGCACTGCTTCTGATACATAATTTTCTGATGCAATTAATTCTAATCCCTCCTTTTGTCTTTTTAACTCTCCTTGTATAATGCTATATACTGCTGTATCATTTTTTTTAAGATGTTTCATATATACTTGAATAACAACTAAAATCATCACATAAAAAGAGTACCATAAAATGCGATATAGCCCAAATTATTGGTTTACAAAAAAACACTATTATGTTATGATACACGGTTAACAAAAAAGTTCATTAACAATATGGAGGATATCAAAAATGGATATGTTTACATTTAAATTACAATTTTTAGAATTGTTAAAATGTATTGCACAAATCACTTCAAAAGAAGAGTTTTATACAGTATATGATTCTAGTCCAAGAGAAATAGCACAATTTCTCAAAGATATCGACAACAGAGATAATGATCACCATCTGCCGATACAATGGATACAAATTGTGTTTGCAAAAAAACCAAATGATTTCATGCTCCATGCTTTCATATATCATTTGAAAAAAATCTATGGAGACCTGCCTAAATTACACAATTCTTCTTTTGTAGAAGATGAAGAAGATGTTGATTTATTGGTGGAAGATGTACAGCCTACATCTCCACAAAACATTGTGCGTTCACAAAAAAAGAAAAAGAGGAAAAGAAAGACGCCAAAAAAACGATCTGCTGCAAATATGACACTGCATATATAACGAACAGAGATTTGTTATGACGGTTGTGCGATTTCCATCTACAATTTGTGTAAAAACACAAAAGACCATATGTACGACGTACATATGGTCTTTTTAATTACATTATTATTTTTTTATTTGTATATTTTCTTGTTCAAGTTTTTTGATAATTTTTGTCATTTTTTGATCTACTTCTTCCGTTGTAAGTGTACGATCTTGTGTACCAAATACAATATGAAATGCCATAGACCGTTCTTCATTTTCAGAATTTTCATAGAGATCAAACAAATCAACATCATGTGTTAAATTGCCACCCGCATCATAAATTAAACGTTCTACATCAGCTACACGTGTTTGTCTCTCTACAATCAAAGAAATATCGCGTGCAACAAATGGATATCGTGACAATGGTTCAAAGAAATTTTCTGATTGTACGTTTTGAAGTAATTGTGTAATATCTATTTCACATATTGCTGCTCGATTTTTTTTCAATCCAAAATATTTGTTTGCTTTTTTATCCACTTCTCCAATCCAACCTAAAACCGAACCATCTTCTGTTTTGATTAAAGCTCTGCGTGATGGATGAAGATTTGGTATATTATTTTCATTAGCGTCAAATACATCATCAAAATAATAGACTCCTATATTTATATGTGCAAAAAGTGTTTCCAATACACCTTTCAATTCATAAAATTGTGATGCATCATCTCCTTTGTGCACAGCTGTTGCGCCAAACATAAGTCGTTCATCTGGTAATGAAGAATCTGTTGGGTCATAAATACGTCCAATTTCACATATTTGTACACAATCAAAATAACTCAAATTCTTTTTTGCAAAATGCAGTAGCGTCGGCACAAGACTACGACGCATAATTGCTTGTTCAGGATTCATTGGATTGATCAGAGAAATATGTTTTTCATCATCGAGTCCCATTGCTCGTGCATCATCTACAGCATAAAACGAATATCCGCGAACCTCATTAAATCCATTATGTACAAAGACATCTTTAAGTATTCGTTCAAAAAATCTTTTTTCATTGCGAACAGGTGTTTGCACTTTTTCTTTCAGAGATTTTTTTTCAATTTTATCATAGCCATAAATACGTCCAATTTCTTCTATAAGATCTTCTGCTGTGCGTAAATCCAATCGCATTGTTGGCGGTGTAACAATCACACAGTCTTCATTATCAACTAGCTCAGCACCAAGACTTGTAAGAATGTGTAAAATATCATCACGTGCAATTTCAACACCAAGTAACTTTGTCACCTTATCTAAAGAAAGTTCAATTGACCATTTTTTTTGTGGTCGTGGATATTTGTCAGTATATGCTGTCACTGTACCACCGCAAATTTCTTCAAATAACTCTTTAGCTCTCACTGCTCCTGCAAGTGCAACATTTGCATCAAGGTTACGTTCAAAACGATATGCTGCATTAGTATGTAAATTATATTTTCTTTGTGTAAATCGTACACTTGTTGCATTAAAAGAAGCACTTTCAAGAATAATATTTTTTGTATCATCTGAAATACTGCTATCTTTGCCACCCATTACACCTGCTAACGCTACTGTTCGATCATTTTCTGTGATAACGATATCTTCATCATCCAAAGAAACTTTTGTATCATCAAGTAAAATTAACTTTTCATCATTATGTGCTTGTCGCACACCAATATTATGTACTTTATCTGCATCAAATGCATGTAATGGTTGGCCTGTTTCGAGCATGACATAATTTGTGATATCTACAACTGTATTAATTGATTGAATATCAGATGCAGCTAGACGCACTTTGAGCCATCCTGGAGATTCCATAACTTGCACATCTTCAATCTTCATGCCAATATATCGATTACACCTTTCTGTATCAATTGTAATGTCGATATTATCATCAATTTTTGGCATTGACACATCAGTAGGTATTAATTCACGATTTTCAAGTGTCCGAATTTCATTTGCCATACCAATATATGATAAAGCATCATGTCCGCGATTTGGTAAAATATCAATTTCCAAAATACTATCATTCAATCCAGCATATTCTACAAATTTTTCACCAATAGGTGCATTATCTTCCAGCACCATAATTCCCTCATGATCAGTTCCGATACCTAGTTCATCCTCTGCACAAATCATTCCGTTAGACTCTACGCCACGGATTTTGCTTTTTTTAATTTTGAATTCTCCTGGCAGTACAGATCCTGCAAGAGCAACGACAACCTTCTGCCCCACCTCAAGATTTGGTGCACCACAAACAATTTGCAATTTTTCTTCACCTATATCGACAGTTGCTACATGTAATTTATCTGCACCTGGATGTTTTTCTTTTGCAAGTATTTCTCCAATCACAACTTTTTTTAATCCTTTTGAGAGGTCTTCTACACCTTCTACTTCAAAACTATGCGTCAGAAGCATCTCTGCTATTTCATCCACATTTTTCTCCGTCTCACTCAATTCTTTGAGCCATTTGTAACTATATTTCATATATTATTGGTTTGTAATTAAAAAAATAAAAAAATATCTATATAAAATTTTTCGCAAAATATCTGATACATTTCATTTTACTTTTTATTTTTTCACTTATACCGTGTAATTTGCTAATTGATGTATCTCCACAAGCCAGGCAATCAGAAAAAATAATATCGTCAGAAGCGGAATTAACTTACTATTATAAATCCTTGCTAAAGAAAAAAGTGGGATGAGAAGAGGGTGTGTTTCTGTATAATCACGATACATATATTCTCGTAATTTTGGAATGAGAAAACAAAAAAATACAAAAGCACTTATAAATGCTAAAACATACCAACAAACTACAGACAAAGGTTGCAACATAAAAAAACCACTAACCAATAAAGGCAAAAAGAGAAATAAAACACGGAATTGATGATGCCATAAATAATGCCATAAAATAATGCGGTTTTCTTTTTGTAGAAGAGACCGAAAAACCATATAGAAAAATATAATGTATATAGTTAAAAAAACAGAATATAATATTATTTTCATTATACTAAAAGCATCATCTAAACCTAGAGTAAATTGAATTACGAATCCATTAACAGCATCAATAAGAAATATCAATAAAAAGCAAATTGATATAACACCACGAATAATATTAGGAATTTTAGCATCTCTTCTTCCAACAATAGGTAATATCACTATAAAAAGAGGAAATATTATCATGAAACTAAATAAACCTCCAAAACTCATCCACCAACCATTGTATGCAAAAAAATTCAGATAAAAAGTAGCCCAAAAAGAAATAAACACGGTCAACCCCACTAAAAAAATATTCAAAAAAGTTTTTAAAGGATGCTTTTCTTGATTAATTTGAATAATATCTTGATATTTAAGATATTGATCTTCTTTTTCATTTATTACGTTTTCTTTTTGCGCATTATTCACATTATATAGTTTATATTGTTATAAATATTTCATGCTACTATTTTTTGTATATTCTAAAATTGTTGTGTAAATCGCACGTCTCCACTGTGAAATAATCGAATATCATTAATTTTATATTTCATCATTGCAAGGCGCTCCAAGCCAAATCCCCATGCAAACCCTTGATATTTTCCTTTCTCATGCCCAGCCGCTGCAAAGACGTTTTGATGCACCATGCCACATCCACCTACCTCAAGCCATCCTGTTTGTGAACATGTACTGCATCCCTTTCCTTCACAATTTGTACATGAAATATCAAATTCAAATCCTGGCTCTACAAATGGAAAATAACTCGGTCTCAATCGTACATTAATTTTTTGTCCAAAAAATTTCTCAAAAAATTTTTCTGCGATATAGAGAAAATTTGCTACACTCACATCTTTACCAGCAACAAGTGCTTCAAATTGATGAAAAGTATGTTCATGTGACGCATCTGTTGCTTCATTACGAAATGTGCGTCCTGGTACAATAATACGAAGTGGCGGAGTGTGTGTTTCCATGTAACGCACTTGCACAGATGATGTTTGCGTTCTTAGTACAGTACCAGTTCCTTTTTCACGCCCTTCTTCGCGAGAAATCCAAAATGTATCTTGCATATCACGACCTGGATGATCATCCGGCATATTTATTGCATCAAAATTGTAGAATTCTGTTTCTATTTCTGGTCCGTCAACAATTTCAAATCCCATTGTTGTGAAAATATCTTCAATATCTCTTTGCACAATACTCAATGGATGCAAATGTCCTTGAACTCTTCGTACACCTGGCGCAGTAACATCAATCCATTCTGCGTTTCTATCAATAGATAATTCTAATTCATTTTTTTTCTCTTCAATTGCATTTTGAATATCTTTTTTTGCCTGGTTTGCTAGTGGACCAATTTCTTTTTTCTCTTCAGTTGAAAGGTTTTTGAGTCCCTTAAGAATTGCGTTGAATGCACTCTTTTTGCCCAAATACGCTACACGTATCTTTTCAACTGTTTCAATAGTTTCAGCTGTAACAATCTTTTTCAATGCATCACCTTTAATTGCAGATATTTTTTCCTTCATAAAATTGTGTATAAATAAATTTTCCTCTGTATAATAGCATTAACAAAAGGAAAAATAAAGGTTGCTCAAAATTGTATTATACTATAAGCTGTAAACACATTCGTTTCATTAAATTTTTTAGATTATAGAAAAAAGGAGAGTATCTTATGATACACCCAATTTTGACAGGATTTTTTAGTGGTATATGTTTCATGTTTTCATGTATTTGGATGTACAGAAAATACCTCAATCTGCAAAAAAACTTTTCTGTATTTTCTGCAGTAATTATTGTATTAGTAGGTTTTGCAGGAATCATGCTTTGTACCATGTTCTTTCTATCCCCTGCTTTCGATCGAAGATTTCTCAATACATTTGTTATAGGAATTTTTGTAGGACTTGTCTATTTCTGCTGTTATGCACTTTTCACAGTTGCTTCTTGGGGAGATAAATACATATCACACAATAATTCAAATTCACAAAAATCATAATCTGTAAAAAGATACGAAAAATACAATATATGCTCTACAAAATTATGTGGAGCATATTATTTTTTGTGTATTGCATTCAGAAAAAAATCATGTTACAATTCATTCTTCAGTTTTAGACAGGTTCTTAGAAAATAATCAAAAAAGGAGGAATATATGAAAAAAAACAATTTTTCACGAAAAGATCTTTTTCCAAAACTGTGGGCAGAATATCCAAAAAAATTCTATCGCCTTTTCAAAAAAAATGGAACTCTCACAAAAGAAGGTCAAATACTCAACGAGGACATAAAAAAACGTCGTCGCAAACGTATCGCAAGAAAATAATAAAATATAAAAAGACTTGTCCACAAAGTGTGCAAGTCTTTTTTCTTTTAAAATGTGTTTTTTATTTTGTAATTTTCACGAAAAATTTCTTTCCAACTCTCATAACTTTATTTATATCAGTTTTAGAGACTGTGTATTGTATATCAACAACTTTTTTTCCATCAATTGATACACCACCTTGTTCAATCTTTCTGCGTGCATCACTTTTACTTGTTGCGCCACCAGATTTTACAAGATAATTCAAGATATTTCCATCACTTTCAATAGTACATTCATCTACGTTTTCTGGAATTTCTCTTTTTGAAAACGTATCAACAAAATGCTTTTCTGCTGTCACTGCACTTTCTTTACCATGATAAATTCGTACGATTTCATGTGCTAGTGCTACTTTTGCATCACGTGGATTTTCTAGTGTCATAAACTTATCAATCTCTTCCAAAGATAATCGTGTACATCCAAGAAAAAGAGGTCTGATCATTCCATCAGGTTGTGACATGATTGCACCAAAAAGATCATTTGCAGAAAGGTCGAGAAATACACCTGTACCATTTGATTTTGACATGAGCATATTTGTTTTTTCATCTGCGATTAATTTTGTCGCAATGACAAACTTATCTTTCCCTTTTAGTTTTTGTAAAAGTGTTCGTCCAGCTAATGCATTAAAAATTTGATCTGTGCCACAAAGCTCTACATCGACATCCATTGCGACACTATCATATCCCTGCATTAGTGGATACATAAATTCATGTACATAAATCGGTTTTCCCTGCTTCATACGTTTTTCAAACATGTCACGCTCGAGCATTTGTTGCACTGTAAAATTACTTGACAATTCTAACACCTCTTCAAAATTCAACTTGCTTAGCCATGCAGAATTGTATTTAATAAGAAAAGGATTTTCTGTATCATTAAAGTCAGCAATATTTTTTACCTGCTCTTTCCAGTCTTTGAAATTTTTCTCTATTTCTTCACGTGTTTGTTTTGTGCGTGTTGCTGATTTGTCCGACGGATCCCCAATAATTCCTGTGAAGTCTCCAATGAGAAAAATTACCTCATGACCTAGCTTGCGAAAATCCTCTAGTACCATGAGATTTTGTGCATGACCTAAATGCAATGCTTTTGCCGTAGGGTCCATCCCAATATAAAACCGCATTTTTTCACCAGAAAGCAGCCTTTTACGAAACGCCTCTTTTGTCGGTAAAAATTCAGTCAATACTCCACGATCAAGTATTGCATCAATCATTTTAATCTTTTCATCCGAAATCTTCTGTTTGATTTTCATGTATTTATTCTTAAAAATGCACTAAAAATGTATACCTATACTAACAATTTACAGATATATTCACAAGTATTGACATTTTGTTATATTTGTGATATAATCGTATTTCAGTAGTTAAATATGATATTTTATTATGACATCTACAGAAAATCTCACAAAACATATTGAAGCACTTGAAGAAAAGCGTCTTTCTGTATTTTTTCACATGCAAGAAATTGCATCAGAGCTTAATGGACGTCTTTATAACTACAATATGTATGTAGGTATTAGTGCTATTATCGTGCTACTTAGCACGCTACTTTTCAAAGATGTTGATATATTTATTGTGTTGTGGAGCAAAATTTTTGCAATTATTTCTATGATTATTGCTTTTGTACAACATCTTCATGTTCTTGATCGCAATTCTACAAAAATGTATGAGAATATTCGTACAATTTACAAATCGTATGATGATGAATATGTTGTACTACGCAAATTTAATAGTGGAGAGATTAATGAAGAATTGATTAGACAATATTATATTGACAAATCAAAAGAACTTGATCGCTATTCATATAATATTACAACACCAGATTGGTTTACATGGATCGCATTATCACTTTTGATTGCATCGATTATTTTACTTACACTTGCATAAATTAAAAACCATCTACCATAGTAGATGGTTTTTAAAAGCTATAATTTCCACCATTTCTCTCTAGAGAAATTTAAAAAAATGTTCTATATATTCTTTTTCATTCAATGTAGTTTCAGCAAAAAATCCTAAAATTCACTCTAGCTTTTTTCTTTGCTATACTTTAGCAAAATAATCATATCATAAAAAATTTTTTCGTTTCAATCCCTTTTATACTCATTATTGATATATAAATAATACACCTAAAAATGCATCACATATGATGCCGCCCCCCAAATAAGACGGGAATCATTATTCACCCTTGATTCCCATCTTGTTTGGGAACGTCAAGGCATATATTAGTGATGTATTTCTGTGCTTGAGATTATATCATAATTCCATATCTTTTTCTAACCAAAAAATAAAGGTAAAAAAAAATATCTAACCATCAGCAATTACTATTTTTTGACAATTTTATTTAATTCCTAATCGTTTTTTTGCAATCTTGTATTGTTTCGAATTCAATTGACCCGCTTCACGCATCTCTTCAAGTTGTTTTGCCATCTCTTCTTTACTCTCTCCATTATTCTCTGCATTCATTTTGCCAAATGCCTCCGCAAAAACTTGTTTACGTTTTTCTGGTGACATTTTCTTCACCTGTTTAAGCATCATTTTTTGCATACGTCCCATCTTTGGCATACCAGGAAGGGAACCATCAAGCATTTGATCAATCATCTCATCAGTGATTTCTGGTATTTGCCCACCTAGCATTTCTTCTGCTTGTTTTTGTGCCACTGCTGGATCAACCTTTTTTTTCTTATCCTTCTTTTTAAACATGTCTGTAAAAGCCATTTTTTTAACTTTAGTAATTAGAATATAAAGTATAGATGTTATACAATTTCATGTTAACACATTTCTTTCAAATGATGTGTTAATTTTTGTTGTGATTTTTTTTGAGATTGTATGTTGACACAATCAATGCTGTCGCAACAAAAATTGACGAATACGTTCCAAAAATCACACCAACAAGCAAAGCAAGAGAAAAATTAAACAACGATTCACCACCAAACAAAATAATTGGCACCAACACAACAACAACTGTAAAGGATGTATTAAACGAACGTGCAAGTGATTCATTGAGTGATTTATTCACAAGAATTTCAAAATCCTTAATTGCACGTGTTCTGAGAACATTTTCTCGAATACGATCATACACAACAATTGTATCATTCACGCTATATCCTAAAATCGTCAGAAGAGCTGCTACAAATGGCACCCCAACCTCAACACTCCAAAATTGCCCCAAGACAGCAAAAATACCAAGTGCAATAACGATATCATGTGCAAGTGCCGTAACAGCACCAGCACCGTAATACCATGATGATACTGGCACTGAAACCTTTCGAAATGCCCACGCTATATAAAGCATAATTGCAATCACCGCAAAAATCACAGCCTTTGTCGCATTTTTCTTTAATTGTTCTGAAATAACTGCTCCTGTAAAATCAACTTTAAGCTGTTTTGCTTCAGAATCTATTGCAGTTACAGCTGCAAGTACTTTTTGATTGAATTGTTCATTGGAGTCCTTATATTTGATAATAATACGCTTTTGCCCATCTTTTTCACTGCCCTGTACGATAAAACTATCATTACATCGACCCTCAAGTTTTTCACAAATTACATCACGATGCATATCAACAGTCCCACTTATAGAAAACTCAACTGTTGTTCCACCCGTGAAATCACTATTTGGCTTTATCCCCCACATTGCAAGTGCACATACGCTCAAGGTGACTAGCGCTGCTGAAAATATATATGTATATTTCCTTTTATCAATAATTTGTAACATAATCCTAGAGTTTTTTCTTATTATGCATTACGAGCCAGAGACGTTCTTCTAGCCATTCACCACAAATATATTTCATAATGATCTTAACCAATATAATTGCCGTAAACATAGATACAAGGACACCAATAATAAGTGTAAGCGCAAATCCATAGACAAATCCTGTTCCCATAGACATCAAAATAACGGATGTAATAATTGTAGACAGATTACCATCACGAATTGATGGCCAAGCACGATTAAATCCTTCATCTACAGCACGTTTCATGCCTTTTCCAAGACGCAATTCTTCTTTAATGCGTTCAAAGATTAAAACATTTGCATCTACCGCCATACCAATTGACAAAATTAATCCTGCAATACCAGCCAATGTCAAAGTAATTGCCATTGGTGTTAGATTAGAAAGTTTAAAAATTGTCACAAGTGATGCTGCATAAATACCAAGTGCAATTGATGCAATAACACCAAAAAATCTATAATAAAGAATCATGTAAAGCATAACGAGAGCCAATCCAAAAACACCAGCTTTAAGGCCTTTTTGCAATGCTTCTGCACCAAGTGTTGCTTCAACACTTTGCTGAGACACAAGTTCAATTGGTACAGGCAACGCTCCTTCATTAAGGCTTTGTGCGAGGTCTTTTGCTTCTTTTGTTGTGAAATCTCCTGAGATTACAGCACGTCCATTTACAATTTCTGCCTGCACTGTCGGTGCACTCTTAAGTTCGTTATCAAGATAAATCGCAACTCTCTTACCGAGATTTTCTTTTGTAATTTGAGCAAAAAGCTCTTTTCCCTTACTGTCAAATTGTAATCCAACTTGTGGATCAGATACACCGCCACCCATACCGCCACCAGAAAACTCCAGATTTGCTTGTTCGAGAAATTCTCCAGTGAGCTCCGTTGCTTTGTATGGCTCAACGGGAATTGAAATCTTTGTAAATGGAATGACTTGTGATTTAACTTCCAAATCTTCACCCTTACCACGAGATGCAAGTTTCTTGAGAATAAACCAACCATCCTCTGTTGTTACAAGCTCTTGATACACGTCTCCATCATGCATATTTTCTGAAAAAAGTACATCGGAAAACTCCACTGGATAGACATCTTTTTTAGAAAAATCAATCACATTTTCAATGCCTTGCATATCAGCATCTCGACTATTTTCAGCTGCTAGCACCTCAAATTCTTCGCCATTTTTGATACGATTAAGTGTTTCTATTGCCTTTTTTTGCGCATCTGCGTGAATCTGAGTGAGAAACTCGCTCATTTCTTCATTAAGTTGTTTTTGTTCTTTTTCCATTTCCTCTTGTGTTTTTTCTACACGAAACTCCAGAAACGGTGTTTTTTGAATAACATTCTTTACATCCTCCATACTCTCAGCACCTGGAAACTCTACGATAAGAAATGTTTCTCCTGCACGTTGCGCAAGCTGTACAATTGGCTCACCAACACCATATGCATTAACTCTTCGCTCTACAACTGCTTGTACAGCGTCTTTTGCATCTCCTTCTTTACCTTCTGGCACTTTAGAGAGATCGAGTTTGTACTCGAGATGCAGACCTCCCTGGAGATCAAGTCCGAGATTGATGGCAAGTTTGTTAGCATATTTTTGCACATTTTCCGGCAAAAATGGCAAAGCTGGCATTGAAATCAATGCAACAACTACCGTAAAAACTACAACATACCAAAATTTCCTTCTACTTTTTTTATACATACAAAAAATAAACCTGCTACTGAGATTACCAAATCATTGTACTACTAGCACTCATAAAATGCAAGAAAAAACATAAAAATATATCACTTATTTTTTATATATCTGTTGTCAAAAATGATTTTTCTTGCTCTCTTTTTTAGAAAAGTTTTTTCGTTTAAAACCGTCTTCCACCTTGCTCTTAAAAAGTAATATAAAAGCAGAAAAAAAGCAGAATAATTCAAAGAAAAAATGAAACCATTGCGCTATTGTAATATATCCAGAAAAAAATCCATTTGCATACGCTGCCCATAAAATAAGCATGCAAAACAATACTATGACTATCCACCCCTCAACTGTCACTGGCTGAAATCCATATCTGAAACATTTTGATTTAAACCAATATTTTTTCATATATTTTCGCTCTTTAATTTCTTCTCTAATTGTGCTTGTGCTTGTGTAAGCACTCTTTTTGCATTATTATACGTTAATTTTTCCAAAGCCTCGTCAAATTGCATCCAAATAGCTGCTTGATGCTCGTGAGAAAGTACAACGCTCTTTTCAACAGACTGCGCCAAATAAAAGATTGCCGTTTTACGCACAAAAATACATGCGTTATCTGCCTTACGTTCTTCACGTTCTTTGCCATATGCTATGTATGAGAAAGTAATCAGTGTGCGAAATCCATCGATGATTTCCAATTTCTTAATTCCAGTTTCCTCCCAAATTTCGCGTCGCATGGTTTCTATTTCCATCTCTTCGTCTTCCATTTTTCCACGTGGAAATTCCCAGTGTCCATTACGATACTTAAGTAAAAGATACTCTATCCTATCATCCTGCACACGATAAACAACTGCTCCTACAGAACGCTCAAAAGCAACGCAATATGGCGCCAAAAAACCAAAAATTTGTTTTCGTTTTATCATATAGACATCATATCATACAATTATGGCAAAATAAAAAAGCTATTCATTTTATTTGTAATAAATTTTTTAAAAATTTTATTCTATAATAGTCTACACAAAAAACACAGATTTTATATAATCCGTGTTTTTATAATTTGTATATTTTTTTATTTTCCACAACATTTTTTATACTTTTTTCCACTACCGCACGGACAATCATCATTGCGTCCGACAGTCTTTGTACTCTTTATAGGCTTTTCAACCTTTGGTATATTTTGCATCATCTCTTTTTTTTCTTTTTCAGCTGCAGCAGCAAATTGCTGTGGATTACTCTCTCCTCCTGATAGTATCATATTTGCCGTCATGCGACTTACAGCACTATCTTCTTGGCGTACTATTGAAGCACGAAAAATTGTATGTAAAACCGTATGACGAATATTTGCAATAAGTTGTGAAAACATATCAAATGCTTCTTTTTTGTACTCGATAAGTGGATCCTGTTGACCATAGCCTCTTAGTCCAATACCCTGTCGCAAATGATCAATTGCATCAAGATGATTCATCCAATGTTGATCAATTGTACGAAAAAGAATTGATTTTTCGATTGCACGCATTGCTTCTTCGCCATTTTCTTTCTCCTTTGCCGCATACGCAATCTTTGCCTCTGCATAAACATGTTCAATAGCAATTGCTACTGTCTCGCGATCATCTTTACTTTCATCTTGTATAATTTCGTTTAATTTTTTCTCTGCTTTTTCACTAAACGGAAACATACCTCGTACATCCTTTACAATATTTTTCACTTCCCAATTATGACGATCTCCAATGACATGTGCACTAACAATTTCCTCAGTATCCTCATGCAATAATTCAAAGATATCACTTTTTACATCATCTTTTTCCAATGCTTCACGCCTTCTTTCATAAATCACTTCGCGCTGTTTATTGACCACATTATCATAATCAAGAACATGTTTACGAATATCAAAATTAAAACCTTCAATTTTTGATTGCGCTCCCTCAATTTGTTTTGAAATCATTTTATTCTCAATTGGTTGATCTTCTGGAAGTCCTAATCGTTCCATAATACCCTTGAGTCGATCACCACCAAATCGTCGCATAAGTTCATCATCCAAAGAAATATAAAATTGTGTTGTACCAGCATCTCCTTGACGACCAGAACGACCGCGCAACTGATTATCAATACGTCGTGCTTCATGACGCTCTGTGCCAATGATGTACAAACCACCAAGATCTTCCACACCATCACCAAGTTTAATATCTGTTCCACGTCCAGCCATATTAGTTGCGATTGTTACAGCACCTTTTTGACCTGCATCTGCAATGATTTGTGCTTCTTTTTCATGAAATTTTGCATTGAGTACGCTATGTGATACTTTTGCTTTTTCAAGTGCACGTGAAAGTGCCTCAGATTTTTCAATTGCAACTGTACCCACGAGTACAGGCTGTCCTTTTGCGTTGAGTTCTTTAATCTTTGCGACAATCGCATTGAACTTTCCACGTTCATTTTTATACACAACATCAGCAAGATCCTTTCTTTGCATATCTCGATTTGTCGGAATCTCAACCACTTCTAGTTCATACACTTTTTGAAACTCTTCTGCACTAGTATTTGCTGTACCAGTCATGCCAGAGAGTTTATCATACATACGAAAATAATTTTGAAATGTAACTGTCGCAAGCGTGCGTGATTCTCGCTGTACCGGTACTTTTTCTTTTGCTTCAATCGCTTGATGCAATCCATCACTATACCGTCGACCTTCCTGTGCACGACCGGTAAACTCATCCACAATAATCACTTCTCCATCACGAACCAAATAATCCTTATCTCGCTCAAAAAGTACTTGTGCCTTCAAAGATTGCTCAAGATGATGTACATATTGAATTTTTCCTTCTTCATAAATATTTCCAATATTAAGTCTATCCTCAATTTTTTCAATACCTTTATCTGTAATTGCCACAGAACGTAACTTCTCATCAACTGTAAAATCTTCACCACGTTTCAAAGATGGTACAATATTAGAAAATTGCTCATAGAGTTTTGTAGATTCTGTATCAGGTGCTGAGATAATTAATGGCGTACGTGCCTCATCAATAAGAATTGAATCCACCTCATCAACAATTGCATAATGATGTTCACGCTGTGACAATGCCTCTTTTGACTGTGCCATATTATCACGCAGATAATCAAAACCAAATTCATTATTTGTGCCATATGTGATATCTGCTGCATATGCTTCTTTTTTCTCTACTTTATTGAGATTTTCCATCTCAATATCCACAGCGTTTTTATCAACGGTTTGTGCTTTATAAAGAAAACCGCCCTCATGTGTGATACACGCTGTTTTCAATCCAAGTGTTTCATAAACAATACCCATCCAATTACAGTCACGTTTTGCCAAATAATCATTTACTGTGACAACGTGTACACCCTTGCCTTCAAGCGCATTTAAATAAATCGGCAAAGTTGATGTAAGTGTCTTACCTTCACCAGTTTTCATTTCTGCAATCTTTCCCTGATGTAACACAATCCCACCCATAATCTGCACATCATAATGCCGCTCTCCAATCGCACGACGTGCTGCCTCACGAACCAACGCAAAAGCCTCTGACATGATATCATCCAGTGACTCGCCATCTTTTAAACGCTTTTTAAATTCTGCGGTTTTTTCCTTGATACCTTCATCTGATAACGCTTTCATTTTCTCCTCATTTTCATTGACCTGATCCACAATTGGCTGTAACTTACTAATCTGTCGTTCATTTGATCCAAACAATTTTTGCAATAATGACATATATTTTTATAAATAAAACCAAACCTGCATTTTTGGCAGTTTCTCTACAAAGTCTACCAGAGAAAAAACATAGCGTCAAAAGAGCTTTCACTATGATTTGCACAAAAGAAAAAAGCAGGTCTACTGCATAGCAATACCTGCTCTAATAATGTTATGAAATTAAAATACTCGTCCTTCGTTATCTTTGCTGTCATTGGTGACATTTTTTTCAGCTCCCACACCATTTTGGATAGCGACATTTTCTTTTTCTTTCAGATATTACTCCGAAAAACGAAGATATGTAGAAATTCTACTTCTTCACTGCATAAAATGAACCTCTAATCTTTAAATAGTCATTAAGAAAAACAAATTGGACATTACCCGTAATTGTATCACTACCGCTTTTATTTTTTTCTGCATGTGCATTAATCATATATTCTTTTCTTTTTTTTGCATCACTAAATTCTGCTATTATTAAACCATTATCCTTTATATCACTATAAAAGATTGGAAATTCTATTGTTTTGTCAAAAAAGTCTGGTATAAAGCTATATGCAAATGGAAATTTTATTGTATCCGCTTTTGCAAGTGGCTTAATTATTCCATTTGGAATTCTACTTTTTTTCTTTTCTCCACTTTCCTCTTCCATCTCTTTCTCTTCAGTGATTTCTTCATTACGATCTTCCTCTTTTTTTTCAGTAAATTCTTCAACGTGATTTTGTGCAACATTTTCATTTGCATTGATTACGAAGTCAAAATCATATGTTTTTCCTTTGAGCGCATGAAAAATCGCAGGATTATGATTTGGCGAACCTGCTATTTCTTTAAACACAACAACTTTTGAGATTTTAATAGTTCCACTCCACTCTCCACTCAATTCTTCAAGTGTTGGATAAACTCCAATATTAAATCTCTGAGCAAGATATTTCTCATATCGTTCTTGCGCATCATCTCCAAAAAAGTATTTTCGCACGCCTGTTTCAATATCTATCATTGGCACTTCATCATCAGTTAGTGTGCCACTGCTTTCTATGATACTTGTGCGTTCTATTTTTTGCATCATTTCTTCAACAAAATTTCCGACAAGTGCAACTTTTTCTTCATATGATTTTTTTTTCAACATTTCTGGTGCTGATAGATCATCAAAAATGCCTTTTTCATCAAATACAAAAAGTAACTTTTTAAGATCTTGATCTGTTACGCCCTTTTTTTCACGATTTTGTATAAATGTATCAAAAATTAACTCCTTTTCTACTTTGGACATTTCCATCTTTTCCTCGTGATACTCTCTTTCACTGTTTTGATTCCATGGAAATTTACATCCAGAAAAAAAGAATAAGATACAAAATATAATACTCAAAAATTTTATATATTCTTTCATGTTTTTTGAAAATAATTACTCTACCAAATATATCACATTTTTTTACGCTCCCCCAAAAACATCTCTGCTTTTGTTGTTGCATCTACAATTGCAGTTTCAATATTTTCCAATGTAGGATTATTGATAATATCATGATTGTCCATCACATATTTTATACCATTTTGGATATCGAGATATGTACACCGTCCTGCAAGAAATTCTAATACAAGATAATCATTTGCTGCATTCATCGCTGCCGGCAGCGTTCCTTGCTTTCTCATCGCATCAAATGCATATCCTAAACATGGAAATTGCTCCAAATCAGGTTCTTTAAATGTATAACTGCGATCAAAATTGTGACGCTTCACCGACTCACCCCATCTTTCTGGATAACTCAATGCATATTGAATAGGTAAGCGCATATCTGGCTCAGAAATTTGTGCCAAAATAGAATTATCTGAATACTCCACCATAGAATGAATGATGCTTTCTGGATGAATTACAACACGTATATTCTCTGGATCTACATCATACAGCCACATTGCTTCTATTACCTCAAATCCTTTATTCATAAGAGTTGCACTATCAATTGTAATTTTTGCACCCATATTCCACGTTTTATGTCCTAATGCATCTTCAATAGATACATCTTTTAATTGTTCTTTTGTATAATTCCTTAGAGCACCTCCAGAACACGTAATGACGAGAGAGCGCACATCTTCCATACGCTCACCATTGAGACATTGAAAAAGTGCACTGTGTTCTGAATCAATTGGCATAATGTGTACACCATATTTTTTTGCTTGAGACATGACAATTTCTCCTGCAGCAACAAGAGTTTCTTTGTTTGCTAATGCGATATCTTTCCCTTTTTCAATTGCTTTAAGCGTTGCACGAATAATCGTCAATCCCACAGTCGAAGAAATAAATGTGTCATACCCATCCATTGCAGCGATTTCCTCAAGCATTTTTGGACCAGTGATAATCTTTTTCCCTGTACGTTTTTCCAAGTCACGCGCACTTTTTTCATCTGCAACTCCGATAATAGCTGGTTGAAATTCTGCAATTTGTTCTTCCAAAAGAGCAATATTTTTATTTCCTGTTAATGCAAATACTTTTAATTTTTTGGGGTATTTTCTCACAATATCAAGTGTCTGCGTTCCTACAGATCCTGTGCTCCCCATAAGTGCAATATTTTTCATATGGCAAAATAATTAATTAGATTACTCTTTATTTTCAAAAAAACTCTCTATAACATATAGAAAGTTTTCTAAAAATTAACGCAAATAATGTTTTAATGTATAAATCCAATCTTCCTCATTTTCTCCATTTGCTGCATTAGCTTCTTTTTGTCCTAACAGCCATTCTAACCAACTCCGATCTGTGCGCGCTACATCTGCCACCATTTCACCTTTATGTTTTCCAAACGGAATACGCTTAAGAAGCAGTGGTTTACTTGTGATTTCAATCATTTTTGTAATTACTTCATCATGTTGCATATTTGTAGCCATTTTGTCATACATCCGCTCAAAAAGTGCTTGTAATATTTTTACATCTCCCAATGCATCGTGTGCATGTGCATCATCAATATTAATACCCAAATAATATCGCAAATACTGCAATCGATACGCTGGAATTTCACTTTTTGTATCTAACACTTGTGCAACTTTGTATGTATCAATCGCTTTTTGTACTTTCAGTCCTTCTTTTTCAATCATGCTAATGTCATATGGTGCATTATGTGCTACAAACACTGTATTATCATTATTTAAAATATCCTTAAGTTTTTTATAGAAATCTGATTTTTTGAAAATTGGCTTCCCTTTTATATGCTTGTTCGTAATATGTGTTACTTCCATTGCCTCAATGCTCATATCACGTCCAGGATCAAAGAGTGACTCGTATTCTTTACCATTAAAAGCATATGCTACTTGTACTAATCGATCATCTTCTTCGAGGCCTGTTGCTTCCACATCGAGAAAAAGTAGATTTTTTAATTTTTCATTTTGCATAAGTACGTTATTATTATCTTAGATGAATTTCATAATCGTAACTGTATATGTGTATATAATAGCGCAATAATAAAAACCGTCCAAAATATCACACAAGAACGGTTTTTGAAAAAAACTATTTTTCTTCTCCCATACCATCAAGTATATCAGAAGTCGTATCTGCAACAGAATCAATACCATCCCCTGCGACATCCTTTGCTTTATTGGCAATATTATCAACTGCTTCACCACCAAACTCAGCTTCATCAGCAATTGCATCAATTCTTTCTTCTGTCATATCTGTTGCTTTATCTGCAACACCATCTACAGCATCAGCAGCTTTGTCTGTGAGATTATCGAGATCAATCATAAATTTATATAAATCACTAATTACATTTCTATTATACACAAAAAAATAAATTATGCAGTATATATAAAACGATCGCCGAAATTACTTCGACGACCGAAATTATGATAGAGATGGAGATTATGAAATGCTAAAATCACAAATTTTCTTTGATACTGTGAAGTTTAGCTATCAAATCATCCAAATCAACATTTGACGTGGCAATTTTTTCATCAATCTCTTGAAGTTCCTTGCAAATGTCCTTAAGCCGTGCTTCAAGTGCATCTTTTTCTAATAAAAGAGCATTCTTTATCTCCTGAAGATTGCTGTCTTGTTCTTGCTTTTTTTCTACAAAATCAGCTAAGGACCGCAATTCTGCGACTACATCATTCTCCTCAGAAAAAAGCATTTCATTGTAAGTATCGCTACCTTCGTTTTCTAACTTATCAATTATTCTCCGAGCTCTTTCAGTTAAGGCATAATATTGATGCGTTTCACAACCAGAACCTCTAAGATACTTAATAAGACCGAGATTCCCCGCCCACATTCGAGCCATACCAGAAAAAAACCAGCGATGAGGATTTGTAAGGCCAAGTTCTTGCGTCACAATCCGAGTAAATTCAGACTTGTGAAACGATTGATTAACGCCAAACTTCTCTTTTATAGCCAAGAGAATCAGATCTCTTCCCGTTTCCTCAACATCACTAGGCAAAAGATGATTGACATCTTGACTTGATCCTTCTTTCAAAGTAGCAGAATCCTCTTGATTGGATTCTGCATCACCAGTCTCTTGAGAAACTGGAACAATTAAATTAATTACTGCTTCAGCAATGCTTTTCACCCTCTCATCGCTAATGTTATACTGCAGATGCTCTTTTTTTGCATTTTCAAGTGCCCGCTCAATCGCATTTAATAGATATTGCGATTTTTTAGCATCAGTCGGCGTGAAGAAATACTCATAACAGGTTTCATTACCAGCGTGTTGCATGACAAATTTGAAGCTACCATTGTGAATTCCTTTACATGTGATGCCTTTTTTTGCAGCAGACCCTTTAACTTTTTTACCTTGTGTGAGAATAATCTCACCTTCGGTAAGTCGTGAGACTTCCGTAAAGTTAAACACCTCAAGAAAAAAATCTCGGATGTCTTTTTCCATTGCCGGTTTCTCAAGGCTTTTAAACCTTACAGAAACTTCACGAAAACATCGGTTTTTATTTGATATTGCTATATGCATTGGGTCGTAAACCTGCACACCACCCTTAACTAAATGGGCTAGTATAACTTTTTGCTTTATGAGACTATTTATGAGATTTATCGGGTGTTCATTTGCGCCATAATACAGGTGTAGCGCAGCATTCAGCCCTGAATCCACCACATGTATCCCATTTATAGGATTGCGGCCAAAACTAAGCTCATGAATTGCAGATAAAACAAAATCTGCTACTGGCATTTTTTCTGTGTTTTCTCGCATAGCTCCTGCCTCGTTTGTTGTATTTGTTTGTTAAGTGACCTCAGAATCCACTATGGAATCTGACAATTTTTTATAACACAGAAAATATATTTAATCAATACCCTTTTTCTATTATTTATAGTAAAATATCTTTATGTCAAAAAAACCAAAAAGTTTGACTAAAAAAGTATTAATCACAGGATTTTTATTCTGCTCTTTTATTATTTGCACAACACTTTTTTCTTACTTTTATGTAGAAAAATTTCATTCTTATTGTTATGATGATTTTTCACACATTCCCCACAATCGTGTAGGTGTACTTCTTGGCACCGCACCGCGTATAGCCGATGGACGAAACAATCTTTTTTTTACCTACCGCATTGATGCTGCTGTTGCATTATATGAAAAGAAAAAAATTGACTTTATCCTCATCAGTGGTGATAATCATACGCGCGAATATAATGAATCCAAAGCAATGCAAGACGCACTACTCAAAAGAGGTGTTTCAAAGGAGAAAATTATCCTTGATTATGCTGGATTTCGCACACTTGATTCAATCGTTCGTGCACAAAAAGTATTTGGTCAAAATGCTTTTACTGTTATTTCGCAACCATTTCATAATAAACGTGCTATGGTCATTGCACACCACAACAACATTGATGCAATTTGTGCCAATGCAAAAGACGTGCCAATTTCACAAAGTCCTCGCGTCCGCATACGTGAAGCATTTGCTCGTGTCAAAGTTCTCCTTGATATTTACATTCTCAAAACAGACCCCAAATTCCTCGGCGAAGAAATTGTGATTGAATAATTACAAGCTTCATCTACCATATTCTACTCCAAAATATATTTTTCCCTCTCTTTTTTCTCTTTTAGATATAAAGCGTTCTTTTTCACAAAAGTGTCATACTCTTTTTGGTTTTTAAAGTGTCCAAGAATATACGCTGTATTACACAATCTACCATTTCTTTTACCAATATAATCCATATAACTCGCATACTGCCACTCACTATCATCGTAACCGTGAATAAAATGATTATCATTCACATAAGCCGAAAGATACAGTAAATATGCATCTGAATCTATATGGATTGATTTAAACTTTCCTTGAAATAATACTCCTGTTCTTTTGTATTTTTTATTAAAATACATTGTATAGGATGTCCCAATTTTTTGCATAAACTTTTTTATACCACCAGACTCTTTTTCTCGCACAATCATATGATAATGATTTGGATTAAGACAATACGCAACCATTTCTATGAGTTTTTCACGTGCTACCGGCATCCCAAGGTCCGACCTTCGGATATCCGAAGGTCGGACCTTGGGATTTTGCGCTCTGTAGATGTCTCGATATTTTTGCATCATGCCATTTGTTGTATCATTCAATAAATGACAAGACAGCAAAAAACGATGGTAATCTGCATCACTCAAAAAAATCTCTCGTTTTTCCACACCCCGATTATATATATGATAAAATTCTCCAGGTGTAAAAATTGTTTTTCGCATATATGTTATACAAAAACTCCCATGAGATATCTCATGGGAGCATTTCTTTACACAACGATATTGATGAGTCTGCCTGGCACAAAGATGGTTTTCTGAACTTCTTTACCTGCGATGTGTTTTTGGACTTTTTCTGATGCAAGCGCTTTTTCTTTTGCAATGTCTTCCGTGATATCTACTGGTACAGTGATTTTATCACGCACTTTACCATTTACTTGCACAACGAGTTCTATTTCATCATCTACGATGTAATCTTCATCGTACTGTGGCCAATTTTCCTCAATCAGAAATGTTTCATTGTCCATTTTGTCCCACAATTCTTGTGTGATGTGTGGTGCAAATGGTGAGAGAATTTTCAAAAAGTCACCAAAATCTTTTGCAGATATTTGTGCATCTTTTTCCACTGTGTTTGCTAGTATCATCATCTGTGCAATTGCTGTATTGTATTTCATTTCAGCGATATCTTTTCCAACCTTTTTGATTGTTTTGTGCAACACCTTTTTATTTGCTTCCGATGTGTCATCTGCAAGACCTCTGTGATAGATTTTCCAAATTTTTTCCAAGAATTTTCGTGGTCCTACTAGTCCATCTGTACTCCACGCAACAGACGCATCAAATGGTCCCATAAACATCTCATACAAACGAAATGTATCAGAACCAAACCGCTCAATCACATCATCAGGGTTAATCACATTACCCCACCGCTTTGACATCTTGCGCCCATCTTCTGCCATAATGAGCCCCACTGTTTGCAGTTTTTTATACGGTTCATCATAATGCACAGCACCGATATCATAGAGAAATTTATGCCAAAACCGTGCATAAATCAAGTGCCGTGTTGCATGCTCTGCACCACCAACATAAAAATCAACTGGTGACCAATACGCTTCTTTCTTTTTATCTACAAGTGCACTATCGTTATGCGAATCAATATAGCGCAAATGATACCAACTCGATCCTGCCCACTGTGGCATCGTATTTGTTTCACGTCGTGCATCACCACCACACTCTGGACATGTAGTATTGACCCATTCTTCAATACTTGCAAGCGGTGATTCTCCCGTGCCAGTCGGTTCGTAACTCTCCACTTCAGGAAGCGTCAACGGTAATTCCTCCTCTGGCACCGACACAACACCACACGCATCACAGTGAATAAGTGGAATCGGTTCACCCCAATACCGCTGCCGCGCAAACACCCAATCACGCAGTTTGTATGACACAGTTTTTTTGCCCATACTCTCTTTTTCCAACCACGCGATGATTTCTTCTTTTGCTTGTTCACTATTCATGCCATCAAATTTCCCAGAGTTCACAAGAATACCATTCCCTGTAAATGCGACAGCATCAAAAATACGATGAAAAAAGAATATTTGATCACCAATTGTCACTTGTTTCTCAATTTCTTCTTTTGTAAGCCACAAAACATCATGCTTCCTTTGTTCATCGTCACTCACAGCTTCTTGCTCACCGTCTGTCAACTCAACATAAAAATTATCAAAATGTGCAAAACGGTTGACTTTTTTGGGATTGTGATAAAACTTGCTGTGCGATTTTCCAAGATGTCGTATTGTAGCAATGTTTGTAAATCCTGTCTCTTCCCTAATTTCTCGTCGTGCCGCCTCTTCTGCTGTTTGTCCTTCTTCAATGCCGCCCGTCACAAATGTTTTCCAGTCCACACCCTTCCATTGCAACACAAGATATTTATCTTCTGCCCAATGTTTTACAATTACTGTAATCGAATCACGTTCCACAAAGTCGTGATTGTCTCGTGGTGCACTCATTTCTGTACGATCTGTAAATAATGGCTGTACAACTTCTATAATCGGAATATCATATTTTTTGGCAAATGCATAGTCGCGTTCATCATGTGCCGGCACTGCCATGATTGCGCCTGTGCCGTAATCCGTCAGCACATAATCTGCGATGTACACCGGAATTTCTGCACCATTTGCCGGGTTCACTGCAACAACACCTTCCAATTTCACACCAGTTTTTTCTTTACCTTCCGCCGTGCGCTCAATTTCCGTTTTTTTCTGTGCTTCTTTTTGATACTGCTCCACTTCCGCGATGTTTTCTATTGTATCTTTTAACTCTGTAACCAAATTGTGCTCTGGTGCAAGCACCATATACGTTGCACCAAAAAGCGTATCCGGACGCGTCGTGAAAACGGTAACTTTTAATTCTTCATTTTTAATTGTAAATTCAATTTCCGCGCCTTCCGAGCGGCCGATCCAATTGCGTTGGGATTCTTTGATGTGTTCTTGCCATTCGAGTTTATTCAAGTCAGCCAAAAGTCTATCAGCATAATCTGTGATTTTGATAACCCACTGTGGCAATGTCTTTTTTTCAATTGGTGTGTCACATCGCTCGCATGCGCCGTCTTCCAAATCTTCATTTGCTAGTCCCGTCTTGCATGATGGACACCAGTTAATCGGCTCGTTTGATTGAAATACGAGTCCTTTTTTATACATTTGAATAAATGCCCATTGTGTCCATTTATAAAATTCTGGGTCTGTTGTACTTACTTCACGCTCCCAATCATAATTAAGTGAAATTGCTTCTAACTGTTCTTTATATCTTTTGATATTTTTTTCTACTGCAGTACGTGGATGCACTTTATTTTTTATCGCATATTGTTCTGCTGGAAGTCCAAACGCATCCCATCCCATCGGATGTAATACATTATATCCTGCCATACGTTTATAGCGAGAAATCACATCAGTTGCGATGTATCCCTTTGGATGACCCACATGCAACCCTACACCTGATGGATATGGAAACATGTCAAGAATATAAAACTTTTCTTTATCTACATCTTCTGTTGTTTTATACACTTGCGCCTTCTCCCAGCGCTCACGCCATTTTTGTTCAATTGTTTTATGTTCGTACCGTTCCATAATATATAAAAAGCAAGTAGTTTACCTACTTACCTTATCGCAAAACAGTGTTTTTTTCAATATTTTAACTATTTTTTTTAATTTATGCACTACTCCATCTTCGAGATTTATTTCTACAAATTTCACAACTAAAACACAAAAGGAATGTTCCTAAAAAATAGGAGAATCTGTATAAACACTATCATTCTTTTTTTTCTCGATTAAACATCCAGCCAAGAAGACTGAATTCTTCTTTTTGCTCTTTGATAAACAATTGTAATATTTTTTGCTCTTTTTCTATTTTTTGAATTTGAACATTAATACGCTCAGAAATCTTATCATCAGTAATTTGTGCTTGTATCGCTTTTGCACTCGCAATCTTTTCTTCATATATTGGCAATGTCTTTTCAATTTTTGCAATCTCTTTATAATCTGGGCCAATAATAAATGTGATAAACGCAAATCGCTCTTCAACTTTTTTCCACGCAATCTGATTATTATTACTTAATTCTTTCACTTCCGCAAAATCATCATTCACCTTGTTTTGCAAATTCTTTTCTTCTTGTAATTTTTTGCGCAATGCTTCTTGTTTCGCTTTTTTTTGCTCTGCAGCAACCCTCTCATCAGCCGCTCTTTTCTCTGCATCAGCCAACTCTTTCTCTTGTGCCAGCTTCTTTTGCTCCTGTGCCAATTTCTTTTGCTCTTGTGCTTGTGCTTTTACAGCTGCTTCTACATGTGCTTTTTCTTGTTCCTTTTTTGTCTTGGTTGCGTCTGATACAGTTTCTTCCGAAAAAAAACATGTATCAGAAAATTGTCCATCCTTATTACTATACACCTTATTTGATGACATATTGGTTGATTCTGACCAATAGTTCACTCCAGGGTTTCCACCACTTGGCACTTTACAGTTAATACCATAGTCTTTATTATGTGTGATTGTGTTACCCTTGACCTTTACAGCCCCTATCTTACTTGATTCTTTATAATACTGCATTGCGATACCACTTGCATCATTTTTCTTAATGCTATTATTCACAATTTTTAATTCAGATTTTCCCAAAATCACTTCAATACCACTCTCTCCATTATGAGTAATCATGCAACCAGAAATTTCGCCATCTACATTTGCACGAATATCAATTCCCTCTTCATTATTATCACGTATTTCTGTATCCGTAATATCAACATCTTTTCCTTTTTGTATATACATCCCCTTTCCATTTCCATAAATTAATGCATTTTTCACAGTTAGTTTTCCATTGCCTGTCGTATTAATCCCAATCGATGCATTTTTTATCGTCACATTTTTTATCTCAACATCTGCACCACTTGCAATATCAATTCCTTCTCCTGATACAGTTACATTTTTTAATTTTGAGCCATCCTTCATCGCAACATCACCAGAAAGAGTAACGTCATTTCTTGATTTTCCCTCAATAATTGTATTCCTATTAATCGTAATATTATCTGAATAAGCTCCTTTCTCAACTATAATCTTCTCACACCCATCATCCAGTGCATCATCAATACTCTCAAATGGATCATCTTTATCACCGTCACCATCCTCATCGCCGTCTTTTTCGTCCACATAACATGTATTGCTAGCAAACACAAAAATCGGATCATCAAAAAATCCGGGAATAAGAAGTGTCAAAAATAAAAAACCAAAAAATATCTGCTTCATACATCTGACAGTATATCACAAAATCTTGGTTTATGCTTCTTGCAGATATGCCTTAATCATAAGACGTTTTGTATTGGTTCCAAGTGGCCAACATGTTGTAAGTGTAAGTTCTTGTGATTGTGTATCGGCAAAAATCCGTGCATCATCTGGTTCCACCTCTTCATTGAGTTTTACAAGATATGTATATGTAATCTCCTTACCATTTGCTAGTCGTGCGACCACTGTAATTTGATCATCTTCCAAAAGATTGTCTAGATTTTTAAAAACATAATTGTATGCACCTTTTGCCCATATATAATTACTACTGTGACCTGCGATGTACATATTTCCACGCTCACCAGGATATGCCGTGCCCGGATAATGCACCACACCTTTTTGAAGATTTTTTTGTATCACATCTTCGTTAGAAATTTTTGAGAAAATAATCGGCGCTTCTACATTAATCTTTTTGATCACAAGAGTCATATTGATTCGCGCATCACCTGATACTGTTGGGTCATATGCACCAAATACTTCACGACCATCATTGTATCCATCGCCATCTGTATCTGGATTTGTTGGATCTGTATTATAGAGATATTCATCAAGAAGCGTAAGACCATCATTATCATGATCTTTCTTTTCATCCGCAAGCACTCTACCAAATTTTTCTCGCTCCCACGTATCTGGCACATTGTTATTATTTGTATCCAACAATCCTTCACTTGATGGTGAGTACCCATTTGTTACTTCACGACCATCATTGTATCCATCGCCATCTGTATCTGGATTTGTTGGATCTGTATCGTAGAGATATTCATCAAGAAGCGTAAGACCATCATTATCATGATCAATCTTTTCGTCAATCTCACTACGCACTTTTATACCATATTTTTCCTGCCATTTTTGCGAAATTTCACTTTTCCAGATACGTTCTTCTGCGATTTTTTGTATATCTACTGTGACATCTGAACGTGAAGATGCAACACCAAAAAGACCTGAGATTGCAGAATATACAATCCCAAATATCAAAATAAATATACAAATTGTCGCAAAAAATCGCTTCATATGTACGTTTTTTCTCTAAAAATTTTAACATTCTATTATAAAACAAATATTCAAATTTGTCAATGTGACAAAAAAGGGTAATATAAAGCAAATGGATCAGGTATAATAGTTTATGTAATAAACAAACTAAATAATAACCTAATCCATTGCTATGCATATATTACAACAAGTGCC